>FLOH01000190.1_pt1 | contig 165551 bp, 159 predicted proteins | sample 756751 | NCBI WGS metagenome assembly FLOH01 (sample SAMEA4026879, study PRJEB14308) | marine metagenome | biome: coastal water; material: water | depth 74 m | reverse complement strand
TGACAAGTATTATTAGTCGGATCTTCGCCAAATTCTATAAGATTATTTATGGAGCACTTAATCTGTTCGTAGGAAATGTAATTGAGCAAATTAAGACCAAAAATACGACCAATGATCATAATAAAGGTGAAACTTAAAATGGTGATAATTAGTCCAATAATTGCGTAACGAATTGTATTTACAGCCGACTTAATCTTTTCATCATTTCCACCAGAGAGAATAAAAGAAATACCTCCAATAAAGATGAAAACTGCAGAAAGAGCACCAGCGATAATAAAAGCGTAAACAATGAACATTTGGATCAAATCCATGAGAGTAAAATTATTCATGGTTTCCAGTGCTCCGCCAAAAGCAGTAGGAGAAATGTCAAAACCACCACTGGTGACACTACTAGGATCCAGTGCTTCGTTGCCATATTCGACACCAGTCAAAGGAAAATCTGCTGCAGAGTTCATATCTGCTGGAATTGCAGCATCTCCTTCGTTCATATAATAAACGGGAGGAATTAAAGTTTCTTCATTCATGCTACTATTTTGACACAGGATCAATGACTTTCAAATTTATTTTTTTACCTTCTCTGGCACCCATTGCTCTGACGAGTAAGCGGATTGCAGAAACAGTTTGTCCATTCTTTCCAATCAACTTCCCCATATCGGCCTCATTTACAGTCACAGAAAGTAAAGTTCCAATTTCATCTTCTGTTTGTTCTACATTAATATCTGATTTGTTTTCACAGATTTGTTCTAGAGTATAGCGAACAAATTCGAGAGCGGCGCTAGATTCAGCCATATCAATAAAGGGTTATAAATATAGATTAATTTTCTTTCTTTTCTTCAGTTTCTTCAACTTTTTCTTCAACGACCTCCACAGACTCTTCTTTTTCAGGAGCTTCAGCTGTTTTTTCTTCAACAGTTTCTTCCTGAACGGCTTCTGGTTCTTTAGCTTCTACTACTGGCGCTTCCCGTTCGGCAGGCTCAGGGTCTACTACGGTTTTAGGTGGTTCTGTTTTTTTAGGTTTAGTAGCTCTTTGGGCAACAAACTTTCCAGCCTCTTTGAATCCGTTAGCAACAAGTAGTCTGGCTACTGTTTGAGAAAGCTGTGCTCCGTTATTTATGAAGTGCTTAGTTTTGTCTTCATTAAAAACCAATTCCCCTTTTCCACTATTGGAATGGGGATTATAGTGACCAAGTTTCTCGATATACTTCTTTTGAACAGCACGAGATTTTTCTGCGGCAACGAGGTGAAAATAAGCTTGCTTATTTCTTCCTACTCTGACAAATCGGATAACAATCATGGTGGTGGATTTCTAATTAGTGCGGGCGGAATGATATGCAAAAGCTTTTTAGTGTCAAATAAAAAATTAGACTACAAGATTACAAGACAACAAGATAACAAGTAAGTTTCCACATTTTTCTATATAATAATCGCTACTGTGAGCGACTGCAAGGAGTGTGGTAGTCTCATAAACAATAGATTTTTTCACTGTTTTGTTTCTTAATAACAACACATTATATTATAATATGCTATCAAATAATTTACAAAGTTAAAAAGATTTTAAATTATTTTTTATTTGAATTTTTGCATACTAATAGCTAAAAGCTAATAGCTAAAAACTATTTTACTATGTGTGGTATTTTCGCTGTTTCCGGAAAAGATAATAACGCTGGAGGAGTAGTTCTTCGGGGGTTAAAGAAATTGGAATATCGTGGGTATGATTCTTGGGGAGTAGCAGTTCGTAATTTGTCTGGAGAAGTCCAGACAGATAAGGAGGTGGGGAAGATTTCTTCGGTACAGCACAAATTTACTTCTAGTCAGGAAGCTATTGGACATACTCGTTGGGCAACTCACGGAGGAGTAACCAAAAAGAATGCTCATCCGCATAAAATAGGAAAAGTAACCATTGTCCACAATGGTATTTTTGAAAATTATCAAACTTGGAAAAAGAAACTTATACAGGGACAGGGGACCCATTCGACAAGCTCTCGTTCGAGCCTGAGCGACGAGGTCGTCAGGCCTCAGAGCCGAATGGCAGGGCTGGCAAGGGACAAGAGACAAGGAATAAAATTTATGTCAGAAACAGATACAGAGGTTATTGCGGGAATGATTGAAGACAAGTTAACAAGGGACAAGGGACAAGAGACAAGAAAAGACGTAGAGAAATATATCAGAGAAGTTTGTGCAGAGATTCAGGGAAGATTTGGAATCCTGGTTATGGTAGAAGGAGTTTCGGGGATTTTTGCAGCACGACGAGGATCTCCCCTGATTCTTGGTCGAGGGAAAGAGGCAACTTATATAGCCTCTGACATTCCCGCTTTTTTAGAAAAAACAAATATCGTTAATTATTTAGATGACGATGAACTTGTGTATATCTACGGAGGGAAGGCGGAGTTTTCGAATTTAAAAACAGGGGTACCAGTGAAAAAACGAAATATTACGGTTGCTTGGAAAACAGAAGAAGCAGAGAAAGGAGACTGGCCTCATTTTATGATTAAAGAAATTTTTGACCAAAAAGATACTATTTCTCGAGCGATTAATCATGATGACAAATTACTAAACAAAGCCGCCAAGCTTCTTCAATCTGCTAATGGCGCCTATTTTGTAGCTTGTGGAACAGCCAATAAAGTAGCTATGGCGGCAGAATATTTCTTTGCAGAAATATCTGGTCGGAAAATTAATGTGGTACCAGCTTCGGAAATGCCTTCCTTTGAAAAATTTGTAAATAAAAAGACCGCCATTATTGCTGTCTCTCAGTCTGGGGAAACAGCAGATGTGTTAGAGATTTTAGAAAGAGGTAAAAAACGAGGAGCTAAAATTTTGGCTTTAACTAATGTAGAATCTTCTTCTATTGCTCGTTTAGCGCATGTTCATTTATCCATCAAAGCGGGACCAGAAAAAGCAGTAGCTTCTACTAAAGCCGCTACTTCTCAAATGGCACTACTTTTTTTATTAGCTTTTGCGGATAGTGGACAGATTAATTTTGGTCGATTTATTCTCCGTTCTACGGCAGAAAGTATTAACGACATGATTAATCCTCGTTATGAAGAAAGAATAAGAATGGTAGCTCAGAAAATAGTCAAACATCCTAATTTGTTCATTATTGGACGAAGAAGTTTGTATCCTATGGCTTTAGAGTCAGCCATAAAGATCCAGGAAGTATCATATATTCATGCGCAAGGATTTGCGGCAGGAGAGTTAAAACACGGACCAATTGCGTTAATAGAAAAAGGAACTCCTTGTTTGGTATTAGGAGGAGAACAAGAGACGGTTTCCAATGCTACAGAATTAAAAGCCAGAGGAGCCTTTATTATTGGAATTTCTCCAAAAAGACAGGATGTCTTTGATGAATGGTTAAAAGTGCCAGACTGTAATGGAGCCCAAGCTATTGCTACTATTATTCCAGTGCAGATTTTGGCTTATCACTTAGCAGTACTCAGAGGACTAGATCCAGATATGCCAAGGAATTTGGCAAAATCAGTAACGGTGAAGTGAGTTTTTTACCACAAAAAAACATTCTCTAAAATGCAACAACTTGTTTTTAGGATTTTTCTTGACTTACCTATATTTGGGGGGCAAAATTTAAATTACCTACAAGATATTGTGTTTTTAATAGAATTTTAATCTAGAGAAAAACAAAAGTAGGGAAACAAAGGGGTTCGGGGGAATAGAAAATAGCTCTTAGCCTTTAGCCCTTAGCATTTAGCTTCTAAAAATTTAATAAATAGCTAATAGCTAACCACTAATAGCTAAAAACTAATAACAATAATACTAATGATTTTTAAGGTCCAAAAACGAACGGGAGAGATTGTGGATTTCCATCCAGAAAAAATTGCTAAAGCTATTTTTGCTGCCGCTAAAGAAATAGGTGGGAATAATCAGAAATTGTCAGAAGCAATAGCTAAAGAAGTAATAAAGTATTTGGACAAGAAGTTTAAGGACCAGATTCCAACCGTAGAACAAATTCAGGATGCTGTAGAAAAAGTATTAATAGAAGGTGGACATGCGCAAACCGCGAAGTCATATATTCTTTATCGGGAAAGACGAGCACAATCAAGATCAGATAAAAGAGTAGTGGTTTCGGTAGAAGATACTATTAGCGAATACCTAAACAAATTAGATTGGCGAGTTAATGCTAATTCTAACCAAGGTTATTCTTTGGGAGGAATGATTCTTAATACTTCTGGAAAAGTAACTGCTAATTACTGGCTTTCTCATATTTATCCAAAAGTTGTCGGAGATGCTCATCGAAATGCAGATTTCCATATTCATGATTTGGATATGTTCTCTGGATATTGTGCGGGATGGAGTTTGAGAATGTTATTAGAAGAAGGCTTCAATGGCGTTCCAGATAAAACAGAAAGTAAACCTCCTAAACATCTTTCAACCGCAGTAAGCCAGATGGTAAATTTTTTAGGAACTTTACAAAACGAATGGGCAGGAGCGCAGGCGTTTAGTTCTTTTGATACCTACATGGCTCCTTTTGTGAAGAAACACAAAATGAAGTTAGAAAAAGATATGGAGAAAAGTGGCATGCTTTTCCCTACTGAAATTGCTAAACAAAAATATATTGATGAACAGACTTACGACTATGTTTTACAAAACATGCAGTCTTTTGTCTTTAATCTCAATGTTCCTTCAAGGTGGGGGACCCAATGTGTAGATGAGACAACAGAATGTTTAACTGATTCTGGTTGGAAAAAGCACCATGAAATAAACGAAGAGAAAGATAAAATCCTTACTTTTAATCTCAAAGAAAATAAATATGAATACCTAAAGCCATTAAAAGTTACGGCTTACGATTTTGATGGAGAAATGTATGTCCTCAAAAATCGCACTCAAGAACAATGGATTACTCCAAAACATAAAGTTGTACGAAAAATATTCAATACTGATAGTCGATATGAACTCATGGAAATCGAAGATGTTGAAAAATTAAAATCTCCGGTCATTATTCCGAATTCTTGGGAAACAAGTTCCACAGAAATACTCGATGAAAATATGATAAAGCTTCTGGCGTGGGTTGTTGCCGAAGGAAATTTTGATGAAAGCGAAGGACGGAAACGGGTTTCTATTTTTCAATCAGAAGTTAATTCTGAGCACTTGGATGAAATCCGCAGTATCTTGGAAGATTTGAACTTCACCTTTCATGAAACAGAACGAACAGCTAGTGGATTTTCTGACAACAAAAGTTTCCGAATTCGTCTCAACAAGGAAGAATCTGAAAAGATATATAAATTTGCGAATAAGAAAGTCGTTCCAGAAATAATAAAAACACTTTCTAAAGACTGCATTAGATTGTTCTTAGAAACCTATATTAAAGGAGATGGAACAGAAGAAGAATCTGGACGAATTAGAATCTATACTGCAGATGAAGCGAATTTGGATGCCTTGCAAGAATTATGTGTATTAGCTGGTTTTGGTTCAACTGTAAATCAACGAGAAAATGGTGTTTTTGTCTTAAACATTATTAGGAACAAAGAAACTTATATTCAAAAAATTGAACGGCACGCCTACAAAGGCAAGGTATGGTGTCCTACTACCAGAAATGGAACTTTTGTTGCTCGTCGGAATGGAAAGACTTTTATTACTGGAAACACTCCGTTTACAAATATAACATTAGACTGGACTTGTCCAGAGGATCTAAAAGACAAGAGACTTCTTCTCGGAGGAAAACCTTACGAATTTACTTACGGTGAATTGCAACCAGAAATGGATATTATCAACAAAGCATATATCGAAGTGATGACGGCAGGTGATGCCAAAGGACGAGTATTTACTTTTCCAATTCCAACTTACAACATTACCAAAGATTTTGACTGGGATAGTCCCAACACAGCGCCTCTTTTTGAGATGACTGCTAAATACGGGATGCCTTATTTCCAGAATTTCCTTAATTCTGATTTAGAACCAAATCATGTGCGATCAATGTGTTGCCGATTACAGCTTGACCTAAATGAACTCTTGAAAAGGGGGGGTGGTTTATTTGGGTCGGCTGAAATGACCGGATCTATTGGAGTAGTAACTGTTTCTACACCACGGATTGGTTATCAATTTAAGGGAGACAAACAAGGGTTTTTGGATCGGATTGGACACCTAATGAATCTCGCCAAGATTTCTTTAGAGCTCAAAAGAAAAGAAGTGCAGACTTGGATAGATCGAGGACTTTTTCCTTATACAAAAAGATATTTGGGAACTTTGAATAGTCACTTTTCTACGATTGGTATTAATGGACTTAACGAAGCTATTCGTAATTTTACCAATGATGAACACAATATTGCCGACAAATGGGGCCAAGATTTTGCGGAAGATGTCTTGGATTACATGCGAGATAAACTAACAGAATTCCAAAACGAAACTGGTAACCTATATAACCTAGAAGCTACTCCGGCAGAAGGTACTACTTATCGGTTTGCCAAAGAAGATCAGAAAAGGTTCCCAGAAATTATTCAGTCGGGAACCAAAGAGGCTCCGTATTATTCTAATTCTTCACAGCTTCCGGTGGAATTCACAGCTGACGCTTTCGAAGCTTTAGAACTTCAAGACAGATTACAAACAAAATATACTGGAGGAACAGTTCTTCATCTCTACATGGGAGAACGGATTTCTAATTCAGAGGCTTGTAAGAAATTAGTTCGTACTGCCCTAACTAAACATCGTTTACCGTATATTACAGTTACTCCTACTTTTTCTATTTGTCCTAATCATGGATATGTGAACGGAGAACACGACTACTGTCCCAAGTGTGATGCAGAAATTGGCTACACTGGAGCGGAATTAGATGAGGAACTTAGAACTCATCATGATTCCAGAAGACAGCAGACTTTAGAAAACAAAACCCAAAAGACCCCTAATAAAATTCCTACTGAAGTATAAACTATTTCTTATTATTATTTTTATGAATGCAGTTGCATCGTCACCGTTAAAGAGAACCAGATGTGAAGTCTGGACAAGAGTTATGGGCTATCATCGTCCAGTTTCTCACTTCAATGTAGGAAAGAAGTCAGAACATTATTCTCGGCAACACTTCAGCGAGGAAGTTACTTCTAATTCACAATTCTGTGCTAAGTACTGAATGAGTAGGCAAGCAGATGATTTCAAAAAAAGTATTGTGTTTCGAACGCTTCAATGGAGTTTTGGACGTTTATCTTTTACTCCACAAGAGCTTTTTGATGGACTTGGCATTTCGTTTTCAGGAACTTTGGATACAACAGAAGAGAGAAATGAGGAGATTATTTTTCTAAAAAACAATTTGAATTACGCAGCTTATTACACAGAACAAGGGAAACAAACAGGGAATGAGATTATTTTTACAACTTTTGATTCTACAAAACATCCTCGAACAAGAGTAGATGCTAGATATTTGCTTAATGTTGAAGCTACATTCAAATATATAGATTTTTTAGAGTTGGAACAGGCACGGGAAAATGCGGAACAAGCTCGAAAGTATGCAAGATGGTCAATAGGAATTGCATTAGGAGCAATTATAGTTTCTGCTTTTGGAGTTGTGCTAGAGTTTATATCCCGTCATTCTAGCGAAAGCTGGAATCCAGCCATGATACAAGAGTTTCCCTTACAGCTAGATCCAGCAATAAATGCGGGATGACAAAGAAAAAAGAGGATAACAAAAAGAGCTTGAAAACTAAAAACTACTAACTATAAACTACTAACTACTTTCCCATGAACGCCCTTCTTTTTACCACCACTCGTTGTCCAAAATGTCCTGCTTTTAAGGAATTTGTAGCGGAAAATGTTTCGTTTCCAGTGGATATTTTGGACGAAACTATGGCAGAATTTCCAGAAGAGATTGCTAAGTATGGGGTAACAAATGCACCGACAATTATTCTTTTTGGAGAAGATGGCGAAGAAGTTTTTCGAGGATCGGAAACTTATGAAATTTCAGATTTCTTAAAGACAGTGTAAATTGCATGTCTTATTTTTCCCCTTGCAGGGGAAATTAAAAAGGGGTATTAATTTTTTTTATTCTTCATTCTCCATTCTACATTATGTTAATCTCCGGAATCCACACTCTTACCCTTTTAGACTTTCCAGGTCATGTGGCTTGTATTGTTTTTACTCCTGGTTGTAATTTCAGATGTGGGTACTGTCATAATGCAGAGTTTGTTTTGCCTGAGGAAATAAAAAAAATAGAGCATGATTTTATTCCCTCAGAGAAGTTCTTTAATTTCCTAGAGACAAGAATTGGTAAATTAGAAGGAGTTGTTATTTCTGGAGGAGAACCAACTATCCATCCAGATCTTCCAGAATTCATAAGGAAGATTAAGGAGTTGGGATTTCTAGTGAAATTAGACACCAATGGCACTAACCCAGAGATGCTCCAGAAGCTAATCCAAGAAAATCTAGTAGATTACATTGCGATGGACATGAAAGCATCTCCAGCTAAATACGCAGAATTTACCTGTGTAAAGAGTGATATCCAGAACTTAGAAAAGAGTAGAGATCTAATTATTAAATCAAAAGTAGATCATGAGTTCCGGACGACTTACATCAAAGGATGGCACACAGAAGAGGCCGTAGCAGAGATTGCCCAGTGGTGCACAGGAGCTCGTAAATACACCCTACAGAACTTTAGGTCACAGAAGACATTAGATCCTTCTTGGGGCAAATATGGTAGCTTTACAGAGAAAGAATTAAAGGAGTTAAAAAAGATAGCAGGGAAATTTGTGGATAAAGTAGATGTGTTATCTTAGCATATTATAATATAATATAATATTCAATTTTCCTGCTCGGAAGAGTGAGGGTTAGAGAGTCCCCCAATTTTTTTTAGTTCGAACTGAAAAAATTAATCATTATTCATTACTAATTAATCATTGTTTTTATCCAATTAATCCTGCTAAGAATTGCGGATCAAAGATAAGAAAGAGACCAAGCACAAGTAAAAGTAGTCCTCCTATTAGGTGGGATATTTGGACAAGTTTTGGAGAGAATACTTTGAGACTCATTGTCCATAGAGCTATTACGAGAACCAAGATATCATCTAAAATATAAGCAAAATCGTAAATCCCAATAGCAGATAACTGTTGCCAGAGGGGCAATTTGAGATTGACTAGAGTGGCAGTAAAGGCGGTAGGAATGGCAAAACTACAAAGTAGTTCTATAGCATTAACTGTGAAAGCAAGTCCGACTACTCCGGCGATGACTAGAATAAATTTCTCTCTCGCTAAAATAGCGGCCAATTTATTACGGAATTTTTGTTTACTCTCCATATCTCGGACATCGCATTCCACTCCTTTTTTTAACCAGTTCTTGAGAGAAAGAACTCCTGTTCCAACAGCTAAGACTCCCACAAGACGGAAAATCCAACCCATGATAGAACCGGCTACCCAGCTAGATACTTCTATAAATCCAAAGAGATAGGCAAGCAAAGCTAGGCCATAGAGAATGGCAGAGCTCCCCACAAAAATTCCTCCAATCCACCATCTTCTTTTCTTGTCTTCCATAGCTAATAAAAAGCCAATAAGAATGAGAAGAGTCCACATGGCACAGGGATTAAAACCATCCAGGATTCCTAACATAAAAGCCATAACTGGCCAAGAAGCAGTTAGGTACTGTTTCCAAGCATTATTTTCTTTGGGGACTTCTATTCTGACACTAGGGTCTACAGGGGGACCAAAATGTTTTTCAAGTAGTGCTAATATTGCGGGAGCATTAAATCCAATAATAAATTGGTTGCCAATAATATTAGTAGGGACTCCAGTAGGAACAGTACCCAACTCCCTCATTCTTTTCGTCCACAGGGCTTTATTTTGCGGATTGTGCCATACTTCAAATTCTTTGATCTGAATTTCTGGATACATTTTTTTCAGTTCTGGAAACCATTTTATTTCATCATGACAATGTGGACATTCTGCTCCGTAGTAGAATTCCATCACTACGGCTTGTTGAGCCTGAACACTACCTACTCCACCTAAAAATCCGAGCAGAACAAAACCGAGACCAAAGAAGATTTTTTTCATTTATTCTTAAAAGTTATTTGCGAGAAGAGACATCAAAAACACGCACTAGTTCATCTACGAATTCGTCACGAGTCTTCTGATTAGTAGAAGCCATTTTCTTTGCTCCGCAGGTTTGGAGATGATTTTTCAGCATTAAGGAATTAGCACTTCTAAGTAATCCAAGAGAAGCGTTTAATTGTTGAGCCACTTCTAAGCAATATTTTTCGTCCTCGACCATTTCTATCACCTTCTCAATGGAGCCACGGGCTTTTTTGAGATTGGTAAGTAGTTGATTCTTGTTTTTTGGTTTAATCATGATTCCTAATTACGAGACCTAGGGTATAGGTATAGAAATATAATGCAAATAAAAATTAAGAAAACAAAATTTGCCTTCTTTTGAGAAATTTAAGTGGAGCCACTTTCCGGATATTCTCACGAATTTTTTTAAAAATTCGAATCGAGGTATTTGCATGATCACTTTCCGGATATTCTCTCATTCTCGTTCGCTTCACTCACTCCGAAGTCGAAAAGTTTTTCATTCCTCGCTTTGCTCGGTGAAAAACCGAACCGATGGTTCAAATCTGGAAGTACTTCGTACTTAAAAAACAAAAAAGCATCCACAAGGAATGCATTTTAGTTTTTTAGTGGAGCCACTTTCCGGATACTCTCCTTACGCCCGCCTAAGGCGGGCTACTCGAGCACTCAAATATTCGCTTTGCTCATTTTTCGTGTCGAACCTTCTGTTCTCATCCGAAAATGCTTCGCATATAAAAATAAAAAATACCCGCAAGGGGTATTTTTGATTTTTAGTGGAGCCACTTTCCGGATTCGAACCGGAGACCTGCTGTTTACAAGACAGCTGCTCTAACCAGCTGAGCTAAAGTGGCGTCGTCGCTGGAGGACTACACTATCTCGCAAATAGCTTTGCTATTGGCTCGATTTGTTCCGTCCTCGCTCCTCTCACTCACACGGACTACTCGGCTTTATAACGCCCTTCGCTCGCTACACTCGCTCAGGACTATTCAGCCTGCGTTACCCCGTGTTCGTGAATTTAAAAAAGCTTTAGAATTTTAAGAATCTTTTAAAGAAAGGCAAGTTTCTAATTTTAGATTGCGTAAAAATTCACACTAGAGCCTAAAAAATAAAATTAAAAATAAATCCTAAAACAATAATTCCCAGAGTAACTACTCCAAAAAAAGATAATAGTAATTTTATCTTCATTACTCGTTTCAGAATTAACGCTTCTGGCAGAGAAAGTCCTACTACGGCCATCATAAAGGCTAAGGCCGTTCCCAAAGGAATTCCTTTTGTAACTAGTGAATCGATGATGGGGATTATCGCACTTGCATTAGCATACAAAGGAACAGCTAGGATTACAGCCAGAGGAACAGTCCACCAGACATTATTTGTTAAAAATTGTTCGAAGTATCCTTCGGGGACATATCCGTGAATTATGGCTCCTACTCCAATTCCAATAAGTAAATAGGGGATAATTTTTTTGGTAATATCCAAAGCTTCTAGCGAAATACTTTTCAGAAGGCCTTTCCAGTTTTTCTTTCCAGAACACCCACATTTTTCGCAGGAGCATTGTGATTTGTTCAAGAATTCCGCTACTTGATTTTCTAAATTCATTTTTTGTAGGACAAATCCTCCGATCATTCCAATAGCCAGTCCTGAAATTAAATACAAAATAGTTACTTCCCAGCCAAACATACTCCAGAAAAGTACGAGAGCGACTTCATTGATAAGGGGTGAAGTAATTAAGAAAGAAAGAGTAACACCAAGAGGTATTCCAGCTCTAACAAAACCTATAAAAAGAGGAATAGAAGAACAGGAACAGAAGGGTGTAATTGCTCCAAAAATAGTTGCCAGAAAGTATTCCATTCCAAAGAGTTTTTTTTGAGCAAGAAAATTTTGGATTTTACTTATGGGAAGATAATAACGAAGCCAGCTCATAAAATGAGTTACTATAAGTAACAGGAGAATTATTTTTATAGCGTCATATACGAAGAAATGAATACTCCCAGCCAAATGAGAACCTTCTTCTAGTTTAAAAATGGAATATGTAAGCCAATCAGCAAAAGTATTTATCATTAATAGGAAGATAAGAAAAAGTAAGAAATGAATCAATATTTTTCACATAAAATCCATGAATATAAAAAAGTTTGAATATTCCCCAGTAAGGAACTTCACTTTATTTTTCTAAATACTTCTCGTGAGTTTTTTTGAGATCTGCATTAGCAAAGTGCGTGTAAATTTGAGTAGTGGCAATACTGGCATGTCCGAGTAATTCTTGGACAGAACGGAGATCTGCGCCATGACGAAGTAGCGTGGTTGCAAAAGTATGTCGTAAGACATGAGGAGTTACAGGTTTTGTAATACCTGCTTTTCTTCCTCTGTCTCTCATCATAACTTCTATGGCCGTTCTAGATAACCGGCGAGATTCCCCATTACTATCAAATTCATCCGGTCTAGTTCGGGCATTGATGAATAATGGGGGGTAATTATCATCTCTTTCGTTGATATATTCCTCGAGATTCTTTACAGCATGAGGAGTAAGAAAAACAGTTCTAATTTTTTTCCCTTTTCCAACAACTGAAAATTCTCTGGTTTTTAAATTAACATTTTCTCTATCTAGTTTACATAATTCAGAAATTCTTAGTCCTGTAGAAAAAAGCATTTCTACGATTGCTTTATCTCTGGCGTTGATTAAGGCGTTTTTGTTCTCGTTCCAGCTTCGTAATCGTTCTAGTTCTTCGATAGTAAGTCCGGAAATATTTCGAGGATCTAGTTTGAGAAGTTCAATTTTATCTGGTGATAAGATGTTTTTATCTAGTTCTCGGATTAAGCAGAACTTGAGAAAAGCTCTAACTGGAGTGAGGTAAATATTTTGGGTACTACGGGAAAGCATTTCTCCTTTTCTGGTTTTCAGAGAAAAGATCAAGTCTCGGAAATCATCCATAGTATTCATATCTATTTCTGATAGGGATGCATTCTCTCCGGTAGTTTTTAGGAGGAGGTCTAAACTGCGTCCATAATTACGCAAAGTAAAAGGAGACGCATTTCGCACATTTCTCAGGTGTTTTAGATAGCGTTCGATGGCGTCTGTTATTTTCATTTTTTATTTAAATTTTTTTCCATTTGAATTTCTCTTATTTTTGTTCCATTGGCAATAACGGTTTTTTCTTGAGGGTTTATATATCCCAAAGGAGGATAAAAACTAGCGGCATTAAGACTGGCAGGAATAGTAACTTTAGAAATATTATGTTTTATACACCAATTTTCGGCATAGTTCATTAAACTCCGTCCAACATTTTTCTTTTGAAATTCCGGCAGAACAAAAAGCCCACGAATAATTTTGTCTCTAGGTAGAATAAAAACAGTTCCTACAATATTTCCATCAATTTCTGCTATAAATATTTTGGCAGATAAAGATTTCGCTAAAATTTTTTCTGGAGAATAGTTTTGTAAATGAATATTTAAAGTTTCTTGAGAGTAGAATTTGCAGGGAGGATAGGGTTGATTACTACTAAGAGTTGTTTCTTCAATACAATGAGAAACATTTTGAGCATCGTTTTTTATAAAAGGACGAATTTTCATGATTTAAAAAAGAAAAGAAATTCCTGCAATTCCTAGTAAAACAGATATTCCTTTTTGGAAAGTTTTTTCAGATATTTTTAAATGAATTTTATAACCAATAAGCATAGTGACAATCATCGGAAAAATAATCCACCAGTAAGGAAGGATTTTATTCCAGTCTAAAAGTTCATTTTGTTGGTACATAAATATTCTTAATAAGTTGAAAATCAGGAATATGGAAGCAAGAGTAGTTCTCATTTCTGATTTTTTACTAAATTCTTCTCGCATAGCAATGATGAAAAAAGCACCTCCGGTGCCAAAAAGACCCGTAAAAATACCTCCGATAAAATTTATGATAACCTTGAGAATTTTTGGGATATGAAGAGTTGGTGACCAAAAGGTCCAAAGAGCGTAGGCGATTAAAAAGACCGCAAAGGTTTGCATAAGAAGAGGAGAGGCAAAGCTTTTTAAAGCGAAGACACCCAAAAATATTCCAGGGACAGCGGCAAGTAATACTTTCAAGAGTATCTTCCAGTTAAAAGACTTGTAATCAGATAAAAGAATGAGAATGCTGGAAGTCGTAGCGACAAAAGCCACTAGGACTACCATTTCTTTGACATCAAAAAATAGAGCAGAAAATGTTAAGGCTAATACTGCCCCTGCAACGCCAAAGACACTTTCTATTCCAAAGCTTAAACAAAAAATTAAAGCCAAAAGAATTAATTCATTCATTTTTTTCCAAAGTTTTCAAAATCTTTTAGGGTTTTAAATCCTAACTCTTTAGCAATTCTAGCCACAGTTTTTTTCTTAAAGCTTGTAGAGTGTTTAGATAATAAAACAAATTGATCCGTGGTGGGATGTTTCCAAAGCTCATGAGAACCACGACATTGTCTAAAAAAACAGAATCCTAGCTTTTTAATTCTTTTAACTACATCCCGATAAGAGAATTCGGACATGTTTTACGAAAAAGCAGGAATAGAAAATTCAGTTTTTTTGAAAAATGTTTTTCCCTCTTTCTGTTTATCTTTATCTTCCTCGGCAATTCTTATGGCGTCCAGAAGTCCGATAAGGGCTTCGTGAGGACTTTTGTCTTCTGCTACAAATCCCCATTCTTTACAAAAAGCAGACCACATTTCTGATTTCTTTTGGGGAGCATCAATGGAAATAGTATATTTTTTATTCATCTTTATTTTAATGGTATTGATTTATTTTAGAGCGTCAACGGCCTTCTCTACCTCGTTTTTAGAACCAATAAAGATGGGGGTGCACTGATGGATATCTGTAACTTTAGTATCTAAAATAGCTTGGCCATCTTGGTTTAGAGAAGCGCCTCCGGCTTCTTCAAAAATTAAAGAGAAAGGAGCGCATTCAAAAAGGAGACGAAGTTTGCCGTTAGCGTGTTTTTCATCTCTTGGATAAGAAAAAATTCCTTCCCCTTTACTGAGAATGTGGTGCAAGTCTGGCACCATTCCTCCAGAGTAACGAAGGGTGCGACATTCTTTTATCCATCCCTGGATTAACTGTAAGTATTTTTCATTACCACAAGTGGCTCGCAAATTTCCCGGAGCGAAATATTTAGAATTTGGATCAATCTTGATATTGTCTCTAGTTAAAACGAATTCACCGACATCGGTTAGTTCGAATTCGTGGACACCTTTGCCTTTGACGGCAATGGTCAAAGTGATGCGTGGTCCATAGACAGCATAACAACTTGCAACCATGCTTTTTCTTCCAGTAGTTCCCAAGAATTCATCTCCTTTCCAGATACCAAAGATAGAACCAATAGCAAGATTGGAATCCACTAAAGAACTTCCGTCTAAAGGATCGAAAGAAATACCAAATTTTCCACGAGGGGAGGGAAATTTTTGTGTTTTTTGTTGTTCTTCACTAGCAATAATGGCAGCAAGTTCTGACTTTTCTAATTCCTGAGAAATAATTTTGTCTGCTAGTACATCTAATTTTAGTTGGTCTTCTCCAAAAACATTTTGACTAGTGAGTTTGGCGGTATTTCCAGCTCGCAAAGAAAAGTTAATATACTTAACCGCTCTGGCAATATGGTAGAGTAAAGAACGAAGTTCGTTAGAGACGCCTTGTTCGCGGAGAAAGTGATTAAAAAATTGCATGAGTTAGAGATAAATTTCACCGTAAAAATTACGGATTATGAAGGAAAAAGCAAGGGTGTATATTATAATATGCTATTGTAAACAGATTCAGATCATATTTTTTTGAGGACTCAAAAGAAAAAAGCCTCCCGTTAAACGAGAGACTTTTTTCGAGGATTAGTAAGTAGCAACTAGGGTTGTTACTTCTTTTTTGCTGGTGCTTTTTTTCCCATTTTATAAAGGAATTAAGAAATACGACCAGCTTTGATTTTTTTCCTTTTTCAGGAGGGAAGCAAGAGGAAGAAAACAATTTTCTCTTGCAAGGGAAGAGGGAAGATTTTTCATGGTAATTTGTGAACAAGGGGTAGGGCTTAGATATGACTTCGGTGTTTTTTTTGTTATATTATAATATACAGAAGGAGGACTTTAAAAAAGCCCTGATTGATTTCAGAGCCCTTTTAAAGAAAAAAGAATTTTAAACTATTATTTCTTTTTTGCTGGTTTCTTTGCTGGTTTCTTTGCTGGTTTCTTGGTAGCCATTCTAAAAGAGATTAAGAAATACTAATTTGTATTTTTTCCTTTTAATTTTTAGTAGCAAGTTTTTGAACACAATTTTTGGTTGCGTAGCGAATAAAAAGATTTTTGAACGCAATTTGTGATTCGTGTTTTTTGGCTTATCTATCGAAAAAAATGAGTGCGAAATTTTTTCGTAATAAAAACACTATTAATTACTTTTTTTTAAAAAAATCTCCTAAATTTAGGGAGATTTTTTATGATTTGTGAAAATAATTTATTTACCACAACAACAAGAAGATTTACTACAAGTTTCTTTAGCCTTTGCTTTTGGCTTGGCTGTAGTTTTTTTGGCTGGTTTTTTATTAGCCATCTAGAAATTGGTTAAAAATTAAGTAGCAGGATAATAGCTAATCTATTTTTTTATAAAGAGATTTTTAAGTATTCTCTCTTGCGGAGGAAGAAGAAAGATTTTCTTCTAGGTTTGATCGGTTTTAGGGATCACTCTTTTTTTATCTAGATCTATTTTTTCATTTACTTTTATCTCATTATTGGAAATAAAAATTCCTTTTTTGGTGATTTTTATAATCCGACTTTGGGGAATAACTCTTTCATATCCAAATAAAAACCAGCCAGATCGAACTAGTAAAGTAAGAATACGAGGGGAGATGGTATCAAAAGCGAAATCAAAAACTTTACCTATCTTCGTATTTTTTACAAAAACAGAAGCTCCTAGAATGGGAACTTCTTTATCTATGATTTTTCGAATGCGCAGAAAATTCTCCGGACTAGAAAGATCATTTTCTGCTTGGATAGTTATTTGATTTTTGTCCCAACTAATAATGCCTTGTGGGGCGAGAAGTTTTAATCCATTTGCAGTTTTAACCCAAACGGCTACAAAAATACCAGAATCAGGATCAACGACAAAATCTACCACGGCTCCCGCAGGCAGGTTATTGTTGTTTTTCGTGAAGACCCATGTTCTTTGGGCAGAACGGAAACTAGTTAGCATTTTAAGTAATGATTAATAAAAAAATCATAAATTTGTTTTTTCTAAAAATTTATCAATAGCTTGTTTTAATATTTCCGGTAATTTCTTTTTTTCTTCAGCAGTAAATTTTTGGAGAACAAAGTCCTCCGTAGGGATTTTAGTTTTTAATTCGTTTCCTATCCCAATTTTTATTCGTGGGAAAGATTGACTCCCGAGCCCAGCAATAATAGATTTAATGCCATTATGTCCGCCAGAGCTACCTGTTTCCCGAAAACGAATAATACCAAATTCCAAATCGACATCATCAAAAAGAATAACAATATTTTGGGGTTCAATTTTATAAAAATTACTAATCGCTACTACTGCTTTCCCACTATTATTCATCCAAGTAGTGGGTTTTAGAAGTAGAACCTTCTCATTATTAATTTGGCCACAAGAAACTTCACCAAAGAATTTTTTTTCTATCTTAAATTCTGGAAAAGAAAATTTTTCTGCCAAGAGCTCTACTGCCATAAATCCCGCATTATGACGAGTGTTTTCGTATTTTTTGTCGTAATTCCCGAGTCCTACAATTAATTTCATCATTTCAATTATTAGTTATCAAAGTTCAATTATCAATAGGAAAGCAGAAAAAGAGATATCAGTATGAATTTCCTCCCCTAGCAGGGGAGGTTGGAGGGGTATAGGGAATGTTTTCCATACCCCTTTTTATTTCCCCTGCAAGGGGAAAAATAAGCACATGGTGATAGTTAGTTGTAAAATATAGGGAAATTTGTTTCAATAAAGAAGTATGCGAAATGACAGTGTTTATACTTCTAAAAATGTAGTGCTCCTTGTGGGAATATTTGTGGTTATTTTTTGGTTGCTGTATTCCTTGGCTTCTTTTTTGCATGAATCCAAGAAAATTAATGATGAAATAGAAGCGATTCGAGTACAGAACCAAGAGAAACTTTTAGAAATAGAAGACAAAAAGAAAAAACTCGCTTATTTAAAAACTCCACAGCATATAGACAAGGAAGCTAAAATGCAGATGGGTAAAAAACAGGTTGGAGAAAATGTAATTATTTTTATTGAAGAGAAATTAGACATTCTTCCGACCGAGATTCCCCAAAGACGGCGAGAACAAATAATGCAGGAAGAAGTATCTATTCTGGATAAATGGAAATGGATGTTTATTGGTCAAAAGTGAGAATAAGGGACAAGGGACCCATTCGGCCCATTCGGCAGGCTCAGGGTTTGCAACAGGCTCAGGGCAGGCAAGGGACGAGATTACAAGTTAAAAAAGAAGAGCAGAAAATTATTCGAGCCACGCATACAAAAGATAAGCTAATAGCTACTCACTATCGCTTAGACCATTGCGGAGCTTTTCGGGCTCGTTTTAGTCCTGGTTTTTTCCGTTCCTTCACTCGTGGATCACGAGTAAGAAGTCCAGCTTCTCTTAACTGTTCTCTTAGAGAAGATTCTTTCTTGATAATAGCTCGAGAAATAGCCAATCTTGCTGATTCTGCTTGAGCTTTTTTTCCTCCCCCACTTACTCTAATTTCAATATCAAAGTCTTTTTTAAGTCCAAGGAGAGTCAATGGTTCATTAATTGTATTAATCATAGAATCATCATCTGCCCATTCTCGTAAATTCTTTTCATTAACAATTAGATCCCCTTTACCGCTTGGAAATAACTTTACAGTAGCACGAGAGGTTTTTCTTTTTCCGAGAGCATAAAAATAAGCTTTATTGTTCATTTTTGTTGAAGTTTAGGGGTTCACATTTTTGAGCTTCATGAGGGTTTTTGTCTCCTACTATCAGAAATAGTCTCTTTAGTTGTTTATCTCTTAATCTGTTTTTTGGAAGCATTCCACTTACAGCAAGTTGTAATATCTTGACTGGGTTCTTTGTTCGTAATTCACTAAGAGTTCGAGTTTTTAATTCTCCTAGATAACGAGAATGTCGGTGATATAACTTATCATCCTCCTTGTTCCCTTCTACTTTGATTTTTTCAGAATTAAGAACAATGACATAATCTCCTCCATCGGCGTGAGGAGTGAAATCAGGACGATTTTTGCCCCGAATAGTATCTGTAATTAAAACAGCCAATCTTCCTAGGTTTTTTCCATCGGCATCTACTATCCACCAGTGGCGGTCAGTATTTTTTACATTCTGTCTCAGTGTTGTTTTTTTCATTCTGTAATTAGGTCTACTTGAATAAGAACGGCTCCGTCTCCAACTCGTTGTTTAATGCGAGTCTTTCTGGTAAAACCAGATGTTTTTGGAGTTTTTTTAACAAAATCTAAAGCCTTTTTACAAGAATTTTCTGTAAAAAGAACTCGATTCAATTCTCGAATTTTATTTAAGTCCTCTGCTTGCCCTCTAACTCGTGAGATTAATTTTTCTGCATCACTAATTAAAGCCTTAGCTCTAGCATCTGTTGTTTGTACCTTTCCGTATAAGAACAGAGAAGTCATCAGATTACGCATCATTGCCCGGCGAATATCTGCGGGTTTATTTAGTTTGTCTTTCGTGTTTCTATGTCTCATTATATTTAGTTGTTAGCTTTTAGTCGTTAGCTTTTAGTTATTAGTCTTTAGTTTTTAGCTAACTACTAATTGCTAATAGCTAATAACTTATTATTCCTCGCCTGTTTGTTTCGAAGGTTGGAGGGTGTATCCCCGTTCAGACAGAATTTGTTCTAGTTCTGTTTTAGCTTTCTGACCAAAACCTCGTAGTTGAGCTAGTTGGCTCATTGGAGTAGCGACTAATTGTTCAATAGAAGTAATACCTCCATTAACTAAAGCGTTAAGAGTTCTTTGAGAAAGCCCCAAGATGTCTATTGGGGTAAAAGCAGTTTCGGCCACTGCTGCGGCTGCTGCTTCTTGAGATTCTTTCTTTTTCTTGATTTGTTCAAAACTAGTAGTGAATTCTTCGTCAGTATAAGCACTTTCGTTATTGAAGAGCTGTAAGTAACTTTCCAAGATTCCGGAGGCAAGCTTAAGAGCATTTTCTGCTTCGATAGCTCCATCTGTTTCCACACTAATAGTTAGTTGGTCTAGATTAGTTTGTTCTCCAACACGAGCTGGTGTTACTTCATATTGGACATGAGTTACTGGAGAGAAATTAGCGTCTATTAATATAAATTCTGGATCCTCTTCACTAGCGTGGTCAACATTAGTAACAATAGTATAACCTACTCCTTTTTCTACTCTTAAATATATCTTCTTTTTGGAATCTGCTTTATCACAAGTTGTAATAAGTTGAGTTGGGTCTAGGATCTCTATGTCACTAGAAACTTTAAGGTTTTTGGCAGTAATTTTTCCTGATTTAATAAATGGTACTTCCACTATTTCTACACCCTTGGTGTGTTTCTTTAATCTTAATTGTCTAATATTTAGAGTAATATCTAAAACAGATTCTTTTAATCCTTCTACTGTAGAGTATTCATGAGAAACTCCATCAATTTTGACTGCAGTAACTGCCGTTCCAGGAAGGCTTGAAAGAAGAACTCGGCGCATAGCATTTCCAAGAGTCAGTCCGTATCCAGAAGGAAGCGGGGTCATAACAAGTTTTGCAGAAGTTTTTGATATAACTTCTAATCGTATTTGGGGAGCACCGATCTGTTCATGCAGGATATGCATATGAGAGAGGGATTAAAAAATTATCGAGAATAGAATTCCACAATAAGTTGTGGTTCTATGAGTTTTTCAAAATGTTGAGTGGCAGGTAATTCTACTATTTCAATAGCAAGCCTTTTTGGATCTGCCTTAATCCAAGAGGGAACATCGTTGTTTTCGCCTAATTCTTCTTGGTTTTTAGTAAAAACAGGAGAGCCTTTACGGGACTCTCTTACTTCTATTTTATCACCAATTTTAACTTCACAAGACGGAATATCTATTCGTTTACCGTTAACGAGGAATAATCCATGGGAAGCAAATTGACGAGCTTGGCTACGAGTAAGGGCAATACCAGCTCGATATAAGACATTGTCTAGTCTTCGTTCTAGTAGTTCTAGTAATTTATCACCTGTAACTTCCTTAGAACGATCAGCTCGATCATAATATTTATGAAATTGTTTCTCAGAAAGACCAAACATTCTTTTTGCTTTTTGCTTTTCTCGTAATTGTTTAGCGTATTCTGTTAGCTTCCCCCTTCTTTTAGCACCGTGCATTCCAGGGATATTAGGATTTCGTCCTAAAATCTTTTGGTATTTAGGTGATCCGAAGAGATTTACTCCTTCTCTTCTACATAGTCTGGCTTTGGGTCCTGTGTATCGCATGATTAAGGTTTTCTATTTCTAGGAGCACGGCAACCGCCGTGAGGAACTCGGGTTTTGTCTGAAATTGAGGTAATATCTAAGCCACCATTCATAAGACCACGAATTGTTTGATCTCTGCCTGGCCCCATTCCTTTAACAAAAACATCTACACTTTGCATACCAAAAGCTTGGGCTTTTTCGGCAACTATCTCAGCGGAAACTTGTCCAGCATAAGGAGTGGCCTGTCTTGCCCCTTTGTAACCATTGGCACCAGGAGAACTCCAAGCTAAAACATTTCCATCGGGATCAGTAAGGGTAACTAAAGTATTATTATAGTTAGCTTTTATACACACTTTTCCGTGTTCAAATGTTTTGCGGATTTTTTTCTTTGTAGGGGGCATGTTATTTAGTGGCTATTTTCTTATTAGCAACAGCTCGTCCCCGTCCTTTACGGGTCTTAGCATTAGTTTTAGTACTTTGGCCTCTTACAGGAAGTCGTCGTCGGTGACGGAAACCTCTATAAGTACCAATGTCTTGTAATCGTTTTATGTCTTGAGATAATTTTCGACGAAGATCTGCTTCTAAAACAAACTCAAAACTTGCTAAAGTGTCTCGAAGTCGTTGTTCCTCGTCGGTAGTTAGATTTTTGACTCGCACTTCTTCAGAAATTTTAGCTTTTTTGCAGATCAATTTAGCCCTAGCTGGTCCAACACCCAAGATATAAGTCAGGGCAATAACCAATCGTTTTTCTGTCGGAATCGTTATACTTGCAATTCTCATTAGCCTTGTCGTTGTTTATGCTTGCCAGCTGTGGCAGGATTTTTACAAATCACTCTTACAACCCCCTTGCGTCGAATTACTCGACACTTATCACAGATTTTTTTTACGGAGGATCTTACTTTCATTTTTTGAAGCGGAAGGTGATACGGCCTTCTTCTAGATTATAAGGAGAAAGCTTTAATTGTATTCGGTCCCCAGTAACGATTCGGATGTAATGCATTCGCATTTTTCCAGACAGCTTGGCTTTGACATTATGTCCTTCAAAACCTTCTGTAGTGAGCTCGATGAGAAACAGAGACCCAGGATAGGTCTGTTTTACGATTCCCTCAACCTCAATTAAATCATCACTAGCCATAAACCGAGTTAAAAAGCTGGCGGATTCTATCTTCAAAAAAGATTCTGTCAAGGAATTTTTATGACTTTAAGGGGTTTTTTCTGGTTCTTTTGGAATAGTATATTATAATATGCTAAAAGCAGTTAGAAAGTTAGAGCGTTGGGAAGTTGAAAAGTTAAGATTTATTCTTCCTCCCCTAGCAGGGGAGGTTAGGAGGGGTATGAGGAAAAGTTTAAAAGTCAACAAGTTTTTTTAGGAATTATTTTATATCTATACCCCCTTTAATTCCCCCTGCAAGGGGGAAAAGAAAAGCAGGAATTTTTTTGGTATTCTTCTTTCGTCTTTTCTATTACTATCTCGCTACCAAAAAATGTCTAATCCAATTTTTGACGGCCTAAATAAGAACCAACAGGAAGCAGTAGAGATACTCTCTGGTCCGCTTTTAATCTTAGCGGGAGCTGGTTCTGGTAAGACTAAGTGTTTGACTCATCGGATTGCTAATCTCATTGCTTCTGGAGTGAAAGCGAGTCAAATTTTAGCGGTTACTTTCACTAATAAAGCTGCTAATGAAATGAAAACCAGGGTAGAGAAGTTGTTAGGAAAAACAGTTTCTTCGTCTTCTCAGCCAAGCATGGGAACTTTTCATGCCACTTGTGTCAGAATGTTAAGGGAAGATATAGAGAATTTAGATTGTGGTATTTCTCGCAACTTTGTGATCTTTGATACTTCAGATTCCCAGAGCCTGATGAAATTACTTATGAAAGAAGCCGGTTATGATTCTCAGGAATTAAAATATAGAGCAGTTCTTAGTCATATATCTTCTGCGAAGAATCAGTTAATTGTTGCCGGAGAATATGGTGATAAGGCAGAACAGAATAGATTTACAAGAGCCGTAGCAGAATTATATCCGGCCTACCAGAAGCGACTCAAAGACCACAATGCTTTGGATTTTGACGATCTTCTGCAAAAAACAGTGGAGATGCTAGAAGCATGTCCTGAGGTCTTATCTAAATACAAAAAAAGATGGCAACACTTACTAGTAGATGAGTATCAGGACACCAACTTTGCGCAGTATCGTTTAGTGCGGTTGTTAGCAGATGATCATCAGAATCTGTGTGTTATAGGCGATGACCATCAGTCGATCTATTCTTTCCGAGGAGCGGACTACACGAACATTCTTAATTTCGAGAAAGATTTCCCCGCTACTAAAGTTATTAAGTTAGAACAAAACTATCGTTCTACCGGAAATATTCTCAACAATGCCAATAGTCTAATTGGCTTTAATGAAACTGGTCACCACAAGAACTTATGGACAGAAAACGAAGAGGGAGAAAAACTAGTCATTAGGGAGGTAGGTAATGAAAAAGATGAAGGGAATCTTGTAGCAGAACAACTTCAAGAATTAAAAAGTAGTGGCACAGCAAGATATTCTGACTGTGCGGTACTCTACCGCATGAATGCCCAATCTAGAGCCTTGGAAGAAGCGATGATGCGGAGACAAATACCTTATCAGATAGTAGGAGGAACAAGGTTTTTTGATCGTCGAGAAATAAAAGATCTCGTTGCTTACTTACGATTAATCTTTAATCCCCGGGATGATATTTCTTTCTTACGGATCATAAATATTCCCGCTAGGAAAATAGGACCAGCGACCATAGAGATTCTCAAGAGTTATTCTAATAACTACACGATGTCTCTCTTTGAAATCTTAGAGACTATAGATGATATGACAGAGTTAAGTGAACCAAAGAAGGAAGTTTTAAAAAACTTCCGGTCACAAATTAATGGTTTCCAAAAGATTGCCAACAAAGAACCAATCTCAATTCTACTAGATAGGGTAATAGAGAAGACAGAGTTCCTTAAATGGTTAGATGACGGAAGTGCAGAAGGAGAAGCAAGAATCCAGAATGTGCAGGAACTTTTTTCTGTGGCGGCCAGATATGACACTGCAGAAGAACCACTAGCTACTTTCTTAGAAGGAGTGGCTCTTATTTCTGACCTAGATAATTATGATGATCATTCTGATTCTGTAACCTTAATGACTATCCATGCTTCCAAGGGTTTAGAATTTCCCGTGGTTTTCTTACCAGGTTGGGAAGATGGTATCTTCCCCAGTAGTAATGCTCAATTTTCCGAAGAACAACTAGAAGAAGAAAGAAGATTGGGATATGTAGCGATAACAAGGTCAGAAAAGAAATGCACTATTATTCATGCCAGAAGTAGAATGCTTTTTGGAAAAACAAATTTTTCTGCACCTTCTAAGTTCTTAACGGAGATGGACGAAAAGTGCATCGAAAGAGTTGCTTTAGAAAAAGATACTTTTGGAGTAAAGAAATTCTACCAACGAAGAAAATTCGATGGGGGACTTAAAAAACCTACCGATTCTATTCTGTATTCTCCACCTAGTACCAGACAGGAAGCAGTATTTGGGGTAGCAGAAAATACCACAGAATTTGCGATTGGTTACAGAATCCGCCACGCCGACTTTGGCGAAGGAACAATTATCCAAATTTCAGGAGATGTCCTTTCTGTGGCTTTTTCTGGTCAGGGAATAAAAAAGATCGTAGCTTCTGTTGCTCCGATAGAATTAGTTGAGTAATATTGTGTTAATGAAAAAGTATTTATTTGGTCTCATTTTGTTTGGGGGAATTTTTGGAGTACTAGGAATAGAGGCAGCTATAGATAAAGAATGTCCTGGAAATAATTGGGATTGTTTAATGGCAGAAGTAGAGCAGAATCATAATGTAAAAATGGATACCAAAAGAACAATGGCTCCTTTTGATGGTCTTAATATCATGGGTTACATAGCAGTGGAGTTTAAGAATGGTTTGTATGTCAAAACAACAGAGATTCTAGAATACAAGGTTTTTGAGAATGAAATTGGTGATACTCCTCGGGAGGAATTAGAAGCGATGGCGACCAGTTTAAATCTAGGTTCTGCCAGAGAAGTTTGTATTTACGAAGAACAAGAAGAAATCATGAAAGATTTCTTTCTACAGAGTGGAAAGTTGGAGAAAGCAGGAGAATCTCTCACAGAAGAACAACTTGCTTACTATGCAGAAGCAAGCAAGAAACAATGTCAGATGGTTAGTAAAGAAGGGAGGATTATTTTTGATGATGAAGGATTTACTGCTCTAAATGAAAAGCTCTTAGAAACTAGTGAGCCATTAAAAGAATCTGCTCCCAAACAAACTAGTCTTTCCGAAACAGGATCCAAGGGAATACTAAGAAGTATTTCTGATTGGATTTTAGGGCTATTTAGATAGCATTATATTATAATATACATGAAGAAGTTCTCCTTGAGTGCTTTCACTAAAAACGAACAAGGAGGAAATCCGGCTGGAGTAGTTTTAGAAGCAGATGATCTTTCTAAAGATCAGATGTTAGAAATAGCTAAAGAATTTGGTCATCCAGAATCTTCTTTCGTTCAAAAATCAGACAAAGCAGATTTCAAGGTAAGATTTTTTACTACTAATCAGGAAGTGGATCTATGTGGACACGCTACTATGGCTACTTTTTCTTTACTAGCTAATCAAGGAATTATTAAGCCCGGCAAATATACACAAGAAACTAGGGCTGGAATTTTGTCTGTAGAAGCAAAAAAAGACTTAACGATTTGTATGAATCAGAATAAGCCAGAGTTTTTAGAAGAATTAGATAAAGAATTAGTAGCAGATGTTTTAAATATTCCAGTAGAGGGAATTAGGTCTGATTTACCAGTTCAAATTGTTTCTACTGGATTCCCAACAATTTTAGTTCCCATAAATTCCTTAAAAGTTCTAAAAGAAATAAATCCTTCGTTAGAAAAAGGAATTAAATTATGCCAAGAAAAGTATTTATTACATCCCTTTACCTTAGAAACTTTTAATCCGGAATCTGTAGCTCTTGCTCGCGATTTCTTTCCAGTAGCAGATTTAGATGAAGAAGCAGCTACCGGCACAGCTACTGGGGCTTTGGCTTGTTATCTCTTTAAATATAAAGAGATAACAGCAGAACAAGCTACTAACCTATCTTTTGAACAAGGTTATCTAATGAACAGTCCTTCTGAAATACGAGTACAGTTGTCTGTAAGAGACAATGAGATAGAAGAAGTTAGGGTGGGAGGGAAGGCGGTTATACTATAATATACTACTTCAATTTCTTTCGTATATTTCCACTTAAGAAATTTTGCTTAGAAACAACACTTCTGCCTAATTCTTTTTCGGTTTCTTTTCTGGCACGACCTGCCACACCTCCGCCTCGTTGGGCTACTTGTTTATTTTTAGGTAATCCTTTTGGTTTTTCTTGTTTAGAAATCTCGGTTGTTACTTTTTCTCCCAGCATAGTAAAAATTAGTTCTAATTCATCCATATTATCCCTTAAATTTATTTTTGATTTAGTTGGAATATTTTTGTGCTTTTTGTATTGCTTAGGGGTTAGACCAAAAGTAGCTTTAGATATCTCTGCTGTAAGAATTGCATAATCTTGCTGATGTTCTATTCCTCGTTCTTTCCATTCATCAGTAAGGTTTTGACGAATAGCTATGCTTCGTAAACGTTTATCGATCCATTCTTTGGGATAGCCCTTTTTTTCATAAAGGGCTTTCATCCGTTCTTGGGCTAGAGCTGGATTTTCTATTTCTTCCACACGTTCATATCCAACTTTTGCCAACCAAAGTTTGAATGGTTCGGCTTTTGGGGACGGAATAGATTGAATAATTCGAAACAATCCTTCGGTATTAGCACAATTAAGCTTTTGTTTCCCTCCTTTTGTATCAATTAAAAGGGGGGTGGCAATTTGCCCCCACCCTTCAGAAAGTTCGGAGTCTCTTCGTCGCATATCTTTTATATATCCACTCGGTTGAGTTGAATCTGTTAAAGCGGAGACAATATCTGCGATAACGAACCACCATTCTTTTTGGTGCCAAGTTCTGCGAATTTGTTTAGATTGAAAGAGAACGAGTTTATTTTTATCCATGTTTGTTTAGATTTTAGGATTATATAAGGTTTCGTCCCAAATTATTCTTGATTGTAGACAATCTGTCTACATCTGAATTTAATACATTTTTAATATATAAATATCTTTTTAATAGATATAAAAAATTCTGAAAGGCCCCTAATTTTTTTCAATCGATAAAACCCGCTTCCTGACTACTCCAAAAATTAAATTTGAAAAGCAACACTTGAAGATCTGATAATCTTCAAGTGAAAATGAAACAAATAACCGCTTAAATAAGCGATTAAAAGAGAATGGTGGGCATGCGAGGACTTGAACCTCGGACCTCTTCCTTATCAGAGAAGCGCTCTAACCAGCTGAGCTACACGCCCGCGTCGGTGAGGACTACGATTTACTTCGTTCGCCGCGGCGAACTGCGTTACTCCGTCTCACCTCCTTTCTTTCGTATGGAGGTTTCCGCTTCGCGGAACTACCCCATACTCGCGGTTTTTAAAAAGCTAAAAAATCCTACGAATTTTTATTAATCTGTCAAAGAAAACCAAGTGAGTCACTCTGACTAAGTCCAGAGTCTTAATATTCCCTCGTCTGATTCTGGACAAGCCAGAATGACCAAAGTAATAGTTTTTAGACACTCCTTTTCCTCATCAGAGAATTGGTTTTAGTTTTTCTAATAACAAATCAAATCTTGTGTATCCAGATTTTGTATTAAAATGACCGGCATTTGGGACAAAATTTGTAAAAAAAGATAACATATTTCTTGACAGTATTTTTTACATTTGCTACAGTATGGATGTATTAATAATTATAATCATGGTTTTAAAAAGATTCACAAATAGCAAGTCTATAACCAAAGCGAACATTGAAAAGATTCCAGGAAATAAGCCAGGAATTTATCGTATTAAAAATTCAGCAAACAAAACTCTTTATGTTGGAATGGCGAAAGGCGGAAGACTCGACAAACGAATTGCGGAACATAAAGGAGAATTCAAAGGTGGTACACAATTTCAATATAAAGTTGTTACAAGTAAGGCGGGAGCAGGGAGAATGGAAAAAGAAGAAATAAAAAACCAAAAACCCGTTTTTAACGACAAACATAAGTAATGTTTACGGTTGATGACATTGAATTGTCTTATAAAATAGCTGAAGAATGTAATCTTTGCTACTATGGGACAGATGGATAAATAAGGAAATTATCTAAAAATGATTATGTCTACATTTCTTAAAAAACTTCGGCGAAACAACGGCATAAGCCAAGAATTTTTAGCAAAGAAAATTGGTGTATCGAGACCGACTTATATGCAGATTGAAAACGGATCACGAAAAATGCTAGTGGAAGAAGCACAAAAATTAGCGACTCTTTTTGAGTTATCGTTAGATGATTTTTTGTCAGGCAAAGAGATTTTTGCACCAGAAATAAAACTAGAAGAATCGAAAAAAACAGTAAAACCAAAAAAACAGGAAATACGTATTTCCATACCTCAGGAAAAAGTTGAAAAATTTAAAGAAGTTTTTCTGTATATTTTAGAAAACATTGGTGCGAGATCAAATATTGGTGAGGCAGTTATGTGTAAATTAATGTACTTCATTGACTTTGATTTTTATGAAAGGTTTGAAGAGCAATTGACAGGTGCAACATATATTAAAAATCATCATGGGCCCACACCTGTTGCACTTCCTAAAATTGTAGCACAAATGGAGGAAGATGGTGATTTAACGCGTGTAGTTAAAAAATACTTCCAGTATAATCAGAAGAAATATTTACCACTAAGAAAAGCAAATTTGTCAGATTTTTCCGCACAAGAAAAGGATCTTATTGATGAAGAAATTCAGAGGTTTAAAGATTTTAATGCGGATCAAATTAAGCGGTACTCTCATAAAGATGTTCCGTGGATTAGTGCAGAAGATTTACAACCAATTGATTATGAGGCAGTTTTTTATCGCACATCCGAATTTTCTGTAAGACAATATGACGATGATAAATTATGATGAAGCAGATGAATTTGCACACGATCTCAAAAAATTATTGAAGAAATTTTCTTCGCTAATTGATGATTTAAAAGTTGTAAAAAAGAATGCAATTGAGCTTTTTCATATCAATCAAATTGACAGCAGAAGTGTTTTTGAGATTCAGGGTGTAGGTAACACGGAAGAATTAAAATTTTATAAAATCAAAAAATTTGCTTGCAAAAGCCTAAAAGGAAAGGGGAACAAAAGTGGTATTCGCGTTATTTATGCTTATTTTCCTGCTCAGAAAAAGGTTATTTTTCTAGAAATTTATTTTAAGGCCAAACAAGAAAATGAGAATAGGAAAAGAATTGAGAACTTTATTAAAGTTATTGCAAACGGAGGTCTTTAAGTTTTTGGTTTTATTTTTTCTTACCTTTTTCTAATCAGAGAATTGGTTTTAGTTTTTCTAATAACAAATCAAATCTTGTGTAACCAGATTCTGTATTAAAATGACCGGCATTTGGGACAAAATTTAGGGTTTCGTTTAAGTTCTTGGCAAGTTGTTCACCATTTGCCAGAGAAACCCAAGGATCATCATCGGAATGGAAAACTTCAAAGTGATGAGCTTTTGTTAGGATGGATTTCCAATCAAAAGAAAATCCACTGAAACTATTATCTCGGTCATAATTAGAAATAGGACGAACTCCAATAGGTGCTCCCACGAAAACAGCTGTTTTTACTGGTCGTTCTAATTTTTCCAAGAGACGGAGAGTAAAAACTCCTCCTAAACTATGACTAATTAGAATAGTATCTTCGTTAATGTACTGCTTGTAATCCTTGAGGACATCAAACCATTCAGCTATTTTTGCTGGGACTACTGATGGGGAAGGAAATTGGGGTACCAAAACGGTATATCCTTCTTTTTCTAATTCCTGTTTTAACCAAGGAAACCAATTCTCTTCTGGGTATCCTTCGGTGCCATGGATAATAAAGGCGTTTTTCATAACTTATTTCTATACAAAATGTTTTCGTAAAACAAATTATTTTGAGAATTATAACTTAAACACTCCTTTTTCTCGCATTCCGCATCATCCGTCTGGTTAATCCAAAACCAATCACCAAGATTGGAATTAAGAGAATATTTAACCAACGCATACTGTTTTTCTGTGCTTCAGAGAGTTCTGCAATAGGACGGTCTGTTACTCCTTTAGAGCGGATAAAAACAAGGTCTTCTCCAAGAGTGAAGACATCTATAGCATTGAGAAAGAAAAGAACATTTCCGGTAAATTGTCCGGCATAACCTCGGGTGATGAAATCAGAATCTCCTAAGATTATTACCTTACCCGCATCATCTTTTTTCTGGGCTTGGACAACTAGAGGAAGAGGGTCTTTGGTGTTTCGTGGAATGTTGAAACTCTCTTGCTGAGGATCTAAGTTCATAGGGTTGTCTTGCAGAACCATCTCTGGTTCTTCTCCTTCTGCTAATTCCTGTCCTTCTTCTAGTGATTTTGGAACCATTACTTCTGCAAGTTCTAAACCATACCTACCAGAAGTTTCTGCTAGTATTTCTACAGTTACGGCTTCCTTTTCTTCTATCTTTAATGGACTTACCCAAGGCAGAATAAAAGATTCTAATTGTCCTGTAATGGCGTTATTTGTATTAAGATTCCTTACTCTTACCCAATATGGGTAAGGGAGAGAAAAAGAAAAGAATCCTTGAGAGAAAGAAGCATTGGTATTAGTAGAATCTTTGACCAAAGCTTTTTCTACTGCAATTCCCCAAGGAGCGAGTAGGTTTTCAAAAGTCTCGGTCATTTTGCCCGCCATAAGACCTTCTTTTATTTCTATTTGGTCAACAAGGAAGATGGCGTTACCACCATTGGTGACGAATTCTTCTATCTGGCCTACTTCATCGTCAGAGATAGCTTCTGTTGGTCCAGCGACAACTAGAGTATCTATCTCTTCTAAGTTAGCTGCATCTCCTAGAGTGACATCCATGACGGTGTAGTTTTTTTCTAAGACATCTCTTAGAGCATAATCTTGTCTTGGTTCTGGACGAGTAAAAGAAGGTTGGTTACTTATGACTTCGTGTTCTCCGTGACCAGACAAGAAACCAATAGTTTTTTCTTCCATAGAACTTACTTCCTTGAGTGCGGCACTAAAGTCGTATTCAAAACTGCGGAGATCATTAAGTATGGCAATGGTTTCGTATTTCTCTAGTTGAGAAAAAGGATTATTTTCATCTTCTTCCTTTTCTGGATCGTTCTTGAGTACCGCTAGTCCCATGTAGGCTTTGATGGTTTGTCTTTGATCTTTTTCTATTACTTGCAATTGCAAAGGAGGTATTCCCAAGACTTGCGCCATCTTTTCGTTTTCCTCGTCTTTTAAAGGATCGATAGTTTCTAATTTTATTTTACCGCCAGATAAAGCGACATATTCTGCCAAGTAATCCTCGATATCTTGTTTGGTTTTTACAAATTGTGCTGGCAGGTTGTCTGACAGAAAAAGTTTCACATCTACTTCGGTAGATAAATCCTTGGCAATGTTTTTAGATGATTTGGACAAGGTATAGATACTACCTTCGGTGAAATCAAAACGAGTAAATAGCTGATAAGAAATTACATTAAGAGCAACGATGGCAATGACTATTTCTATGAATTTAAGAGGCCGTTTCATGGTAATATTATATTATAATATAAAAGATTATCTTTTGGTTTTCAATGTCTGCACATTGAGAAGTAGGAATAGGACAATAAAAGAAAGGTAGAATATAAAATCTCTAGTATCTATTACTCCTCTGAGAATTGAATTGTAATGAGTTCCCAAAGACAGGGTTTTACATAAAGATCCAAGCCAGGTAGGAAGGAAGGCCGTAACAATTCCATCTCCCAAGATAAGGAAGGCAAATAGCACTAAGACAGAAATTATGAAGGCTACTATTTGATTGCGAGTGAGACTACTAATAAACAGTCCTAGAGAAATATAAGCCATACCAAGGAGTAGAGCTCCAAAGTAAGCAGTCAAAACTACTCCCCAGTCTAGGTTACCAACAAAGCTCAGAGAAATTGCGACAGGAAAAGTTAAAAGTAGCGCTAAGGCTAAGAAAATAAAGCTTCCCGCTGCTTTACCAAGAACAGCTTCTTCTACGGAAACAGAAGAAGTAAGTAGAGTCTCTACTGTTCCTTGGCGATATTCTTCCGACCAAAGTCGCATAGTAAGAGAGGGAATAAGGAATAAGAAAATCCAAGGAAGAATTCCAAAAAAACCTCTCATTTCTGTTTGGCCAATCAAAAAGAAAGTACGGAAGAAGAGCCAAGAAGAAAGAAGTAGGAAAACAATTAAGAAGATGTAAGCGATAGGAGAGTTGAAATACAATCGTAACTCTTTCTTCACAAGTGCTAGGAATTTGTCTTTATTGATTTGTAGCATGTTATAGAGTTTAAAGAAGGAGAATTTTTAATTTTATAATTTTTAATTTTGTCTTTCGACCCTGAGCTCAAGACCGAAGGGTAAATAATTTTTAAATCTTAATTTTTTAAAATTAGAGTTTATGATTTATTTTTACATTTTGCCTTTAACATTTAACATTATTTTGTATATTATAATATAATATCAATACCATCGTTATCTTGTCCCATGCCTGCCCTGAGCCTGTTGCAAACCCTGAGCCTGCCGAATGGGCCGAATGGGTCCCACGTCCCTTGTTAACTTCTGAAATATGTCTTCCATAGTTTGTTTCTCGGAAATAATTTCTAATAATTCTAGCTCTGCTAGAGCTAGGGCTTTTACAATGTCAGATCTCATGTCTTCTGTTGTGAAGACACTAACTTCTATTACCCCTTTCTCTTTAGAAGGGCGGTGTTCTATCCTGTCTAAATTTTTAATCTTTTTGAGATGACGTTCTGTTTTCTTTGGACAACCTTTAATAGTAATCCTTGTGCAGTGGACAGAATCTTGTTCCCCCAAAGAATCTGGAGTTCCTTCGCCCACTACTTTTCCTTTGTTGATAACCACCACCCTATCGGCAATAGCTTCTACTTCTTGCATGATGTGAGTAGAGAGAATAATGGTTTTTTTTCTACCAAGATCAGTGATGAATTTCCTAATCTCAATGATCTGATTGGGATCAAGCCCTGTAGTTGGTTCGTCTAAGATAAGAATCTCTGGGTCGTGGATAAGAGCTTGAGCGAGACCTAGTCGTTGTTTATATCCTTTAGATAGTTCTGACACATCTGCGTATAACTTCTCCATTAATCCACAGGTTTTAGCGGCTTCCCTAATAGCTTTTTCTCGGTCATCTTTGGCAATACCATGAATAGAAGCCATGAAGTCTAAATGTTCCCAAACATTTAGCTCTGGATATAAAGGGGCGTTTTCTGGTAAGTAACCAATTTTGTTTTGGAGTTTTAATAGAGACTCTTCCGTGAGAAGTTCTCCGTCTATCTCTACTTCTCCAAAGTCTGGTTTCAGAAAACCAGTGATAATTTTCATGGCGGTGGTTTTACCAGCACCATTAGGACCAAGAAGAGCGAGGATTTCCCCTTGTTGGACTTCAAAATCCACGTTGTCTAAAGCACGAAGGGGGCCATAATTTTTCTGTAAATTTTTAACTGTGATCATTTTTGATGAATTATCGGAGTTAGATTTTGATCCTCATTTGCTTTGAAATCTTCGATTTCGCAAATTTCGGATGACGGCGATTACGCTCCTTCGGAGCAGGAAAAACTTTGTTTTTCCATAATAATTTCGAAGAAATCATTATCGTATTCTGGTATAGGGTTTAAAAATTATTTATCAAGATTTTTTTTATTTTTATATTTTGATTTTACAAAGAGACAAAAGATAAATAATTACCTAAATTGGCACTCGGCATTTTAGATTTACAGAGAGTGGCGTCAATAAAAAAAGGTTGAAAAGAGTATAAAATTATTATTTTTTTAAAAAAAATTGACAAATGGATTAATTTCATTAAACAAAGAATGATTAATTAAAAGCTAAAAATGGAAAAAGAGAGCTATCGTTTGCCAGAAAAAACTGAACTGGGAAGTATGATAATGAGTTATTTCAATACAAAATCTATGACAGACGAGATTCCCTTAGATTGGTGGAGGCAGGCACATTCTACCACAGTAAGGTTGTTAACTGAAATCGGTGTACCAAAAGAGATACGAGAAGCAACACAAAATAGATTGTCGCAGGCTTTTGCTCTATGGGCAATCCCTCGTACGGGAGAAAATATTATGAAGGAAATAATTGAGGTGAGTAGCAGGGTAGCAGAAATTGTAGGATAATTCGTATTTATTGAGTTATAAAGCTTGTCGCCCCTAGCCAAGCCAAATCAAAGATGGTTTTTTGGGTTCTGAAAAGTTCTGGGTTTTCTATCAAAACTCCCACTGGATTTTCTTCACTTAAATTCATAATGGCAATAGAACCACCAAAAATAGAGATGTCAGAATCAAAATAGAATTCTTCACTAGAAATAAGGAAGATTTCTAAAAGTCTTTCATCAAATTTTTCAGGGAAGAACCTTTTTTGGAATTCTTCGGCTAGTTTTGTACGCGGGGAAATAAACCTGGTCTTTATTTTTTGATCCAGTCTTTCAGCAAAGTGATGTGGTAAGAAATCTGGTAAGAAAGAAGAGAGTTTCTCAAAATTAGAGAAACTTACTATTTCTCCTCCAGCATGTTCTACCATCTGATCAAAGATGTTTTTTATACCTGCTTTTCCTTCAAAGAACTGGATACGCGGTTTACGGGGATTCTGACTAGAAAGAGCGAGTAATTCGGGGACTAAATCTTTGGCAAGATTTAGTTTCTCCATTTCTCGGTTAATAAAGACTCGAGGATTTTCTGCTGAGAATTGGGCAATCTTAGATTTTTCGGAACGACGAATAAATCCTTTTTTGAGCAGTTTTTCAATGTGATGATAACAATTAATCCTACCAATCTTAGTAAGCCTAGATATACCAGCCACACTAGAAGTACCAAACTCTAATAAAGATAGATAAATCTTTATTTCTTCTTTAGAGAGTCCGAGGTCTTTGAGACTTGCTTCTAGCATTTGTAAAAATTTTTCGACAGAATATTATACCTTATAATTGTTTATTTCAAGGGTTTTTTTGGGTTTTTATAAAATCGTAAATTGGTGAATTTAGAAAATGTATTAAAATACATAATGAAATACATTTTAAATATTTCAAATGAAAAAAATTTGTGCCGCATCCAATCAAGAATTTGAAATCACAGAAAGTGATATGAAATTCTATGAAAAGATAGGAGTTACTCCTCCTACTCTTTGTCCGGAAGAGCGTCTAAGAAGAAAGACTGTTTTTGAGAATCAGCGAAATTTATATTACCGGACTTGTGATGCTACAGGGAAGAAATTACTTTCTAATTATTCTCCCGAAAAGAAGATGCCAATTTATGATATTGATTATTGGTTATCAGATAAATGGGAGCAGTTTGCAACTGGTCGGGATTTTGATTTCTCTCGACCATTTTTTGAACAGTTTGCTGAGCTAGCAGAAGTTGCTCCTCGACCAGCTTTGCAAAGATTTCCAGAATATGATGAGAATTCAGATTTTACGAACTATGCTGGAAAGAATAAGAATTGTTATCTGATTTTTGATTCAGATAAAAATAGAGATTGTTATTATTCATATTCCATTAATTTGTGTGAAAGTGTGATGGATTGTTATCGTTGTGATAAATGCGAGCTTTGTTATGAATGTGTAGATTGTGCCCAGTGTTACGCTAGTGCTTTTTTGCAGGATTGTGTGAATTGTCATGATTCTTTCTTTTTAAAGAGTTGTATAGGATGTTCTAATTGTTTTGGTTGTGTGAATCTACGTAATAAGCAGTATTACTTTCTCAATCAGCAATGCACCAAAGAAGAGTATCAAGAAAAACTAAAGGGAGTAGCTTTAGATAATTTCAATGAACTCCAAAAAATGAGAATGCAATTCCGAGATTTTATGAAAAAATTTCCTCATAAATTTATGGAGGGAGTCCAAAATGAAAATGTCTTAGGGAATTATTTGGTGAATTGTAAGAATGCGTTTTACTGTTTTGATTCCCGTAATTTATGGGATTGTAAATATGTCTTACAAGCTTTTGATGATCTTAAAGATGCTATGGATTGTAAAGAATGTGGGGATAAAGCAGAGCTTCTTTATGAGTGTGATATTTGTGGTTATAACGTTAATTCTCTTCGTTTCTGTTCTCATTGTTTTGGTGTTACCCAGTCAGATTATTCTTATTATTTACGTAATTCTCAACATTGTTTTGGGTGTGTGGGGATGCATAATGTTAAATATTGCATCTTTAACAAGCAATACAGTAAAGAGGAATATGAGTTATTAAAGGCTAAGATTATTGAGCATATGAAGAAGACCCCTCTTCGCCAAGGCTCCGCAGGGCAGGCCTCCGAGTGGGGGGAATTCTTTCCAATGGAAATTTCTCCTTTTGGCTATAACGAAACTATTGCCCAGGACAATTTTCCTTTAACAAAAGAGGAGGTATTGAAAAGAGGTTGGAAATGGAAAGATGAGGAAAAAGGAGCTAAATATGACGGACCAAAATATGAGATTCCAGGGCGCATAGAAGAAGTAACCGATGAAATTTTAGATAAGATTCTGGTTTGTGAAGAAACAGGGAAAAATTATCGGATTGTGAAGCCAGAATTAGAATTTTATCAGAAGATGAATCTACCTATTCCCCGTCTTTGTCCAGACAGACGTCATGAGGCTCGGATTGAAATACGTAATCCTAGAAAACTCTGGGATAGAAAATGTGATAAATGTAGTACAGGATTCAAAACTTCTTTTTCCCCAGAGAAACCAGAGAAGGTCTATTGTGAGAAATGTTATTTGGAATGCGTAGATTAATTATATTATAATATAATGAAAAAAACTTGTGCCGTATCCAAAAAAGAATTCGAGATCACGGAATCAGATCTGAAATTCTATGAAAGATTGGGAGTTTCTATTCCTACTCTCTGTCCAGAAGAAAGACAAAGAAGGAGAATTTCTTTCCGGAATTTTAGATCTTTATATCACCGGAGATGTGATGCTACGGATAAGAAAATTATTTCTATGTATCATGCAGACCAGCCCTTTCCTGTTTACGATCAGCAGTATTGGTGGGGTGACGGGTGGGATCCCAAAGATTATGGAAAGGACTTTGATTTTTCTCGTCCTTTCTTCGAACAATACAAGGAAATGAGTGACACCGTACCACGATATGCCATTGCCAATGTGCAATGTGAGAATTCAGAATATTCTAACTTTGCTTGGGGTTCGCGGAACTGTTACTTAGTATTTGGTTGTGTGCGAGATGAGGATTGTATGTACGGACATATTGTTTGGGATAGCAAAAACTGTGTGGATAACCTGTATCTCTTTCGTTGTGAATGGTGCAGTAACTGCACCGACTGTATGGATTGTTATGATCTGCATTTCAGTACGGAATGTACTAGTTGTAATGAGAGTTATTTTCTACATGATTGCCGTAGTTGTCTGAATTGTTTTGCCTGCACTAATCTAAGAAATAAGGAGTATTATTTTTTTAATAAGGAATGCACTAAAGAAGAGTATGAAGAAAAACTTAAAAAGGTTTTTCCTCTAACTCCCAGAACCATCACAGATGGTAAAAAATGGTTAGAGAAATTAAAGAAAGAAGAGTGTATCTATCCACCTTTATTTGGAACTAAAAATGAAGATGTGTCTGGTAATCATATTTATGAATCTAAGAATGTAGTAGAAAGCTATGATGCCAAACAAGGGGAAGATTCTAAGGCTCTCTATACTGCTTATAAACAAATTCACTGCCAAGATATCTCCTTTACTGGAGACGAATCACGGTTTAGTTATAACTGTCTCACTATTGGACAAACAGAAAATCTAATCTGTTGCCATAAGGTGTTTATGAGTAATGACATAGCTTATTCTGAATGTTGCTATAGCTCTCATGATCTTTTTGGTTGTATGGGCATGAGAAATGCAGCGTACTGCATTTTAAATAAACAGTATTCCAAAGAAGAATATTTCGCATTGAGAGAAAAAATAATTGAACACATGAAGAAAACCCCTCTTCGCCAAGGCTCCGCAGGGCAGGCCTCCGAGTGGGGAGAGTTTTTCCCTATAGAATTATCTCCTTTTGCGTACAATGAAGCGATTGTGAATGAATACTATCCTCTAACTAAAGAGGAAGTAATAGAGAGGGATTGGAAATGGCGAGAGGAAGAAAATGGGACTAAATATGAAGGACCAAAATATGAAATTCCAGATGATATTAATGATGTAAAAGACGAAATACTGGATAAGATTTTAACTTGTGAGAAAACGGGAAAAAATTATCGGATTGTAAAACCAGAATTAGAGTTTTACCGAAGAATGAAATTGCCTATTCCCCGTCTTTGTCCAGACAGACGTCATGAGGCTCGGATTGAAATACGTAATCCTAGAAAACTCTGGGATAGAAAATGTGATAAATGTGGGATAGATATCCAAACCACTTTCTCGCCAGATCGCCCAGAACAAATTTACTGTGAGAAGTGTTATTTGGAATGTGTAGAATAGAGGAGTATATTTAAGCTAGGAATGGAAAGAGTTTGTACGGTATCTGGACAGAAATTTCAGATAACTCCTGAAGATATTGTTTTATATGAAAAAGGTGGAGTATCTCTTCCAGAAATTTCTCCAGAAGAGAGAGAGAAACAGAAAATGATTTTTCGTAATGAACGAAATTTGTACAAGAGGAAATGTAGTGCAACTAGGAAGGATATTATTTCGGTTTTTTCAGAAAGAACTCCTTTTCCGGTTTTTTCTCAAGATTATTGGTGGTCAGATCAGTGGGATCAAAATGGTTCTGGTCAAGATTGTGATTTCTCTCGTCCTTTTTTTGAACAATTTCAAGAACTAATACAAAAAGCTCCTCGGCTTTGTATTATCAATGCTAAAAGCGAGAATTCTGAATACATTAATTTTTCAGATACGAGTAAGAATTGTTTCTTGCTGGTGGGAGCTGCAGAATGTGAGGATTGTTTCTATGGATATCGGATATTTAGAAATAGTGATATCGTAGATTGTTCTTTTGTTTTGGATTCAGAACTTTGTTATGAATGTTTACAGTGCGAACATCTCTATGAATGTAAATTCTGTCAGTTTTGTAATAATTCTCGAAATATAGAATATTGTTTTGATTGCCGAAGCTGTGAACATTGTTTTGGATGTATTAATTTGGTTAATAAAAAATTCCATATTTTTAATAAACCATATTCAAAAGAGGATTATTTTGTGGGAAAAGAGAAGTTACTTAAACAGTATCAAAGTAAGGGATGGGAATTACTAAAATTAGTAAAGAAACAAGGAGTTATGCGTCCCTATAAACTTTTACAATGTGAAAATTCCGTAGGAGATAATCTTCAAAAAACAAAAAATTGTTTCCAGTGTTATGATTTTTCTGAATCAGAAGATTGCAGGTATTGTTTTTCTGGAGTAAAAAACAAAGATTCTATTGATACTTTCTGTTTTGATAAGAGTGAACTGTGTTTCAATTCGGCAGCATTAGATAGTGATTATGCAACGAGATGTTCTTTTCTTGTTTGGTATAGCAATAATATTGATTACTGCATGGAATGCTTTCATTCACATGACTTGTTTGGTTGTATAGGACTTAAACATGCCAAGTACTGTATTCTGAACAAACAATATGAGAAAGAAGAATACTTTGCTCTAAGAGATAAAATTATTCCTCAAATGAAAGAATCTGGTGAATGGGGTAAATTTATTCCTAAATCTATTAGTCCTTTTGCTTACAACGAAACAATTGCCCAAGAGTATTATCCTCTGGTAAAAGAAGAAGCTATAAAACAAGGATACGGATGGCAAGATGAAAACAAGAAAGATTATCAGCCTCAAATATATATTATTCCAGATTCAATTGAGGATGTAGACGATGATGTTTTGAATCAAGTTCTTGCTTGTAAGAAGACTGGAAGGAACTATAAAATTCAAAAATTAGAACTGGAATTTTACCGAAAAACAAAACTACCTATTCCAAGATTATGCCCAGATGCTAGGCACGAAGAAAGAATGGATTTGCGTAATCCCCGAAAACTTTGGGAGAGGGAATGTGCTAAATGCAAGACATCTATCCAAACAACTTTTGCGCCTGATCGACCAGAGAAAGTTTACTGTGAGAAGTGTTATTTGGAGAAATTAGAATAGCATATTATAATATAACAAGGATTTTTATCTTATAAGTTTCAAATATTCTTCTTCGCTGAGGACTCGTCCGTCGTATTCAGATGGCCAATTTGTTGGTATTTTTTTTCCAGATTTGGCACAGGTAGTTTCTCGTAATTCTCCGGTAAAAGGCATCCAATGAAAATTATCTTGAATCCTGTTAATGTAACAACAATCTGGCAGGGCAGTATTTAGTTTTCGGGAGAAATCGATATCTTTTTGTTGAATTTGGAATGAGCGTTCGTATTCTTTGTCCCAAAAGATTTGTTCCAAGAGCCACTTCTCTTTTTCTGGAGTAAGTGAAACAAGGGAATCAGGAATATCTTTTATTTCAGCGGTTTTTTGTGAATTTTTATCACAGGGAGAAGTTATTTGGAATCCTTTTTCTTTTTTTTCTTTTTCAGATAAGGGGAAATGGTATCCGGAATAACTTTCGTCATAAGGATTGGGAGCAAAGTATCCAGGGAAAAAAGTGCCCCATTCTCCTGTTTTCTTCATATGAGCAATGATTTTGTCTCGTAATGAAAAATATTCCTCTTTTTGATATTTCTTATTAAAGATGTGATATTTTTCATTAACGAGGCCACAGCAACCAAAACAATATTCACAGTTATGAAGATAGGCAGAATATTCTATGAAACGCGAATGATCTACACTAAAAGAAAATTTCACTTCGTAAGAATAGACAGGAAGAGAGGAATAGAAAATTAACTCACTGCCCACGGTTCCTAAAGAATCTAGAATGCTTTTGGCCATGGGACCACAGAATGCCACATTGGCACAATTCTCATGGTAGGTCAGCATATAACAATTTTGACAATCTTTAGTGTTTCGTAAGAAATTTCCAGTGCTGTTCTCGGATTTGTCGATTTGCAAAGCTCTGTGCCAAGCCATTTCTTTCATCATTTGAGCAAAGAATTTTTTAGCTTCGGCATATTTTTTTCGTGAAGAAAAATCCCATATCTTCTTTTTTTCTTCAAATTCATTTTTAGTAAGTTGTTTATTTCCAAAACAATATTCTTTGTTTCGCAAATTGAAGCAGAAGAGACAATTCTTACAGTTTCGACAGTCATACAAAAATCCGGAATTTTGGATATTTTTGCAGTTAAGAATAAAGAAGCTATCAAAACATCGTTTTGATCCTATGATATCGAGACAGAGTTCAGTATTGAAAGTAAGAACTCCATAGAAAACATCTTTTAGACTGTCACATCCGTAACAGTACCTACAATCTTCATTACCTTGTCCGGAATGACAGAGATAGCAGTTTTTACTGCGATACCAGTCGTCAGTATATTCACAGTTTTCATTGTGACTTTGAAAATTGTGAGGGAGAGGACACTTTTGAAATAACTCCCAAGCTTGAGTAAAGAATGACTGGGAAAAATCAAAGTCTCGACAAGGAGGATTGGCATGTGAGATCCACTCGTCTCTTTTCCAGATTGGATATAGACAGTCTGGACGAAAAATAGAAATAATTTGTTTCCCGGTTCGATTGCATTTCCGTTTGTGTAGATTCCAGTGAGGCCAGAAGGCCCCAAGTTCACGAAAACGATATTTTGGTTTTATGGAAGGAAATGAATCATTAAAACCAAATACTTTTCGTAAATTTTGTTCGATATCAGTCATAACAAACTTCTGCCCAGAAATACGACATTGTAAGCTAGGTTTCATTTATAGTTTACTATTTTGCTTCAGGAGCATAATAAATCTGTGAAAAGATTACTATCGATTTTGAAAGAAAAAAGAGTTGCTTTTTCTGAAATACTGAATTACAGTATTACTGAATTTTTATAAACATGGCTAAAATTTTACCGATTTCAGAAAGAGGGCAATTTACTATTCCCAAAAAAATTCGGGAAAAATTTGAAAATCCCTATGTTATTTGTGAGGAACGAGGAGATAGAGTTTTTTTTAGAATTGTCTCTCCTGAAATTAGTATTAATGATAAGCAATTGGTAAAAGAGAGTAAATGTCTGGTAAAATAAAGCGTACCAAATAGCAAAGAAAATAAATTTATAAGAAATGAAAACCTACCTAATCATCGTTCCCCAATACAAGCCAGAAACTGTGCTGGCCAAAACTGCTCGGCAGGAGAATATGAGAAACGCCGAAAAGTTTATGGATGTTTTTGAAAATCTCCATGAATCTTTATCTGGTAAAAAAATTGCCTTTGAGATTGTTGTGTTTGGAGAAAACATCGGATTTTGTTTCTCCTCAGACGAAGCCACTTGTGAAGTAGTTGCTGGACAGATTTATGCCATGGATATGGATGCAGATATTGTTGAAATTCCGGATTTTACAACCAGAGTAAAAAAAGACACTAATTTCTATTGGTCGGAATTAGGTTTAGATAGAAATGATCTTTTTCCGCTTAAAGAATTCCCTGAATTTGAAAGTGATTCCTTGAGTAGTGTTTTGAATGTTCTTTCTAGTTCTACTCCAGGAGAAGGGATTTGGGTTCAGATTGTTTGTGAAGCAGAAAAAGACACTGGTTGGCATCATTTTTGTTTGGGATGGAGAAAGAAATTTAATGGAATCAGGCAGATTTTTAGGACGAAGTATTGGTTCAAGAAGGGGGTTGCTCAAGGGTTTAAAGAAAAGATTCATGATAAGGTTACTGGACGGCTTTTCCGTACTAATATTCGGGTAGCGGCTTTTTCCGATAGTTCAAAAAGCAATCCTAAAGCGAAAATTCATGCTGTACTAGGAGGTATGCAAGGATTTAATACTTTGGACTTAAATAAAATTAAGTCAGGAAAGATTTCTCATAATGCCGTAACCGGTGTAAAAAAATTCCGTGCTAGAACTTTAAGTAGCGGATTTTTATTATCTATCAAAGAATTAACCACGCTTTTTCATCTACCTAACGAACAAAAAGTACCAAATTTGGTTCATGTTCTTTCTCGCCGAGCAGAACCACCTTCAGATCTTCCAGTAGACCAAAAAGATAAAAATATTTCTCTTTTTGGGGAAACAAATTTTCACGGTAAAAAGATTGCTTTTGGAATAAAAAGATCAGACAGAAGAAGACATCTATACACCGTAGGTAAGTCTGGTAGTGGAAAATCTAAGTTACTGGAACTTTTGATTAAAAACGACATAGATAATGGTCATGGAGTAGGAGTTTTAGATCCACATGGAGATTTGGTAGATAATATTCTTAGATGTATTCCAAAAGACAGGATTAAAGATGTAATCCTTTTTGATCCCTCAGATCTCAATTTTCCTGTTTGTTTTAACCCGCTTGCCGATGTTCCGCCAGAATTAAAGATTAGGGTGACAATTGGATTTATAGAAATCTTCAAAAAACTGTTTGGTGCCAATTGGACTCCACGATTAGAGCATGTTTTGCGGTATACCACTTTGGCTTTGCTGGATACCCCAGGAACGACAATCTTGTCCATTCTAAAAATGCTTTCTGACAAGAATTATCGCCAAACTGTGGTGCGGAATATTCAGGATAATGTGGTCAAAAACTTTTGGGTTAATGAATTTGCTGGTTGGTCAGAAAAATTCGATAACGAAGCTATTACTCCACTGTTAAACAAAGTTGGACAGTTTGTTTCGACGAACATGATTCGTAATATCGTGGGACAACCAGAGAATAAGATAGAATTTAGAGATATTATGGATGGGAAGAAAATTCTGCTCATGAAGGTTTCTAAAGGAATTCTGGGAGAAGAAAATGCGGCTCTTATGGGAGCTTTAGCTATTACCAAGATTTACCAAGCCGCGATGAGTCGAGCAGATACTCAGGAAAAAGACAGAAAGGATTTTTATTTCTATGTCGATGAATTTCAAAACTTTGCGACAGATACTTTTGATGAAATTTTATCTGAAGCAAGAAAGTATCGTTTAGATATTACCCTTGCCCATCAGTTTATGGGACAACTTCCACCCAAAATTCTGACCACGGTTTTTGGTAATGTGGGATCTATGGTTACTTTTAGAGTAGGCGGAGAAGATGCCAAAATTTTAGAGTCAGAATATACACCGAGAGCCAAAGAACGAGACATTATTAATCTGGCGATGAGGAATTTCTATTGCAAGATGTCTGTTGATGGAGAAGTAAGAGAAGCTTTTTCTGGTCGAACATTAGATATGAATTTCCCTAAAGATGATTTTTCCAAGGAATGTATAGAGCATTCTCGGAAAACCTATGCTAGACCTTTAAGCGAAGTAGATGAAATTCTCCAGCAATGGGAAGAAGGGAAATATGATCCTAAATCTAAAGGAAAAGGGAAAAGTTCTTTAGACGAGGAAGTGGAGTTTAATGAGCCGATTGTGTAGAGCAGGGACAAGGGACCTATTCGACTTCGCTCAAGGCAGGCATGGGACGAGGGACAAGAAATAAATTAGAGGAGTGTATGTCATAGGAAGGAGTATGCAGTACAATTTTTAATATTTAAACATTGAAATTTGAAAATTATTTACCCTTCGGTCTTGAGCTCAGGGTCGAAAGACAAAATTAAAAATTAAGAATTAAAAATTTTCTAAATACCTAGCATCTTTTAAATAACGCTTTGAGTTTATGTGAACGAGAAGTGCTTGATATTATATCAATAATATGTTATAATATAATTTAATGATAAAAAAATTCTCAGTAATAATTCCCTCTTACAACGAAGGAGATTGGCTCAAGAAAACAGTACTGGGAGTACTGGAAAATACTAGCTACCCAGATTTCGAAATTGTCATTGTGGCAGATGGGTGCACAGATGATTCCTTAAAGTTCCTTGAGAAAGGAATTCCCAATGTTTCCGTTGTCGAATTAGAAGAATCTTTGGGGGCGGCTAAGGCTCGCAACAGGGGAGCAGAAAAAGCTACTGGTGATGCTTTAGTGTTTATAGATTCCCATATGATTCCCGCAGATGAGAATTGGCTCAAGGAGCTGGCTTCTCAACTAGAGAATAAAGGTATTGGAGCTGCGACCTTAAAAATTCCCTACCTAGAAGAACCAGATCGGGTAGCTTTTATCTATACCGTTAAAGATTTTTCCTTGGAACCAACCTGGCTTTCTCCTCTTTCTAAAGAACGGATGCATAGCGTTCCTGTTATTCCGGGAGCTTGTTTTGCAACAAAGAAGGACTTATTTACATCTACGGGAGGTTTTGATGAAGGTTTGCACAAATGGGGGAGAGAAGATTTAGAATATTCTCTTCGTTTATGGCGTCTTGGCTATGATTTATCTATGTCCACGGAATCTGGGATTGCTCATTCTTGGGAAAGAAAAAGAACTTTTGATATTTCTTGGGAGGAAGTAGATTACAATATTTTGAGAACCTCATTAACCCTTCTCTCTTCTCAATGGAAAGAAAAAGTAAAAGATTGTTTACAAAAAGTTCGTCCAGCCCATGTAATGAAATTTTATAGGGAATTAGAAAAAGATCAGAAGTTTTTGGTTAGGAAAAAGGATTTAGAGAATAAATTTAAAAGAAGTTTTGAAGAATGGGAGAGAGAGTTCAGAGAGATTTTGCCAGTAATTACGAAGTGATAGGGAGTATCTTGTATTAGGTATAACGGCATAAAGGAATTTCCAATATCCAATTAACAATTTCTCATTCGAGTCCGAGCGAAGCTCTTCCCTCAGAGTCGAGGACCAATCAATTTCTAATTTCCAATGCTTAAATTCAAAAAACAAAAATATTATTTAATTTCTTTTTTTTATTAGATATTTTGTCATTTGGATTTGATTGGTTATTGGACATTGGTAATTGAGAATTAATAAATGAACATATCGAAGATATGTATTTAACTACTCGTAATCTTGTCCCTACTCTGTCAATTGCAAATTTTCCTAAAATTCGTACTCTTCGCCAGAATAAATAAGAGAAAATTTGAAAGTGAATTTATTACTCATTATTCATTATTCATTACTCATTACATTATGCCGAATTACGAGCGCAACATTCGTTTAATTCTCTTTCTTATTTTGCCCATTCTCGGGTTTCTGCTTGGGTGGAGCTTGAGTCAGAAGAATTCTGGACAGCCGGCGATGACAGTAAGAATAGAAGAACCTAAGGGAGAAGAAGTAATCGAAATTCCGCAAGTTAAACCAAAGAAAAGAAACATTAAACCTAAGAATGTAGATTTAGATATTTTTTGGGAAACTTGGAATTCTATGGAAGAAAATTTCTTACACAATGAAAAATTAAATGTCAGAGAACAAGTTTATGGAGCTACCAAGGGTTTAATCAGTTCTTTGAATGATCCTTATACAGTTTTTATGACCCCGGAAGACACGAAGAAATTTGACGAATCTATTTCTGGAGAATTTGAAGGTATTGGTGCGGAAATTGCTATTCGCAATGATCAGTTAGTAGTCGTTGCGCCACTCAAAGGCTCTCCTGCAGAATTGGCTGGATTGCGGGCAGGGGATATTGTCTTCAAGATAGACGATGAGCCAACTACAGGAATTAGTGTGGAAAAAGCAGTAACTAGAATTCGAGGTCCAAAAGGACAAAAAGTAGTTTTAACAGTTCTCCGTAATGAAAAGAAAACACCTATAGAAGTTACTATTGTTCGAGATAATATTGTTATTAAAAGCATAGAATGGAAAATGAAGGATGATATAGCGGTAGTAACTGTTTCTCAATTTGGGACAGAAATGACCAGAGAATTTCAAGAAGCTATTCCAGAGATTCTTTTACAGAATCCTCGAGGAATGATTCTGGATTTCCGTAACGATGGGGGAGGATTACTAGATGCTTGCGTAAAGCTTTCTTCTGAATTTCTAGATCGAAAGGTAATTGTGCGAACGAAGGGGAGAAATTTTGGAGATTCTGGAGAAATTATGAGTGGCAATAGCGGAGCATTTTTAGGAATGCCTTTGGTTGTTTTAATCAATAAAGGATCTGCTTCTGCTTCGGAAATTTTCGCCGGAGCGATTCAAGATCATTATCGAGGAGTGATTCTTGGAGAAAAATCTTTCGGAAAAGGGTCGGTGCAGAATGTAATTCCCTTGTCAGATGGTTCTAGTCTCAAAGTTACTATTGCAGAATGGTTAACTCCCGGAGGGAAATCTATCAATGAAGTAGGAATTGAGCCAGACGAAGAAATAAAAATTACAGAAGAAGATTTTATAGAAGGAAGGGATCCAGTAATAGATAGAGCTTTAGATTTGGTTGGGACCGATGAAGCAAGGGATATTTTAGAGGGAAAGAAGAAAGCAATAGAAGAAGGGGAAAAAACAATGGAGAATGTAGAATGAAGAATGAAGAATCCCAGTGAAATAGCCCCGCTTCGCGGGATTTCACGGGACAGGTGAATAATGAGTAATTAGTTGTTAGTTTTTAGATATTAGTTATTAGATATTTATTTGATTTCTGAAAACTAAATACTGTTAACTAAAAACTATTAACTCGTTTGCGATTTTCTAGCCGTTTGATACTGTTTTAACGATGAAAAGGTGTTTAATTTTAATAGGAATTTTGTTTTATGCTCAGGTCTCTGCAAAAGGAGTTCCAGAGGAGCTTAATTTAGTATTTCCAGACAGGATTCTTACTCTTAATTTTGAAGCTCAGCCAGAACTTTTAATGCAAGCTCCTCAACATTTTTTGGTTTTAGGAGAAACAAGAATTCCTATAGATCTTCAGGGATCTTTAGTGGGAGAAAATGAATTTTTAAAAACAGAAACAAAATTTGTTACTGAGATTTCTACCGATAGCTTGCGTGAATTTTTTAAGGAGAGTTCTATTTTGCGGGATGAGAATATAAAAAACACAGTAGAAATTCTTTTGGATACAGAAGATGAGATTCTTTTTGAGGGTCAGCCTCGTAACGGATTTGATATAGAAGAAGAACGACTCGTTTCTTTGATTAATGAGGCCTTTCTGTCTGGTAAAGAGTATGTTCGAGTTCCAGCTAAAAAGGTATTTTCTGAAGTTGTTGTTCATCCAGATTTAAAAGAGAGAGGTATTCAAGAGATTATTGCTATTGGAGAATCCAATTTTGCGGGATCTTCTGAAGCAAGAAGACAAAATATTATTGCTGGTGCTAAGAAATTTAATGGTGCAATTGTAGAAAAGGGAAGGACCTTTTCTTTTAATAAAGTTTTGGAATCTGTGTTGGAAGACGATGGATTCGTGAGAGAGTTAGTAATTAAAGGTAACAAGACAGAAAAAGAACTGGGAGGAGGAGTTTGCCAAGTTTCTACCACTGCTTACAGAGCTGCTTTTTCTGGAGGATTTCCAATTACTTCTCGTCGTAATCATTCGTATGCGGTTCCGTATTACAAACCATACGGATTAGATGCGGCGATTTATATTGGGGCTTTGGATTTGAGATTTCGTAATGATACTGTCGGAGATATTCTTATCCAAACCTTCACCGAAGGAGATAATCTTTTCTTTGTTTTCTACGGTACAGATGATGGTCGACAAGTAAGTTTAGAAGGTCCATTTATTTCTAATTATAAGACAGCTCCAGCAGCCATAGTTTATGAAACAGAAGATTTGCCTTTGGGAGAAATGGAAGAGATTGGGGCTTCTCATGATGGGTTTAGGGCAGAATGGGTAAGACGAATAGAAAATGGTGGTGACCTAGAAGTTGTCACTTTTACCTCTGATTATCGGCCTTGGGCAGCTAGACAAAGGGTCGGAACGAAAATTTCGAAGAAATTTTAAGAACTTAGATTTTAGAGCTTAGAACTTAGGAAAATGCGTTATACTAAATACATAATACTAAATACTAAATACTTGAAATGAGACTTCATTTCACTGGTATCGGAGGGATTGGAATATCTGCTTTAGCACAGTTTTGTTTAGCTAGAGGAGACAGTGTCACTGGTTCTGAATTACAAGAGACAGTGATTCTTCCTAAGCTCAGGGAGTTAGGGATAAAAGTAACTCTGCCTCAAAAAGAAGAAAATGTAGAAACTGGTACCGAGCTTCTGGTTTATTCCGAAGCTGTTCCAGAAAGTAATCCAGAACGAGTTTGGGCTACTAAAAATAACATTCCACAAAAATCATATTTTGCCTATTTGGGGGAAATTTCCAAAGATTATAGAACCATTGCTGTTTGCGGAACACATGGGAAAACATCTACTATAGCTTTACTTGCTTCGGGGTTTGCTGGTACCGATTTTGACCCTACGGTAGTAGTAGGAACTACTTTGCCCCAATTTGGAGAAACTAATTTTCACAAAGGAAATAATGATTGGATGCTTATTGAGGCTTGTGAATATCGTCGAAATTTTAGGTTTCTTAAACCAGAAATCGTGATTCTGGCAGATTTAGATTACGATCATCCAGATGCTTTCCCTACAGAAGCAGATTACTATCAAGCTTTTACAGATTTCTGTGAAAATGCAGAAACTGTAATTTATCATGATAATGAAAAATCAAGACGAGTACTTGCGTCTTTCAAAGGGCATAGGGTTCCAGTTTCTAACCCGGGTTCTGGAAATTTGGAACCCGGGTTAAAACCGTTATATTATAATATAATATCTGGGGAATATAATAGAAGGAATTTGGCTTTAGCGCTCGAAACAGCGAACTATTTAGAAGTAGATATGGATAAATTCAAGAAAGGACTAGAGAAATTCGTTCCTCCTGGACGCAGACAGGAATATTTAGGAGAAAAAGATGGTCTCCATATTTATGATGATTATGCTCATCATCCAACAGAACTAAAAGCTCTGATTTCAGCTCTTAAGGAAAAACATCCTCAATCAAAAATTGCTATGATTTTCGAACCTCATCAGCACGCGAGAACAATTCAGTTTTTTGACGGGTTTGTAGAAGTTTTACAATTACCAGATCACATTGGAATTTTCCCCATTTATCCCGCAAGAGATACCAAAGAAGATAAGCAAAAAATGCCTACTTCTAAACTAATTGAGGCGATTCCTGATGCTGTAGAAATTAAAAATGTGACTGACGCCCGAGAATTTTACGCCCAGCTAAATAAGGGAGATGTTTTGGTTTTTACGGGAGCAGGGAAGATTGATGAATTAGCTAAGCATTTCATGGGAAATTGACTTTTCCTTTTATATCACGAAAATTTACTTACATGAAAACTGAAGTAAAAAACATTTTCAGAGAAACGAAGAAATTTCTTGATAAAGAAATTACTCTTTCTGGTTGGGTAAGAACAGTTCGTTCTTCCGCCAATGTGGCTTTTTTGCAACTGCATGACGGGACATTTTTTAGTCCTGTGCAGGTTGTTTTTGAACCGTCTTTGTCTAATTTTGTAGAGATAGAAAAGGTTTCTATTGGTTCTGCCATAGAAGTGACAGGAAAACTTGTTGAATCGAAAGGAGGTGGACAAGATTTTGAAATCAAAGCAGAAAAAATAGAAATCAAAGGAACTTCTGATCTAGATTATCCTCTCCAAAAAAAGAGACATTCGTTTGAATATCTCCGTACTATTGGACATCTCCGTCCTCGATCTAATACTTTCCAGGCAGTTTTTCGTCTAAGATCTAAATTAGATTATGCAATTCATAAGTTTTTCCAAGAAAGGAATTTCGTGTATTTACATTCTCCAATTATCACGACAAGTGATTGTGAGGGAGCCGGAGAAATGTTCCAGGTTACAACGCTTGATCTCAAAAATCCTCCTCTCACAAAAGATAAAGAAATAGATTTCTCTAAAGATTTTTTTGGTAAATCTGCAGGACTTACGGTTAGTGGACAATTGCAAGGAGAAGCATTTGCTTTGGCTTTCCAGAAAATATATACCTTTGGACCAACTTTTAGAGCCGAGAATTCTAATACTTCTCGTCATGCATCAGAATTCTGGATGATGGAACCAGAAATCGCTTTTGCAGATATTAATGACAACATGGACTTGGCAGAAGATATGATGAAATTCGTAATCGATTACGTACTTAAAGAATTACCGGAAGAAATGGAATTCTTTGATAAATTCATAGAACCAGGGGTACTAGAGAGGATGAAAAAAATAGTAAATGCTAAATTTGAAAGAATCACCTACACTCAAGCGATAGAAATTTTGGAAAAATCGGGACAAAAATTTCAATTCCCAGTTAAATGGGGAATAGATCTACAGAGTGAACACGAACAATACATCTGTAAGCACTTTGATAAACCGGTTTTTGTCATAGATTACCCGAAAGAAATAAAAGCTTTCTATATGCGAATTAACGATGACAATAAAACCGTTGCTGCAATGGATTTACTTGTTCCAAACGTTGGAGAAATCATTGGAGGATCTCAAAGAGAAGAAAGGATGGATGTTTTAGAAAAAAGAATTAAAGAATCTGGACTTAAGAAAGAAGATTACTGGTGGTATTTAGATTTGAGAAAATACGGAGGCGTAAAGCACGCTGGATTTGGTCTTGGTTTTGAACGGCTCATCATGTACATGACGGGGATGAGTAATATCCGTGATGCGATTCCTTTTGCGAGAACGCCGAAAAATGCGGAGTTTTAAAAAATAGATTACAAGATTACGAGATAACGAGATTACAAGAAAAAATTAAAGCTCACTCATTATTTATTTTAATGGTTTTTTTCCTGCTTCTGTTAATTTTGAATTTAATTTATCACGTTTTTCTTGAATTTTAGCAGGAGCAATAAAATAATGATCAAATAACATTTCTAATATCTCTAAACTCCATTCTGCCTCTCCAGGTTCTACATCTAAAATCTCCCCAGAATTAGTACTTTTGGCAGTATGAGCAGAGAAATTCCCAACCTGCCGAATTGCATCTACTTGCTCTGCTATATGTGTTGGTAATTTTTGTAATATTTGATCTATTTCATCGGAAAGGTTTCCTTTTTTAACCTTTGCTTTTTCTCTGAGTATGTGTTGAAGACAACGGCGACTTAAAGCTGCACTAGCTTTGGGGCTGTCTTCCAAAACCAAACAAGCCTCTTTGTAGTCTGACAAAAAAGGATCCTCTATATATTTCTCTTGTATGGGAGTACGACTGATTGATTTTGGATAACACAAAAAATAAGTAATAGCTCTGTTTCCCGCAGAAGTCATTCTTCCTATCTTTTTAAGCTGTATAACTATTTTTTTACAAGCTGGACAAGTTTGATTACAAACATACCATTCTCCATCGATATCTTCTTCGATTAAGCGACTAGACCAATCGTCATGAAAACCATCTAAACAGTGAGGACATTTCATTATTTATGGGAATTAGCTTGCTAGAATTTCATATAAATCCTTAATTTCCTGAACCTGTCGTTTTTTCTCCTCAAAAGAATCCGATTGATTGCTGATTTGTTGAGCTATTTCCATGGCTTTTGTTTGTATATCTGTCATTTTTTAGTGTGATTATGAAATAATAACAAAAACATGTTAGCACTCTATCGACACGAGTGCAAATTTTTTCTGATTTTGACTTTTTAAAGGAGAATATTACGATATTTTTAGTTTTTCATTCTTTATCATGGAAATTATTTATGTTCTTCAGGAGGAGATCGCAGGAGATTATTCTATTTACTCTCCACAATTCCCAGTTTCTTCGTGTGGAAAAACGAAAGAAGAAGCTATTCGTAATTTTCAGGAGGCTATGGAATTGTATTCAGAAGAAATAGGAGGAACTAAAAACATAGAAAATTATTCTTCTGAATTTGGAAAAGTATTAATCCATGCCTAAAAGATATTCTTCTCGAGAAACGATTCGTGCTATTGAAAAGCTAGGGTTCTTTTTTGTGCGACAAAAAGGAAGTCATATGGTTTTTAGAAAGAAATCAGGAGAAGTCGTAGTAATTGTAGCTAGGAAAAAAGAAATACCTCCGGGGACTTTTTCTAAAATTCTTAGAGATGTTAATTTAACGCTGGAAGAATTTAAATCGCTCCTGTAAGTGCATCGCTAACGCTTAAATGTACCATTCCTACTCATCAGATTCCCGACCTTTCGGTTGCACTCAAGGTCGCTTTGAGCAAAGTCGAAAAGCGACAAGCGGGAAATGACTAAGGGGAGTTTTAAATTTCCTTTACGTAATCGTTTACGTAATCGATTACGTAAAGGATTTTTTTCGCCTTCTGTCACTCCGGCTTGTCCGGAGTCAGATGAGTTGTTTCCATATAAACAAGCGTTTAGTTTGAAACAAACATAAGATAAACGCTGACGCTTAAAAAATTAATACCTACGGACAGGATTCTGGGCAAGCCAGAATGACCAAGTACGATAGTTTGACTTTCCTCTGCTATTTCCCGACAATTTGTATTGTATTAATCATTAGTCATTACTCATTATTCATTATGTTGCGAACTCATACCTGCGGAGAACTCAGATCTAAACAGATTGATAAGAACGTTACCTTGTGTGGTTGGGTCCATAATCGTAGAGATCATGGCGGGATTATTTTTATAGATCTCCGAGATAGATACGGACTGACTCAAATAGTCTTGGATCCTAAATTAGATAAGAAAGCCCATTCCTTAGCAGAAGGCGTAAGGGCAGAATGGGTTTTGCAAGTAACCGGAAAAGTAAGAGATAGAGGAGCAGGATTACACAACAAAAATTTAGAAACAGGAGAAATAGAAATAGCTGTTGAGGGGGTGGAAATTCTCAATAAAGCCAAAACTCCTCCTTTTGAAATTGACTCAGATGTTAAAAACGATGATTTGCGGATGGAATATCGGTATTTAGATCTCAGGCGAGAAAGAATGCAAAAGAATCTAAAACTAAGACACAAGATTTGTCAGGTAGTTAGAGATTATTTTGATAAAAATGAGTTTTTAGAAATAGAAACACCTATTTTAGTGAAAGGAACTCCCGAAGGTTCTCGGGAATATTTAGTTCCTAGTCGTGTTCACGCTGGGAAATTTTATGTTCTTCCTCAATCTCCGCAACAGTTAAAACAACTGCTTATGGTTGGCGGAGTTGATAAGTATTTTCAGATTGCGAGATGTTTTCGAGACGAAGATTTGCGGGGAGATCGGCAACCAGAATTCACTCAATTTGAAATTGAAATGTCGTTTGCTGAGCAAGAGGATGTTTTGGAAGCAGTAGAAAACTGTTTTTATGAATTAACGGATAAATGTGTGAAGAAGAAATGGAAGAAGAACTTTCCTCGTCTTACTTGGCAGGAAGCCATGGAAAACTATGGATCTGACAAACCAGATTTAAGATTTGATATGAAGTTTGTAAATATCACCGAAGAATCCAAGAAATGTGGTTTTGGTATTTTTGAGAAGTCCGCTCATGTGTTTGCTCTTAGAGTAGAAAAAGGAACAGAAATCTCTCGTAAAGAAATAGATGATTGGACAGAAATTGCACGTACTCATGGAGCAGGGGGATTAGCGTGGTTAAGAGTAGGAGAAGATGTGGGACCTGTAGCTAAAAATGCTTCTCCAGAATTTGTGAAAAAACTAGAAAAGAAAACTAACGCTAAAAAAGGAGATATAATCTTCTTTGGTGCAGGAGATTTTGAAGCTTCTACTGTTCCTCTGGGACAAGTGAGACTGGCGGTAGGAGATAAGTTTAATCTCCGTAATCCAGATGAATTTGCTTATTGCTGGGTGGTAGATTTTCCTCTTTTCCTTAAGAATGATCAGGGAGAAATAGTTTCTGCTCATCATCCTTTTACTCGTCCTCATCCAGAAGATGTGGGGTTGTTAAAGAAAGATCCCTTGAAAGTAAGATCACTAGCTTTTGATATTGTTCTGAATGGAAATGAACTTGGAGGAGGGTCTATGAGGATTCATGAACCAGAATTACAACACCAGATCTTTGAAGTCCTCGGCATGAATGAAAAAGAAATCCAAACGAAGTTTGGTCATCTTCTCAAAGCTTTTGAATACGGCTGTCCACCCCACGGAGGATGTGCCATGGGATTAGACAGAGTAGTGATGCTTTTGGCAGGAGAACCAAATATTAGGGAAGTAATTGCTTTCCCTAAAAACACTTCTGCTCAAGACTTAATGCTTGGCGCACCATCTACGATGCCAGAGAAAGAGGTTGCGGAACAAAACATAAAATCAATTACCAATCTTCAATCTTCAAACTACAAATAATGAATTCCTGATTTTTAAAAATTAAAAATTGAGATATTATTTACAAAATTAAAAATTAAAAATTAAAAATTTAACTAAGAACATGGCTCTAGAAAAATATATCGGTCCCAACGAAACAATTCGTCTTAGTTTTGGGATGTCTATCCAGTATTTCACGATGCAAATTATTTTAATTACCTTGTTTTTTGCAGGATTAGCTTGGTTTTTACAAGCAGTGCCCTATTTTGTTTGGATTATTACAACCGTTGGAGTAATTACTCTTTGGTATCGTTCTCATATGTTTGTTACGACGAAGTATTTTGTAACGGAAGATAAGATCTATAAAAAGACAGGAATTATGTGGACAAAACTCCAGTCTTCTAAAGATGAAGAAATAGAAAATATGGAAGTGAGACAAGGCTTTTTTGGAAAAATAGTTTTTAATATGGGAACTATTAATTTTAAAACTGCGACCGTAGATTCCCAAATAGAACTCAAAAATGTAGCAGATCCTTTTAAACGCAAAAAACAAATCGAAGCAGTTTTTGCTTTGCCTTAAGATTATCCTACTTGGCAAACTTCAATTCCTCCATCTTCGAGAATATTTTCTGCAATTACTTCTGGGTATTTTTTCTTATATACCACTCTGTTTATACCAGCATTAAGAATCAAACTGCTACAAATACGGCAAGGATAAACGGAGGTATACATCGTGGTATTGTTTAGAGCTATTCCTCTTTCTGCGGCCTTAGAGATCGCATATTGTTCGGCACAAAGTCCTCGGCAAACTTCTCTTTCATGCCCAGAAGGAATTTTTTCTTTGGTACGAATGCATCCTAAGATTTGACAGTCATATTCATCATGAGGAACGTCATTGCAACCTTCAACCAAAACTTTTCCATCTCTGACAACCATCGCTCCGATTTGAGCTCTAATACAACGAGACTTTTTAGCTAGTTCGTCTAGCTGTTTCATGAATTTAGTATCTTCTGCGGTAGTCATCAAGCAGATTTTATCATGAGAATTTGTATAAAAGAAATTTCTTTATTAAAACAATCTTATGAAAAATAAAAAGAAAAATTTTCGTTGGGGAATTGTTATTCCAACAATACTTGTTCTTTTTTCTTTAGGATGGATGTTTAAACTGCATGAAAGAGTTTTTAAGATGAGCAGGGATCTTTCTCCAGAAATAGCGGCAAGATTAGAACAAGAATACCCTCTCTGGAGTTCTATGTATGATGAAGAATGAAATTAGAATAAAGAAGGAATTTCTAGATTTTTACAGATTTTTTTTGCCAAAAGGTTAGGAATTTCTGCATGTCTAGGAATTGTTTCTGATCTTTGGTTAAGAGTATTTGTCCATAAAGAATGAGAACGACCTTCTCTTTTAAGAAAACAGTCATTTTTTCTAAGATGACGAATTAAGGCACTCCTATTCATACAGCAATTTTTATTTTTTCTTGAGAAGCATTTGGACTTAAGTCTTTAAAAGATTGTTCACGATTATCTTCGAATATCAATTTTATAGCTTCTTTTAAATTTTGGAGACATTCTTGTTTAGTTTTTCCTTGTCCATTGGCACCTAAAAGTTCTGCACACCAAGCTATAAACCAAGGACCTTCTTTTTGAAGAATAACGGTAAATTCATTTTGCATGTTTAAATAATATCTTTTTAATCTTAAAAAACAATGTACATCCTATTTCTTAGCTTTCTTCGCTAATTCTTCTATTTCATCTCGTAAAAGTGCGGCTCTTTCAAAGTCGAGATTTTTGACGGAAATATCCATTTGACTATTGAGTTCGCGAACCATTTTTTCAATAGCATCTTTATTTTTGAGTTTATCAAAATTACGGGGTTTGCCACCAGCTAAGTCTTTAGAGATATCTACGATCTCTTTGATAATAGTTTTTGGCGTAATGTTGTGTTTTTTGTTGTAAGCTTCTTGGATAGTTCTTCTTCGATCAGTTTCACCAATAGCTGCTTTCATGGCATCAGTTTTTTTGTCAGCATACATAATTACATGTCCACTTACATTTCGAGACGCTCGTCCAATAACTTGTAGTAAAGCATCTCTACTTCGCAAAAATCCTTGTTTATCGGCATCTAAAATACAAATAAGAGATACTTCTGGCAAATCTAGTCCTTCTCGTAAAAGATTAATTCCGACCACCACTTCTATTTTTCCCTGACGGAGTTCGGTCAAAATTTCTATTCTTTCTAAGGTTTCTATTTCAGAATGTAAGTATTTAGCTTTAACGCCAGATTCTATTAAATGTTCGGCTAAATCTTCGGCAGATTTTTTTGTGACGGTCGTAATTAACACTCTTTCGTTTTTAGCAGTTATTCGTTTTACTTCATTAAGAAGATCATCTATTTGGTGTTTAGTAGGACGGATTTCAATACTTGGATCGATTAGTCCGGTAGGACGGATAATTTGTTCTATAATTTCGTCTTTTCGGCAGTTAGCGTATTCATATTTACCAGGGGTAGCAGAAACATAAACAGCTTGTTTAATTTTGTTTTCAAATTCGCTGAATTTAAGAGGACGGTTGTCCTGAGAGGAAGGCAATCGAAATCCGTGCTCAATAAGAGTTTGTTTTCTGCTTAGATTCCCATTAAACATTCCTCCAATCTGGGGAATAGAAATATGAGATTCGTCTATGAAGCACAAGAGGTCTTTAGGGAAGTAATCTATTAAGGTGGTAGGAGGCTCTCCTTGTTTTTTGCCTGATAAGTAACGGGTATAATTTTCTATTCCGTTAACATGTCCCATCTCCCTAAGCATTTCTAGGTCATATGTAGTTCTTTGACGCAGACGATGAGCTTCGAGGGTTTTCCCCTGTTTAATTAGTTCTGCGAGACGAACCTCTAAATCTTTTTCAATTTCTTTCGTAGATTTATCAATTTGTTCTTTGGTTGTTACTTGGTGTTTGGCAGGGAAAATTGTTACTTCCTGGTGTTCTTGAATAAGTTCTCCAGTAAATCCATCTACTTCTGAGATTTTATCTAAATTATCCCCCCAAAATTCTAATTGGTAAGCATTATCTGAACTTGGAGAAAAGATGGTTATAACATCTCCCAAAACTTCAAAGGTTCCACGAGAGAGGTCAGTTTTAGTTCTTTCATATTGGATATCCACTAATTTTCGCAATAAATCATTTCGGACATAATCCTGTCCGCTTTTAATTTTTATAGCCAAGCTTTTATAGGTTTCTACATCTCCTAATCCATAAATACAGGAAACAGAAGAAACAATGATAACATCTTTGCGGGTCAGAAGATTAACAGTGGCGGCATGACGGAATTTAGCTATTTCTTCGTTAATAGTAGCTTCTTTTTCTATAAAAGTGTCTGTGCGGGGCATATAAGCCTCTGGTTGATAATAATCATAGTAACTCACAAAATAACACACGGCATTGTCTGGAAAAAACTGTTGGAATTCGGCACAGAGTTGAGCTGCCAAAGTTTTATTGTGTGCCAAAACTAAAGTAGGGCGTTGAGTTTCGGCAATAAGATTGGCCATGGTAAAAGTTTTTCCCGTACCAGTGGCTCCAAGCATAGTTTGATGACGGAGACCATTATTTATCCCCTTAAGGAGAGTCTTAATAGCTTTCGGTTGATCTCCCGTGGGAGAAAAGTCAGAAACTAGACGAAATTTGTTATCACTCATTTTTTTTGTGCCGTTTAGCGTAAGTGTTTTGAGCTTTTTTGTCAAGTGAAAGGTTTGAGAATCCATGCTTCACTAAAGTTTCGCAGGACAAGTGAAGAATGAATAATCTTCAATTATCAATCTTCAATTATAAATTAAAGCTAAAAGCTAAAGGCTAATTGCTAGATTACATTATAATATAACAAAAAACACGAGGATTTTCATCCTGCAGTTTTTTAGGATAACTAAAGGGAGAGATCCTTCGACTTCGCTCTCGTTCGAGCCTGAGCGACGAGGTCGTCAGGCCTCAGAGCCGAATGGCAGGATAAACTCCACTTAGCGCTTCTCTAGCTAAGCTGGATTAGCGAGTGTTGTTTATCTTTTACAACTACCGCAACAGCCAAAAAGCATGTACAGAGCAGAAAGTCCTACTAGCACATAAACAATTGTGGCTAGCATTGGCATACTTCCGAAAATAACATCTACGAGATCTAATTTAAAGAGTCCGACTAGACCCCAATTAAGACCCCCAATGATTAGGAGTACCCGAGCGACTTTACCGAGACCGGAAGAGCTGTTCACCATCCGAAAAGGAAGTTAAAAAATAGCAACCCTTAGTTTCTAGAACATCACAAAAGAGAGCAAACTTTATTTATTGCCCTAGAGCTCAAATTATAGTGTCTTGTCTAAAAAATTTCTATTAATTCATTATTTTTTGAATTCCTAAAAGCTAATGACTAATAGCTAAAGACTATTTTAGTCCCTTTTGTATTTATCTAGGAACTCTTCGGCAACAGATTTCCCTTTTTCTAGAACCTGTTTAGACATTTTTTTAGCAGTTCGTCTTTGCTTGTCTGTGGAGAAAAGAAGGGAAAGCACGGATCCTACCGCTCCTCCGACAATTATACCAGTTAGGATGCCACTAGATTTTTTCTTTTTGTTATTTGTTTCTTCCATTTTTAAGTGAATAATTCTTTTAATTATATCATTTTTAACTTTCGTTGTCAAACTCTAAACGCAATTTAGCACTAAACTTCTGTTCTAGATTTTTGAGAATTTTATTAAAGCTTTGATCAATTTCCTCATCTGTTAAGGTTTTTTCTTTGGAACTAAATTCTAAGTGGAAGGCAATATTTTTTAAACCTTTCCCGAATTTTTTGTCGTCTTCAAATTCATCGAAAAATTCTATATGACGGAGATAATCGGTTGATTTTTGCATTTCCTGTTGGATTTCTCCCATCAGAGTTTTCTTTTTAAGAACAATAGAAAGATCTCTAAAAACAGGAGGAAAAAGAGAAATTTTTTGGTACTTGCGTTCGGTATTTCTGGACTGTTCTAAAAGTTTTTCTAGATTTATTTCCGCAAACACAAAAACAGAATTTTTGACCGGGTGTTTTGTGGGATGAAGAGTAGCAATGAGCCCAAGGTTTTCGTTGTTTACGAAAATTTCGGCAGATTTAGCAGGGTTAGCATATGGAGGTAGTTTCTTTGCTTCTTTGAATTCGGCCGTAAGGTTTAAGCTATGAAAGAGTTGGACAAGATCTGATTTAAGAGCAAAGAATTTTTTATCTTCTAAATCACCACTTTTTTTGTTAACAGTTTCACTTAACGAAATAGCTAAATGTAGAACTTCTTCCGGCAAAACTGCATCTGTGCGTTTATAGGTTTTTCCTAGTTCAAAAAAATCTAGTTTGCTGTGTGTTCTCAATTCCGACTCTATGTGTCTAACAATATTAGAAACAAGAGTTGTTCTGAGCATGGCTTGTTCTTCTGACAAGGGATTTTCTACTAAGACATAGTTTTTATCTCCGGTAAAATTGGCGTCTTCATTATTAACAAAAGAATAATTATATACTTCCATGTAATTTCTTTCTTTCCAGAAATCTCGGATTTGCCATTCTAGCTTTCTTAACCAGTTAGTTGGTGGTGGATTAATTGGTAGAGCTGGAAGGTGCGCAGGAATATTATCAAAACCATAAAGACGGACAATTTCTTCAATAAGGTCTTCGGCAATTGAAATATCTTTCGTGGCTCTCCAACTAGGAACTTTTACCTCTAACTTCTTATTCTTTTCTGTAACCACAAACCCAACAGATTGGAGTTTTTCTTTCATTTCTGTCGGAGTTAGATCTAATCCGGAGTGAGTTTTCACATAGTCTGGATCTAGGCTAATAGAAATATCTTTTTTCTTTTGAACTCTTTCTTCTGTCATTGGTCCAGAGATTTTAGCGGTACTAGGCAATTCTGGGATATGAGTTACTGCAAAGAATAGGGCAGTATCGCACATTTCGGGATCGAGAGATTTTTCATAACGGATAGAACTGTCAGACCTAAGTCCAAGTCTAGAACTGCTTTTTCTGATCGCTGTTGCTTGCCAATTAGCACATTCCCAAATTACGTCGGTAGTTTTTTCTGTTACCCCAGAGAATTCTCCACCCATAATTCCGGCAATAGAGAGAGCTTTTTTTTCGTCTGCTACTACTGTGTCAGACGGAGTTAGTTCATATTCTTCTCCGTCTAGAGCAACAATAGTTTCTCCTTGTTTGGCTTTTCTTATTATAATATCTCCTTCTACTTTGGAAGCATCAAAAACATGCATGGGTTGTCCCATACCTAGCAGTACTAAATTAGTAATATCTACCATATTAGAAATGGCTCTAATATCTAAATTTTCTAATCTTACTTGTGTTTCAAGAGGAGAAGGTTCTACTTTTATACCTGACATGTGTAAGAAACAGTGGCGTAAACAAATATCACTTTTGACTTGGACATTAACTTTTTTTCCAGAAGTAGGTAATTTTATTTTTGGTTCTGGTAGATTTAATTTGCGGTTAAATATGGCAGAAAGTTCTCGTGCAAATCCAAAATGTCCCCAAAGATCTGGACGATGAGTCAAAGACTTGTTGTCTATATCTAAAATAATATCGCTGAATTCTGGACAAATTTCTGGTAGAGATTTACCAATTAATTTTTCGTTATTCCAGCGAATTAAACCAGGGTTTTTCATCCCCAATTCAGTATTATCTGCCACCATCCCTTCGGATTTTACCCCTTTAATTTCTGTTTTCTTGATTTCTATTCCAGATTTTAATTTAGCGCCTTCTGTGACTATGGGATAAATTTCTCCTTTTATAAGTTTATGCACGGTTCCAAATATAAGTTGTTTCTTGCCTAGAGAACCAAGGTCAAATTGTCCTACAGAGAGTTTTTTAGATTCTGGGTGTGGTTTAGAATCCAAAAATTTACCAGCGTAAACTTTTTCAAAAAAAGGCTTTTGCATTTCAAACCCTTCTACTTCTGCAGTATGAAGAGTTAGTTTTTTTTCAATCTCTTCAGGTGTAATTCCTTTGAGATCAACGAGTTCGGAAAGCCAGTTTAAGGAAAGTTTCATGACAAAAAAAGTGTAGCCAAAAACAGATTTAAGGGAAGAGAGAGTTGACAAAATTTTAGAAATCAATAAGAAGATTAAAATTATATTAAATTTATAGAAAATGAACGAAGTATTAACACGAGAAAAAGAACCGGCAGTTTATATTGATGGAAAAATTTTCCCATATTATTCGCAATCATATGAATTGGCGAAAGAATTACAAAATAAAGGTGAAATAGATTCGGAAACAAAAGAAGCAATTATACAGAACTTAATAAAGGTTCGTGTTCATGAAATAACATTGAATAATAATCATGCTGGAACACAAGAAAAAGAAGGTGCCAAAGAGGGAATAAACAATCTTTTGTTAGAGGTTCAGGAAGCTATGAAGGGAATTGTTGTTTGTGAAAATAATTAAATTTTAACAAATGACTAAAAAAATAAAAGAGGACGGTTTTATTTCACTCGGAGGAGGGTATTGGTTTGACGAAAAGAATGCCCCTGAAGCATATAAATTTGTTATTGAACAACTTGGATCAATAAACGGAGAATTGATTAAGGAAGAAGGAAAGAAGAAATTATTAGACATGGTCGCAGATATCAGAACTGCAGAATTAAATAGAGATGTAAATAGAGTTAAAAAAGCTATTGAAATAGCACAAGAAGAAGTGAAGAGGGTGCTAAGTGGTTTGGAACCTAAAAATTAATAAAAGTAAATTCTACAAATCTTGCAGAGGTGTTCCTAGTTTTGTTTCTAGATTTTTTGCTATCTCCCAAATCTCACCTTTTTGTTCACTAGCAGGAGAGAGTCCGAGTTCTGCTCGGGCGCAGATCATGCCGTGACTATCTATTCCTCCAATAGCACGGATGCCAATTTCAAAATCTGGAGCTAGTTTTGTTCCAATAGTAGCTACAGCTACTATTTGTCCTGCTTCTAAATTAATTCCTCCACAAAGGATTTGTTCTATTTTTCCATTACCTAAATCCGTTTTAGTAACTCTTACTTTAGTAATACCAGGATCCGAGTGAGCAGTTACTTCTAGAACTTTCCCAACAACAACATGTTCGTCTAGGTTTTTAAGGTTCTCTATATCTTCTGAAGTGAGATTAAGAATGGTGGAGATGTCTTCGCATTCGCAAGGATTACACTGACAAGGAGAACAAGAACAACTTTCTGTTTTTTGTTTAGATCCGAAAATTTTTTGCCAAAAACTCATAATTTAATGATTTAAGAAGTGGTGAAAGAAAGTGTAATACTTATTACCAGTTTAGGATACGCGCAAAACTGAGAGAATCAAGTCGTACTGAGGTAATCTTTGGACGAAGACAGCACATAAATGAAATTCAAGTTGTGGAGGTTTAATGCCCTTTTATTGTGAACATTTCTTTTTGTTTTAAGAATAGAGAGGGGGGAGGATTAGAACCAAACTTTAACTAACTCATAGCTTTGGGATTAATATAAATAGAAAAAGTGTTTGACAAAAACAAATAATAGTCTAATCTTTATGTGTTATTTCACTTGAGATTATGAATTATTTTCCTTCTCTCAAAGTGTTGCGTTTAAAAATACAATTTGCGTATCAAACAATGTCTCCTCGTAAACATAAATATGGTGAAAATTTAAACTTATATCTTAATGAAATAGGAAAAATACCGTTACTTACTAAAGAGGCAGAAGTTGAACTAGCACAAATAATAGCTGATGAATCAAAAAGAGAAGAAGATAAACAAGAAGCATTGGAAAGATTCGTTGCAGCTAATCTTCTATTTGTAGTCAGTACAGCCCAGAAATATCTAGGTAACGGACTTTCTATGTTAGATCTAATAGGAGCAGGAAATGAAGGTCTTATAAGAGCCGTTCAAAAATTTGATCATACGAGAGGAGTTAAATTGATTAGCTACGCCGTTTCGTGGATTCGCGTTAAGATTCTACTTGCTTTAGATGAACAATCCTATAGTGAATATATACCTTCGAATCAGCAAGCACTCCTTAACAAAATTTTGAAAACACGACGCAGACTAGAAGGAACTTTAGAACGAGCCCCGTTACCAGAGGAAATTGCTGACGCAAGTGATGTACCAATTTCTGATGTTGTTGCTCTACTTGAAACAGCTCAACAAAAATATTCAATAGATGATTCTGTTTCCTTGTACGACAGACCAACTAATCCTTTGGATAGGATTCCTGATCCAACAAGTCCTTCTCCAGAAATACAAATTTTACAAAAAGATTCTCTAGAAAATATTCTTAGGGTCTTAGAAACTTTAGAGCAAGACGAAAGAGAAATTATTATATTATATTTTGGGATTGGTAGAGCAGACTCGTTATCACTTGCACAAATTGGAAGAAGTCGTGGAATCCCAATATTAGAGGTTCGAGAAACTCTCGATCGAGCGATTCGAAGACTAAAATATCTACCAAGATTAAAAATATTGAGAGAAATTCATTTTGAATAATTAAGGAAATCCTGATAAATCTTTTGCAGGAGCAGGGCTCTGTTCTGCGTCAAGACATTTAAGGTTTTGCTACAACTTAAATATTATGGTTCAGACTAGAGATTTGAACCTGCATTAATGAGAAGTGCTAGTGGTCGAAGACCATGAGCGACCGTAAGGGAGTCGAATGGTGCCACGAGACAGATTTGAACTGTCGACCTCCGGGTTATGAATCCGACGCTCTCACCAGCTGAGCTACCGTGGCGTCCTCGCTAGAGGACTGCACTGCCTCGCAAACCGCTTCGCGGTTGGCTCAACTTGTTTCGTCCTCGCTCGTCTCACTCGCACGGAGGTTTCCACTTCGTGGAACTACCCCATGCTCGTGGTTTAAAACAACATGAGGATTCTATGTTTTCTCCCTGTCTGGTCAAATAAAAAATCTTAATGAATATGGAATTGCAATAGGAAAGTTATTACTCCAATTCCAAGCAACATTAGTAGAAACTGATAAAAACTTTGTTTAGGTTTAGTTTCGTGATGCAATTCTGGAGAAAGATCTACCAAGGCTATATATAGAAAACTGGCGGCAGAAATAGCCATAATAAAAGGCACGGCTTCTTGGATTTTTTCTAAGGCAAAGTAAGCGATTATTGCCCCAAATAAGGTGCTAGTTCCAGAAATAATATTAAGGATAAAGGCTTTAGCTCTTGTAAATCCGCTGTGTAAGAGAATAGTAAAATCTCCTGTTTCTTGGGCAATTTCATGAGCAATAATTGAAACTCCCACAGCAATTCCCACGGGAACAGAAACAAAGAAACTAGCGGTGATAACCACTCCATCGACAAAATTATGGAAAGCATCTCCCACTAGAATCATCGGGGCTGCGGCATTACAGCAATCGTCATGACAGTGTCTCCAAAGAAGAAATTTTTCTAGAATAAAAAAACACAAAATTCCGATAAGTACGGTTCCTAAAATATTAAAAGCACTGACATGATCTAGGGCATGAGGAATTAATCCCAATAAGGCGGAGGCAAGTAGTGTTCCTGTTGTAAAAGAAACGAGATAAGGTAGAATCTTTTTTTGAGTATTGTCTTTAAAAAGTAGTAAGAAGGAAGCTAATAAGATTGCGCCCAAACTGCCCAAAACACTGAAAAGTAGAATCCAAAGGAATAAGTTCATTATATTATAATGTAATAAATTAGATAACGAGATAACAAGATTACAAGATAACAAGAAAGTAACAATTTGTTTTTTTGCAAAAAACTACTTGTTTTTTTAAATAAGATATGTTACAATGTCCTGATTCTAATAAAAAATCATGAAAAAACAAGAACTCGCGGTTTTGATTCAAGACTCTCCTTTATTGAAAACAAAGGAAGAAAAACAAGAATGGCTTGATGTTATTTTACCAAAATTAAGCGAAGAGGATTTAATTAAGGTAGGAGAAATATTTGTTTCTGCTAAAGAAAAAGAACAGGAAGTTCAGACAAAACGAGCTGGTTTTTTGCAAGAAAAGCTTGCCAAAGTGAAACAGCTTTATCGGGAAGCGAAAAAAGCAGTGTTTGTTCAAAAAGAAAAAAAATCTCTCCAAGGGGAACAACAAATTTTATCTGACTTGGAAGCAGATATAGATAATTTACCTATTAATTAAAAAATGAAATATTTACAAAATCGGCTTTCGGAAAATGAAGATTGGGGGAGGTTTGTGTTTACGGCGGAGGGAGATCAACCTAAATCTTTGCAAGATATTCTTAGTCAGAACGAGTCAGTAGGAATTGTAGACGTAGATCAGGGGAATGAAGCAGATGAACATGAAGAACAGATACTTGAATTTGCGACAGGAATAGAAGAAACAGTTAAAACCCTTTCTCCCAAGGAACAAGAAAATATTTTAAAAGAATTAAAAAAATTGGATACTAAGTATGAGAAAGAAGAAAATACTGAGCTTCAAGAATTACAAGCAGGATTAACCGAAATAAAAGAAAAATATTTTGGATTAGAGGCTCGAACTGAACAGATTATAGATAAAGCTGATACGGAGGGAATGGATAATATTCAATACAAGAGTAGGAAAATCGCAACAAGGTTGAAAAGTTGGCATAGAAAAGCTTTGGATAGTATCCCAGAAAAAGGGGTAGATGAAAATGAAAAGCAAAAATATATGGATTTTTTAATAAAATCTTTTAATGAAAAAATTGAAGAAAAAGAGGGAAAACAGATAACTGGAGAGGAAGCAAATGAAATAAAGGAAGAAATGGAAGCTTTAACTTTTGATAAATGGAAAGAGGAACAAGAGAAAGCGTTTATAGGTCCACTTCCAGCTGATAAAGAAAAAGCAAACACTACAACTGAACAAATCGAGGGAAAGGGACCTTCAATGCCGTATTATAATCCTTTAGAAAAAAAGATAACTGTACCGTTTAGAGTAGAACCAGAAGAAGGTGATTCAAATATTATAATACCATATAGAGAAGGAGTTTCTCCAGAACAAAAACCAAAAGAAGTTTCGACGGGGGTAGTAAAAGATGGCGAAAGCGCTGAAGCAACTTCAATAGATAATACGGGAAAGAAGGAGCTAACAGTAAAAACAGCACCAGCAAAAATAGAACGAGTTACTAATCCCGACGAAGTTGAGGGTAAAAATTGGTACAAGGACGTTGGTGGAATTGAGGATGGTAGAAAAGATTTTCGGACAAAGTATTATGAAAAACGAGTAGAAAATATGGAACTTGCTGATGGAATAGCTCCAATTACTGATTTTAAAGAACAGACAATTTCGAAAGAAGGAGGATATTTGTTTGGAGCATTAGTACGAGGATTAAAGGGAGAATGGAAGTCTAATCCAGAAAAGGGTAAAAAAGCTTTTGATAAAAATTCAGACGCAGCTAAGCAAGCTTTTCTTATTTTGAAAAAATTATCAGCGGATGGTGTTAATGTTGATAAGTTCAATGCTGGAGATAAAATAAAAATTCAGGATGGAGTGTTTAATGTTAATGGGGAACAGAAAGGAGGACTATTATATGAAGTAGTAGAATCTATAACAGAAGGAGTAGATCCGCTTGAGACAATAAAAGGAGAATATGCAAATATAAAGAATGAACACGATACTTGGTTAGAAAAATTAAAAGAAAAAGAAACCGAAGATAATGAAGGTAAAGGTGATGCAGCAGACAAGGTAGATTATATTAGCGGTTTGGTAACTGATGGATATATCGCTCCTGATGGAGATTTCACTACTGATGAAAAAGAGAAAACAGAGATTCAGACAGAAATTGATAAACTTAAAAAGAATACTAATTTAATAAAAGGAAAATTGGAGGGATTGGGAGTAGATTTAGAATTAGAAGGACTAAAAGGGACATATAGAAAAGAGATCAAGGTCTTCGATGAGTGGTACGAAAAATTACTTGAAGTAGATAAAGAAAGCATGAATAAGTTAATAGAGAGTGCTGATTGGGTTACTTACGACCCAGTAGAAGATACAAAAACTCAAGAGGAGTTTAGAATTATAATAAAAGCTTTAGAAAGTAATAGTAAATTAATAAAAGCAAAACTAGAAGAGTTAAAGCCAGTAGAAGTTACTCCAGGAAAAAAACTGGAAGAATTAGGAGCACAGAAAGAAAAATTAAGTGAGCAGATAACAGCAATTGATGAACTTGGTATAGATGTAGAGGGTATTGTGTTACCAGATGTGCCTGCAACGGCAACAGAAGAAGCTAATCAAGCTCTTGAAGTAGCGCTTGGTGAGGTAAAAAAAGAGGCTGCAGAAAGAGTTCAAGCGAAAATTGCAGAAAAAAACGAGGAAAAATGGGCCGAGGTTAATGACGAGACTGGAGGACATATACCTAATGATATGAAAGATGCGGCTAAATCTAGACAAAGAGAAGTATTAGAAGAATTTTTTGTTGAAGAATCATTTGATTTGCCAGGTCCAGTAATGGAGATTGAAGAAGTAAAGACAAAAGGGTTTGGACGCTGGCCGAGTGGATGGATTGGAAGACAAAATAAAATTAAGAAGGTAAAAAAAATGGGGAAAGATCCACAAGAAACTTTCACAGAGTATGCTATTCAAAAAATTGGAGATGCAGGTTTATTGTTTTCCAAAGAGGAATTAAAGATTGCTTTAAAGGCTTTAACAAAAAAAGAGGGAAAAATAGATCCAACAGAAGCTAAGGAAAAAATTGATGACATGGTTCGTGTGAAGAAAGTTGCAAGAGGGGAGGGGGAATTAGAAGCAGAAACTCAAAATGATGTTTTAACCAAATATAAAGATAGAGAGAAAAAAATTTCAGAACTTAATAAAACCTTGCTGGCAATTGAAGGTATTTGATTTAACTGTTGGAGTAGAAGTACCAGTAGAAGTAGAAGCTGAGTAGCAATATATCACTTATTAAAAGGTCGATATAATCGTTTTCTAAATGATTGAAAGTATCTATCTCTTGGTCCAATAAGACTTTTTTTTGGTGAAGAAAATACATATTTCTTCCAACACCAGTTATGAATTTTTTCATAGCCAGAATTACATTCCCAACCGTATTCGGATTCGTGAGCATTGTTGGGGATTATTATATCTCGAACACAACTTGTTCCCAGATCTGATACTTTATATCCTTTTTTACAAAGACAGTTACTCGATCCATAAGAATAAACAGAATTAGAGGGGCAAGTTTTACTTTTAGGGGGAAGGAGGGAATAGTCGAAATTAGGTTTGTAAGATGATTTTTGTCCGCCACAAACACCTTTGATATCTGTTGTGCCATCATTGCAAATATAGAGACCATTATTACCACAATAACTAATTCCACCATGGCGAGAACAAGTGTCTCGTCGAGCTTCTACTGAAAGTGTCCCTAGTAAAATAGAAATCAAAAAACAAAGCAAAAAATACTTCAAACTATGAATTATATTCAGTATATTTTTTACTTGTAATCTTGTCATCTTATCCCTTGTTATCTTTTTATTACTTCTTTTTAGGAGTTTCTAAGTTTAGTAAATCAGCGACACTTTTTTTAGTTAGACTGAGATACATCATTAGAATTCCTAAAAGGATAAGAAGCACCGTTCCCATGTTTCCAAGGAATGAGAAAACAATAATAGCTAGTCCACAGAAAAATACTGTTCGACGATCAACAGGTAAAGCCATAATCTTCTTTTCTAAATTAGTTACAGTAGAGCCAACATTTTCTAAGGTTTGTTTTCCTTTCTCCGTAGCTTCGGCGACTTTCTTCTGAGCTTCAAGAGAAGCTTTTCCAGCTACATTAGCTACTGCTTTTTTTGGATCTGTTTTTTTAGTTACCATATTAAATAGATGAATCAATGTTTATTTTATGGTAGAACTCATTGTGATGCAAAGAAATTTCTGGAAAGACCTTAATCGTCCAATCTTAGTACTAGCTCCTATGGCTGGTTACACCGAAAGTCCCTTTCGGAGAATGGTGCGAGAAATAGAGCCTTCCGTGGTGCTGGTGTCAGAATTAATTTCCGCAGAAGCTCTAAAAAGAAAGAACGAAAAAACTATGCGTTTGGTTTCTTTTCATAAGACAGAAAAGAAGTATTTTTGTATTCAGATTTTTGGTTCAAAGCAAGAATCTTTTATTGAAGCCATAAAAGTTATAGAGGAACTAGGGGCGGATGGAGTAGATCTTAATCTTGGTTGTCCTTCTCCGAAAATTATTAATTCTGGTAATGGGTCTGCTTTACTGAGAGATCCGCTTTCTACAACCAAACTAATAGAATCTTTGGCTAAATCTACAAAATTGCCAGTGTCGGTAAAAATGAGATTAGGATTTTATGATGATACAAATTTAATAGAAGTAACGAAGGGTTTTGAATCTGCTGGAATTTCAGCTTTAGCTATTCACGGCAGAACAACTAAACAAAAATTTGAGGGAAATGCTAACTGGGAAAAAATTTATAAAGTAAAAGAAAATCTCAAAATTCCCGTGATTGGAAATGGAGATATTACGACTGTAGAAGAAGCGACAGAGAAATTACGAAACTTAGATGGGATTATGATTGGCAGAGCATCTTTAAAGAATCCTTGGATTTTTAAACAGTGTCGAGAAGCTTTTAATGGCGAAAAAATATCTGAAATTCCAAGTTTAAAAAAACAACTAGAATTCTTATCTCGTCAGGCTAAATTAGCAGTAGAATTTAAGGAAGAAAAATGGGCAATGATGGAAATCAGAAAACATTTAGCGAATTTTGTTAAAGGAATTCCTGGAGCAGGGCAATATCGAGATAGATTGATTAGAGTTTCTACGCTAGAGGAGATGGAGGAGGTGTTTGCAATGATTAATGATTCACCCAGTGAAATCCTGCGAAGCGGGAGTCCGCTTCGAGGCGGACTATTTCACAGGGGTAAATGAATAATGAGAAAAAAGAAAAAAGTCTCAAAGAAATGACTTGTCTATGCGGTTGAGGAAAATTTGTCCAAAAAAGAGCCTATTTTCCCTTGACAAAAAATATCTTATGATTATATGTACTTTGATATCTAAAGAAATCATTATCCTTAAATTTCTCACCATGGTAGAATCTACCAAACAACAATCGTTATCTTTACAAGACATTGTTGACACCCTAAAAAGTGCAAAAGATTATAAAGACAAGCAAGCACGAATTGATGTAGCACTTGATCAATTGGAAGTTCTTTCGGCACAGATAATAAAGACTGTTTCTTTTACGAAAGATGCTGTAGATGGAGAGGTTGCAAAAGCTGAACCTGTCAGTCTGGAAGCAGAAACAGGAGAGTCAGTATCCATAGAACGAGCAAGAGAAATTTTAGGAGAAAAATTACAAATCATAGAAGATGTAGATGAAATGCTCAATGCTGATGGATGGCGAGTAGCCGATTCAGAACAATATCCAACAACACTAGCTGGAACAGAAAAACAATTGAATGATTATGTAGAACACGCCATAACAAATACAAGAAAACAAGAAGAAAGAGATCAAACCCCATTTGTTTCGATTGATGTAATGCGAGTTGAAAACATTAATACTGGAGAAAAAGAGGATATGACTGACACATGGATCCTTAACTGGCTCAAAACAACAAAGAACCCAAATCTAAAAGGCAAATATGCAAAATTTACTAGTTATGTAGGTACAGAAGAAAGAAATAAACCTGGAAATGGAGAATGGTATTATATGTATGCTGATGGAGTAGCGGGTTCAAATAAGAAAACAGAGAATGGACAGGTGGACTATTTAACTAAAAAATTAGGATCAGGAGAAATGGCTTTGGCTTCAAACTTATTTAAAGCCGTTGTTTTACATTGTTCAAAGACTGGCAAAATGCTTTTTGACGATATTTGGGTACGAACTGAAAGCAAAGATACCGTTAGTGACCGTGTTAACTTCGAATCGTGGGCTGGTAGCGGCGTGTTCAAGCTTCACAGCTCGAGCCCTGGTAATGCGAGCGGCAATTACTTCGCCTCTCGTGGTGGTCGCTCTCTCGAAATTTCCCAATAATTGATATTTGGAATTTGGATTCTTGTCTCCTTCATTGAATATTTGTTTTTTGATATTTGGATCATTGGCTTGCGAAGCGAGCGAAAATTTTTTTTGGGGGATAGAAAAAAACATGCTAGACCTCCGATCATGAAGCTTCGCTAATGTAGGTTTGGCTAAGGTTAGGTCTCGTGAAGCTATAGATAATTGCTTTTTGCCAGAGTATTTCTGTTTACGGATAGGAGTAGCGTGCAGGTAATATCCGAAAGAAAGGGAAATTCTTGTCAGTGTTTGGTGGAGAGGTATCGGATTGACCGAAACTGCTCCCGAATAAAATACAAGAAGTTGAGGCAAAAACCTCAAATTCTGGTGATGCAGATGGGTGTTGGCAAATACCGATGGTGACCGTGTTAACTTCAACTCGTGGGCTGACAACGGCAAGTTCAAGCTTAACAGCTCGAACCCTGATAATGCGAACGACAATTACTTCGCCTCTCGTGGTGGTCGCTCTCTCGGAACTTCTATTTCTTCAAAAAAGAGGCTCAAAAAAAGCTTCTTTTTTTATTGCTGTAGTTTTCTTATCCATCCTCCCAACATACGTCCGATTTCGTCCATAAAACTTTGGAGGACGATATACTTCTTTTGATCTATGGCTTTTACATCGTGAGCCAAGCGGATAAAAACACGAAGTATATCAAGGTTATTGCTTACTTGTTGTAATTGTATAGGACGCTTTTCTCTGGTGAGATGACTGGTTTTGAGTAGTCCACTAAGAATATCCAGACTTCGTTCTTCGCATTTCTTCCAAAGCGTATGTCTTTCTAATTTTGAAACAGAATTTTGAAATTCGTGCAAAGTCTTGAAAAGATCATATGATTTTTGGAAGATAGGAATGTCAAAATTATCAACCATTTTATGAAAATTTATACAAATATTTTTGAAGAGATGATTTCATTGGAACGTCTTTTTAATTCTTGGAAGGAGTTTAAACGAGGAAAAACAAAAAGAAAAGACGTACAATTTTTTGAACGAAATTTAGAAACCAATATATTTCAATTACACCGAGATCTAGTATCACAAACCTATCAACATGGAAATTACAAAGAATTTTTTGTACATGATCCTAAAATCCGTCATATCAGAAAAGCAGAGGTGCGAGACCGACTGGTGCATCAATCTATTTATACTACTCTTGTCCAAATTTACGAACCAAAATTCGTCTTTCATTCTTTTTCTTGTCGAAAAGGAAAAGGAACCCATAAAGCCATAAATTCTCTTAAAAAGATGATACTCAAAGTAAGCAAAAACAATACAAAGCCCTGCTATGTTCTGAAATGCGACATACGAAAATTCTTTGATAGTGTCGATCACGAAATACTGAAAAAACAGCTCAATAAAGTTGTTTTGGATGAAAAATCTCAATGGCTCTTTTCTGAAATAATCGAGAGCTGTGTACTTCTTTCCAACAACAACCGAAAAAGAGGATTACCAATCGGAAACCTAACTTCCCAAATCTTTACCAATATTTACCTCAACGAACTCGATCAGTTTGTAAAACATCAACTTCGACAAAAATACTATATTCGTTACGCTGATGACTTTGTCATATTAGATCAAAATAAAAATTTACTAACTCAACTTATCCCCAAGATCAGAACTTTTCTCGATCAAAATTTAAAACTTCAACTTCATCCTCAAAAAATGTCGATCGACAAACCTATTCAGGGAATAGATTTTTTAGGATATATTACTTTTATGCATCATCGAATAATAAGAACAAAGACTAGAAAAAGAATGTTTAAAAAAATGAATATCCGTTTTAGAAAATACTATCAAAGAAAAATAAACAGCAAATCAATGCGACAAACTCTGAATTCATATCTAGGAGTATTATCCCATTCTGATAACTTTGAATTAACGCAAGAAATAAAAACAACCTATTGGTTTCCTGAGGATTAAGATAAAAAATTTATACAGAGTATATATTACAATAAAATTATCTTGATTTTCTTTTCCTAAAATTTATCCTTCAGTCTCCAAACTAACTTTTTACAAATGAGATTTATAAAACGAATTTTTCTGTTTCTAGTAGTCAATATCGCCATCATATTTATTCTCACGACCATTGTGAGTGTCTTTGGTATTAGGCCATATCTAACTCCTTATGGATTAAACCTAACTTCTTTAGCAATTTATTCCGCCATTATTGGTTTTGCAGGTAGTTTCATTTCTTTGTTCCTGTCTAAAATCATGGCGAAGTGGATGATGAAGGTGCAAGTAATTAAATCTGCTAAAGATCCGCATGAAGCAAAATTGGTGCAAATAATTTCTAATATTGCCCAAGGGTTACATATGAAGATGCCAGAAGTAGGGATTTATCCTTCTATGGAAGTAAATGCTTTTGCCACAGGTTGGTCTAAGAATCATTCTTTGGTAGCAGTTTCAGAAGGACTTTTGCGAGAAATGAACGATAGCGAACTTGAAGGAGTTCTAGCTCATGAAATGGCACATGTCGCCAATGGTGACATGGTGACTATGACTTTGGTTCAAGGTATTTTAAATACCTTCGTTATTTTTGCGGCTCGCGTAGTTGCTTATGGAGTTAGTAAATTTTTATCTAACAGCGAAGAGATTGGTTATTTTTCTTACTACCTAATCTCTATTTTATTCCAGATTATTTTTGGAATTCTAGCTTCTATGATTGTCTTTGCTTTTTCCCGACATCGGGAGTTTAGGGCGGACATGGGGGGAGCGAAGTTTGTGGGCAAGCAAAAGATGATTTCTGCCTTACAGAAGTTAGAACACTTAACTAGTAGAATAGATGTTCGACAGAAATCCATGGCGACAATGAAGATTTCTGATAAACCAAAAAGAATGCTTCTTTTTTCTACTCATCCACCTTTGAGTGTGAGAATTGAGAGATTGCAGAGAGCGTCGATATCGTGAGGTAGTCGGTAGTCATTAGTCGTTAGCTGTTAGCTAAATACCGGTAATCCCGCCAGGAAATTCTCTCATTCTCATCCCGCTTTTGGCGGAATTTCGAAGTCGAAAACCTTCAGTGCATCTCACTTTGTCACTTTGTTCCTCGTGAGATGTCTTCAGGCGAACCTATGGTCCAATTCATTAGCAAGCTAATAAAAAAATTGCTTCCCCACTAAGGGGGAATCTATTTTTTTACTGGTGATCCCGCCAGGAATCGAACCTGGATCGCCAGTTCCGCAAACTGGCGTTCTATCCGTTGAACTACGGGACCTTGGCGATCGAGAGTCTATTTTCCTCGGATGATCTTAGCAAATTTTCTTTTCCCAACTTTCAAAACAATGGGTTTTTCTGAAAGTTTTACAGGATAATAATGGTCTTTTATTATCCTCCCATTAATTGAAACAGCTCCCTGCTGAATAAGGCGACGAGCCTCTGATCCCGAAATAGCAAATTTAGTTCTTACAACTAAATCATAAAGGGCAGTTGAATCTATATTGAATTTAAATTCCAGCATTTCATCCGGAGCTTCTTTTTTTACAAATTTAGTGATGAAATCTTGTTCCGCCTTATCGGCAGACATTATATTATAATATAACGCCACGATAGTTTTAGCTAAATGAACTTTGGCATCGCGAGGATTTTTCTTGATTAGCTTTTTCATCTCGTCCAGATCTTCATTTGTACAGAGTTCAAAGTATTTAAGCATTAAATTATCTGGAATAGACATTAATTTGCCGAACATTTCATTTGGTTCATCGTCTAAAGCTACATAATTACCTAAGGATTTTGACATTTTTTCAACACCGTCTAGTCCTTCTAAGATTGGCACGGTAAGAACATCTTGTTGGACTTTACAGCCATATTTTTTTTGGAGATCTCGTCCTACTAGTAAGTTAAAGAGTTGATCTGTTCCTCCTATTTCAACATCACATTCTAGCATTACGGAATCGTATCCTTGCATAAGAGGATACAAAAATTCGTGAAGGTAAATATCTATTTCTTTTTTGAATCTCTCTTTAAAATCTTTTCTAGCCATTATTTGGGAAGCAGATTTTTGGGCAGATAGTTTAACAACTTCTTCAAAAGACATATTTTCCAACCACTCTCTGTTATTTCTTAATTCTAATTTATCCAAATCCAAGACTTTTCCAGCTTGCCTCAAATAATCTTTAGCATTTTTCTCTACTTGCTGGAGAGACAATGGAGGACGAGCTTCGTTTTTTCCCGTTGGGTCTCCAATGGTTGCTGTGAAACCACCGATAAGAAGAATTACTTGGTGTCCAGCATCTTGAAATTGCCTTAATTTTCGAAGTACTACGGCATGTCCTAGATGTAAATCACTTCCAGTGGGATCAATACCAAGCTTTACTCGCAATTTCTTTCCAGATTTTAGTTTCTTTTCTAAATTTTCTTTGACAATAACATCCACGATTCCGCGAGTTAAAAGTTCGTTTATTTTTTTTATATCGTTCATTTTGTTACAATTTAATCATGAAGATTGTGCCCGAAATGTTTGCGAAAATCAATTTTAGGGCTCTTAAAAGCGAACTTTGGTTTTGGGTGGGGTTCGGCTTGTTTTTGTATGGAGTCGGAAGGTTTCTAGATAGAGGGATTTTTTCTTTTTTAGCTACTATTCATTGTGAGAGTTTAGATCAGTTTATTATCTTTCTTACCGAAGACTTAATCTGGTGGGTTCTGATTATTTTTGCTTTAACTACAGGTTACAGACTATGGACTAGTCCAGATAAACAAACAAAATTGCTTCCTGCTTTTTTTGCTTTAGTGGTTAGTGGGATTTTAGCTTTTACCTTTAAATCTGTTTTTGATATTCCTCGTCCTTATTTAGTTATGGACTTAGTTCCTTTGGTAGAGGAAACAACCCCTGGATTTCCTTCAGCTCATACTGCGATTGCTTTTGCCTTACTGATTCCTTTTCTGCGGATCTCTAAATTTATTGGTTTTGCATGGCTTGCTTTTGCCTTATTGGTAGGACTGGCTCGGATTTATGAGAATGTACATACCCCGTCAGATATTGCTGGAGGAATTTTCTTAGGAGGAATTGTGGGAACTTATTTTTCTCATCCAGAAACAAAAAAGGTTTTGGAGGTGCTTTGGAAGGAATTAGAATTTAGGAGGCAGAGTTTTCATTTTATAGCGGGATTTTTAGCTGTATTTGCCCATTGGGCTGGATTTTTAAGATTGCGGTGGATTGCTGTTTTTCTCGTTGTGGGATTGCTTATTTCTTATCTTTCTCAACATCGAAAATTACCTTTTATCCATTGGATCTTGGAACTTTTTGATCGTCCACGGGATAAAAATTTCCCCGGAAGAGGTGCCTTTTATTTTCTTTTGGGGGTATTTTTAACTTTTCTAATTTTCCAAGGAGAAAATATTCGCATTGCTTATGCGGCGATTTTAATCCTTTCTATTGGAGATTCCTTTAACAAACTCTTTTCTAGCAAGGTTCCAGGGAGATTTAAGTTTCCTTGGAATCCCAGGAAAAACTGCCTAGGGGTAGCTTTTGGAATTACTTTAGGAACTTTAGCGGCTCAGTTTTTTGTGCCATTACCAGACGCTTTTCTGGCTTCTACTTTTGCGATTATGTTTGAAACTGTTCCGTGGCGAGTAGGGAAGTTTTATTTAGATGACAATATTTCTGTGCCATTGATTGCGGGGGGAGTTTTGTGGGCGCTAGTGTAATGGAGAATGAAGAATGTAGAATGGAGAATAAAAAAATTACATTATAATATACTACAAAGCTTGACAAAAATTATAATCCCTGTAAAGAGGGGGCGATTTTTATGAAAACAAGCGAATGGTTGCGGAATGGATTAGAATCTCGTGTTGAAGAAAAGCTTTTAAATAGGAGCGAAGGAATCAATGCTATTCAGAACTTAATTGAGGAATTAAATAGCCAAGAATTTAATTTTAAAATGAATTCAGGTGTTTTAGATCAAGTATTATCTATTGCCCAGCTTAATCTAAATCAAATTGCAGACAGGGTAAAAAATTCTTTAGCGGAAGTTATGGGGACGGCTAGATATAGGGAATATGATCCTAAGGCAAAAAATGAAGATTGGACTCAAAGTCCACGTTACCAAATGACTCAGTTGTTACAGTTTCTGCTTCGCAAATTACAAGTAGGGAAACGTTCTGGTGATTATAATCAAATTAAAAATAGCTTAGGTCTCTTTGTTAAGAAACAAAAGATTGATCCAAGTTTAGTTGAACATGAATTAGTATCTCAGGCCATGGAGGTAATTTTTAATGTTCTGTTTGGAGAGAACTTATCTCAAAAGAAAAATATTCAGTTATTGGCTCTTCGTTTATTACCTGAAGAATTTTCTCTAAGGGTTATCAGAGCCTTAGAGAGATAAGCTATTTCGTCCCTAGCATTTTCGCTAAAAACTGACCGGTAGAGCTTTTTTTGTCTTTAGAGACTTCTTCTGGAGTGCCAATAGCAATTACTTGTCCCCCTAGATTTCCTCCTTCTGGCCCCAAATCAATTAAGTAGTCACAGGATTTAACGACATCTAGGTTGTGTTCAATGATAACCACAGAATTTCCTTTATCTACTAGTTTTTGTAAGACAGATAGAAGTTTTTTGACATCAGAAAAGTGTAAGCCGGTAGTTGGTTCATCTAGAATATAGATGGTTTGTCCAGTTTCTTTTTTCATAAGTTCGGTGGCGAGTTTGACTCGTTGTGCTTCTCCACCTGACAGAGTGGTAGCACTTTGCCCCAGTGTTATATATCCCAAGCCCACTTCTTCTATGGCTTTTAGCTTATGTTCTATTTGCGGAAAATTTTCAAAGAATTTTACAGCTTCTTCTACGGTCATATGTAGAATGTCAGAAATGGATTTTCCCCGATAAGTAATTTCCAGCGTTTCTTCGTTATATCGGTCTCCCTGACAGGTTTCACAGGGAACATAGACATCTGGTAAAAAATGCATTTCTATTTTTTTGATTCCATCTCCACCGCAAGCTTCACATCTTCCACCTTTAACATTAAAACTAAATCTTCCAGAATTGTAGCCTCTTACTCTGGCTTCGGGAGTGGCGGAAAAGACTTCGCGGATATCTGTAAAGACTCCGGTATAGGTAGCAGGATTTGAGCGAGGAGTTCTTCCAATTGGGCTTTGATCGATAGAAATTAGTTTGTCTAATTGCTCCATTCCAACAACTTCATCATGAGCTCCAGATGGTTTTTTTGCTCGATTAAGTTCGCGAGCTAGAGTTGGTACTAAAATACGGTTAATTAAGGAGCTTTTTCCGGATCCAGATACTCCAGTTACTCCTACTAGAATTCCTAAAGGGATTTCTACATTTAAATTTTGTAAGTTATTTTCCCGAGCTCCTTTAATGAACAATTTTCCAATAGGTCTTCTTCTAATAGGCGGAACGGCAATTGATTTGCGACCAAAAAGGAAGTCAGCGGTTTCTGATTTAGCTACTTTCATTCCAGATAAAGTTCCCGAATAGACCAGATTTCCACCGTGCATACCGGAACGAGGACCAATTTCAATAATATGATCTGCGGTACGGATAGTTTCTTCGTCGTGTTCTACAACAATAACGGTATTGTCTAAATCTCGTAGATGTTTAAGAGTTTCTATGAGTTTGCCATTATCTCTTTGATGAAGACCAATAGAAGGTTCATCTAGAACATAAAGAACTCCTTGTAATTGAGAACCAATTTGCGTAGCGAGTCTAATTCGCTGGGCTTCTCCGCCTGATAAAGTATTAGCAGCTCTAGATAAATTTAAATAGGCGAGACCAACATTTTCTAAAAACCCCAAACGATCGATAAGTTCTTTTTGGATAGGTTTTATAATATTTTGGTTTTCATTAGTAATATCAAGATTTTTAATCCATTTTTTTACTTCTGGAACAGCCATAGCGGTAATATCTGCGATATTTTTTTCCGCCAAAAAAACATTTCGACCGTAGATATTTAATCGAGTTCCATCACAAGACGCACAAGTTGTTTCTGACATAAACTCATTTAATTTCTTGCGGACAAAATCAGAATCTGATTCGTTGTATCTTTTTTCTGTTTGGGCAATAACTCCTTCGAATTTTGATTCAGTAGAATGACCATGAAAAGCACCGTGAAGTTTTACATGGAATTCTTCATTTTCAAATCCATTAAAAATTTTGTCTAAAATTTCTGGTTTAATCTTGGAAATAGGTTTGTCGATAGAGAATCCGTATTTATTTCCAATAGATTCTAGTAAAGAAAAGTACCAATGTTGCGTGTTGGTACCAAGAGAAGCCCAAGGCAAAATACCTCCTTCCCGAATAGATAAATTAGGACTAAGGGAAGTTTCTTGATCTACTTTTAATCTATATCCTAGTCCATGACAGTCTTCACAGGCTCCATGAGGAGAATTAAAAGAGAAAAGACGAGGTTCAATTGGAGGAAAAGAGAAACCAGTATCTGGGTCTGCCAAATGTTCTGAGAATAAAAAGTCTGTATTGTCACTTATCCGATGAGCAATAATAATTCCTTCGCCGAATTTAAGAGCAGTTTCAATAGAATCTAAGACCCTAAGTCGATCATCGTTTTTTTCTTCTATTTGATCTCCTGATTTTAATTTAACGAATTTTTTAGCGTAATCTGTTTTAGTTAAACGATCAACGACGATCTCAATGTCATGTTTTTTCTGGGGATCTAATTCGATATCTTCGTTAATAGTTACAATATGACCATCTATTCTGAGACGCACAAAACCTGCCTTTTGGATTCTCTCTACAGCATGATGATGTTCTCCTTTTTTCCCTCGAATAATCGGAGCAAGAATCATAAATTTTTCATCTTTTTTCCATTCATTAATGGAATCTAGAATTTGACCAGGGGTTTGTTTCTGTAAACGACGACCGTTCTCAGGATTAATAGGCGTACCAACTTTAGCGAAAAGAAGTCTCAAATAGTCGTACATTTCGGTTACAGTACCTACTGTAGATCTAGGATTACGGGGCGCAGATTTTTGGTCAATAGAAATAGCAGGACTTAATCCGTCTATAGAATCTACTTCTGCTTTTTCTTGTAATTGAAGGAATTGACGAGCATAAGTAGAAAGACTTTCGACATATCTTCTTTGTCCTTCGGCGTAGATAGTGTCAAAAGCAAGAGAAGATTTCCCACTCCCAGAAACACCAGTAATTACGGTCAATTTTCCTCGAGGAATTTCTACATCTACATTTTTAAGGTTGTGCATTCGTGCACCTTTTACAACGATATTTTTAGTCATGTTTATTATATTTAGGGACAAGGGACCTATTCGACTTCGCTCAAGGCAGGCATGGGACAAGACGACAAGTAGTATATTATATTATAATGTAATGTAGTTCTTTATCAACCAAGGTTAAAATTTTTAATGATTTATTTTTTTGAATAAAGAAAAAACGCGGACGGCTTGCCCTCGACGGGCGAAGCCTAGCGACTTACTTGCTTTTTGTCAAAACTTTTGCTATAATGTCCTGAATATTTCAATAAAAAATGAGTTTTGAAAAACCTGATTGGCAACAAGCAAAAAAGAATCTAGATGAATATTGGAAGAGCTCTGAGGAAGTAGAAAATGTTACGAAGAAGGCATTAGACAATCTAGATAAATCTCAAGAAAAGAACCCCTATGGGAAAGGTTGGAACGAAATTCAGGAAGCAGAAAGAATAACAAAAGCAGAACGAGGAGTAGAGGAAAGTCTTGCTCAATTAGATTTAGCAGATCTTTCTGGAGACACTGCTGGTAAAGAATTTAAAGACGATCAAGACATTATTAGGGTAGAACAATTTTTAATTGATTTATCTGCTCAAGCAGAGAAAAGAGGATTTGGTGGACTAAGACAGAGCACTTTTCCGGGAGAGTAGGACAGGGACAAGGGACCTATTCGACTTCGCTCTCGTTCGAGCCTGAGCGACGAGGCCGTCAGGCCTCAGAGCCGAATGGCAAGGCAGGCATGGGACAAGATTACAAGTTATCAATCTTCAATTAATAATAAGTTATTAGTCATTAGTTGTTAGTGATTAGCTAATCACTAAATTTATAAAAGCTAAAAGCTAAAAGCTAAAGACTAAAAGCTAAGAGCTAAATTTTTCAATCTTCCAAAATCACATTAACGAGTCGCTTCTTGGTTTCATCGAGAGAGTAGTTTTTTTTGACGAATTCTCGTGCTTTTTGTGTGAAAAATCGGACTTCTTGGGGATTATCTGCAAAAAAGGCAATCTTTTCTGCTAGAGCGTGGGGATTTTGTTTTTCTATTCGAAGAGGCTGTTTCGCTTTGAGAAAAAGTTCGTAGTTTTTTAAAATATCTTTAGGACCAGTTTCATCGAAAGAGATAATTAGTTTTCCAAGAGCCAATCCTTCGGTGACAATCCGTCCGAAAGTTTCTGGTTCCGTGGGAAGAACTAATAAACAGTCGGCTCCAATAATAGCTTCAAAAGGATTATCTACTTCGCCCAAGAAGTGTACATTTTTGATGCTTTTTTCATGAACGAATTTAAGAATATCATCTCGGTATTTCATAGTTCTGCTGTCCTCCTTGAAAGGACTTCCGACGATAAAAAATTGCAAATCTGCATTAGAGGATTCAAGGATTTTGGCTGCCTGAACGGCAAACATTTGTCCTTTACGGGGGTCTATTCTTCCGAGCATCAAGATTTTTTTTATTTCTTGGGCAGGAGATTCTTTAGGGATTTGCGAGAAATCTATTCCGTTTTCTATAATCCTAATTTTTTTGAAGTCTTTTTGATTAACAACGCTCCGTAAATGTTCTCGACAAGGGATTGAATTGGCGATTAAGAGATCAGAAGTCCGAGCAATTTTTCTTAAAAGAAAATCAGGAACGGTGAAATCATGATTCATGACAATCCATTTTCCCGAAATATGAAAAATCTTTTTTGCTAAGAACATCACAAAGTGTGTTCTGGGGGTGTTGGAAAAAAATACTTGAGCGTTTTCTGCTTGAGCTAGTTTTTTCAAATTACTAGCAGCTTTTATTAAGCTAGAGATAATAATCAGTTTTTTAAAAATATTTCCCCGAACTGATGGAAAAACAAAGTCTTGGACTTGTACTTTACTTGGCAATAAAATTCTGTATTTCCTAGATTTAGCTCCTAGTACGATAGGCAAGATTCTTCTCGTTTCAGAGGGGGTAAGTTTCTGGAAAAAATCCAACAGAAATCGTTCGGCTCCTCCGAGAGTTTCTCCTTGATCCAGAAAAAAAGTTTTTGTTCTCATTTAGACTGATTCTTGAGTTTTTGCTTAGAAAAATCAATTAAAAATTTCTGGGCAAAGGTTCTAGACAAACTAGCCCATAGAAAAAAGGAAATTACAATAACTAAACTAATATTTCCCATTAATTTGGAAACAGGAAGAGGATCTATTTGTCCAAAGACATGAGCAATTTGTAAAAGAATCTCTAGTCCAATAAAAGCGGGAATAGCAATAATAGTGGCAACGAATTCTGGTAACAATCCAGTCAGGGTAACTATAAAAGAAAAAAGCATATTAAGAGGAATTAACGGTTCTGCTAACAAATTAGACAGAAGTCCAACCACAGGGAAACTACCAAAATAAAGTCCCAAAATGGGTAATACCGCAATTTGAGCGGAAAGAGTTACGATCAAAAGAGTCTTTATGCCAAGTTTATTGGGAATTTGTGCTGAGATTTTTTCGAAGACTGGAACACCAAAAATAATTCCTAAAGTTGCCAAGGTGGATAAGAAAAAACCAACATCTGTTTGAATAAGACGGGGGCTGAAGAGTCCTATTACAACCATAGAAAAAAAGATAAGATTGCGGACATCTGAAAATTTCCCCAGAGCGACACTCCAGGCAACAATAGATCCCATCAATGACGCTCGTAAAACTGGAGCTTCTAGTCCAGTCATAGCGACAAAGAAAATTAGGGCTAAAATACTCCCTACAAAAACAGCTCTCCGGCCCCACTTTCGCAAAAATAAAGAAATAAAAATGATAATAATCGTAACATTGAAACCAGAAACAACTAATAAATGCTGTAATCCAGAACTAGTAAATTCTTTTTTAGTTGTAGGAGGCAATTCATTTTTTACTCCTAAAAGAATTCCCATAGCAATTTTGTTGTGAGGAAGAGGAAGTGCTCGTTCTAGGTTTTTAGATAGAGTTTGACGGGTTTTAGCGGCGACGCGTAGCAACCAATTTCCTTGGGTTCTAGTGCTTAATATTTCTAATTTAGAGGGATAACGGACAATAGTTTGCACTCCAAAGCGACGGAGATATTCTTGGTAGTCAAAGTCTTGAAAGTTGCGAGGACGGGTAAGTTTTCCTGTAAATTTTAATTCATCTCCATAGTGAAGTTCTGTGAGAGGAGTAACAACAAGAAGAAGTTTTCCTTGTTTCGTAGTGATAATGGCTCGGTTGTTTTTTTCTCTTTGATCAGGAAAGCTAGACACAAAACCAGTAATTTCTTGGATTTCTGTATGATTCTGGCTTAGTTCATCATTTTGCAGATCAGTTGTTATTCGCCAGACACTAAAACTTGTAGATAAAAGAAAAGCGGCGACTAGCCCTAACCAGAAATTTTTCCAAATAATAGATAGAAAAAAAATGATAGTTCCTAGTAAGAGAAAAATTTGCATAGACCCGTCTTTTTGACCGAAAAACAAACCGATAAATGAGACAATCAAAACAAGCCGTAATTTTTCTGACTTGGTTAAGATTGGGATTTTTAGCATATTATAATGTAATAGAGCTTAGGGTTTAGAACTTAGAGATTAGAGAAGAAAAATTTTACTTTTAAAAAGTAATTATATAGCTAATAGCTAAAAGCTAAAAACTAACGACTTATTATTCATTGACTTTTTTCTTGAAAGCTCCGAGAATTCCTCTGATGCGCTACGCTGAAGTAATTCATAATGCGTGGGAACTAACAACTAGTTCCACTAAACTAAAGTGGTTCTGTTTTGTGGCCAGTTTTGCTGCGGTAGTTACTTTTATTTTTGAAATTGCTTGGCAATTAGGAATGTTGTCGGCGGAGTTTGGAATTGTTGAGCATGAATTTGTTTATAAGACGCTAGGAACAAGTTTGTCTTTTTTGACAGCTCATCATCTACTTGGTTGGGCAATGTTTTTGCTTATTTTTATTCTTCTTTTTGAATTTGTTTTGCAACCTTGGATACAGGCAACTTTAATTTTAGCTATCCGGCAGCAATTTGATTTTCCAGAAAAGAGGCTTTCTTTACGACAAAAGATAATTGAAGGAGGCGCTTATTTCTTTAAGTTGTTTGAATTTAGAGCTTTGTTTTCTCCGTTTGCATTAATGACCATTCTGCTTTTTACGGTCACTATGTACCGTTATTATCATGGAGATATCTTTTCAGAAATAATAATGCCAGTAGTTGTGCCTTATTTAATTATTTCTTTTTTTATAAATTTTTTCCTGTCTTTCGTGCCTTATTTTTTAGTATGTGAGAAATGTGATTTGGGCCAGTCTATCCGGAGAAGTATTGGTCTTGTTTTTCTGAATTTTAGCGTAACTATGGCTATTATCCTCCTGATGTTTCTAGTTAACTTCCGAATTATTATTAATGTGTTTGTTATTATAGGGGTTCCTATTGGGATCTTGGGAGCTGCAACTTTATTTGCGCAATCATCATGGTTAGGATTTATGGTTACTTTGGCTATTATTCTAGGAGTGATTTTGGTTTCTTTAGCCTCCTATTTAACTGCGGTAGTAGAAGTATTTTCCACAGCAGTTTGGGAAAGAGCTTTCTTTAGTCTAAGAGTAAAACAAAAAGAACTTTCTTCTGAAGAAGTGGAAGAAAGTCCTAAAGAATCAGTAAATGAAGAATATATATAAAGTTATATCTGGAGTATTAGGGGTGATTATAGTCCTTTTTTTAGTAAGAGAATTTTCTTTATCCAAAAACAAAGAATTAATAATTTTGGCAGAAAAAAATGTGGTTTTAATCCAAACTTCAAGTAAACAAATTCTGAGTTTTGGTGATACAGAAACAAGTTTTGCCAGAACACTTCTTCGCTCTATTCAGTCTTATTTTTCTCGCGCTGAAATTTTAAAAATAGAAGAACAAAAAGAGAATAAAGAATTCCGAGGAGAAGATTTTAGGTTGAGTGTTCTTTCTAAAAATATTTTTAATTTTGAATCTGATAGCCAAAGATTTTGGTTGATAGGGAAGATAACGGAAGAAGAATTAATGAATTTGCGAGCATTATCTATTTCCTTTTCTTCAGATTTTTGGGTTTTAAAAACTAATGATTTTCCAGATTTTTTTCCTTTGCCAGATCAAGGGATTTTGTATTTGGGAGAGAGGAAGCCAGCAAAAAAAGTAGAGAAGTTAGCTAAGGAAAATAAGATTCCTTTGATTACCATTAAAGAAACAGGTGGTTTTTCTCTTGAATTTTTGGGGGGAGAGTGGAAACTACGAACACGATAATGAAAAAGAAAGCTTTTGGTGTCCGACAGCAAGTGGAATCTCCAATAGAAGTGGAGAAGTTTTTAGATGAACTTTGCAAAAGACCACCTAAAACTAGAGATGAATTGGAAAAAAAGAAAAGAAATTTTTCGGCTCGTACAGGAATACCTCCGATTTTAAATAGAGATCTAATTGCTGTTATTGGTGATAAAGAGTTGCCAGAAGATTTAGAGAAACTTTTTAAAAAAAGAGCGGTTAGAACAGTTTCTGGCGTTTCGCCTATTGGAATTCTCACTAAAGCATATCCATGCCCCGGTAAGTGCGTGTATTGTCCCCTAGAAGATAGGATGCCGAAGAGTTATCTTTCTTCTCAGCCTGCCGCAGCTCGTGCTTTACGGAATAAATTTCATCCTTTTCGGCAGGTAGAATCTAGAATTACGGCTTTAAAAGATTCTGGACATCCTACTTCTAAGTTAGAAGTGATTGTTATGGGAGGGACTTGGTCTTTTTTACCTAAAAAATATCAGAGTTGGTATGTGAAACGAGTTTTTGATGCTGCGAACCAAACAAACTCTCAAACTTCAAACTTCAAACTTCAAACTTCAAAAAATTTAACTGAGGCTCAACAGATTAATGAAATTGCAGAGCATAGAATAATTGGTTTAACTTTAGAAACCAGACCTGATTTTATTACAGAAGAGGAGTTAGTTAGGATGCGTAAACTTGGTTGTACACGGATAGAAATAGGGGTGCAAACTTTAGATGACGAAGTGCAAAAACTAACTAAAAGAGGTCATCTAAAAAAAGATGTCGCTAGAGCTATGCAATTAATGAGAGATTTTGGATTTAAGATTTGTTGGCACTTAATGCCTGGGCTTCCTGGATCGAATCCCCAAAAAGATCTTAAGTGGATGAAAGAAGTTTTTAGTAGTTCAGATGCTCGTCCAGATTTCATCAAAATTTATCCTTGTCAGGTATTAGCGAATTCAGAATTAGAGAACTGGTGGAGAAAGGGGGATTTTCAGCCAATGTTAGATAAAGAATTAGTAAAATTACTATTACAATTCAAAACTTTCGTTCCGCCTTGGACGAGAATCATGCGCCTAATGAGAGACATTCCAATTTCTGATGTTCTAGACGGAGTAAAGTTTTCCAATCTACGGCAGATTATGAAAGATCAACCGAAGAAACTAAAAGAACTACTAGGAAAAGATTTTTTTGTGGACGACTGGGTTTGTAAATGTATTAGATGTCGGGAAATAGGATTTGCGGTTAATAAAAATTTAGGCGTACCAGTTTTAAAAAGAAGAGATTATGAAGCCTCCGGCGGACAAGAAGTTTTCCTTTCTTTTGAAACAGAAGACGAAAAGCAACTTTTTGCCTTACTTCGTTTACGCAAACCAAGTAAGCAGAAATATTCTTCTTTTAGATCTGTTCTACAAGATACTGCTTTAATCCGTGAGGTTCATTCTTACGGTACAGAAATATCTGTTGGGAAAGAGGCGGGAATAGGACAGCATCGTGGACTCGGTAAAAAACTTCTTTTGGAAGCAGAGCGGATTGCAAAAGAAGAATGGGGACTCAAAAAAATGACAATTATTGCCGGAGTAGGAACCAGAGAGTATTACCGGAAGTTTGGTTATGAGTTGAAATCTACCTATATGGTAAAAAAGTTAAGATGATTTTGTTGTTGACAAAAATTAGAATTTTATTATAAGTTTATAAAATTCTAATTTTCGTTATGGACAAAGAAATAACTGATTTTCAGGAAGAAGAACTATCTATCGATATGGTTGATACAGAAGCTCAATTAAGATTGTCTTTAGCAAGTATATTATTACGTTATGATGAGAAATTTATTATATTAGATGAATTCGAGAAGATTTTAATAGGATTAAAAAAATTGATTACTGACGGGAATGAACTGGGTCTTGAGGATTCTTTACGTATAGAACAATTGAGAATTCAAGCAAGAACTCTAATAACTGAGGGGCTAACCTCTACAATTAAAAGCTATATTTTAAAAAGATTAAAGAATCTTTGTCTTCAGATAGAAGGAGATGGTTTATTAGTTTCAGGTAAACTTTACCAAAAAGTTTGTGGTTATATAAGAAGATTAGAGTTGGCAAGACTCACGACAATAAACAATGTTGCGAAACAATTGGGAATAAATGCTCGAGGAACATTTGGGACTAGTCGTTCACTTAGAGCTAATAATAGTGGGAGAGGTGATGTGCCAGTTTGTTCTGATAGAAGACAGTCTAATACGAGGCGTCTTAATGATGGAGGCGTTTAGTGTGGTACCCCCGCTAGGAAATTCTCTCATTCTTGTTTCGCTAGGAAGCTCTTATTTTCCGCTAATGCGGAAAAACGAGGTTACACAATATTCGCTTGCCCTGTTGGGCGGCGCTCATTTGCTTCAACGAACCTCACTCTGCTTTGCAGAGCGAACGGTTCGCTTTTCTAGAAAAGAACAAAAATTCAAAAATTAGGGAAGTGAATTCCCTACTTTTTAAATTTGGTACCCCCGCTAGGAATCGAACCTAGATCGTCGCCTTAGAAGGGCGTTGTTCTATCCATTGAACTACAGGGGCATTTTTTATATTCTAGCAAAATCTCTTTTAGAGGAGAAGTCGAATGGGATTATATTATAATATAACAAATAATGCAAATAAACTTTTTTTTAGAAATAATTATTTGGATTAACTTTTCTACCGCGGATATGAAGTTCAAAGTGGAGATGGATTCCCGTTGGTCCAAAGACTTTTCCACTATTTCCCATTAAACCAATTAATTGTCCGGTCTTTATTTCATCTCCCTCGGAAACTTTCATCGTGTTTAGGTGCGCATACAAGGTTTGAACATCATTACCATGATCTATTATAATATGATTTCCATAACCATAGTTCCAACCAGAATCAGCTTTAATAATTTTTCCGCCAGCTGAAGCATAAATAGGGGTGTTCAGTTTATTGGCAATGTCTATAGCATAATGTCCTTTATGAAAACCCTGAGTTAAAACACCTTTGGTTGGTCTTCTGATGCTGATACCAATAGATTCCAATGCCCCAGATTGGTCATCTTGGGTTGGGTCTGTGATAGCTCTAGCAACAAAAGTTTTTTGAGCATCTGGTAGGAATATTTCTTGGTCTACTTGAAGAGCAGCATCTTTTTTAATACGGTTGTAGGCATAAATTTTAGAGAGTTCAATACCATGATTTTTGGCAATTTCCCCTAAAGTATCCATAGATTGGACTTGATAGTATACACCATCGGCAGGAGGGATACGGAGTTTTTGACCAACTTGTAGGGGTTGTTTAATATTGATCCCATTATTCCATAATAAGGTAGAGACTTTAATACCAAACTTATGAGCTATTTTTACAGGATTATCTCCAGATTTAACAAAATATGTAACGGTTTCATCTCTTTTACGAGGTTGGATTTTTACTACGAGATTCCCTTCTTCGTCTTCCATGAGGAATTCTCTTAGACCGGCAGTTCTAACTCCTGCGGAATTATCCAAAAAACCTATTTCCGAAATAGGAAAATTTATTTTTTCTTCACTGAGAAATTCTTCGCCAAAAGGCTCTTTAGACCACAAAAAATAAGGTGGTCGAAAACTCAAAATAAACATTATAAAAATACCAAGAGTGACAAGTTGCAATCCAAAAGGCGAATGTAGAGCCTGACGAAAAGACTTGAGAAAGGAATTCCACACAAAACTAACCATGTTTGATTTTACCGACCGATTCTAACTGGAGACTTCTATTCGTCAATATTGCTTTTTTTCTGTTAAGACTTTTATTTCCTGTCTTAGTGTCTCGGCTAAATTTTCTAATTCAAAAACTTTAGAACCCCAATCGACATTGCTTTTATCTAGTTGGGTAGTAATATTTTTTACTGAATTGCCGAGACGGTCATAGGTGAAATTGAATTTATGTTTTGTGTCTAGGCTGGCCTTTTTTATTAGAAATAGGTTCATTTCTCCATCTATGATTTCTATATCTTCCCTAGAAATAGAAAAACCTTTAAGGCTAAATAGTTCTTGGACCAACTTTCTTTCTAAAATAGATCGTGGGGTTGTTTGAGAGATGAAAATTTTATTTTCTGATAAATCTTCTTCAGGAAGAGCTGTAATTTTTTCATCAGAAATTTTATTGAGGAATCCTGTTATAAAACGGATGGGAATTTGTTCTTGAAAGGAATCTCCAGCTTGAATAGTTTTAAAAAACTGAGTCGTGAAATCAAAAATTCCTGATATAGAAATCTTTCGCCATTTTCCTTCTGAAAATTCAGTGAAACCTTCTTCTCTATTAGTTTTAAAATTCATGCTACTGGTATCTATGCCTTGATCATCAAATGCTCTTTTTAAATCTTTGGCATTCATAATTTGAGTAGAAAGCTCCTCTTCAGAAGTATCTGGTTGGTCTTTTCTTTGTTGGAGTTCGGTTATCTGTTCATCAAGTTCCTCTTCGTATTTTTTAGCTAATTTGATGGCATCAAGCTCTTCTTTAGTTAAACCAGTATTACCAATAAGAGTAATTAAGTTTATTAATTCGCTTTCTTCGGGAGTAAAGATATCTCGACCAAGTTTTTTAACAACTTCATCAGTATCTAGCATTTTATAAGTTTGGATTATGATTTTAGAGATTCCAATTTTAGTTTTATCCTCTAAAAAAGTACTCAAGAACCATAATAAATCTTGACTAGATTCTAGACGAATTTCATCTATAAATTCTGGTTCTAGGTGATTTTCAAGTTCAAGTTCAATAAAAAATTTATATAAATCGAACATATCTTCTGTCTGAAAGAAGCTTTCCTTCTGTAATATTTCGATAAAAAGACGACGCATTTTTGTTATTTGAAAAGATTGTTCTGGAGTTGGGGAGACTTTTTTTAAGTTGGTATTTAGTTTTAAAAATTCGTTTTTAGCTTTACGCAAATAATTATTAGAAAGTAAGTTCTCAGCATTTGAAAAGGTTTTAACGATTTCATCAAAAAAACTATTTGAATTTTGCTTAAACCAAAAATCAACGAAAAGTTCTTCATTCGAACCTGGGGTAATAATTTTTAACCAAGCTTGATGAGCTTGAATAAAATTATTCCATTGGTTTTCTAAAGAAATATTACGATTGAGAATTCTTTTCCAATCGGGATTTTGGAGAGATTTTCCAAACTCTTCAAGAGATTCTGTAGCTAGAGAAATTTTTCGATTTTTTATGAAAATATGGCTTTTGACAAAGGGGTCGATGAGTTTTTGAAAACTTCTTTTGTCGCGGACATCGGGAGATAAACCTATAGCGAAGTTGTTTTGAATATTTTGGATAATGGCTACCAAGTTATTAACGAAATTATCTTGAGAAGAATGAAACCATGTTTCGGGTTCTATTAAAGCAAAATTGGTAATTTGAATTTTTAGATTCTCGAGCTGTTCCAAAGACATCTTGAACTTTTCTTCTGGGGTATCGCCTTCTTGTTTAAGATCAGACAAAAGAAATGGTTCCAGTTTAAAATCCTTTTTTAACTTAGAATAGAAAAGAGATTGTGTTTTAGGTGTAATAATTTTCTCTTTAATAGTCGCTTTCATTCCAGAAGGAATGACAAAAGGGTAATTTAATCCTTCGAAAAACACTTCCACAGAATGACTGAAAGCATAGATTTCGGATTGGTTTTTAACAGAGTCCCGAATTACAAAGATGTTAGATCCGGAGGCATTGAGAATTAGTGGACCGATTTTTACCCAACCAGGAACGAGCGTAAAGTTTTTTAAAGAAAAACCGTTTTTTGAATCTGGTAGATAGTTTTTGTAATTAATAAAATAAGAACTCAAGAAAATTTCTCCTTGGAGAATTTCACGGTTTCCATCTTTGAAATCTATTTTAGATTCAGGGAAAAAAATCCATAATTCTCCTTCAGGAGTAAATATTTTCCTGTTGGAATCTTCTTTTGTAATAATTATTTCTTTAGTTAGCCTTTGGGATTCTAAAAATGGGTTTTTTACCTTTTGTAATAGATCAAAGCGAGCGTTTTCTGACACAAGAATGGCGGCAAAGACCAAGAAGGCCAATCCAAATCCAATAAAATACTGTACAAACTTTTTCATATTCTCCTCATTATACCAGTTTTACCCTTGTTTTACAAGCGTTTTGAAGGTTTTGAGATCAGCCATTAGTTATTAGCTATTAGCCGTTAGCCCTTTAATCATCACTATTAGTTGATCATTTGCTCCCTAAAAGCTAAATACTAATAGCTAAGAGCTAATTCTCTATATTGACGGAATATCTCTTTTTTTGAAAAAAGACTTTGTTTTTTTTGAAAAAATGGCAAAATGCCCATACCATGAAAGGAGTGATTTTGGCTGGTGGAGTGGGAGAAAGACTTTTCCCAAGTACAAAAGTAACAAATAAGCATTTGTTGCCAGTTTTTAATCGACCAATGATTCATTATCCGATAGATACGCTTAAACGATCTGGAATACGGGAGATTTTAATCGTTACTGGTTCGGAGCATGCGGGAGATTTTATGGCACTACTTGGTTCGGGGTCGGATCTTGGTGTTAGCTTTACTTATCGAATTCAGGATGGTTCTGGTGGAATTGCTCAAGCACTTAGTTTGGCTGAAGAATTTGCTGGAAGTGAATCAATTGCGGTGATTTTATCAGACAATATTTTTGAAGATGATTTCATGGAAGAGGTTCATTACTTTAATGAGGGAGCTAAAATTTTTGTAAAAAAAGTGGACGACGCTTCTCGGTTTGGAGTAGTGGAGATGAACGAAGACGGAATAGTTAAGTCTTTGGAAGAGAAGCCATCTATTCCAAAATCAGATTTAGCTCAAACGGGATTCTATTTATATGATTCGCAGGTTTTTGGTTTTATTCGAACGCTAGAGCCTTCTAAAAGAGGAGAGTTAGAAATTACGGATGTTAATGATATTTACCTACAGAAAGGACAGCTAAAGGCCAGTGAGGTATCTGGCATGTGGATAGATGCTGGAACGCACGAGTCCCTATTAGAAGCTTCTATTTTGGCCCAAGAAGCATTTGATCCAGACAAGATTAGAGCTAGGCGACCACAACTAGCAGATCTTAGTTTTTCTCGCCATGTACCAAAAGTAACCATTGGAATACTGACCCATGATTCTGAAAAATATATCGAGCCTTGTTTAACCTCACTATTAGGACAAGATTATGATAATTTAGAGATTGTTGTTTTGGATAATAATTCTGCTGATCATACGATTGATATTATTGAAGAGCAGTTTAAAACAATTCGTATTATTGAATCTTTGGAGAATTTAGGTTTTGCTAAGTCTCATAATGAAATTTTGCGCAACACGGAAAGTGATTTTTACGCTTGTGTGAATGCGGACATGATTTTCGAACCCAATTTTATTGCTGAACTTCTTAAATCTATAGAACAGAAACCAATTTATGGATCCAGTGGTGGAAAAATTAAACGATGGGATTTTGAATCTTTCAATAAGGGCTTGAAGGGAACAAGGGAACTGGGGAAGACTAATTTTTTAGATTCAGTTGGACTACGAATTCTTAAGTCGCACCGCTTTGAAGATATTGGTCAGGGTGAAGTAGATTGTGGTCAATTCGATTCCCCTAGAGAAGTTTTTGGAATTTCTGGAGCAGCTGTTATGTATAGAAGGAAAGCTTTGGAAGACACCGCTTTTGTTAATGAAGAAGGGGTAAAAGAATATTTTGATGAATCTATGTTTATGTACAAAGAAGATGTGGATTTAGCTTACCGTTTGCAATGGGCTGGTTGGAAATGTCACTATATTCCTCACGCTGTTTCTTATCATGATCGAACAGTTACTGCATTGGGACGGAAACCGTTAGAAATCTTGAAAAATAGATCAAAGAAACCAAAAGCAATTAACCGTCTTTCTTATTTGAATCATCAGATTTTATTAGAAAAGAACTTTTCAGAAGATTTTTCTACCAAAGTTAGAGGGGCTACCTTCTTTTATAACTTCAAGGTTTTCTTATACCTGCTTGTTTTTGAAACAGAACTCTTAGCCGAATGGTGGAAGTTTTTTCGAATGAGAGGACAAATCTCTGATCGAAAAAGAGCTATGCCTAGGCGAGTTTCTAAAGCTGAGATTGAGAAATTTATGGAAAGTTGAAGGTAATGAATAATGAGTAATGAAGAATATGAAGTATTAAGTAATTTTAAAGCAACTTCTTTGGAGAACCTACCATCAAAAGAAAATGAATTAGAAGAATGTGTTATCCCGACGAAGGTCGGGATCTGGATGTTTTGTATTATATTATAATATAATAAGACTACTCTAGAAACTTTTCTCTCAGTTTTTTTGCAACCGGAAATTTATCATTTTTCCACTTGCCCCACTTCCTTATGGGAACAACTTCTTTTGTGGTATTAGTGAGAAATATTTCGTCTGCCTTTTGGAGTTCGTCTTGATGAATTTCTCGTAGCTCTAGAGTTAAATCTTGATCTTTATTGATGAGTTCTATAACTTTCTGGCGAGTAACTCCATGTAAGATTCTTTCGTCTGGGGTAACTACGGTATTACCAAATACCGCAAAGACATTAGAGATATTTCCTTCTCGCAAAAAACCTTGATGATCAAAAAAGATTACTTCAAATCCGTTTCCTTTTAGTGACTCTCGGAAATGTCGGTAATTCGGATTAGAATATTTTGCTTCAGGGGTAGGGCGTTCAAAGGTTTTACTTAGGACTTCCACACCTTTGGTATATATTTCTGAAGGAGCAGGCGTTAATTGTTGAGTGTTAATCCAAAAGAAATCTTTTGCTAGCAGGATTTTTATCCGTAAATCAAAAGAAGGGGAAGAGTTTACTTCCACAACTTTATTTAATGATTCCTTTATTTTTTCTGGAGTCGTGTTAGGAGTGATGTTTAAAATTTTAGCAGACTTAAAAAGCCTCTTGAGATGTTCTTCTACTGCGAAAAGATCTTTGCAGTTATAAGTTCGCATTGTTTCAAAAACAGAAGGGTTGGGATTTCCTTCATTATTAATATCAATGTCAACTTCTGTTGGGGAATCTAAAAACTGACCATTGAAGCAGAATTGCATAATAAGAAGACTACGAGATAACAAGATTATAAGCTAGAAATTTTTATATTGAAGTTATTCATTACTCATTACTCATTACTCATTAATCATTCTCTTTTTCTTCTTCTTTGTCATCATCATCTTCTTTGGTTTCACCTTCTGCACCTTCTTCGCTCTCAATTCCTTCTGGTGCTTTGTCTTCAATAACTTCTTCCTTAGGGGCAACTGCATAACAAATAAGAGTTTCTTCGTCAGTTAAAATTTCGTATTTTTCTAGATCAAGCTCTAAATCTTTAATCATTATTTGATCACCAATATTTTCTAATTTACTAATATCTACATCAATTCCAGAAGGGATGTCAGTAGGTAAACACTTAATTTCTATAATTTCATTTTCTTTCATAAACAAAGCTCCTAAGTTTTTAAGAGCATTGGATTCACCAATAAAATGAAGTGGAATATCAACATTTGTTTTGTTCTTCAAATTTACAGCATAGAAATCAACATGGTAAATAGTATTTTTTACAGGATGTAAGCTCATTTCTTGTATTAATACTTTCATGTTTTTTCCGTCTATATCTAGATCGATAAGAGCAGATTTTCCAGCAGATCGATAAGTACGAAGAATATCAGAGTTATCTATAGAAATTGAGATTGGTTCGTGACCAGGACCATAAACAATAGCTGGAACACGGCTTTCATCTCTAGTTTCCCGAGCAGAATGTCGGTGAGAATCTCTTTTTTGAGCGGAAAGTGAAAAAGTTTTTTGATTCATGAGCTGTGCGATTTTAGGTAGAAACGGATTGTTGTCAAATTTATTACAAGGGACAGGGGACAAGATTAGGGACAAGGGACGAGATCACAAGCGTTATATTATAATATACACCCTGTGAAATAATCCGCTATAAGCGGATTCCAGCTTTGCTGGATTTCACGGGGTAAATCAAGAGAAGAAGATGCGGAAGATGTCATTCCAAGTTATAGCTACGAGCAAGAGCATGAGAAGAATATAGCCAGTCATATGGATAGCATTTTCCCATTTTTCTGGAACTTTATGCCAAGTAATTAGCTCTACTAACTGAAAGAGAAATCGTCCACCATCCAGAGCGGGAATAGGCATAAGATTAATTACCCCCAAGGAAATAGAAAGAAGAGCCATTAGCTTAATTAGAGCCATTATTCCTAGTGGCACTACTTTATGAGTTATTTCAGCAATTCCAATAGGACCAGCCAATCCTTCTGGTAAGCGACCATGTTCTATAATTCCCATTGGAATTTCTGCTGCCTTTTTAATAACTGCTTTAGATATTCGGTAGGTTTCTGTAGTGGCAAAGAATAGCGACTGGGGGAATGGTTTCTGAATTGGTTTAAGTTCTATGAATTCTCTTTTTCCTTCTTCGTTTTCTTCTCCGAGGACTAGAAGACCAGCTGCTTCTGCTTGAGCGACATCTTCTTCTGTAATAAGAATTGGATTAGTACCGTTAGTAAAAAGAATTGTTAAACAAACAATTGCTAAAACAAAGTTCATGGTTACTCCAAAGAGGGTAATAAACATTCGTCGAGGGAGATTTGCTTGGTTAAAACTACGGGGATCTTTAGATTTTTTTTCCTCTCCTAGCATGCGAACGAAACCACCAAAGGGAACGGCATTAATAGTATATTCCACTCCATTTCTTTTCTTTTTCCAGAGATTTTTTCCCATTCCAAGAGCAAATTCTTCTACTTTGACGCCAGATTTTATAGCGGCAAAGAAGTGTCCTGCTTCGTGGACAATGATAAGGATGGAGAAAATAATTAGGAAAGCGAGAATGGAAAGAATAATCATAGATAGAACTTAGAGCTTAGAATTTAGAACTTAGATTTTTGATTGAAAAATCGAAAACATTGTGAGGAAAAAGAGAAAAATGTAAATTATTTTGGAAAATCAACACCACCTTTGCTCCAAGGATGACAACGAAAAGTTCTTCCTAGGATTTTTGGTATTCCAAACATAAATCCTTTGGTCTTTAATACTTCTACAGCATATTGGGAACAAGATGGATAGAATTTACAGCCATGCAGTTGTTGAGTTTTTCCGAGATCTGAATGATCTGGAGAAACGGTTCTTTGGTATATTATAATAAGTTTAATAAAAAATCCTGCTAAAAGATTATCTGGAGCATTTAAAAAATTTTTAATTTTTAATTTTGTAATTTTTTTCATCCTTCGTAGTACTACGGAGAACGGAAAATAATTTTTTGAATTTTTAATTTTAAAATACTTAAACATTTTTTGTTGTGGCAGATTGAAAATTCACCGTTAGGCATCTGACTTCAAGAAGAATTTAACCAATTCTTCTGCGGTAGAAGACTCATCTGCTTTTTCTAGTCTCTTCCCAATGGTGTGACGATCATAACCAAGATTTTCTAAAGCTTGGAAGGCTTCACTCATGGCTGGATTTTTTTCTGCTAAGTTTTCTTGATTACTTAAATCCACTTTTCCTCGCAGTTCGATAATCAATCTTTCTGCTGTTTTTTTACCAAGTCCAGGGATTCTAGTGAGGAAACTAACATCCCCATTTCCAATAGCCGTCATAAATTGACTAGGAGGAATAGAAACCATTTGGATGGCTGTTTTTGGACCAATACCAGAGACAGAAATTAGTTTAGTGAAGAGTTCTTTTTCTTCTAAATGACCAAAACCATAGAGGGAAATTTCTGTTTCTCGGACAATAGTTAGGATTTCTGCAGAAATCTCGCCGTCTTTTTTGCATTTAGCAAGTAGTGATCCCGCTGGATGAACACTATATCCAACCCCTCCTTGAGTAATAACAAGGATTTCTTTTTCGTTTATTCTCTTCACAGTTCCATTTATGTATCCAATCATCGATCCAATTATATATTAGCTTTTAGCTATTAGCTATTAGTATTTAGAAGTTAAATGATTTGATATTTCTAATTTGTTTGGTATATGTCTCCTAAGAAAAGATAACAAGATCACAAGGGACCCATTCGACCCATTCGGCAGGCTCAGGGTTTGCAACAGGCTCAGGGCAGGCAAGGGACAAGATAACGAGGAAAAGAGATCTTTAAAAAATTTTCCATGAACACGGGGTAACGCAGGCTGAATAGTCCTGAGCGAGTGTAGCGAGCGAAGGGCGTTATGAAGCCGAGTAGTCCGTGTGAGTGAGACGAAGCATGACGAAACAAAGCGTAGTCCGCTGTAAGCGGACAAGCTAAGTGAAGTCCATGCTGAGGACGGGGTAGCTGAATGCGAGTAGGAATTCTGAGTGTAGCGAAGAATTTCGTAAAGTGAGGACGAAGACCTCCATATGAAGAAAGAGGAGCGAGGACGAAACAAATCGAGCCAACCGCAAAGCGGTTTGCGAGGTAGTGAAGTCCTCCAGCGACGACGGGGCATTAGCTCAGCTGGTTAGAGCGCATGCATGGCATGCATGAGGTCAAGGGTTCGAATCCCTTATGCTCCACCAGCAAAAAAAGTAGAGGGCTTGTCCCTCTAGTTTTTTTGCTTATAGTGATAATGAGAACCCGTATTTTTGCAAAGCAAAAATGGGTTCGATAGGACGAAGTGAGGAAATGGGAGCTTGCTCACAATTTCCGAATGAGGAACTCACGGAGCGAAGCGGAGTAATCTCTTATGCTCCACCATTATGATCAATCAAAGTCTATTCTAGGCGGAATGGCTTTTTTGTTGTCATTTTTGGGTTCGAACTTTTTTGGGAATATCCGACCCATTTGGCTAGAGGTTCAAGGTTGAAAAGACTTTATAAATAGAAGTAGGTTCTGTAAGATTAATTTACAGATAATTTAAGAACACTTTCATTCCAAGTGTAATCTTGGTAGATATAATAAAGAATAATATAATTTAAAATCTATGCCTCAAGACTCACAACAAAATATCATCATCTACCAATCCGAAGATGGGAAAATATCCGTTGATACTTTAATGAAAGATGAGAGTTTATGGCTTTCACAAAAATCTATGGCAGAACTTTTTGACTGTACTGCTGAAAATGTTATTCTTCATTTTAAAAATATCTATGAAACAGGAGAATTAAGCGAAAAAACAACTACTAAGGATTTCTTAGTAGTTCAAAAAGAGGGTTCTCGTGAGGTAAGCAGGAATATTAAACATTATAATCTTGATGCCATTATCTCCGTTGGATATCGTGTAAATTCGTTTAGTGGTACTCAATTCCGTATTTGGGCGACACAAAGATTAAGAGAATATCTTTTACAAGGATTTTCACTAAATGAAGAAAAACTCAAATCAGGAAAAACTACGGAATATTTTGATAAACTCCAAGAGAAACTTCGAGAAATTCGACTTTCTGAACGAGTTTTCTATCAAAAAATCAAAGATATTTATACTACCAGTATTGATTACGATCCAAAAGACGATAAAACAATTCAGTTTTTCCAAACCGTTCAAAACAAACTTCTTTGGGCAATCAGTAGGAAAACAGCAGCAGAACTCGTACATTCTCGAACAAATAGCAAAAAACCGTTTTTAGGAATGAAATCATGTGATAAAAGAACAGAAAAACAAATTACAAAAAAAGATGTCAGTATTGCCAAAAATTATTTGAATGAAGATGAAATAAAAACTTTGGGACTGATAGTAGAACAATATCTCGCTTTTGCTGAAAGCATGGCACAGTCGCAAACTTCTATGAAAATGACTGATTGGATTGAGCAACTGGATTTAATTTTACATATGAACAAAAAAGAAATTTTGTCACATTACGGAAAGATTTCTCATACGCTGGCTCTTGTAAAATCAGAAAAAGAATATGATAAATTTAAAAAAGAGAAGAAGAAAATAGAAAAAAAAGAAAGTCTCAAAGAACTTGAGCAAGATCTTAAAAAGATAAACTCTTAAATTATCCCAACCAATTCCTCTACAACCATTCCATTCTTTTTATGCTTGAATTAACACTTCCATTTATTATCTCACAAGTTGCGATGTTCATCGCAATGAGCTTTGATTTTTTGAGTATGCAATTCAAAAAACGAGAATATACCTTCTTGTGCCTTATTGTTTCTGCTAGCTTAATAAGCGCTCATTATTTTTTATTAGATAAGACTGCGGCTGGTGTTATCGTATTTATTTCAGTTTTGAGATTTATCACCTGTTATTTTACTACGGATAAAAAATACTTGTTTATATTCATTGCTTTAAACACGATCTCGTTATTTTTCACGTACAAAGAGATATATGATTTAATAATTTATTTCGGACTAGTCATATTTATTATCGGAAATTTCCAAGCAGATAATAAGTTAATGAGAAAGTTAATGATGATTGGGACATCCATGCTTATCATTTATAACGGTATTATTTTCTCACCAATGGGTATTGTTGCCGAAGGAACATTTTTAATAAGTAATTTTATTGGTTATTACCGACATTATATGAAAAATATTTTGTGACCACCTAGCATATTATAATATGCTGTTGTCTTATGAACTAAAAACAGTACAATCCTTTTGATGATCAAGGTTGATTTAGGAAATTTAGATAAAGCAAAACTTGGTAGTTTCGGAGAAAAACTACCTGGTTTTTTAGGAAAAGCAGGGGATTTAGGATTTGTAACTTGTTTGGATGAAATCAATTTTGAAGAAATAAACAGTTTTGCCAAAAGTGTTAAAGGGAAATTTAATCACCTGGTTGTTCTTGGAATTGGTGGATCTGCTTTGGGAGCTAGGGCTATTGCAGAAGCTTTAGGAAAAGAATTAATTGTTCTAGATAACATTGATCCAGATTTAATTTCTGCCACAGAAAAGAAGATAGATATCAAAAAAACGCTCTTTCTAGTTATCTCCAAGTCCGGAGAAACTATAGAAACTTTGGCTCTGTTTTCTTATTTCTGGCAAAAGCTATCAAACAAAGAAAATTTTGTTTTTGTAACAGGATCAAAAGGGAGGTTAGGAGCGATAGCAGAAAAGGAAAATATAAAAATTTTTCCTGTTCCAGAAGAAGTAGGCGGAAGATTTTCAGTATTAACTTTAGTGGGATTATTACCTGCTGCGTTACTTGGAGTAGATATTTCTTCTTTATTAGAAGGAGCTAAAAAAATGAGAGACTCCTTTTTATCTACTAACTTAGAAGAGAATTTACCATTTCAGTTAGCTGTTAGTCATATCCTTTCTGAGAAAAACACAATTGTTCTTATGCCTTACAAAGAAAGATTAAAAGCTTTTACTTCTTGGTGGGCTCAGTTGCTTGGAGAATCTACTGGTAAAAACGGAAAAGGATTTACGCCAATTGTAGCTCAGGGAGTTACAGATCAACATTCTTTACTGCAATTACTGGCAGAAGGAGTAGATGATAAGTTAACAATTTTTGTGTCTTTTGCGCAAAAAAATGAAAGCGAATTAGGTAGATTATTAGAGATAGAAAAAGAAGCTACGAGAGAATCTCTTACCGAAAAAAACCGAGCTAATTTAGAAATTAAATTATCGGAACTTTCTTCGGAAACTTTGGGAGAGCTTTTCTTTTTGTTTATGGGAATGACTTATTTTTTGGGAGAATTTTTAGGAATTAATGTTTTTGATCAAACTGGTGTAGAAAGAACAAAAATATTGATTCAAGAAAGTTTGTCTAAAAGTTGAAAAGGCCATAAAATTAAGAATGTTTTACTTTTTAACACCAAAAAAATGGCGAAAAAACAAACATATTCAATCATGGGGCATCATCCAGAGCTATCTCTTTTTATGGTACGACTTGGAGTTGGTCTCTTGTTTTTCGTACCAGGAGTTATGAAATTTACGCATCCTGCAATGTTCGAAGCAATGTTAGAAGATATTTTTGGAGTGACTGGCGGATTTTTAATTCTTTTGTACTGGTTAGTGGTTCTTTTTGAAATTGTAGGAGGTCTTTTGATAGTACTTGGGAAACTTTTTCCGAAAATTTTATACAAGATAGCAGTTTTAGGACTTCTTGTGATTTCTGTAATCGCACTTTTTTTAGTTCAAATACCGAGCGTAGAAACATTTTCAATCTTGTTTCAATCACTAGCTACTTTGTGTTTGGCGGGATTATGGTTTTCAGATCCTATGTATCCGTAAAATAGCTATTAGCTGTTAGTTGTTAGCTTTTAGCTATTAGGAGTTAAATTTGGAATAATCTCTGAGCATTATTAAACAAAATTTCAGCACATTTTTCTGTTGGGGTTTTTTTAAGCTCGGCAATTAGTTCTATTACTTCTGGCAAGAATGATGATTCGTTGCGTTTTTCTGTTTTTCTCAAACTTTGGGGCACAAGGAAGGGTGAATCTGTTTCCGTAACGAGGAATTCCAAAGGAATTTCTTTGATGGCTTCTCTGGTTTTTTCGGCATTAGGGTAGGTAAGAATTCCACCAACTCCCAAAAAGAAACCAAATTTATCGACAAAGAATTTTCCGTAGTCTAGATCTTCACAAAAACAGTGAATGACGCCATTAACTTCTCCTGCCTTTATATTTTCTGTAAAAAAAGATTTCATTTCTTCGTTAGCATTTCTGCCATGAATAATTAATGGTTTTTTGAATTTTTTTGCTAACTTTAAGTGGCTCAAGAAGACTTCTTTTTGGATTTTATATATTTCTGGCGAGTTTTGGTGATACAAATCAAAACCAGTTTCTCCAAAACCTACGATCTTATCTGGATTTTCGGTAGTGAGTTTTGTAAACCAAGTAAAAAGGTCAGCAAAATTCTTGTTTTGCAATTCATAATTTTCGTATCCTTGAGAACGGAAAAGTTTATCTGGATTAAAACAATCTAAAACATCAGAAGGATGAACCCCTAGTGTTGCATAGAAATTATCGTGTTTTTTAGCGAGTTCTAGAGCGGAAAGAGAAGATAATTCATCACAACCAATTTGGATTTGTAAATCAACTCCTGTTTCTCGACAACGGGCAACAACTTTTTCTCGGTCTTTATCAAAAGAAGAAAAGTGAAGATGAGTGTGGGTGTCGGCAATGAGCATGAAATGCAGTATTTAGTATTTCGTATTAAGTATAACGCAAAAAGAAAAGGTTTAGAACTTAGAAAATCCGAGGCTGTTTTTTCTTTCGATATTTCCAAAAATATTTCAGCATAGAAACTAAGTGAATCCAGAAAGTTTTTTTAAACAAGGCTCTAAAGATATTTCCACCAGAAAGACGATGTTCAGTATGGAAAGCTTTAGCGTTAGGAACTTGAACGACTCTTTTTTTATTTTCCCAACATCTTCGACAAAGGTCGGTGTCTTCAAAAAATAGAAAGAAACGAGGATCGAAACCTCCCAGTGAAGTAAATAAGGTTTTTTTCATAACTAAAAAACTTCCTTGCGCCCAAGATATAGAAGTGTTTTCTTTTGGAAGAGAAGTTTCTCTTACAGAAAAAAGACGGCGTTTCATAAGTCCATAAAAGGTCGGAAAATCCCAAGTGTTTTCTAGAGGATTATTGTCTTTGGAAGTTAGCAGGGGACAAACAATCCCAGTTTCGACATCTTTTTGGAGAGCACCGAGAAGTTCATCAAAACAATCTTTTTGGACTTCAATATCTGGATTTATAAATCCTAGGTATTCGCCTTGGGCGAAGCGAACAGCTTCTTCGTTACCGCCACCGAAACCAAGATTGTTGTTTAGTTTAATAAGATGCACATTTTTTTCTTTTTCTAAAAAAGAATAGTTTTGTTTATGCGGGGAGTTATTGTCTACTACAATTAGCTCCCAAGACACTTTTGGCGGATTCTTTTTAAGAGAATTAAGCAGGCCATGAATTTCCTTGCTACCGTTAAAACTAACAGTAATTAAAGAAATTTTTGGGATATTTATTTGAGGCATCAGTTTGGAGTTTACAAATTAAGTAAAATTTCGCAAAATGAGAGTGATGACAAAATACAAAATTTTTTCCGGCTCTTCTCATCCAGAATTCGCAGAAGCTATTGCTAAACACTTAAAAACCAAGCTAGGGAAAATAACTATCAAGAATTTTGCCTGTGGAGAAAAATATGTGAAGTATGAGGAAACCTTCCGTGGACAGGAAGTGTTTTTGGTGCAAACAGGAAGGACTGGGCAGATGAATGAAGATCTAATAGAGCTTCTGCTCATGATAGATGCTGCTAAACGAAGTTTTGCGAAATCAGTACATGTTATTATGCCGTATTTTGCTTATTCCAGACAAGACAAGATTCATGGACCAAGAGAAGGAATTTCCGCGAAACTTTTTGCAAACTTAATTGCCGTTGCGGGAGCAGATCATGTCATAACTATGCATCTGCATTCTGACCAAACTCAAGGATTCTTTAATTTTCCAGTAGACAACCTGAATCCTCGTCGAGCCTTTGTGGATTACTTCAAAAAGAAGAAATTAAAGAACCCAGTTATTGTTTCTCCAGATGCAGGAGGTGCTAAAGATGCTAAAAAGTTTGCGGATTTGTTAGGGGCTTCACTAGCGGTTATTCATAAACAACGGCCAGAACACAATCAGTCAGAAGTCATGCATATTGTGGGAGATGTAAAAGGTAAAACCCCAATTATTTTGGATGACATGGTAGATACCGGAGGATCTGTAACTGGAGCAGTGGAAGCACTTATTAAAAATGGAGCAAGTAAAGCCGTTTATCTTTGTGCGACTCATGCAATTTTCTCAGGTAACGCGAAAGAAAATTTGGATAAAGCAAATTTAAAAGAATTAGTATTTACAGATACTTTGCCAATTCCAAACAAACCAAAGAACTTAAAATTAATTTCTATGGCTCCTCTTTTTGCCGAGGTCATGAAGAATGTTATTGAGAATAAGTCAGTGTCGAAGCTTTTTTTCTAAAGAAAAAAAACAGTATTTCGTATTTCGTATCAAGTATTTTGTATACTGGGAGAAGAAAATTTTCTCCTTAATTGTATATCATTGATTTTTTCTCTAGAATCCTCATTCTATGCCTTGATGCTTACTTATAAAATCCAGACTTTTGGTTGTCAGATGAACTATTCTGACTCGGAAAGGGTAGCAGCTGTTCTGGAATTGTGTGGTTTTGAACCTATCGAGAATAAAGGAGCAGATTTATTGGTCGTAAACACTTGTTCTGTACGCCAAAAGTCAGAAGATAAGGCGTATGGGTTTATGGTGCAGTACAAAAAAGATCATCCAGAAGCAGTAATTGCGGTTACAGGATGTATGGTTAGACAAACAGGGAAGAAAGAGAATTCGAAGGATAAACTTCTTCAGTATGATCCGATAGATTTGGTGTTTAGGATTGAAGACACCGCTCGATTGCCGAAGTTACTGGAATCGTGTTTTACGGATTTAGATTTCACAAAATTTGTTAGTAATTTTGGAGCGGGATCGGTGGAGAATTATTTTCAGATTAATCCGCGTGTAACAAATAAGTCTCAAGCTTTAGTGCCAATTATGCAGGGGTGCAATAAGTTTTGTTCTTATTGCATAGTGCCTTTTACCAGAGGAAGGGAAGTTTCTCGTCCAATAAAAGATATTGTAAAAGAATGTGAGAAACATGTAGAAAATGGTGCTTTAGAAATCACTTTGCTTGGGCAGAATGTGAATTCATATGCAGAAGATGGAAAGAAGTGTTTTCCTGTTCTGTTGAGAGAAATAGATAAGTTAGCAAAGAAAGGTCTTTCTCGATTGAGATTTGTGTCCCATCATCCGCAAGATTTTACGGATGAGATGATCGATACTTTGGCTTCTATGAAAACTAATTGTGCGTATGTGCATTTACCAGTTCAACATGGATCTAACAGGGTTCTCAAAAAGATGAACCGTAATTACACCATAGGAGAATATGAGGACAAGATAGCTAAAATAAGAAAAAAGATTCCGGAATGTACTATTGCCACAGATATCATTGTTGGGTTTCCCGGAGAAACAGAAGAAGATTTCAAGGAGCTGTGTGATTTTGCCAGGAGAATGAAATTTGATTTTTCTTACACCGCTATTTTTTCTCCGAGAAGAGGAACAAAGGCGGCAGAAATGAAAGATGAATTTGTGCCGTTAGATATAAAAAAGAAACGATTTCATGATTTGGATAAAATCATTAAAGAGACTTCTTTTGAGAATAGAGAAAAAAGTATTGGAAAGGTTTTAGAAGTACTAGTGGAAACCTCTGAAAAATTACCTAATGGTGAATTTAGAAATTCTGGCAGAACTAGAGAGCTTTTCGAAACTTGGTTTGATTCAAAAGAAGATCTTTTAGGAAAAGAAGTGTCAGTAAAGATTACGGGAAGGAATGGATATGTGTTGGAGGGGGAATTAGTATAATGTATTAGGTATAATGTATTAAGTATTAAATAATTTTAATTTCTAAATTTAAAAAATTATTTAGGATTTGGATTTTACGGCTTTGTATTACATTATAATATGCTACAAATAGCACAAAAGTTTGTTCTATAAAATCTCACCAAAGGAGAATCAGTTATGGTTAATTATTTCACAGAACAAAAGGACGAAAAAATTGTGAAAGACTAAATTATTGTAGCATTTTAGTATAGATGTCTTTTATACATGATACATAATACACAATACATGATACGCTACTCAAACTCAATAACTGCTCTAAAATCATCATCTATTAGGTCTTGTGGCTTGCCAATGTTCTTAGTTTCGGCGGTAAACTTGCCGTTTTTAGTGGTAGAAATGGTAGACATAAAAGAGGTCTTATCTCTTCCAGAAGTTCCGACAAGTTGCAAGAAGTACGGACGCCAATTACTACTGCCTTGGTCTATTTTAGTTTCGTATTCCAGTTGAATTTTTATTTTTTCATTAGGAGCGACAAACATTGGAATTTCAAAAATCTTAAATTTCTTATCGTCCGAGAAATTCTCTGTAATAGCTCCAGAAGGATTTTTTTGAGAGAGAAATTTGGCGTTTTTAGGGACAAATAAACGAAGGATTGTTCTATTTTGTCCTTCGCCTAGTTTCCACAAGAGATCGGCATCATTTAGAAGTTCACCGACATTTTCTGGCCAAGATGAATTTTGTAAGAGAGCAGATATCTCGCCTTTTTTTAGCGCATGATTTCTAACAATCTCTACAAAGTTTTTTACTTTTCCGTCAGGACTTATTTCGCTGTCATGCCAGAGTTTAGTCCAAACAAATTTTTCTGACTTATTAGCTCCAACAGAGATAAAATCAAAATAGAGAAAGTTATCAGCATCTTTCTTTTGCTGGACTCGTCCATCTATTTGCCAAGTATTGAAGAGCTTTTGTAATTCTGAATTTTGAGAATTAGCGAGGATGTTCTTTTGGGCAATAAACTTAGAGAAATCAAAATTTAATAATTGATCAGTGGTAATAGAAGAAATAGTTTTAGATTTAAAGAGCTCTTCGGCAAAGGAAAGTAAAGGTTCTTTGGCGCCAAATCTTCCAGCTACTTTGGCTTCTACGAGAAATTGTAAGACTAGGTCTACATTATGGTTATTTGCGGTTACACCCCATTTAGGAATTTTAATTGGTCCAGTAAGAAGCAATATTTCTTCAATAACATTTAGGTTAACAGCTAAAACTACATTAGGTACTGGCTTATCAATACTCTTGAAAAAATCCCGATATTTGTTACTAGAAGTAGGGAAATCTGGCCAGAAGTTTGCATCCCGCAGGGATATAGTTTTACTTAAATTATGAAAGAAATCTGGAGCAGGAAGTTGGGCTTCATTCGGGACTAGACGGTCTAAGCTGTAAATGTCTGAAAATTCCCACGAGATTTTTTCCTTACCCAAGTTAATATTTAATACGCTACCAGTAAATCCTCCAGTAGATCTTGGTTCATTTTGGTTTTGGAGTAAAACCAGAATTCGTTCTTCTTTTTTACTTAATTGTTTAAAGATATTTTTGAATTTTTGAATATCGTCTAAGTGGCGACGAGTAACTCTAATTTTTGCTTGGAGGAGATTTATTTCTTTTTTTTGTTCTTCGGTAAGTAAAAAATCTGGAATTTTATTTAAATTTTTAGAGATTTTTTTGAGATGATTATCTACTTTTTCTAGAGATTTGAATTCGTCTAGAATTTTTTCAGTAGAGATCGGCGGAGTAAAGAGTAAGGGAAAACCTTCCTTTAAATGGTGTATTTCTAAAATAATTTCTTCGGCTTCCAGAAATGATTTTCGGATAAGAGATAAAGGAAAAATACGAGGAATTTTCTTAGCTTCTGTTGATATTTCTTGCCAAGCTTCTTTATCTAGTCCGGCATTTTTAGCTTGGTTTGCTAAAGTAAAAATATTAGCACTTAGTTCTGGTATTTTTTTTTCTCCAACAGACACAAAAACAAGTATTCCAATAATTCCAAAGCTAAATAAAGAAATTCCTATTTTTTTCATGATTTAAAAGAAGGTCTTAGGTTTTCTAAAATTCCTGCGGTGGCGATTAGGGGCATGAAGACAAGAGGAAACAGGAGGGAATTAACAAAAAAGGAATGAATAAAGATTGCCACTAATCCAGAAGCTAGTCCCAAAAATAATTCGTTTTTAGTAGTAAAAAATTTATGAAAGTTAATCCACATTATTTTTCCTAGAAACCATAAAAAAGCTAAAAGTCCTATAATTCCAGTAGTAACCAAAATTGTTAGTTGGGTAGAATCAGATCCTCCGCTAGAGAAATAATTTTCATCTACAATCCCTTCTTCTGCGGCTCGATAACGATAAGTATTATATCCAATACCAAGTAAGGGATATTTTTGCCAAAGGTCAAAGCTTTTTTTCCAGCTTTGGAGACGCAAGCTTGCGGTGGGATCTATTTCATCAGTTTCGTGTAATACGACAGCAGAAATAGTACTTCCTAATTCTCCTACTCTTTTTTGAGCTCTTTCGTTGGTTGCAATTCCGAGTCCAACAACAAGAATTCCTAATAAGATAATTTTCCAGTCTCGGAAGAGAAAGAAGACAAATAGTCCAATACTACTAGCCAAATATCCACTTCGAGAAAAGGTTAAGAAAAGAGCACACAAGAAAAGAAGAATAATAATTCCCAGAAGAAGTTTCATTCTTTTAGAGGGGAATTGATACCATCTGGCAATAAGGAGCGGGAGACTAAATCCCAAGAGTCCAGCCATGAAATTCGGATCTAGCCAAGTTCCAAGTAATCGTCCAGTGTGAGGATCCAACCCCCCTTCTGTTGACCAACGAGAAATATCTGGAATAAACCGGAATTGAATTAATCCCAAAAGGACAACAATAGTAAGAATCCAAAATAGTCCCTTCCAAAAGGAATTTTGTTCGAAGTGAAAAAGATCGGTACTTGCCCAACCAAATATAAGAAGTGAGGCAAAACGAAGGAGGTGAGCAAAAGACAAGAGTTGTTCTTTAAAAAGTAGTTCACTTGTGCCGAAGACAAAACTTATTAAGGCGATAACCAGAAAAATAATTCCTGGACGGATAAAAGAATTACGAGGGAATTCTCGGGAGATAACAAGCTTTTGGAAAAGCCATATCAAAGCAAAAACAGGTAAAATAATGTCTGTGGCCAAAATTCCAGCTCCTCCAACTGGAATTCTAAGGAGCAGACCAGGAATAATAAGGGCTAAACAAAACCAAAAGAAAATTTTCATAGGATCATGAGGAATCGTGCCAGTTTTTATAGTTAAAATCAATGGTTGAGCGTTATATTATAATATGCTATACAATTTTTAATTTTTAATTTTAAATTTTAAAATAATTTTTAATATCCTAATTTTTTAATTTATTCATTTGATATTGAGAATTGATTGGTCATTGGATATTGGTTATTGGAAATTTTTTTAATTTATTAATACTTGATACGATATACGAAATACATTATTTATTAATCATTCTTCATTCATCATTATTCATTAAAAAATGTCGACCCCAGTTCAACGACAATACACAGAATTAAAAGCGCAAAATCCTCAAGCGATTTTGTTCTTTCGACTTGGTGATTTTTACGAGATGTTTTATGAAGATGCTCAAATTGCTTCTCGGATCTTAGGAATAGTGTTGACGGCTCGTCATCGTGGTTCGGAAAACGAAATGCCGATGTGTGGTTTTCCTCATCATGCTCATGCGGATTATTTAAGTAAGCTAATAGAAAATGGTTATTCAGTAGCTATTGCTGAACAAATAGAAGACCCTTTGACTGCAAAAATATCTAGAGAAGTAGTTCGGGTGGTAACCCCCGGAACTTCATTAGAAAATGGTAATTTAATTCCGACAGAAAATTCTTTTTTAGTGGCGATAGATTTAGACAAAGAATATTTTGCACTTTCATATGCTGATCTTTCTACAGGAAGTTTTAAAACGAGTTTATTTACCAATGAGTTATCTTTTTTTGATGAACTTTACAAACTTGATCCTCGAGAGATTTTAATTTCTACGGATTTATTTGCCGATAAAGAATTTTGTAAGAAATTACCACGATCGCATTTAACAGTTAGGCGGAGATCAGATATCAATAAAGCTGGAGAGATTTTAAAAAATCATTTTAATCTTAAAAATTTAGAGGCTCTAGGGTTAGAAGATAATTATTTACTAATCCATACCTCTAGCCAGATTTTGGATTATCTAAAAGAAACTCAAAAAACAAATTTATCTCATCTTGCAAAATTAATCCGTTATGACACGAGTAAAATTATGCAGTTGGATAAACAAACTTTTCAGCATTTGGAAATTTTTACTCCTTTTCAAACGAATCAGGATGGTGCTACTCTTTACAGTGTTTTTGAAAAATCTTTCACCGCTATGGGAGCAAGACTTTTTAGAAGTTGGCTCGCAAATCCATTGTTAGAAAAAAGAAAGATTGATTTGCGATTGGAAGCAATAGAAGAGATTTTAAATAACTTGGATTTCCAAAAAATCTTAGCTAAAAATCTTCAACAAGTAGCCGACTTAGAAAGAATTAAAGCTCGTCTGGTTACTGGTCGTGGGAATGCTCGAGATTTAGCTTTTTTGCGTAATTCTTTAGCGGTACTGCCAGAGATAGCTAAATCTTGTGAGAATTTTAAAATGGTTTTTCTTAAAGATAAAATAAAGAATTTAGATTCTCTTAATTCTTTATTTTTAAAATTAGAAACGGCTTTGATAGAAAACCCTCCTTTAGAAATCATGAGTGGGGGAATGTTTAAACAAGGTTTTTCCTTAGAATTAGACGAATTCCGTTTACTTGCTCGAGATTCTAGAAAATGGTTGGATAATTTTTTGGAGAACCAAAAAAAAGAATCTGGTATTCAAAATTTACGGATGAAATTTTCTAGCAATTTTGGTTTTTGTTTAGAGGTTTCTACTGCTCAAGCGAAAAGTGTACCCGCTTCTTGGATCCGTCGTCAGACCTTAGTTAACGCCGAAAGATTTACTACACCAGAACTTGCTAATCATGAAGAAAAAGTTCTTTCTGCAGAGAGCAGGGCTTTTGAATTAGAACATCGGTTGTTTTTAGAACTACGGGAAGAAGTTCTTAAATTTGCAGGAAAAATACAACAAACATCTCAGGCTATTGCGGGATTAGATGTGTTGTTTCTTTTAACAAGAACAGCTTCTAAAGGGCGATGGACTAGGCCAGAAATAGTAGAAGAAAGTTCTACTTTGGAAATAGAAAAAGGACGGCATCCTGTGGTAGAGAAACTATCTATAGAGACTTTTATTGCTAATGATTTGAGGATGAGTGAAAACTCGCTTTTTCATTTGCTTACTGGACCAAATATGGCGGGAAAATCTACTTTCTTGCGACAAAACGCCATTTTGATATTACTTGCTCAAATAGGATCTTTTGTGCCAGCTAAAAAAATGAAGACCAGTATTTTTGATCGGATTTTTACTAGAGTTGGAGCTTCTGATGATTTGGCAGGAGGTAAATCCACTTTTTTTGTAGAAATGACCGAAACGGCTCGAATTCTTTATTCGGCAACAGATAAGAGTTTTGTTATCTTAGATGAAATTGGTCGGGGAACTTCTACTTTTGATGGTATTTCTTTAGCTTGGGCGATTACGGAACATTTGCACAACGAAATTAAAGCGAAGACTCTTTTTGCGACTCATTTTCATGAACTAGTAGAACTTGTTGAGGATTTACCTAGGGCTCAAAACTTCCATGTTTCTGCCACCCAAAGTGCAGAAGGTATTACTTTCCTGCGAAGAGTGGTCAAAGGAGGTATAGCAGATTCTTTTGGGATAGATGTAGCAGAGTCTTCGGGTGTACCAAAGAAGGTTATTGAAAATGCCAGAAAAGTATTAAAGAGACTAGAATCAGAAAATTTATTATCTGGGAAACCAAACTTGTTTTCTACTGTTCGTCACCAAGAAAAGATTGTTCATCAGAAATCTAAAACAGATGAAATTTTGGATAATCTTAATCCAGAAGAACTTACACCGCGTGAGGCACTGGATGCTATCTTCCAACTAAAAAAGAAAGGTTGATTTTTTCAGAAAATTCGGTACAAATCAACACAGAACAAACCTTCCCCAATGAACGAAGAAATTTACATTTTTTGCCCAGACTGCCGCGGTAAATTCCAGGTGGAGTTGGCTGATATTGTGGAAGGAGAGGTATTAGAATGTTCTCTTTGTGGAGCAGAAATTGAAATAGTCCAAGAGAACCCTATTAAGATTCAGCTATTAAGGGAAGATTAATTATATTATAATATAATATAAATCAGAATTTCTGCACTAATTTCTGGAAGAGATTTCCTTTTTCTTCAAAGTTTTTAAATTGGTCATAACTTGGGGCCGAGGGGGAAAGAAGACAGATGTGTTTGGGAGGAGTTTTCAGGAAGGCGATATTAACTGCTTCTGATAAATCCTTAACTACCGAGATTTTTTCTTTAGGAATTTTATTTTTTTGGCAATTTTTTAGGAGTGATGCACTTACTTCTGATTTTAAAATAATTATGTGTGTGTTTAGGAGAGAAAGTTTTTCTATTACAGAAGAAAAATTCTGTTTGCGGTTTTGTCCTCCGAGAATTATAGATCCTAAGTTTTTATCCAAGAAGGTGATACCTGCTAGAGTTGCATCTGGATTAACACTAATGGCATCATCATAAAATTTAATATCTTTTCTGGTTTTAAAGAATTCTAGACGATGCGGTAATCCTTTGAAATTTTGAGCGGTATCAAAAATAATTTCTTCGGGGATATTTAAAAGTTCAGCTAGTTTTTTTATGGTTCCAAAGTTTTCTAACCAATATTCTGCTCTAAAAACAGAGTTTTTTGGGAAGAAGTCTGTGGGGATTTTAGAGGTAAAAATAGGCTTTTGAGGAGTTTGACCAATTAGGTTCCGACTAATTTCGGTGACAATAAAAGAATCTCCAGATTGTTGGTGAGACCAGAGATTTTTTTTCGCTAAGAAATAGTTTTGCATCGTGTGGTGACGATCTAAATGATCTTGAAAGAAGTTGAGTAGAATAGCTATTCCTGGTGAAACAGATAAATTTTCTAGTTGATAGCTAGATAGTTCGGCAACGATAAATTCAAATTTATCAGCCAAAAAATCATCAAAAAGGTCTAAGAGGGGAATTCCATAATTTCCGCCTAATTTGGCAGGATGTCCTGCATTTTCTAATACTTCTGCACAGAATTTAGTGGTGGTAGATTTTCCTTTAGTGCCAGTAATCCCAATCACTTTTTTTCTTTTTTCTTCGGGAAGATTAGAGAAAAAGAGCTCTGTTTGGCTAGTAATTTTATCTGGAGAGATGTTTTTCACTTTGCTTTTAGGAATTCCTGGACTGAGGATTAGGAGATCATAATCTGCAAAGTTTACCTCTGGTTTTTTATCATCAAAAACAGTTATTGTTAATTCTGGAAAATGTTTTTGGAGGAATATTTTTGTAGACTTTCCTTCTATGCCATAGCCGTAGAGGAGAATTTTTTTATAACTTACTAAATTAGAAAATAACATTTTTACTGTTGACAAAATATATTTTTAAACTATATGTTCTCGTGAAAATTCTAAAGGAAAATGAATACAAACGGAAAAGAACTTCGCGAGAAACAAGATTATAATTTATTTCTAGATCGATTAAGATGGGTTCTTCTTAGTGATCAAATTAGTGAGAGTCCGGAACTAAGACCGTTAAATGCTAGACGAAGAAGATCTTGGTTCGATGATGCAATATTCCGAAAGGTGTTAGCTTTATGGCAAGGTGATATTGTTCAGGAAATACAGGGAGGGGATCGTATTGCATATATATCTAAGCAGGTTGGTTTAGCGGAATGGCAGGTTAGATTAAGGATTAATTTAGCTACTAAAGTTTAAAATCAGTTATACAAAGGATAGATATTGAGTTAGAAGAGTTTTGAGTTTTTTCGGCATTAGATGGGGATGAAGTTGTTCTAAATCAAAATTAGATTTAGGGAAAGTAAATTTAGATATCTCTGGCCATTTGTCTTTAGACATTTCTAGCGCTTTTCTCACTTCTTCTATTTCTCCGACACATTCAAAGGGTTTGGATTTTTCTAGTCCCAGAAGTTCTCGAAAAGTATTGTCTAAATTATTATCTGCAAAAAGATTTTTGCCAAAAAGAGCCAGAAGTTTTTCTCTTTCTAAAAACGGGGCAAAGATTACAAATATGAAAGCACATTTAGGACATTCTCCACACCATTTTAATTTATTATTTTTTTCTTGAATACGGAAATTTCTATTACAGGAAGAAAATATTTTCTCATATTTATCCAAGTATTTTTGGCAGAAGATTTGGGCTATTTTTAGTTCTGACAATGGACGCAGAAAGGAGAAATAGTGTAAGTCAGGAGAAATAAAATCATTAACATATGATTGGAAGTCTTTTTCAAATTCTAGGGATTTAGAATACTGATGGTTTATATCTCCTACGGTTGGTTCGCTTGCAGAATGTTCGTTAGAAAGAATGATATTTTTTCTACCTTGCAAAATGGCACTAGTTACACCTAAAAAAGCCAAGATTGCGGAAATAGGAACATGACCATTAAGAACTCCTTGGGCATTAAGATTCAGAAGTTTTGGATCTAAATGGCGCTTTACTCTTAAATGAGAAACTCCAGTTTTGTTAATCATGTCTTGCAGGAAAGGAAATTCTCCCACTGTCCACGAAGAAAAATCTTCACCACTTTCTTTTAGAATTTCTGTTGTGACCAAAGAGTCTTTCCCTCCTCCTAGAGGCACAAGAGAGCCGGAGACATTCAAAGAGATAGGATTTGTTAATGCGGATTTCTCATTACTTGGAAAATTTATTTTTCCTTGGGGGTCAATTTTATTTTGGTAAAAGAATTCTCCTAGACCTTTTTCCCAAGTTTTTTGGAAGAATTTTGCTTGATTGGAAGTGAGTCCATATTTTTTGAATTTAATTTCTTGCGGAAGAAACGCTTTAAAATAGGAAATTCCAAGCATAACCCAAGCACCAAATAAAGAATTTTGGAGTGCGTTTTTGTTAATGTTTTCTATGAATTTAAAATCAAAAATGATTTCTTCGGTGAAGAATAATTCTTCATCTAGAGAATATTTCAGAATTAATTTTTTATTTTCTTGATCAAAAGAAAAATCTTCAAAAATAAAAGTCTGGTAACTAGGAGTCATCAATGTGAATAATACATAGAAATGAACAGTTGAAAAGCGTTATATTATAATATGCTAAAATGGTCTTAAGTTTTTAGCCAATAGTTAATAGTTAAAAATAATATAAGAAAGATAAAATTTTCTGACTAACGACTAACGACTGTGTCGTTCTTTTGACGAATGAAAAAATTCTTCTACAATCTGCCCGATGAATTTCAAAGTTCACAAGATATCTAGAAATCGGAAAAAAATAAAAAACAAATGGTGGCGAAGGTGGGTCAGATACTTTGGACCCAAGTTGTCAGTAGTTTTGGCTATTATAATTAGTCTGGTAATTGTTTTTGGTCTTGGAAGTGCAATTATGAGTTCAGATTTTCATTTTGCTCAAAAAACAAGAGATATTTTTTCCTTTGGGCCCCTGAGTGAAGATTCTAATGGTCATACAAATATTCTATTACTCGGAGTAGGAGGGGATGGAGAAGAAGGAGGAAATCTTTCAGATTCCATTATGATTGCTTCTTTTAATCCAAAAAATCCTTCGGTGGCTTTTTTGAGTTTACCAAGAGATTTATTTATTCCTTCTAAAATTGGAGAAAGAAAACTTAATGAAATATATGCTGCAGCTCGTTATAAATATGGAGATCGGAAGGGTTTAGAAATTATTAAGGATGCCATATCTGAGTTTTCGGGGATTAGAATTCATTATGGAGCAGTAATTAATTTCAAGGTTTTTGAAGAAGTAGTAGACGCACTTGATGGAATAGGAATTTTTGTTCCCACTGATATAGAAGATCCTTTTTATCCAGATGGAGATTACGGTTATCAAACATTTGTGATCAGGAAAGGATTACATCATTTAGATGGAGCAACCGCTCTTAAATATGCTCGTAGTAGAAAGACTTCTTCGGATTATGATCGTGCTCAAAGACAACAAGACCTTATTCTTGCCCTTCGAGAAAGAGCTGAAGATTTAAGTCTTTTAACTGATTTTGGTAAATTAACAGAATTTTTTCAGATTTATCGTAAACATGTTAATACTGACTTGGGTCTAACTCAGATTGTAGCTTTGGCAAAGATGGGACTAGCTATTGATTATTCTAATTCAGTTTCCGCCGTTCTCAATGATGATGTTATGAAACGAGGCGGATTTTTGTTTACTCCTGCCATGGAATTTTACGGTGGACAATATGTTTTATTACCAGAAAACCTCAAAGATACTCAGACTTTTTTAGATTTAGTGTTAATTCATCCAGATATTCTTTTAGAAAATGCTCAAATATCCATTCTTAATGGTTCTAAAATAGAAGGCAAAGCATCAGAAGTTGCAGAACGACTCCGTCGCTTAGGCTTACATATCATTGAAGTAGGTAATTATGATTCAGATATTCCTGTATATAAGACTTTTCTTAAAAATTTCACTCCAGAAAAAAAGCTTAAAACTACAAATTTTTTAGCTAGCTTGCTTGAAACTAGCCAGCTAGAAAATGTATTAGTAGAATCAATAGATCCTAATAATTTAATAGATATTCAGATTATTTTAGGAACAAATTGAAATTAGCTATTAGTCATTAGCTGTTAGCTATTAGCTTTTAAATTTTTTAACTTTTGACTATTAGCTACAAACTAAAGACTTTTTTTAGCATATTATAATATACTACTTGTAGTCTTGTCCCATGTCCCTTGTCCCTTTCTTACGACACATGATTATTTAAAATGTTCTGAGCGATTTCTAGCTCTATTTTATCTTGTCGAACTAATTCTTCTAAACAGTCTTTCACGGGGATCATTCCGGCTTTTTTGCTCGTTTCGATAACAGATTTTAGCTGATAAACTTTATTGTCTCTAATCATAGTGCTGACTGCATAGTTTCGGAACATGACTTCAAATACACAAGACCGTCCAGTGCCCGACTTATTAGGTATTAGAGTTTGCCAAATAATGGTTTGTAATGATTGAGCCAACTGACTGCGAATTTGATTCTGTTGAGCATTTGGAAAAATATCTATGATACGAGTTACAGCGCTTGGAGCACTATTGGCATGTAGAGTAGCGAGGACAAGTGATCCTGTTTCAGCGGCAGTAAGAGCTAGAGCTGTTGTTTCCAAATCTCTCAACTCTCCTACTAGAATTACATCTGGGGCTTCTCGCAAAGCAGAACGGAGCGCTCGGTCAAACGACTTGGCATGTAAACCAACTTCTCGTTGTTCGATCAGAGATTTTTTATTGTGATGGATAAATTCGATAGGGTCTTCGATGGTAATAATATGTTTTTGGTGATTTTCATTAATAAGATCCACAATAGTTGCGAGAGTAGAGGATTTACCAGATCCGGTGGATCCAGTAACAATTACCAGTCCGGAATCCATATCTACAATTTGCTTCAATTGTTCTGGTAAACCGCGTTCTTCAAAACTAGGTATTTTTGAAGGAATTGATCGAAAAACAATAGATAGTCCATTTTTTTGTAAAAAGGCATTTGCTCGAAAACGATAACCTCCATCGATAGATACTCCGAAATCCTGTCCGAGATTTTCTAGTAATTTTTTCTGGTCATAATCACTCATAACTTCTAAAAGTTTTTCTGTTTTTACAATTTCTTCTCCTTCGATAAATGCAGTTGTTCCATCTATTTGGCAGGCAGGAAGAGAGCCAGAAGATAAGAAAATATCTGATGCTCCAGCTTGAACTAATTTAAGTAAGAGTTGAGCAATATGTCCCCTAATATTAGAGTCGGCATGATAAATTTCTTTAAATCCTTCAGATATTTCTTTACTAACCAGATTAGGCATATTAGCCCCAACAATAGGTTTCCCTTCGGGAGCAGTGGTTACTACTGGGGTAGTTTGCTGGATAGGGTTTTTCTCTTCTGGCATTTTAAGTTAAGTTTATCTTTTTATTATAGCACAAATTGATACTTCTTACAAGAAGCAGAGAGCCATAAAAGGACAGGAAACACTTTTTGCAAAAATTCAGTTCTGGCTATACAATCCTTAAGCTACTTTTAAATATGAAAAAATTAATTTTTATCTTAAGTTTCTTTCTTTCTTTGGAAGGAGTATTAGCTACCGGAGTCCCGCCAGTATTTCACGGAGGAGTTCTTCCTGGTCCAGCATTCAATACCGGGGGAAGGGTGGATACAACGACTGGACTAGTAAAAAATGCTAGTGGACAAGAATATGTTGTAAAAAAATTAATTCCGGGGGTTACTAATGGATTCCTAATGACTTTTTTAGCTATTTGCGTAGGGACGATTATTATTGCTGGAGTTTATTTTGTGTTTAGTTCTGGAGAATCAGAAATGAAACAGAAAGCAAAAGATATTATTTTTTGGACTGCGACAGGAGCGACTATTGCAATTTTAGCGGTGGCTATTGTGAGATTTATTATTGGTATTAATTTTTCTGGGTAATGAAAAAAATATTTTTAGGGATTGGATTGATTCTTATAAGTGGAATAGTTTCTGCTAAAGGTCTTGATGAAGGTATGGAAAAAGTTCTTTTTCCTTCTTGGTGGGGAGCAGAGGCACAAGAGGATTTAAAAGGATTGGAAAAAGAATTGGAAGAACTAAAAATCGCAAAGGGGAAAGTGGAGACTGAAATACATGAATGTATTAAGACTGCAACAAGTGAAGAAAATATGGGGGATTTAACAAGAGAGGCTTTTGATGAAAAAGTTGATGAAGAAATAAAAACTTGTAATAAAAAGAGTGAAGCTGCCTTAGCTGATGCAGAATCTAAGTTAGAAAAAAAATTGACGGAAATTGAAACAAAAAAAGGGCAAGTTCGAGGAGAAAAAAATGTGCAACCAGCGGGAGTTATTGGTTACACGGGAGATCAGAAATTTGGGTTACAATACATTCCACAGATGATTGATATTTTACTGAAATTTGTTGCCCCTATCGTAATGATTATGTTTATTTTTGCTGGAAGTAGATTGATTTATGCTTCTGGAAATGATGAGGATCTTGAAAAATCTAAAACATTCTTTATTTATGCTTTGCTGGGAGTAATATTTATAGTTGTTAGTTATTCTCTGATGAAAGCTCTTTATTTCTTTCTTGCAACCTAGCTAATGAAAAAAATTATTATTTTTTTATTCGGTATGTTTCTATTCTTAGGCAATATTAGTGCCCAAGAAGATGTTCCGCCTTATGATTTAAATGATGCTCTTAATAAACTTCTCCCAACCGAATCAGCAACTAGACCAGCTCATTTACCAGGAATAACGACTGATGGAAGCACAACTGATGAGAAAATAGAACTTACTGGCGAAGTAACCGATATTACAAACATTATGCAGAAATTTGCGAATGGATTGACGGGAGTTGCGGCGGCGTTGGCGGTACTTTTTATAATACTCAATTGTTTTACATTGGTAACGGCGGTTGGTGAAACTGATAAAATATCTAATGCCAAAAAAGGACTTATTTGGTCACTAGTGGGACTCATTTTAATTGTTGGTGCCTATGTGGTGGTAAAAACAATTATTGCTACTTCTTATTCGGGAGGGTGAAAGAAAAGGGACAAGGGACATGGGACGAGGGACAAGATAACAAATAGCATATTATAATATGCTGTTTGCGTATTATGTATATCGTATTAAGTATTATGTCTAAAATTCTAAGTTAGTAATTAGCCATTAGCTAATTGCTAAAAACTAAAGACTATTAACTACAGACTGTAAACTAATTCCCCATTAATTTTCTTTTGAGAGCTTCGGCTTCTTCGGCTTCGGAGACACTTTCAGTTTGTTCTTCTTGTTTAATTTCACCCATATGAATTTCTTTTTCCCGTTCTTTTTTTAGTTTAGCAACATCGTCAGAAAACTCTTTTTCTAGTTCTGAGAATTTCTGTTTTTCTTCTTCAAAAATCTTAATAAGTTCATTGATTTGTTCTATTTTTAATCGTGGAATAGCATCTATAACTCTTTTCTTTTCCTCCATAGTAAGAGAAATAGACCCCTCAAGGAGAATAAGAAAGTTCTCTTCGTCAAAAGTTGTATTGGGGTGAGCAGGAATAGTAAAGATGTGTTTACCTCTTACTCCTAATTGTCCGGCTCGGGCATTAGGATCTGGTGGATTTGCTTGATCGGTTGGTGGGGTGGGAGGAGTAGGTGGAGTTGGTTGATCGTCAGACATATTCTATGAGTAAAATTACAGGTGTAAGGTACAAAAATTGATTAGTTTTGGCAACCAAGAAATTATTTACAAAATTAAAAATTTAAAATTAAAAATTTATGTATATTATGTATGCACATGTTTACTGGAATAGTAGAAACAACTGGAGAGATAAAAAAGATTGAAGGTAATCTGTTTACTATTTCTATACAAGATTACGAGATTACGAGATCACGAGATTACGAGCAAATGAAAATAGGAGAGTCTATTTCCGTATCAGGAGTTTGTTTGACGGTAATTGAAACACAGAAGGATCTATTTATAATAGAGATTATGGAAGAGTCGAGGAATAGGACAACTTTTGGAAAAGCAAAAGTAGGAGATAAACTTAATTTAGAAAGATCTGCGAAAATAGGGGAACGGAATTCTGGTCATTTTGTCACTGGTCATATAGACGAGAAAGGAAAGATTTTAGATTTAAAAAGACAAGGAGATTACTGGTTATTTAGAATTTCGCTAAGCAAAGAAAATGCCAAGTTGGTCGTCGAAAAAGGGTCTATCTCCATAGACGGAATTTCTCTAACTGTTTCTAAGGTAGATAGAGAATGGTTTGAAGTTTGTATTATTTCTCATACTTGGGAAGTAACAAATCTGTCAGAAAAGAAGGTTGGAGATCTGGTTAACATAGAATTTGATATCCTTGGAAAATACATTCTCAACGCTTTGCGTTGAGTAATGAATAATGAGTAATGAATAATGAGTAATAAAAAAAATCCCCCTCGGTCACCTTTTACCAAAGGAGGAGGGTATTTAGATCACGCAGAAATATTAGCAGCCAAAATAAACCCACATGCAGTTTCTCCCAATCCTAGAGTTGGGTGTGTAGTGGTTAAAACTTCAAATAACAAACTACAAACTACAAAAAAAGAGATTGTAGGCGAAGGGGTGCATGAGAAATTTGGGGGAGAACATGCGGAAGTAAATGCCCTCAAAGGATTAGATAATCTAGATAATTGTGAGGTGTATATAACCTTGGAACCTTGTGATACATTCTCTGGTAAAAAAACTCCTAGTTGTACAGATTTACTTATCCAGAAAAAACCAAAGAAAATAATCATTGGTAATCTAGATCCTAGATTTAAGGGGAAAAATTTAGAGAAGATACGAAATGCGGGAATAGAAGTGGAAGTACAAGATAACGAAAAATGTGATTCCCTTAATCCTTTTTTAGAGAAGTTTATAACCACAAACCTTCCTTATGTAACACTAAAATTAGCCCAGAGTTTAGATGGGAAAATAACAAGTAAATCTAAATATATCTCTAATGAACTTTCTCGGAAGAAAGTACATGAGAGGAGAGCTCAATACTCTGCTATTCTCACAACCACAGAAACTGTCTTCCAAGATGATCCAAGACTAGATTGTAGATTAGATGGTTCATCTAATCCCGACTTAATTGTGGTAGGAGAAAGAAAAATACCTAAGACAGCTAAGATTTTTGGTATTCCAGATAGGGAAATTCATTTTTTTAAGACTCATGATTTAGAAGAAGTTTTAAAAGAATGTGGGAAGAAGGGAATAGATTCTATTATGACAGAATGTGGAGCAACAGTAGCAACAGAATTATTACAAAAAAACCTTGTCGATGAGATTCAGTTATTTATAGCTCCTGAGATTTTTGGACAAGGGAAAAATGTTTTTTGTGCAGATTTGAGTTCGAACTTCAAAAAGTTCGAACTCAATGAAATCCAGAAATTAGGAAATGATTTATGGATGAGATTTAAATTTTAGGATTTAGGTTTTCTTCGTTTTTAATTGAAGATTGAAGATTGAAGATTTATAATTTTTTTACAATGTACGAAAAAATTATCATTCTAGATTTCGGCGGACAATACGCTCATCTCATTGCTAATCGCATTAGAAGGCAGAATGTCTTGGCAGAAATTTGGGATATTTCTACCCCAATAGAGAAGTTTAAGGATGAGAAAATCAAGGGAATAATTATGTCTGGTGGTCCGCAGAGTGTTTTTGAAAAAAATTCTCCAAAATGCGATTCAGCTATATTTGATTTAGGTATTCCTATTCTTGGTATTTGTTATGGTCATCAGTTTATTACTCATTCCTTAGGAGGAAAGGTTCTTCCCGGAAAGAAGGGAGAATTTGGGCGGGCAGAAGTAACACATAATAAAGAATGTCCTTTATTCAAAGATGTTCCAGAGAAATCTATTTTCTGGATGAATCACGTGGATGAAGTAGGAGAACCTGCACCGGGGTTTGTTACTTGTGCTCAAACAAATAATTGCACATATGCAGCCTTATATCATTCAGAGAAAAATATTTTCTCTACTCAATTCCACTTAGAAGTGACGCATTCAGAATTTGGTACTAAGGTTTTTGCAAATTTCCTAGATATTTGTGAGGTCTCACGAGACTGGACTATGGAGAAATTTCTAGAAGGAGAAAAAAAGAAGATTAAAGAACAAGTTGGAGATAAAAATGTTTTTCTCTTTGTTTCCGGTGGAGTAGATTCTACAGTTAGTTTTATGCTTTTGACTGAGATTCTTGGTCCCAAAAGGGTCAAAGGTCTTTTTGTAGATATCGGACTTATGAGAAAAGGGGAAGTGGAGTTTGTGGAGAAAGAAATAAAAGCACTGGGTGCAGACCTAACTGTTTTACGAGAAGGAGAAAGGTTCTTAGCTAATCTCCAAAATATCTATGATCCAGAAAAGAAACGAGAGATAATCGGTCATACTTTTCTAGATGTTCAGCAAGATTTTTTTACCAAACATGATTTGCATGAGAATTGGTTACTAGCACAAGGTACTATTTACCCAGATACCATAGAGACTGGTGGAACTACTCATGCAGATAAGATTAAGACGCATCATAATAGAGCCCCTGCGGTTCAGAAATTAATAGATGAGGGGAAGATCATAGAACCCATAAAAGAACTGTATAAGGATGAAGTGAGAGCTTTAGGGGAACTTTTAGGAATACCAAAGGAATTAGTTTGGCGGCATCCATTTCCAGGTCCGGGACTTGGAGTACGGCTACTATGTAGCAATGAAGAATTAAGAATGAAGAATGAAGAATTAAAAGAAGAAGAAATCCAAGCTTTTACTCTCCAAAAGAATAAAAAGCCTTTTATCGTTTTGCCGATTAGGTCTGTTGGAGTGCAGGGGGACTTTCGGACTTATCGTCATCCGGCAGTATTACAATCTTCCTTTCGACTCAAACGCTCAAGGTCAAAGACAATCTTCAAACTTCAATCTTCAAATAAAGAAGAAAGTTTAGAAATGTTAGAAAAACACGCTACTAATTTAATTAATCATTATTCTGAGATTAATAGGGGATTGGTATTACTAGATAAAAACTTCTCAGGAGAAATTAGGGAAGTGCAACTGCATAAGAAAAGTATCACCGAAGATAGAGTAAAAATTCTCCAAACAGCAGATGACATTGTTAGTCGCACTTTACAAGAAATGGATCTTTATGAAAAAATTTGGCAGTTTCCGACAGTTTTGATTCCGGTGTCTTTTAATCAAACAGGAGAAGAATCAATTATTCTCCGTCCCATAGATTCTATTGATGCAATGTCAGCTACAGTAGGAAAACTTCCTTGGGAATTTTTTGCTAAAGTTGCAGCGGGAATTTTGCAAGAAGGAAAAGTATCGGCAGTATTTTTAGATGTAACTAGTAAACCTCCTGGAACGATTGAGTGGGAGTAGGGTTTTTCCAGGGGAAACCAGTTTCCCCTAGATACCTCACTTCGCTCGGATACCCCTTCTAATAAAGAATTCGCTCGCTTTAGCACCACCCAAGGGAGCCAAAGCTTGCTCATGAAATTAAAAATTTCTTTAGCTAATAGCTAAGAGCTATCTTTATTACATTATAATATACTATTTCTTGGTCGCTTTTTTAACGGCTGGTTTTTTAGCCACAGCCTTTTTGGTAGTTGGTTTTTTAGCAACGGGCTTTTTAATTGTCTTTTTTGGAGTAGCCTTTTTAGCCTCCTTCTTTTCTACAACCTTAGTTTCTTTAACAGCTGTTTCTTTTTTAGGTTTAGCAGTACTTGCTCCAATTTTAGTAATTTCGATAAGGGTGTAGTCTTGACGATGACCGAGTGTTTTTCGGTATCTTTTTCTTGGTTTCATTTTGAAGACGATAATTTTTTTATCTCGTCCGTGTTCTAATATTTTAGCTTCTACTTTTTCTTCTAAAAAAGGAGTCCCAACTTTAAAATTGGTTCCGTCTTCTTCACTGATTAGTAAAGTTTCAAAAGAAATAGTCTTTCCGACTTCTGTGTCTAATTTATCTGTTTCTATTTGGTCGCCGATTTGGACTATAGCTTGATGTCCACCGATTTTTGCTACTGCAATCATTTTACTTTGGGTTAATCGTGATTAGGAGGTAATTCTTACACTTTATCCCTAATCCACAGAAAAAAGCGAATAAACACTACTTTTTTTCCTAGAAGTGTCAAATTTTATTCGTGAAGTTATTTTTTACTTACAGTCTGATCCTGCTTTCCATTTGTTAAAAGCGGCTACGGTACAGTTTCCATAAGCTCCGTCTATAACGTTTCCTAATGCACTACATTCGGATAGATCAGCAAAAGAATTCTTAATAGAAAGAAAATTTTGTAAAGATCTAACACAATTTGTTGATCCCGCTGTTCCGCCTAGGGCGATACAGAGTTCTTCACCATCTGCATCACAGGGATCTGTTCGACCATTCTCATCATAACAACTAGGAGGGGTTTCGAATTCACACAAAGCAGAGATGGGTATTGGTGTACCATCAAGACCGATGACAATATTGTCAGAATTTCTTCCATGTCTAAAAAATCCGGGATTAATGCTTTTTAAAATCATAGCAGACATAAAAAGCAGAATTAAACTAAGTAGGGAATTAAATATTCTAGTTTTTGCTTGAGTGACATTTTCGGCGTCAGCACCTCCGGTAATAATTTGAATTCCCGAAAAAACAATTAAGAGTACACAAATAATTCCAATCAGAGAGGCTCCGTATTTATAAATTATAGCAATATAATTTTTAGTGAGTTCCATTCCTGTTCGACCAGTTATTTCGTTATTGTCTTGTCCTAAGGATTCTCGTAATTCTATTCGATAACAATCCTTTCCATTACAAGGGTCTTGTGGTAGTTCTTCTGCAAAAACAAAACTTCCATTGAAAATGGAGAATAAAGCAAAAAGTAGGAATAATTTTGTCATTTATAACTGGTTTAAAATAAAAAGTCGCATACTTCCTCCCCTGGCAGGGGAGGTTAGGAGGGGTATAAGGAATGATTTCATACCCCCTTTAATTCCCCCTGCTAGGGGGAAAATAACGCCATATTTTTTTGTAATGAAATTTTTTTGATCGTTCATAATAATTGTATGCGGAAGGGTATTATGCATTTTTCAGGGGTTCCTTTTCATAATTAGCCGGTGGCTGTGAACAGAATAGAAATTACAAATTGAACTAGTATGTAGGCAGTAAAAGCCATAACTAGTCCAAGAATGGTGTAAAAAAGAATATTTTTTCCTTTTTGGAGACGGTTTTCGTCTCCTTGGGAGGTAATCATTAGTAGTCCACCAACAATCAAAATCAGCACGGCAAAAGTACCCAAAGCTTGTGCCATGATTTTTATAGTTTTATGTAAAACATTATGTTCAATTGTGTCTTCATTTGTTCCTAAAAACAAATTAAGCAGGTGTTCGTTACCGACACTAAGAATAGCAGTATCAAAATGCGATGTTCGAGAACCTAAATAAGCTAGAGTGCGATCATTGACTTTTTGTTCTTGGGCACGGAAATATTTTCCGGAACCTCCGTATTTTTCTGTAGAAAGAGGAGATTCGCACCAATGGTTTACTGTTTGATCACCATCTTCGATCCATTTTTTACATTTTTGTAACTCGGATTCGAGTTTTGCAATCTCCGTTTTTATTGTTTCTATTTCTTCTTTAGCTACGTTTTCTTCTTCAGTCTTATTTTCTTCCTTCGCCTTGTCTCTGTTTTCAATTTGAGTTTTTAGTAAATCTTCTTGCTCTATAATTAAATCAACATTTTTGTGCTTACCATACATTTCTAGTGCCTCTTGATAAATATCATACTTTAGAGCTAAACCTTGAGTGGGACCATTTAAAGCTATCACCAGTCTATCACAGTCTGCTTTAGTCATTGGTTCAACATTATCTGCGGCACAGTCAGTTGCTAAACTTTCTGCCAAGGTTGTATAAGGATTAGCATCGGCAGAAAAACATATTCCTACGGGAATAAGCAAGAGAAAAAATAGCAGATGATAGAGTTTTTTCATTTTAGAGTGAGAACTCGTAAATTTTGTCTTTAGTTAGCACATTTACTTTTTGTCCGGCATCATCAATAACAAAATCACGAGTGTCTGGTACATCGAAAATGACTTGTTTTTTGTAAGTGGCAAATCGTTCTCCTTTAACAAAAACCAAAATCCTAGAATTATCTGGATCTAGTAAATATAGGAAGTCTAGATTAGGGGTGGTATAAATTTTTAGATTTTTGCCAGCAAAGGGAACAGAAGGTAAATCTCGGAAAGAGTATTCGGTTTTTACGCCTCGAAAAATTCTTTGGATAGTTCCATCATCTGACAAGATAAAGAGAGAACCATCAATGGTCATCGATACTCCGCGAGAAAGATCGGCACCTTGGTTGTAAGCAATAGCAGGAGAATATTTAGCTCGACGGCGTTCGTATTTCCAAATTTGATTTTCTACTGGATCTAGGATGTAAGCATAACGACCGTAAGTTTTGATATCTAATCCTCTTTTCCAAGTTTCATCTTCGGTATTCATCGGGGTAATTAATCCTTCACGGTATTCTATTACCCGAGGACTATCAGTAAGAAAAAGAATAGAGTTCTGATCTTCTCTGGTAGCAGAAGCCAAAATGGTATCTTTGTCAGATAAAGGAAGTCCTTTTTCTACAATATTACGGATTGTTTTGTAAACTTGCTTTAGGTCGTGGACAAATAAATTACCATTTAATTCCAAAAGACCTACCGCTTCTAAATTATCATTTTTTACTCCTAAATCAGCGAGGATTTGGGGAGTTACTTTTTTAGCGTTTTCTACTTGCAGTTGTTTTTCTTGAATATCTGCTAGTAAAAATTGAGCATCAGAACGGAAACTTTTTGATTTAGAACTTAAAACTATTTGGACAGATTCTTGAGCCTTCTTAAGGAAATCTGCGGCAGAACTTCTTTCTCCTTGAAGTAAGAATGTGTCTGCTTGAACGAGAGACTCTCGGGCAATAGAAAGATTTTCTCGTAATTCCTTAGTACTAGTTGATTCGAAATTAGCAATAGATTTGATACCAATAACTAGGACCAGAACCACAAAAACCGTTCCGGCAATAATCAAGGCATTTTTCTTAGGTTTCAATCCTTTAAAGTTTTTCATATTTTTTAATCTTTGGAATTTACCAAGTAAATCTTTTACCTTGAGAGGAGGTTTTTCGTCATCAAAAGCTTCATTTTCAAAATCATCAGTTTCTAATTCTTCATCTTCGATTTCTTCTACCCGTTCGACAAGCTCAGGGTCTTCGACAGGCTTAGCTTTTTTCTTATTTTCAGTAAGTTCTTTTCCTTTTTGAACAACTTTAGATAAGAAACCGCTACTAGAACTAGCATCTTTTTTACCGATACCAATAGCAGTAACTAGAATGTCTTCTTCGGAGCTTTGGGTAAGTTCGTGACGGAGGAGGTTTATTGATTCATCGAAATCATTTCTATTAAGTAGGTCGATTATTTGGTTAGTTGTTAGGCTTCGTAGAATTCTACTGGTAGAAAGAAGGACAATGTCATCGATAGCAACTTGTCCGCTTAAAATGTTAGCAAAAAGAACAGAATTATCGGCGGAAGTTTCTGTTATTTGCGAAAGATTCGTTCCTCTAACTAAATAAGCCTCAGATTGATTAGATTGAGATAAGTACAGATTATGAAAATCAAAAAAAGCAATAACTATTTCGGGAACTTTTGGTAGATTAGGTTTTAATTTTTTGGCTTCTAGGTTAACAGCTTTTAGAGCATCTTCGAAACGGTCATAAGGATCTGAAATGTCAGAACTAGCAAAACTTTCCACGATTGCTCCAAAGAGAGATTCGGCAGTCATTTTGGGTTCAGTAGTGTTTTCTGGGAATTTACCTAAAAAATAAACTTCTTGACCCTCTCCTAGAGTTTCATGAAAAGAAAAACCGAGATTTTCTTTTGAAGGATTGGTCTCGAAAGTGTGCGTTGCGAAAGCCATGTTTGTTTTATAAATAGTTTCTCCTTTTGTACCATAAATTAAGAGGAACTACCAAATTTTTTGAAGATATTTCTTAATAGCTAGAGAATACCCCTTGATATTTTTTATTAAACATGTTATAATATTAAGTAGGATTGATTACGAATTGACAAAAACAAACAATGTTTAAAATAAAAAGAAGGTTTAAGATTTCAGAACTCGAGGCCTCTCGACTAAAACTTGCGTGGGTAGATCGTTTTTTGTTTCAGATAGGATTTGTGGTGGCTTGGACTATTGTAACGGCTCTTTTTGTTGAGAATTTTGGTGTTGCAAATTTACTTTATTTATTCCTTTTTGATGCGGGTCTTTATGCTATAGGGACGGGACTGGCAAGTTTCTTACTACCGCGAATGCAGTTAAGAACTTTTCTATTGACTACTATTTTAGGAACTTTGGCTTTATTAATGGGCTCGTTTTCTTTTAATGTTGCCCAACTGGAATTCTTTGTTTTGGTGATTTTAGCTAAAGATTTGTTATTTTCTCAGGTTAATATTGCTTTATACAGGAGAGGGGAATCATTATTTTCTCCAACAGAAGCACAAAAATTTATGCCGTTAGTAGAATCGGCTATTACAATCGGTGCCTTAGTAGGATCTTTACTTGTGATTTGGTTTTTAGGTTTTGCATCGACGCAAATGGTGTTACTGATCTGGCTTTTTTCTTTGGTTATTATGGGATTGGTCGTGTTTTTAACTCCTCATATATTGCATGATATTCCAAGTTTTGTTTTACCAAAAAGAACAAAAGAACTTATAAAAAACCCATTAATAGAAGCATTGCAAGCTTTACGAAAAATTAAGTTTTTACGACATTTGCTTTTAATCTTAGTTTTGCAAACTGCTATTATTACAGCTATTGAATTCGAATTTACCAAAAATCTTCAGAGTCATATCGTACACCAAGGACAAGAATTACATTTGCCATTAGATAAATTGCAATCTTCTTTCTTTTTAGAAACTAAAGATAAAATTGTACATTTGGGAGAAGAGGTCAAAAAAGAAGTGGTTCAGGCTTCTAGTTATTTATTTATGAACAAGTCATTAGCGCATGACTTAGGAATGTTTCATTTGATTTTTGCGGTTATTGCCTTGTTTGTACAATTTCTGACACCTGTTGTTTTGCGTAAGCTTGGAGTAATAGGAACGATGCTGTCTTATTTCAGTGTTTTGTTTGTTGCTTTAGGAGCGATGATTTTGGGATATGGAAATATTAGTTTATTGCGTTCGATTCAACACGGAACGCATTCCTTAGGAGAGGCTCCTTATCATATTTCGTTTTATTCGATTTTTTCTCATAACAGAGAAGCGGTTCGTCTTTTCTTAGAAGGAATCATTAAGCCATTAGGAATGGTTATGGGAGTATTAATACTTTTTTGGACACAAGCAGGCTTTATTTATTATGCGGTTTTAGTGGCTGTGGGATTAATTCTTTTATTGGGAATACCTGCCAAAAAAAGTTTTACTTCTTTATCTAAGAAGAATTTAAATTCAGAAGAAGATATCGAAGGAAAATTACATTCGATAGAAGTTTTAGGGCAAAGGGGACACAAAAATTCAGGGGTTATTTTGTCAGAAGAATTACGAAAAAAGAATGTGCATGAAGTAGTTAGAGAAAAACTTATTGCGACTATCTCCAATATAAATGAGCCAAGAGTAGTTCATGCGTATTTGGGAATTTTACAAGATGCAGAAGAAAACATTGAAACCAAAATTAAAATTCTTGATTCATTATTTCATTTAGAAATTCCTAAGAGCTATTGGAGGAAACATGCTTTTACTCGTTATCATCTTTTAGAAACTTTGAAGAATTTGTTTTATACCACCGAACATGCCCATTTAAAGAAGTTAGTGGTTATGAATATTTTTAGGCATTTGCCAGACCACGAAGTAGTTCCTTTTTTCTTAGAAACTATGGAAACAGCGGATGATAAATTAAAGTCTGTATTTTTGCGGTCTTGTCATATGTTTGAAGATCCGGAAATTGTTTTTTATGTTCATCAGTATTTGGATAATTCCGATCCTAGGCTAAAAAGTCACGCCGTCATCGCTCTTTGGAAATTCCAAAGTAAAAAGAAATTACGACAGATTTTGGTAGATTTATTAAAAGAACAAGATGAATCTTCTCAAATTTCTGCTTTATATGCTATGGGAGAGGTAGGAGATGAGAGAAGTAGAGATTTGCTTTTAGAGTTTACTACTCATAGTTCGCCTTGGTTGAGACTACACAGCTTAATTGCTTTAGCTAAATTAGATGATATTCGTTGTGTAAAGGGTCTTTTGTCCATCCTTTTCGGAGAAGATATAAATCTTTCTAAAGCAGCTTTTCACATGTTGGATAGAGTTCCAGAAGAGATGAGAAATCATCTCCAAAAAGAAATCCAAGTAGAAGTATCTAAAAAAGTTTTCGCTATTCTTAAGCCTCAAGTGCAAGTAAAAATAGAATTACCTAATTTGTCTGAATCTTTACGAGACACCCTGAAACATCTCTATTGGATGGCTGGAAGATATGATGATTTATTGGCGATAGGAAAATAGGGACAAGGGACAAGATAACAAGATTACAAGTTAGCAATCTTCAATTAAAGAGAGGCGTTATATTATAATATAATAGAGCTTAGAGCAGGAAAATTTTTAATTTTTAATTTTAAATTTTTAAATAATTTTCCAATATCCTAATTTTAAAACATTAAAAAATTTAGGTATTATTTAAAAATTAAAAATTTAAAATTAAAAATTTTTATTAATACATTATACTTAATCTGATGTTTGATTTTTTTCTAGGTTTAATCATTACTTCTTTAGGAACTTATTTGGCAGTAAAGTTTTTTCCAAGACTAGGGCTTTTGGATTATCCAGAAAGATATGGTTTACAGAGGAGAAGGCTTCCTTATCCAGGTGGTCTTGTTTTCTTGGTTTTAGTAATTATATTTTTTTTGGTTTTGCGAGATTTTTGGTTCCTGTCTTTAGCTCTGTTAGTTTTAGGAGGAGTGAGCTTTTGGGATGACCTTCATCCATTGCCTTCTAGTTTAAGACTTTTAGTACATGTGCTGGTTGCTAGCTTCGTTTTTTTCCAGGGGATTCAAATAGCTTTTATTGGGAATCCTTTTTCTGCTGGGAGCAGTATAGACTTAACAACTCTGCCTTTAGTTTCTTTTTTATTAACTGTTGCTTGGATTGTGATTATCCAAAATGCTATGAACTGGTTCGATGGTATTAAAGGATTAACCGTTGGAGTATCTGGAATAGGGTTTTTGACTCTAGGAATTTTTGGTTTAGTGCGTCAGGAAGTAGCTTGGGAAACTGGACTGCCAGATTTTTTACAGATTAGTTTCTTTTTAGCAGGAATTTGTGTCGGAGGATTTTTACTTTTTTGGCGCGGTAAAATCGTCCTAGGAGATAGTGGTTCTCAGGTTTTGGGATTCTTATTGGCAGTGATGTCTATTTTTGCGGGAACTAAGATTGCAACTACTTTATTAGTTCTCGGACTTCCAATTTTGGATGCTGTTTTTGTGGTATTTCGTCGTGTTTTTATAGAAAAAGTTTCTCCTTTTAGGGGAGACAAAAAACATTTGCATCACAATTTGTCTCGCCATATGGGAGAGAAAAAAACTTCTCTGCTTTTGATCTTGATTTCTGCTGGACTTGGCACAATTGCCATCTTTCTTACCGGAGCAGAGAAAATAGCCGCCTTATTTTTAGTAGTTCTTTTTGTGTTTTTATTGGGTAAGGAAATAGAAAATAAGTAGATTATTATTTTTTGGATAATGTTTTCATTAAATATGTATTGACAAATGTTTTTTTTTGCCTATTTAAAGGATGTATTTTTTAACTTTTTTATAATGGTAATGAATAGTTTTAGAGATGTTCAAGAGAAGCAAAATAGAGAGTCCGAAGAAGCCGAACTCAGTAATTTTAGAAATAAGGTTCCAGATGGGTGGGAAATTGTGGGATTGTTAGACCAAGGTAGTTATTTACAAGGTTTGCATTTACATTTTAGTGATATTGGAACACGATTAGAGGCGCTTGTACAAAGAGATCCACTGGAAAAGCTTCCTATTTTATTAGAATCAGGAGAAGTTGGATATATTTGGAAAACAGTCGTTTCGCGACGATCGAGACAAGGAGGATATGATACTCCAGAATTATGCGGTGATTATGAATCAGCTATGAAAATAAATGGAAAATTTATTGTTTTATGTCCACCGCCAAATCAGGGGGATAAATCTCCGTTTGAATATGTAGATTTTGTAAAGGAGAACGTGGGCAAACTACAAACTTCTGATGAAGATTCTAAAATATTTTAAGCTAATGATATTTATCAGCTATAGGATTATCTTTTTAGTCTAATTCTTTTGGTTTTAGTAGGTAGAAGTGTGTCTGGTATTTCTTCTATAAGAGGAACGAGTTCATCTATTTGTTCTTCTTGCTCGTCGGGAGACATGTCTTCGAATTCATAAAAAGCATCTTCCAAAATTTCTCCAGCAGAAAGGTCTTCAGTTTCACCGTAAATTTCTATTTCAAAACACCTTCCGTCTTCTATTTCTAAGGTGGTTTCAAAGTCAGAAATATTTTTTTCAGAAGATGAGAGTTCTTGAAGGTCTTTTATGCGTCTTCTAAGTGCAGGAGTACCATTGGCTTGAATATCACCGTTGGGTCCCCCAAAACTAATAACTAAGAAATTAGAAGTAGTAGGAACTCCTTCTAAATTTCTACCGATTGAATCAAAACAATAAAAGAAACGGTAATTTTTTACTAAAATCTCGTATTCATTTCGGATAAAAAGGGCTTGTAGATTTTCGTGGTCATATTCATATTGGGCTCGAGCAGAACGGAAAAGAGATTCAGCTTTAATTAGTTTGGAGATTTCATCAACAGCGACTTGAGCAGGAATATCATGAACTTCTCCCAAGAGTTCTTTTAGTTCATCTGTAGAACAACCAAAAAGAAGAAGAGGGGAGATGAGGAGAATTAATTTCTTCATTGTAATCATTTTAACAAATATTCACTTATTCTAAAAATTCTTGAAGAGCTTGGAGGTATTTTTCAGTATCTTCATTAACGGATCGATTATGACTTCCTTTTAGTTCTATGAAAGTTTTTGGTTCTGGACTGACTTCAAAAAGTTTCTGCACTTGGGAAAAAGGGACAATCTCATCTTCTTTGCTATGAAAAATTAGAATTGGGGAAGTTGTGTTTTTAATCTTTTCTCCCTTTAGGAATTTGTATTTAACCATCCACTTGGCGGGTAGAAAAGGATAATGCCATTGCGCCACTTCTCCCAAAGAAAAGAAAGGAGATTCCAAAACGATTTTAGAAAAAGAATATTCTTGAGCAAGTTCCAGAACGCCAGCACTTCCAATAGATTTTCCCCAGAGGATTATTTTTTCTGGAGGAATATTTTTCTCTTCTGTTAGGAACCTAAGAGCAGAGCGAGCATCTTCGTAAAAATCTGCTTCTTTTCTTATCTTGCCAGAGCTTTCTCCGTAACCGCGATAATCAAAAATAAATGAATTCTTCTTTAGTTTCTGAAAAACAAAAAGTTGTCCAGTTCGATGAGACATGTTTTGAGCATTTCCATGAAAGAAAAGAACAGTCTCATCTTCGCTATTGTCTGTCCACCAACCAGTTAGAGTCTCTCCATCAGAAGTGGGGAATTTTATATCCTCCCAAGTTAAAGTTTTAGCGACCGGATGAGAAATAATTTCTTTGGTCGGTTGGAAAATCAAATTTTCTTGAAAAAAATAAATAACACCTATCCACCCTGTATAAATTATTATTAGAGTAAGTAGCCACTTGATAATAAAGAATTTGATTGTTTGTTTTTTCATGTGTTTAAGAAATTTTTTAAAATTTTTATCCCCATCTTAGTTCCAATAGATTCTGGATGAAACTGAATTCCAAAGATTCGTTCCTTCGAGTTCTGGAGAGCCATTATTTTCCCGTCTTCAGTGTTAGCGGTTATTTCTAAATCTTTTGGGAAATTTTCTGAGCTAACGATTAGGGAATGATAGCGCATGCCAATGATTTCAGAGGGAAAATTTTTGAAAATGCCTTCAGATTTTAAGATAGAAATAAGCCATCTTTGTCCGTGAGCGGGACGAGTTTTCTCAACAGTTCCGCTAAAGTATTCGGCAATCATTTGGTGTCCTAAGCAGACTCCCAAAATTGGGATTTTCCCTTTAAAAATTTCTAGAATACTAAGACTGTTTCCAATATCTTTTTTATTTTTACTGTTACCTGGACCGGGTGAAAAAATTAAAAAATCAGGATTAAGTTTTTTTGCTTCTTTGTCAGATATTTCATCATTTTTATAAACCGAAACTTTTGTGCCAAGTTCTTGTAAATATTGCACTAAATTCCATGTAAAACTGTCATAATTATCTATTAACAAAACTTTTTTCATCTGGTTCGGAGAGGGGCGGTAAGATGGATAGAAACTGATTTTTTATTTGTTGTTATTTTTTGTTGTTGTCGAGAATGTAGAGTACCTTTTAGACGGAATTCTTGAAGAATGCGTTTTTCATATTTACCTTCGTCATTACGAGCTTTTCCAAAGAAAATACGATCAATTGTTAAAGGAGAAGAATCTAATTCTCGGGAGAAATCTGTATGAGAGAACAGAGTTTGCGTTCCTTGTCCTAAGAATAGAGAAATATGCGGTAGAAAATTAGCAAATTGGTATTCAGGATTCTGAGAAAAAGGAATTTTTTGACAGATTTCTTCATGTAAGATCTGGAGATTTTCGTTTATGTCATATACTTCGCGAAATAAAACATCTGCAAAACAATTTATGTTGCCTAAAGAAACGGTAAAAGGAGCAGTTTTCTGAGAAATTTCTTGTAATTTTTTAATCATAACCTTAATCGCATTACCTTGGAAATGCTCTCCTAGTCTGCCAGGCAAAGCAACGGTGATGTGCATCCGTTGTGGAGGGAACCAAAGACCTTTGGCGCCGGGGTTTTGTTTTTTTAAACAACTAGTAAGTTTTTCCATTTCAGTCCAGAGATTGGTTGGCAATGGTATTTCTATGAAATACAAAAAATTGGGATTTTCTTCCCAAACCTTGGTGCCAAAGAGAGGAAAAAACTTATGCCATATTTTTTCAAATCTTTTTTTCTGGTCAATTAAGTTCATCAGATTTATTTTAACTGTTATTGCTCATTGCTTAAAGGAGATTTTTGCGGTAAAAACTAAAAGATGAAGATTTTAGGGATAGATCCGGGGTTTGGATTGTGTGGTTTTGCTGTTCTGGATGATAAAAACAAGAAATTAGATTTGGAAGTTTTTGGGGTGATAAAAACAACTCCAAAAAAAAATTTTGCGGTTCGGTTATTGGAAATTGCCGAAGATTTTGAAAAACTTCTTAAAAAACACCAACCAGATATTGTTTCCATAGAAGACCTATTTTTTACGAAAAATGTCACTACGGGGATGCAGGTTGCTCAAGTAAGAGGAATAATAATTTTATTGGCTCATAAGTTTGGTTGCCAAATAGTAGAACCAAAACCAGTCGAAGTAAAAAATTGTTTTACTGGTAATGGACAAGCTACTAAACCAGAGATGAAGAAAATGGCTCAATTAATATTTAAGCTAGAAAAAATGCCTCGCTTAGATGATGCAGCTGATGCGATCGCAGTAGCTTATTTTGTAGCACAGAATAAAAATCAGCTGTTAGCTATTAGTAATTAGCTATTAGCTTGTTTCTTAGTATATTATAATGTAATAGATTGAAGCTTGGGTTCGAAATATCTTGAAACTCGGGCTTATAATCAAAAAGAAGGCAAAAAACTTCGACTTTTTCCTTAAAAAATGGTAAAATCAACAGATGACTGATGAACCTAAAAGTACTAATCCTCCGGTAGATGACAATCTGTCTTCTCAAAATCCTTTTGAGGCGTTAGCTAATGGACAAAGTCCACAAAAAATTGTTCCAGTGTTAGAAAAAAAAGAAGAAGTGGGGGAACCACCAAAAGGAACTTCTGCTCCAGAAGAGAAAGAAAAGAAGCAAGTTCCAAAAGAACCAGAAAAATCTGTTTTTGAATTACCAGAGGAAGTGAAAACAGAAAAAGAAAACAAACCAGACGAGGAGCTTCTTATTGAACAGGGAGAAGATTTTTTTTGGATTGTACAGAGAGTAATTTGGGGAGTGGTTAAGACGGCTGTCATTTTAGGGATTATCGGTTTTTTAATTTGGCTTATTTGGCGTCCAGATAAAAAAGAACCTAAACCGATTATTCCAGCTGTAACGGAAGAAACTACGAAAGAAACAGGCGGAAAATTTCCGATAAAGATTCCAGAACTTCCCCCTCTATCAGATATTGCTGAAGAATTAAAAGATATCCCCCCCCTTCCTGACAGTACGGAAGAATTAGGAGGAGAAATAGAACCGATATCTCCTGCTAAAAAAACTACAATAGAAGAAACTTCTATGTGGTTACAAGAATCCTATTTGTTCTTCCAAGAGAAAATAGATCAGATGGATTTAGGAAATACTCAAGAAAAAAGAGCTAAAAATGTGGATATTATTCTGTTAAAACTTAGAACTTTATTAGAAGAATCTAATTTATTGCAAAGAAAAATATCGGTAGAAATAAAGAATCTTTACTTGCAAACAGAACAACAAAAGCAAATCGCTAACTCTAATAATACGGATTTTCGTAGGTTTTTGTTTAGAAGTGATCAAGAAAAAGCAGAAGTTTATTTAGATCGAAAAATAACGGCAGAAAAAAATGTAGTAGAAAGTAGTGCCAACATAAGTGCTCGCAGAATATTACTTCAAAAAATAGCTGATTTTGATCCACTTATTCGTCAAATGTATGTCAATGTTGGAACCAATCGTAAAGCTTTGATAGAAAATATTTTACCGATCACAACTAATGGAACTAAGATTTTGATTCCCTCAGAAATCAAAAACTAAACCAATGTTTTTAGCCAAATAGGGTTTATCTTTTTCGTTAAAATATTCTCTTTGGAATAAAGGTAATTCAGGAGTGGGAAAAGAAATATCTTCTATAGCTAGAGGAAGATTATTTAGATCTGTTTTAGCTAAAAATTCAGTAAAAAAATCCGAAGAGACTTTGTTTTTTTGTTGCGAGATTTTTTGCATAGCTTCTAATTCTTTTTGTTTTGGCTCGGCAGCCAGTTCCTTAGTAATCCATTTTTTGAGAGAAGAAGTGAAAGCACTAGGCGCTGAACCACCTCCTCCGACATTAAAGGGGTCACGGTCTATTTGTTGAACATAAGTATTACTGCTTCCTGAATAATCAGTAACGGTTAAAGATACTTCAAAGGTTGGGAATTTCTCAAAATTAAAATAAATTCGGTCTGGATTTGAACGAGTAGATTCTTCTTCGCAAGTTTTATTCCCACTTCTTACCTGTCCCCATTCCCATCCGTCAGTTTCATAATTACTGCAAGATTGGTCATTAATTAACCACTGCCAAGAAAGAAGATCATGCTCTCCGTCAGGATCCGTAGTGGTTAGGTCAGTGTCATCTAATCCGGTTAAGTTAAGAGAAGTGGTATAAATCCTAGCTCCACCTTGGACAATGAATTTAGCTTGTGGAGAATGATTTTGGGGATTATTTGCAATGCCTATGGAACCATTAAAGTGACGAAAAAAGTCTCCAGTCGTATCTGAATCAGATTGTGGTTCTGATCTGGCGATTGATTCATTGTGAATAAGATTATCTATGTCAATACATTCTCCCTGCCAGATTCCTCGCTCTATGGCAGAATCTCTTTCTTGTCTAACCAACTCGCTAATATCTCCTGCTTGGTAACAAACAAAGTCACTAGATATTTCCCATTCGGTATCGGCATGAAGAATTACTTCTACAGTTTCTGACCCAGCAGAAAGTCCTCCAGAGCTAACAGAGATTTGATGAGGGTTATTGTTACTGGTTACTTGAGATATTTCGCTGTCATTGAAGTTAAGAACAATAAAATCGCCCACTTCTACAAAAAAATCTTGGACTATTTTTATTAAAGTACGAGGAGAAGTTTTTCGTTTAACTTCTAAGTTAATTAGATTTATTTCTTCTGGTCCAGACGAGACAAAGAGTTCTATAAAATCAATGGCTGACTGAGGAGAATCTCGATCTGGAGATATTTCTGAAATTAGTAATTCTATTTGCGGAGGAGCTTCTTCTTCTTCTTCTTCTTCTTCTTCTTCTTCTTCCGCTACTACAAATACAGAAGCCTGAGGAGTTCCCAAGATTACATTTCCAGCATTATCTAACACTCCACTCCCATCGCCCAAATATGTTTCCCAAGATTCTGGATTTTCTCCTGCTTGGATGGGAGTACTTCGAATCATAGTTCTTTTTTCTTCATTACTTCCGGCAATCCAAGCTCCTTCGGGTGTTCGATCTATTTCTTCATCGTTGGCATTAAGAAGCCGGAAAAGTTCGCCATCATTTCCAAGTCCGCCAGTATATATCTGATTAGCTATAAGAGAAGTTGTGGTTTCATCGGTGCGTTCTAATAGAAAATATCCTTGGGCAGGAATTGTTCCAGATAATTCTATATCGGGAGTGCCATCATCTGCTCTTAGATGCCAACCAGTTATATCTATGTCTTGATCTGTGGGGTTATATAATTCTAACCATTCGTCGGTATAACTGGCCGTTGTTCCCATCCAAGCTATTTCTGATATCACTACAGAAAGGGGATTATCTGCTAGAATTTCTGTAGATAAAACAATTAAAACAAGGAGACTAAGAAATTTGCGAGACATGGGGGCGAGGGGTGGAATTGTATTTTAGTATAGATTAATTTCATTTTTTAGTTTTTTTTCTTGACATAAAAATAAAAATACATATCTATGTTTCTGGAGTTTGAAGCTAAATTAAAGGGGCAAATGCAACAGAAGGAAGATTATTAGAAATAGAAAAGAATTGTTTTTGGAAGAAGATTTCGGAAGGAGTGTTGTAATCGAGGCATTTTCTAGGAGTATTATTAATCGCATCAACAATAATAGAAAGTTTTTTAGGAGAAATACCAGAGAGTCTGGTTTTTTTAGGAAAATGCCTTCGTAAAAGTCTGTTCGAATATTCTACAGCTCCTTTCTCCCAAGAAGAAAAAGGGTGACAAAAGAAAGTAGTAATATCAAAGGATTCATGACCTTTGAATTCTATTCCATTATCAACAGACAGAGTGTGTTTAGGTTTATCTTTGAGGAGTTTTCTTACTTTTCTAGCAATTCGTTTCTTTTGTTTGTCACAAGACTTGGAAGTACAGATAAAACGAGAAGCACGATCATGCAGAACTAAAAGAGAAGTTTTGTCCTCTTTAACAGAACAAATCGTATCTCCCTCCCAATCCCCGAGGCGTTGTTTTTCATCAACCACAGACGGTCTATTATCAATCCAAACTCGGTTTTGGATCATTTGTCGTCCCAATTTAGGATGTCTTTTTTTCTTTTTGTACCGTTTTGTACAAAGGTATTTACAAAGACTCGGACGGTACTCATAGAGATATTTATAAATAGTTGGAACAGATATTTTGTATCCATATTTGCTAGATTTTATTTTATTCCAACGACCAGCTATTTGCTCTGGAGACCATGGATTTTTTTCTTTTAATCCTTGCTCAATAAAAGTAACCAATTCCGGATGAGATTTTACTTTCTGTGTCTCAGTCATAACCCAATAACGCCTCTGGTAAGACTTCATTTGTGCTTTATTAGCTTGGTATTTCTCATCTACCGTGTTTCTACGAATCTCTCTTGAAATAACTGATTTATCTCGTCCCAACATCTCTCCGATTGCTGTGGGTCCGTAGTCTCTTTTGAGATAATACGATATTTCTTGCCGTTCTGTTTTGGTCAAATGTGACATGTCTGAAGAAGATTAGTTATTTCTTCTTCTGTTGCATTTAAGATTTTAATTTTCGGAATTTTTTGTCTGACATGCTTTGACATAGTCAATAAAAATTAAGACTCTGCAGATTCTTTGATAGTTCGCTTACTTCCTGAAATTTGTCTGCAGCGATGAGGTTTTTAATTTAGAAATCTTTTGGCTGCGGGCAAAGATCCGCAGACATTGTTCTATTTAACTGTTTAACTTTGGAGAGTAGTGCTTATGTGCTGTTTTTCTTTCTTCGTGTGACCTAATGAGGCTGGTCTAAGATCCTAGGTCATTAAGGGATCAACACAAAGACGTCTTGCGTTGAGCTTATGGTTCCGCAAGGAGTTTGTTTTTTAATTTAATAATGGATCTGAAGTATGAACAACGATCCAGGAAGTACTGAGTTGAAAACTTAGATCTGCTAACTAAGTGGAGGGATAGACTCCGGTCTCCCTCCCACTTCCTTTATATTGGCAAAATTATTATTTTGGGGCACACTCTCCTCGTGAAAAAATTCCTTTTATCTGGCGGTGTGTTACTGGGTGGATCAGCGATCTTGTCCAAGTTTTTAGGATTGTGGCGAGATCGGTTATTTTTGGAGATTTTTGGTGCAGGGGAAAAGATAGATCTTATTTTTGCGAGTTTCCGGATTCCAGACTTTTTCTTTTTTCTGCTTATTGGAGGAACGGTTTCGACGCTCTTTCTGCCCCGATTTACGCCTTTGGGAGAGAAAGAGAAAACACAGTTTTTTTCTAGTTTTCTTTTAGGGGTGATTTTACTTTTTGGGATTTTTTGTGGACTAGGCGCAATATTTACTGATTCTCTTTCTAGTATCTTTGCCGCAGGTTTTGATAATACTCTCCGCCAAGAGATGATTCCTTTAGCTAGGTGTCTTTTTGGTTCTGTTTTTTTATTAGCAGTGAGTTCTGTTTTTTCTGCTTTTCATCAGAGCAAGCAACAGTTCTTGACCATAGCTTTAGCACCAGTGTTATATACCGGAGCTATTTGTGCTGGACTTTACTTTTGGCGAGATAGTCTTGGATTATTAACTGTAGGTATGGCGGCGGTGTTTGGGGCATTAGCTCATTTAATGGTTAATATGAACACATTTTTTGTTCAACAGAACAAAATTGCTTGGGTTTGGAAGAAACCAATTAATGCTTGGAAGAATTTCAAGTCGGACTTTGTTTTTCGCGTAACAAATAATGCTGCTTTTCAGATTAATCAGTCTGCAGATGTTTTGATTGCCAGCTTCCTTATTGCTGGATCTGTCGGGGCGTTTAGTATTGGAACGAATTTAGGTTCGGTTCTTCTTTCTATTGTTGGTTTTTCTGTGGCTAATTCTGCTTTTCCTCGGCTAGCTAAGGCTAAAGATAATAATCTTATGCAAAAGGAAATTATAAAGAAGTCTTTGGGATGGATAGCTTTTTGGACTATTCCAGTAGCGATTATTGGTCTTGTTTTCTCGCAATTAATCCTCCAGATTCTTTTTAATTTAGAGGGAAAAGCTTTAGAAATGGCGACAACTGTTTTCTTTTGGACAGTACTTTCTTTGCCTGCTTCTTGTTGTATTCCACTTCTTGCTCGGGTATTTCTAGCTAGTGGAGATGCTAAAACTCCGATGAAAATAACAGCATTTTCCTTAATAATAGCTACCACACTTGCGGCAGTTCTTTCTTTAAAGATTTTGCCGGCAGAAATTGCAATCTTGGGGTTGGCGATTGGTAATTTTACAGCTAGTGTTCTTTCTGCTTCTATATTTGGAGTGGCAGTATGGCGAAAATTAAAGAAACTCTAAAAAATGCATAATACTTCGTTGGTTGCACAAAAATTCATTCATCGTACAAAAAGAGTACGATTCATTGTAATTTTTGCTTGCCGCCTTGTATTATAACATTTTTTAGAGTTTCTGCGTGACTATTTATATTTTGTGATTCGGGAAATCTCATCCTGTATAAACATTAAAACTTCTGGTTTAAGAATTTTTCTGACTCTTTTAAATTTTTCTGGGCTTAATAACATATTTAAATCTTGAGTAAGAATTTTTTCAGTAATATTTTTTTCTATAAATAGTTTTAGTTCTGTAAAAAATATTTTTAAATCACTTATTTTTCTTCTCTCTAAAATAATATCCTGATCGTATTTATATCCATTAAGAAAATAGTGATGAATGTCGTATACATCTCTTCCAGCAATAGAATTATTTTTTTCAAATCGTTCTATAAGAGAGACTAGTTTATTAGCGAACATACTTTCTATAGTTTGGGCTTGGATTAAACGATCAATTTCTTTAAACCGAATGGTTTCATATTTATTACTTTTTGGAGGGGGAAAAGTGATATCTATTTTTAGGGTATTTCTAATATCTGTTTTAGCTGGATATTTTAAAAAGTATTGAGGAGTGTTTTGACTTTGGTCTTTTATTTCTAAACCAAGATTTGAAAAAATATCTTCTAAATGTTTATTTATTTGAGGAAGGTCTTTTTTATTTCCAATATAATCAAAATCAAGATCAATTGAGAAGCGGTCAAGATAGCTTTGCATAGCACTGCAAGTTCCTCCTTTAAATCTTAAACAATCAAATAAATACTGATCATCAATCATGGCTGTTAGGGTTCTGTAAAGCCATGCTTTATGAAGGGCATCTCTGGAAGAAGGTAAAAACATTATTTGTTTGTTAAAGGATAATTTAATTCTTTTTGAATTTTTCTTATTTTAGACCATTTTATTTGTTTAAAGGCATCTAAATGAAATTTAGGATTGAAGTATAGCAAATCTGCTACAGCCCTATCTGGAGAAGCTATTTTTACTCCGTTTTCATTCGTAGTTATGCCAATAGAATTATATAAACGATTATCACTTAATTGTCGGCAATAATAATTATTTTCTCCGATATTGAAGCGAGATGTTTTGGAGCTAATTAGGGTGATAGTGTTACTTAATTGCTGAATAATTCCATGCTTCATTAAGACGGTTTCAGTGCTAACATAAGAATATTTATGCAAAGCTTTGATTCCCAAAAACAAAGGATCTAATTTATTAATGGGTTTGATAGCATAAAATCCGCGATAAATCCTAAATAACAAACCTTTTTCAGTGTATCTTTTTAAGGTTACCCATAAGGTGTTTTTATTAGTTATATTCCATAGTCTAGCCAAATCATCAGTATGGAAAATTTGTTCGCCACAAGAAGCGATTTTAGCAAATCGTGCCTCAATATAGTTTATTTTTACAGTACTCATGTGTACAGTATAACAAAACTACTAATAAAAAGCAAGAGAAATAATTAGTTTCTTTGCAAACGGAAAACTCTGAGTAAAGTAAGTTTAGATAAACATTTTTTGTTTAGTATTATATTATAATATGCTGAGGAAAGTTAAAAAGCTTAAAAGTCATAGAAGATGAAAAAGAAATTTATTGTTATCGGTGCAGAGGCAGGCCAGAGAATAGATGTTTTGTGTGCCCAAAAATATCCAGATATATCTCGATCTAAATGGCAACAGTGTGGGGAATTTAAGAGACAAGGGACAAGGGACGAGGGACAATCAATGCATGGAAAAACCAAAGTAAAAATTGATGAAGTTTGGCAGGTGGTTTGCGAACCAGAGAAAGAATCTACGGGGGTAAAAAAATGGAATTTTCCTTTGAAAATTTTAGCAGAGTCTGATTCTTGGGTAGCGATAGAAAAGCCAGAGGGGATTTCTGTGCATCCTTCTAGTAGTGATCGGTCTGATCAAACTATTGCTAATGCTTTAGTATATATGTTTGGGAAAAAATTATCTGCCGAACAGGCGAATCGTCCCGGAATTGTCCATCGATTAGATAAAATTACTTCGGGAGTATTATTGGTGGCTAAAAACAACAAGACCCATCGGGTGTTGCAGGATAATTGGAAGGATGTAGAAAAGATTTATGTGGCGATTGTTCAAGGAGTGCCTCCTAAAAAGGGGCGAGTAGAATCCGGTATTTTGCGAGACACAGTCGATCGGAAAAAAATGAGTGTGTCTTCAAGCGAAAGATCCAGAGAAGCGATTACTTTTTTTGAGAGAATAAAAACCAAGGGAAAATTATCTTTTTTGGAAATAAAAATTCCGACAGGAAGAACTCATCAGATCAGAGTACATCTATCTAGTATTGGATTTCCAATTTTAGGAGACACCAAATATGGTGGGCAAAAAGCAGAGAGAGTTTTTTTGCATGCTAAAAGTTTAGCTTTTCCAGATCCAGATAATTCAGGAAAGATTAAGAAGGTTAAATCTGAAGTTCCGAAAGAGTTCGAACTTTGAAAGTTTTGAAATTTTTTAAAACTTGTTATAATTTCCCTTGAACATATGAACACAAAAATAAAATTACTTATTTGGCTTTTGGCGCTTTTCTCTTTCGGAAGCGTATCTGCTTCAGACGGCTTTGTTTCGGTGTCCGATTCCGTAGCAGGGGAATCAGTCCCAGTAAGGATTTCTGGTCTTTTTGCGGAAGAAAATTTTACCGTAGATTTACACCGTCCAGACCAAAGTTTTATTTCTCTTGCTGGGCAGGCAAATGAATTTGGAGTAGCAAATCTAAATATTTATGGTTTACATGTTCAAAAAGCAGGAGAATATGAATTAGAAGTTTTACGAAGTACGGGACGAGAATCAGAATCTTTTATGATTTTCCCTGGAGTGGTTTCTGCTTATCGTTCTAATATAAATTTAGAACAGAAATCTATTTCTGCAGATGGAGAAGCAGAAGCGAGGTTTGCGGTTAATCTACAAGATGCTTTTGGAAATTTAATCTTAAATAAAGGAGTTCAAGTATTTTCTTCTCGAAATACTGATAAAGTTTTAGCAGAAAAGGTGTCAGATCAATTTGGGCAAGTGAAAGGAAAAATTTCTTCTTTGCGGGCGGGAGTATCTACTATTTCTGCGATTGCAGATGAAATTTTGATTTTTGAAAAACCAGAATTAGTTTTTTTCCTTAGTACTTCCAAACTAGATAATGTTGGTTCTAGTGGAGAAAGTTGGGGGCAATATCTTAAGGCGCAACTTTTTGAAGATGGTATAGCAGGAGATGCGGCTTATTTTTCTTTAGAAAATGTAAAAACAGAAGTAGTGGTCGGAGAAACCTTAACTGTTAAAGTTATCGCTCGAGATGAAAATGGGGATGTGGCTCAAAATTATTTAGGAATTGTGAGATTTTCTTCTAGTGATGATCGAGCCGAATTACCTACGGATTATCAATTTACTGCAGAAGATCAGGGCTCACATACTTTCTTTTTGGCGGTTACAATGGAAACTCCGGGAAGTCATACTTTGGCGGTGCATGATTTAAGTGATTTTCGTATTTTTGGAGAATTAGAAATAAGTGTAACGCTAGGGGGAGGAGGTTATGAAATTCCTCGGCAAAAATCTATTATTTTACTTACGCCTCGTCCTGGTACTTATCGTTCTTCGCGGGTAACTATTACTGGGGAATCCGTAGATTGTGAAGGAAATACAATCCGACTTATAGATGGTCCAACGGTTCTATCTAGTAGTGTAGAAGTGGATGACAGGGGTAATTTCGTTTATCAGACCCCTGGACTTGCCGATGGAGTACATATTTTTCAAGGAATTTGTGTTGTTGATGAGGAATTAGTTTCTAATCAATTGCAGATTAGGATTGATCGAGCGGCACCAGATAAGGTAACTGTGGAAGTTACACCAGAAGGTTGTGTAAATCCTGGAGGAGAATTTAAAGTAACGGTTTACGCTAACGAACCACTTTCTAAGGTGGACCTTATTTTTCAGGGAGTTTTATCGCACCTAGATGCTGGGGATGGGGTTTTTGAGGGATCTTTTATAGCACCCAAGCTTTCTGGGCAAACTTATCCTTTAGGAATAACAGCTGCAGACTTGCTTGGTAATGAATTAGAATATCCCAGTGCCGCCGTTCTTGAAACTTGTGAGACAGCACCAGAAGAACCAGCTAAAGATGAAGTTGCTCCAGTAGCGGTCACTAATGTGTCGGCTGAAAGCGGAGAAGGTAAGGTAACGCTTATTTGGTCTCCAGCAGATGATAACGAAGGAGTGCAGAACTATCGGGTGGAATATGGTTGTCAGGATTTAGACTCAGAAACAGAAGAGGTGTCATTTGATCAAATGAGCGTGGTGCCAGACAACAGAACTCAATGGTATATTGATGGTCTCTCTGATAATGAAAAATGTTTTTTTCAGGTAGTAGCTATTGATGCTGATGGTAACGAAAGTCCGCCTAGTAATCCAGTAGAATCTTTAACGATAGGGGCACAGAATGAGATAAAGAGTTTTGTGGAAGAAGTAGATGAGCTCGAAGACTCTGGTCGTACTTCCTCCATTCCTTTTATATTTGCTATCGTGGCAGGGATTGGGATGTTGATTATTTCTTCTCGTAGGCGGAAAGTTTAAAAGTATAAAAGTTAAAAAGCTGAAAAGTTGAAAGATTTTTCTTCTCTAAGTTCTAAATTCTAAGCCCTAAGCTCTAAAAATAATTTGTATTTATTTATTTTTTATAAGACAATTAAAAAAAGTTTAGTTTATAAACAAAAACAAAATGAAAAAAGGTTTTCTCTTCGGTCTCGGAATTTTTATGGCAGGACTTGTTTTTGCTGTAGTTAGTAGTGTTACTATGGGGCCAAAAGGAGTGGGTGAAACAGTGTCAAATACTGAATTTAATCAGTTAATAAATACCCTACAAGGTATTTACAATGATTCTGAAACTAGTTTTATTGGAATTGGAGTTCCTAATCCAGCGGTTAAATTAGATATAGATGGAACAATTAGAGCTAATGAAATATGTGATGAAGGAGGAGCTAATTGTAAGGATATTTCTGCTGGTTGGATGACTGGACATTGGGAGACAGCAGTTGGAGAAGGGGTATATTATGTAGGTCTTCCTACAACAAAAGTAGGTATTGGAACAATGACTCCCGAGGAAACTTTAGATGTAGATGGAAAAATCCGAGCGAAAGGGATTTGTGATGAGAACGGAGCTAATTGTAAGGATATTTCTACTGGTTGGGCTAGCGGAACAGAATATTGGAAAAATTCGATTTTAGGAGGAATTTACTATTCCCTAAGTAGTGGAGAAGCAAAAGTGGGTATTGGGGTTGAGGAGCCTACAGCAAGTTTAGATGTTAATGGGTCTATGCGTTTAAGATCTGTCGTTAACAAAGGAGTCTGTGATGCAACTAAGGCTGGGACTATTGTTTATAGTGAACCAGACATGGGTTTTTTCTATGGTTGCCTACGAAATTCAGTTGGAATGTATGAATGGAGAGATTTAGGAGTTGCTCCTGATGAAGGTGGGGCAGCGCCATTATAGGATTTAAGGAGAATTTTCTGGATTAGGAGGAGAAGCAGGTTCTTCGGGTCTTTCTGTGCGAGACACTAACTCATTGTATTTTTCGGCAGCTAGATTAGTGAGACTTGTTTCATTGCCATTTTTCCCTAGATCATAACTTTGTTTGTAGAATTCTTTGGCTTCTAGAAATTTTGCTTGTTGTTCATAAAGAAGCCCTAGGTTTAAATAAGTTCGGGCGTAATCCGGATTATTTTTTCTAGCCTGCGTCAAAACCTTCTCTGCTTGGATGAATTTCTTATTAGCAATAAGAGCCCAACCATGCATATTGAGAGCAAAGATGTCATCGGGTTTATTGGTAGCTAATTGTTCAGCAATTTCCAAGGCTACTTCTGGTTTTTTAAGAATATCTATCGCGGTATGTAAAGCAGAAGCAAATTCTTTGGGGTTAGAATCTTCATCTAATAGTTCTTTATAAAGCTCTAAAACTCGGTCGTATCTTTCTGATTTAGAGAAGAGCTCTATAAGCTTCCAACGCACTTCCGAAGAGAATTCAAAGTCATGGGCGAGAGCTTTTTCAAAGAATAAAATGGCTTCATCGTTATTTCCAGATTCATATAAAGCTAGGGCTAAAAAGTAATGCGTTTGGGGTCGAATGGGGTCTAATTCATAAGCGTGACGCAAATCCTGTAAGGCGAGAGCGGTTTCTTTCATTTGGAGGTTGGCATAACCTCGGACAATCCAAGCGTCTATATAAGCAATATCTTCCTTAATAGCTACTTCTGCGAATTCTTTGGCGAGAATTGCTTCATTATTAGTAGCGAGAGATTTGGCTAGTAAAGCAAAAAGATGGGGATTTTTACCTTCGCTGAGTTTAGAAAAGTCATCATAAACTTTAGAAAAAGAAGTAACCTTTTTGGCTAATTCTGGAGAAAGCGTATTTTGATTTCTAGCTTCACTTTCTACACCTTCTTTTCCAACAATTAGATCTTGTGATTCAATGGGTAAGTCTTTGAGTTCAGCAAGAATTGTTTTTGCTTTAGCATGATTGTTTTGCAAAGAGAGTAAGACTGCATGATAAAATTTAAGTGCTGGTGGTAGGTCGTTATCTATAAGTTTAAGAACAACTAAAGCTTCAGAAAAATTCTTTTCGGTGATTAGTTTGCGACCTTCTAGGACGGCTATCTCTGCATCATCTGGAAATTTGTTTTTGAGTTCTGTAATTAGATTTTCCAAGCGACTGAGATCTAGAGTGCGTAAATATATTTCTCCTAAAACTAAATAAGGTTGAATTAGCTCAGGTTTTTCGGCGATAGCTGTTTGTAGTTCTATAGTAGCTAGAGAAAAATATTCATGTTCCATAAGTTTTTCCGCTTCCTTGATCCGTCCAATATAGGAAATTCGTCGTTCTACGCCTTTTTTAATAGAAATAAGAGGGGACTGGGAAGGAAAGAGTTTCAGGAATTCATCTTGGAAAACCCAAGTAAGAGAACCAAGAATTACGAGGCTTATTCCTATTATAATTCCGAAGAATGAGAATTTTTTCATCGGGGGCGAGTGTAGGTTTTTGAGAGAATTTTGCAATAAAGTTGGTCATTAGTCATTAGCTGTTAGCGATTAGGTATTTGTTTTTTCTAATAGCTAAAGGCTAAAAACTAAAAGCTGATTTTTAGTTGACATTTTTAAGAACTTCGTGAAACTACACCCGACAAATTTTTTATACAAAAATGAGTGATGATTTCCTAGCCCAGATTCAAAAAACAGAGCAAGAAGCTATAAACTTAATAGAAAAAGCACAAGAAAGAGCTCAACAAGATTTTTTGAGAGAAGAACAAAATTTAAAAGATGTTAGAGCTAAATCCCTAGAGAAATCCAGAACAAAAGCTAAGGAAATTTTGGCTAAGAAACAAAAAGAGATGCGAGAACTTTACGATAAGCTAACTAAAGAAGGTCAAAAAAATAATTCTGCCTTAGAAAAAGAAGCAACTGGCAAAAAAGACAAAACTGTTTCCTCGGCTTTTATGTATTTGCTCAACGAATTGATTTAAAAATGGCTAAAGTTACTTTGCAAAAAGTTCGTCTTACGGGATTAAAAACGCATTACAAAATATTGATGCAGGAACTACACCGTATGGGGCTTTTGGAAATTATAGAAAATCCGGAATTTATAGAAAATTCAGTGGGCGAAGCTGAGGAACATTTTGGAGTTTTTGATTTAGCTCGAATAGATTTTGCTTTGAATTTTTTGTCTCCATGGGAAAACAAAAAAGATAAAGTTGATTCTATTCTTTCTGGAGGAAAGATGGTTATGAAGGAAGAAGAAGCAAAAAAGAAACTGAAAGAATTTGCTCCAAAGTCGGAAGAAGTAATATCTGAATGTGAAAAGATTGAAGAGAGGATGGTAAGAACTAAAAATGAATTAAAGAAAATTAAAAGTCGTCGAGAAATCCTTCTACCTTTTAAATTATTTAAAACCCCCTTGGAAGAAAAAATTTCTACAGATAGAACTAAGACTTGGTTGGGATTTATTCCAGAAACCAAAAACACAGAAAAGATTTTTATGGAACAATTAGCAGGAGAATCTAATTTAGTAGATGTCCAGATTTTCGGTTCCATAGATCATAAACTCTTTATAAGGGTTACAGTGCTTACTGATTTTCAAACTCAATCATTGGAGGTATTAGAGAAATTCAATTTTGAAGAAATAGATTTTTCTTTAGAATTTTCTGAATTTTATGGGCAAAAAACACGAGAAATACTTCATTTTTTAGAAAAAGAAGAAAAAGAATATTTAACTAGAATACAAGACTTAAAAAACAAAGTTCGGGGGCTTGCAAAACATCTTAATGATTTGCGGATCTTGGCAGATTATAATTCTTGGCGAAAAAAGAAAAATGATTTGCAACACGAAATTCTCAAGACAAAACATATTTTTGCTTTTGAAGCTTGGATGCCAGTCAATGAATTTGATAAGTTTTCTAAATGGATCGAAAATGCTTTTGTTAATGAGGTAGTGATTGAAAAAACTCAACCTAACGAGGGTGAAGAAGCACCAGTTTTAACAAAAAATAGGAAAGGAATAGCTTCTTTTGAACCGATCATGGAAATGTATGGAACTCCGAATAATAGTGATATTGATCCAACAGCGGCGATTGCCCCTTTCTTTTTTGTTTTCTTTGGATTGTGTTTATCTGATGTTGGTTATGGACTTATTTTGATGTTATCTGCTTTATGGTTCTTCCTTTTTGGAAAATTTTCTCCTAAAGCTAAAGAAGGAATATTTTTACTAGTACTTTGTGGATTTGGAGCAATACTAGGAGGAGTGGTGTTGGGGGGATACTTTGGAATGACTCCAGACCAAGCGCCCGCTTTTTTACTTAATGCTGGGTTTTTAGCCGGAACTGCAGATGTAATGCCTTTCCGTTATCAATTAATAGACCCTATGGCAGGAAGTGGGCCGATTGTCTTTTTAGGTTTAGCTATGGCCTTAGGAGCAATTCAAATTTTAACCGGAATTTGTTTAGATTTTGTAAGCAAAATTAAAAACAAGGAATATTCAGACGCCATATTTGGCCCATTGCCTTGGCTTTATTTTTTAGTAGTTTTAATTTGTTTTGCTTTAGCGGGTATATTAGGACTAGACAAAGAACTGTTTAAAAAATTAGCTATGGCAGGAGCAATACTTTTAGTTTTAACGCAGGGAAGAAAACAGAAGAACTGGTTACTCAAACCTATTTTTGGGGTTTTAGGGTTATATAATATAACAGGATATGTTTCAGATCTTTTGAGTTATTCCCGTATTATGGCGTTAGGTCTAGCGACTGGAGTTATTGGGTTTGCCATGAATTTAACTGCTGGAATATTAGGAAGCATGATGCCAGTAAAGTTTTTAGGTATCATAGTAACTATTATAATTTTAATAGGAGGACACGGACTTAATTTTGCCTTATCGCTCCTTGGAGCATTTGTGCATTCAGGTCGTTTGCAATTTATTGAATTTTTTGGCAAATTCTTTGAGGGTGGTGGACGGAGGTTTATGCCTTTTGTCCGTGAAAAAAAGTACTTATTTTTTAATTAATTTATTTTTTAATTTATTTTATCATGTTAGAATCAGGTGTCGTTCTCACGATTATAGGAGCATTCCTAGCTGTATTTTTTGCTGGAGTTGGCTCTTGTTTAGGTGTAAGTGCTACTGGTGTTAAAAGTGCCGGAGCTCTTGCCGAAAAACCAGAACTTTTTGGAAAGGTTTTGGTTCTTACTGCTCTTCCTGGATCTCAGGGAGTGTACGGACTTCTTATTGCCATTCTTGCTTTGGCTAAGATTGGTCTTTTTACAGGGATGCAGGTTGTTCCAGTTGAAGTTGGGTATCAGTTATTATGGGCAGGAGCATTAATGGGTTTTTCTGGATTATTTTCTGCTTGGTTACAAGGACGAGTTGCAGCTGGAGGTGTTGGTGCTGTAGCACGAAATGAAAGTTTAGGAGGGAAAGCAATTGTGCTTTCTGTTATTATTGAGACTTATGCTATTTTTGGATTGTTGGTAGCTCTTTTGATAGTTAATTCTATCAATCTTGATGTAGTAGCGACAACCGTTGCTAGCTAGTTTTAAATTTTAATTATAAAAAAAATGGCATTACAGGACATTCTTAAAAAGATTATCGATGAGGCTGGTCTGGAGATCAAAAAGATTGAGGCAGAGCTACAAGTAAAAAAAACAAAATTAGTAGAAAATTCTGCCAAGATAGAGAAAGCAGAACTAGAAAATTTGGATATCAAGACTAAAAATGCTTTAGATTCTGTAGAAATAAAAACCAGGTCTATGTCTAGACAAGAAAATGCTAAAGAATCACTTCGTACTAAACAGAAGTTAATTAATTCGGCTTTGAATAGTTTTCTGGAATCATTAGAAAACTTAGATGATAAAGCGTACGGACAGTTGATTGAGAAACTATTTGAATCATCCAGAGCAACTTCCGGAAAGGTGTTCGCACCGCCAAAAAGACTAGAAATTACTTCTCGGATTGCTCCGCCTGGTTTTGATGTAGTTGCTAAAAATGATATTACTGGGGGATTTATTCTCAGTACTGGTAGTGCGGAAATAGATAATTCTTTTTACAATTTAGTTTTTTCAGAGTTTAAAGAATCGCTTACTTCTTATTTTGCAGAACAGTTGAAATTGGTATAGGGACAAGGGACAAGGGACGAGATCACAAGTTTAAAATATAAAATAATATTTAATTAAAGGCTAATAGCTAACGACTAATGACTAATGACTAACTTATGACTAACTTTCTCTTCGTTAACGGACAAATAAGAGCACTGGAGTCTAAGCTTTTAAATGTTCAACGGTTGGATCGTATGGTGGGAGCCAGTACTCCGCAGGATGCTTTTCGAGTTCTAGTAGAATTGCAGTATGCGGAATATGTCGATGATACTGTAACTGCTCAAGATTTTGCGAAGATCGTTGAAAAGGGTCTTTTAGAGACAAAGGAGTTAATTATTAAGGGCACAAATAATAATCAGGGTTTACAATTCTTATGGGCTAAATTTGATCTTAACAACCTCAAAAGAGCATATAAGATAAAATTTCTAGAAGAAAAAAACGAACTAGGAGAATTCACAGAAGAAAACGGATTTTCTCAGTTAGGAAATTTGTCTCCAGAAGAGCTAAAAAACTTAGTATTTAACGAAAAAATTCCAGAAAATTTACCAAAAGAATATTTAGAGGTAATTGAAAACATAGGAGATTCCGAAATTAATAAAGAATTTAGATTAATAGAATTTGCTTTAGACAAAGCTTATTTTGCTTACCTCAAGAAGGTAGCTAAGAAATCAGGATCTAGTTTCTTAAAGAATCTTTGGAAGTTGTTAGTAGATACAACAAATCTTCGTTCTTTGGCTAGGTCTATTTTAGTTTTAGAAGAACCACTTAAAAAAGAGGCTTTTATTGAAGGAGGAGAAATTGAGTGGATAGACACTGAAGCAGTAAAAAATATTGAGTTCATTTATAAAACTTCATTTAGGAGGGCTTTAGATGGAATTAGCGATAATGATGCTAACGAAGAGAAACTTGTTAAACTAGAAAAGAATTTAGGTATGGCTTATAACCGTTTTTTGGGAGATGCTAGTCAGGGAGAAATATCTTCTATTCAAGTTCCTTTAGCTTATTTCGAAAGACGCCTGCAAAATGCCAACATGATTAAATTAATTATGTTTGCTAAGTTTCACGGACTTGATAGTGAACAAATTTATCAAATTTTAAAACAATTCTAATTAGTATATTATAATATAATGGAAAAAACTCAGTCTTCTAAACTTGCAGTCATTGGTAACGAAAGTTCGGTTCTTATTTTTCGTGCTTTGGGGACAGAAGTATATGCAGTAACCGACTATAAAGAGGCTCAAGAGAAACTCCAAGAATTGGTAGAAAAAGATTTAGGAGATGAGCAAAAAACACCAGAATATGCGGTGATATTTGTAGAAGAGAATTACTACAAAAAGTTTCCAAATGATTTAGTTACTAAATTAGCAAAAAAACCTCTTCCAGCTGTAATTCCTGTTCCTTCTCCAGATAGTAAGGACGCGAATTTTTCTACGAAAAGATTATCTAAAATTGTAGAAAGAGCCGTCGGTAGTGATATTTTGAGTTAAGAATTTCAAGATTTCTTATTATTTGGATGAGAATTCTTTTTTAAGATATTTCACTTACTAGAAAATTAATATCGGATTTACTTTTTGTTATAGTAGGATGTCCTGTTTCACTTGTTCCAAGTAAATATTTAATTTGAGCTCTAGAATTATTAGATGCTAAATCTTTTGCTAAAAAAGATTCTATTTCGCCAAAGGAATTTTTTTGAACAGAAATTATTTCTAATTTTTTTATGCCATTATTGGGAGATTTTACATTTAAAATAGCTCCTTCTTTTGCAGCACCAATAATAGATCGCAAAGAAGAATTCAATGCTGTTGCTTCTACCTCAGAAATGCTATTTCTAGTTAATTCTCTAGCTTTCTGGATTGCTTGTTCAGCTTCTTTAATTTGTCTTTTTCTTTCACTAATTTGTCTTTCGATTTCTCTCATCCTTCGTTTTTTAGCTCGATCTGGTCTCTTGCCACCTGCTTTGCTGTTTCCTGTATCACCAGGTCTTTGATTTTTTTGATTTTCAATGTTGTTTAGTATTTTTTCACAAGCTGCTAATTCATTTTTCAAAGATGAGAGTGATTCATATTTTAAAGTTTCGATTTGAACAAGACCTAATTGTTTTTGAGCAGGATTATTACCAGCACTTAATCGATTTAGTGGTTCTCTGCCAGCACTTAATGGTTTTACTTCTTGAGCAGGATTATTACCAGCACTTAATCGATTTAGTGGTTCTCTGCCAGCACCTAATTGTTTTGGTGCTTCTTTGCCAGGACCTAATTGTTTTGGTGTTGTGATTTTTGGCATTCCCCACAATAGATTGAAAGTTACATAATTTTTAGCGAGATTTTCTAAGAAATTACCATCTTCAAGTCCTCCAGCCATTCCTTGAGTAACACTAGTCATAGCTAGAGATTCTAGTGCCATAGCGGGTTGTTTGGCAACAATAACTTTACCCATTTCTCTCCATCCTCCATTACTATAAGCAGCCCGAACAGATTCTACTTGAGCACGGCTGGCAGTTGTGCCTATCCTTCCTTTTAAACCAGCTTCACCGGCATATTTAGTACTTAAACTTCCCATTCCTTTGTTCCATAAAGCATTTCCAGCTCCAAACATTAGATACATTCCAATACTATGAGCCATTCCTGTTCCATATTCGTTCCAAGCGTCTTGTCCTACAATAGGGGTTGATATGGTGGCATGGACATTATGAAATACTGCTCCATCGACAACTAATGGTAAAGCTCGAGAACTTAGACGACCACCAGTTTGGAGACCTTTTCCGCCCCAACGAGCTAATTTGTTTGTACTGGTTGCTAATTTTTCAACTCGAGTCGAAAGACGGGCGAGGCGAGCACCTCGTCCAACAAGAGAAGTTACTCGAGCACCAGCACCAATAAGTCCTACTCCAGTAGCACTTAAAGCTAATAGTCCAACATTCATTGCAATTTCTTCTCGGAGAATTTTCCATGTTTTATCAGAAAAATCAGCACCAACTCCTTCCATGTCTTTGTAAATATCAAAAGCTTCTTTTTCTACTCCTGTGAAATTGAGTGCTTCAAAAGCATCACTACCAGCAGCTTCAAAAAGAAGATTCTTTTCCATTAAGCTATCCATAGTTTGTTTTCTAGTCCATTCAACGAGGATATCTTTTGCTTCTGATTCTGAAATTTTGTTTCCAGTTGTTGGATTAATGTATTCTGCACTAGCAGAATCATAAAGACCTGCACCTTCTAAACCTTCCTTGGTTAAAAGACCTTGCTGTTCTAGATTTTCTACGATTAGATCTGGTCGGATCTTTCGACGAATTTTAGCTTCAATTTTATTTTTTACTGCGTCGTCAATTATATTTGGCATTGATTCCGCTAAACTTTTTCCAGAAGCTGTTTTGTGTCCCAAAAGAATCGAACGGAGGATTTCTTCAGCTTGTTCCGATTGTCCTTCTTTTCTCATTTCTTTAGCTATTTCTAGCCATTGTTTCTGAGTGCTGTCAGACATTTTTTCTAGAAAATCTGCAGAATCAATGTCTACAGCTAGTACTTCTTTACCAGTTCCGTCTTTGAATTCTTTCCAATACTTTTTAAAGTTAATAAGGTCTTCGTCTTTTATATTTGTAGGACGAATGTCTTTGATAAGTACTATTTTATTATCAATAAGAGCTCTTATAGCTTCATCAATAGTTTTTATTTCTTTAGGAAAATTCATAAAAATTTCCTGTATCACAGGAGATATTTTATGAACAAGATTAATTCGTTCTTGGCTTGATTCATCTTTTTTACTAAACCATTTGGTAATAGCCCAATTATCACTAATAGCTTCGTTTTTTGAAGCCTCAGATGCTTCGAACATAGCTAACAATTGACCTTGTCTGCTTCGTTCTAGATCGTGATTCATATCATCTAGAATTTCTTCCCCCTCCTCTCCAGCCGCAATTAATTTTGTTCTGGCGGTAGTTATATTTTCGATACTTCCACCACTGACTGGACTAAGAAGTTTTATGGCTTCTAGAACGGATTTTTTATTAGGATCGGTTTCGGCAGTAATACTTGCGTCAATTCCATCAGTAATTTTTGCTTGCAGTTCTCCTTTTAGTTCTATTTCAATTTTGCTTTTTATTTCTATTTGGCGATTAACAGGAAGTTTATAAAAAGCTTCGGTGTAATCAAACCAGTGAGTTCGTGGATTTAAATATAAATAACTTCCAAATTCAGGAAGAATTTCCGTAATATCCATGGAAATGGTTTCGACTTCTATATTAGGATTAGGGTTTGGATTCGGATTAGGGTTTGGATTCGGATTAGGGTTTGGATTCGGATTAGGGTTTGGATTAGGGTTTGGATTTGGATTCGGAGTTACTGCTACAGGCATTTCATCAGCCACAATAATCACACCATTTTCAATCCAAACATATTGATTTGGATAAATTAAATTGGCTTCTTTAAGAGAGATAAGATTTTTAGGATTGTTTAAGTGTTCGTTTCCTACTCTTGGACTAGGAAATCGTTTTTTTTCTTCTACTTGGCTTTTGTCGAGGTTTAATAGTTTTTTACTACGGTATTCTACTTTTTGAGTAAGATCCATTTTTCCTTGCAAAGCAATAACGATGGCTCCTAAAGTATCACCGCGTTTTACTTGTAGAAAAGGAGTTTGTTGTTCTTTCAATGCATCAAGTTCTTGTTTAGTTCTTGCTTTTAGTTCTTTCGCTAATTTATTTTGAGTTTCAGTGCTCCATTCTGCTCCTGCTCCTTTCAGCCCATTTTTATTTTGATTTTCGTTTGTAATATCATCGCGTTTGATGTCTTGATATTTAAATAGAAATCTAAGGCTAGGAGCTTCGCTGTAGATACCGAATGATGATAAATTTTTCATAAGTATTTAAAAAATCAAAGTATCGTATCATATTTTTCTATAAAAAGCAAGAAGTTTGATTGACTTTTTTCCAAAGTTTCTCAAAATGCATTCGAAAATTTTTTTAAACAATTCTCACTTATTTACATGGCAGAAAAAGAACCCACAATCGTTAAGGTATCAGGCCCTTTAGTTGTAGCAGATAATATGCACCACGCTAAGATGTACGAAGTAGTGCGTGTTGGAGAAGAAGGTCTGGTGGGGGAAGTAATTAAATTGGAAAGGGGACTAGCTTCTATTCAAGTATATGAAGAAACAGCTGGTGTTGGACCAGGAGAGCCTGTAAAAACTACTGGAGAAACTCTTTCTGCAGAACTTGGACCAGGATTACTTGAAACAATTTATGATGGAGTGCAAAGACCACTAAAAATCCTAGAAGAAAAATCTGGACACTTTTTGGCTCGTGGTATTGATGCCGATGGCTTAGATCACAATAAAAAATGGGATTTCGTTCCTAAAGTCGCTAAAGGAGATTTTGTTTCCGAAGGAGATGTGCTTGGAACTGTCCAAGAAACTTCTCTGATAGAACATAAGATTATGGTACCAGTTGGTATCCACAAAGCGAAAGTAGAGTCTATTGAAGGCGGTAATTTTACTGTGATAGAGACGGTAGCAATTTTACAAGAAGGAGATAAAAAACATGATATTCAAATGCGTCAGTATTGGCCAATTAGAAGTCCTCGTCCCGTAAAAGGAAAACGATTACCAGATGAGTTACTTAAAACAGGTGGTCGTTCAGTAGATATGTTCTTTCCTTTAGCCAAAGGCGGAGCAGGATGTATTCCCGGTCCTTTTGGAGCTGGAAAAACAGTGACTCAACAAACTTTAGCTAAATACTGTGATGCGCAAGTGATTGTTTATATTGGTTGTGGAGAACGAGGAAATGAGATGACAGAGGTATTAAATGAATTCCCGCATCTTATTGATCCAAATAGTGGAGAACCACTCATGCGTCGAACAGTGATGATTGCCAACACTTCTAATATGCCCGTAGCGGCTCGAGAAGCTTCTGTATATACCGGAATTACTATTGCGGAATATTACAGAGATATGGGATATCATGTGGCTCTTATGGCGGATTCTACTTCTCGTTGGGCAGAAGCCATGCGAGAAATTTCTGGACGACTAGAAGAAATGCCTGGTGAAGAAGGTTATCCTGCTTATCTTGGATCTAAAACGGCAGAATTTTACGAAAGAGCTGGAGCGGTAGATTGTCTGGGAGCAGATGAGAGGAAAGGAACTCTGACTGTGATTGGAGCGGTTTCTCCTCCAGGAGGAGACTTGTCAGAACCAGTTAGTCAAAACACTCTTCGAGTGACTAAGACTTTCTGGGGATTAGATTCTAAACTTGCTTACCAAAGACACTTTCCCGCTATTAACTGGCTTAAGAGTTATTCTCTTTATTTACCAAATTTGGAAAAAAGTATGCGTGAAAATATTGCCCAAGATTATTGGGAAGTAAGAGGGCAAGCGATGTCACTTTTACAAGAAGAATCTAAGTTAGAAGAAATTGTGAAATTAGTAGGACCAGAAGCTTTATCTACCCGAGAAAAACTAACCCTTTTTGTAGCTAAATCTATTAGAGAGGATTTCCTTTATCAGGATTCTTTCAGTGATACTGATGCGTACACTCCACCACGAAAACAGTACGAGATGCTCAAGACAATTTTGTCTATTTATAACGAAGCTCTTCAATTAACTGATCGAGAAGACTTTGATTTCGCTAAGGTAGAAGCTCTTCCTTGTATCCAGAAAGTAGCCAAGATTAAGGAGCAAGAAATGAAAGATGGAGATGTTTCTGCTTTTGAGAATGTTAGAAAGGAAGTTGCTAAAGAAATGGGAGCGTTGTAAGCAATGAAGAATGTAGAATGCAGAATGAAGAATAGAAAAGCGTGGAAACACGCTTTTTTTTGTAATTTTTTTGGTTTCTTGAATCTATTTTATTTTTGATTTAGACTTCACGCATTAAGATTGAAATCAGATAATTTTCACTAAAACATGGTTGATAAAGTTTGGAAAAAACTTAGATCCGAATTGCCTTTTTTCTTATTTTTTGCAGCAATAACAATCGTTATTGCTTTTTTTTATGGTAATACGCAGATTGCGATGTGGATTGGATTTTCCTTAGCTGCTTTTTCTTCCATTGGGAATGATTCTATTCAAACTTTGGGAACATTTTTGAGTTCTAATAAGAAAACTTCTTGGTGGTTACTTTGGTTATTTATTGGTGGTATTTTTGTAATAACAGTCACTTATGGTTGGCTTTCTAATGGAGGAGGAGGTGTGGATTTCCACCGTTTAGAAAATATTCATCGACCAGAGAATTTCACTTTCTTACAAATATTTGCTCCGGCGGTACTAGTATTTTTAACCAGATTTAAGGTTCCAGTAAGCACGACTTTTCTCATTCTTTCTGTGTTTGCTACGAGTAAAACCATCGAAGCTATGTTGGCGAAGACTTTTATTGGGTACATAGTAGCTTTGCTCGTATCGATTTCTATATGGTGGTGTACAGCTAAATATTGTAATGGATTTTTTATCAAACCTTTATCTAAGTTAGCAGAAAAGAGATGGCGGATTGGTCAGTGGCTAACTACTGCTTTCTTGTGGATGACTTGGTTAATGCAGGACACAGCTAATATTGCGGTTTTTCTGCCACGCTCTCTTTCGCTTTCTCAGTTTATTCCCTTTGTTGCGATAACCTTCCTTGTTATTGGAATTATTTTCTTTTTTAAGGGAGGACGAATCCAGTCGATTGTAACGGAAAAACGAGATCTAGTGGAAGTGCGAGCAGCGACATTAATTGATTTAGTGTTTGCTTTTATTTTACTTTTCTTCAAAGAGATTAGTACACTTCCAATGTCCACTACTTGGGTATTTCTGGGACTTCTTGCTGGAAGAGAAATTATTCTTTGTCACATGCTTGATAAAAATTCTCAATATAGAAAGACTTTTTTGCTTGTCGGAAAAGATATTATATTAGCATCAATAGGGCTTTTGATTTCTATAGGGTTAGCGATGTTGGGAAAGATTTAGGCAATAGAGAATTTAAAGTTAAAAATATTGGAAAGAGGCGGAGCAATTAATGCTCCGCCTTTTTTGAGTGAATTCAGAGGTAGAAATTAACAAGTCCCAGGTGGAAAACTCGAGAGCCATCCAGTTTGTTCTAATAGGGACATGAATTTGGCATTGTCCTCCGACGCTTGTACTTCCTTTTGTCTGTATTCATTGAGCCACTTGCTTGCGTTTGTTTCAACTCGTAACGTGAACTCACGAATGGATGCCGGTAAATAAGGATCGTTTGTCATCAATGTCTTTCCTACGAAAGGAGAGACTAATTTGCAAATCAGATCTGTCAGACCACAATCGATAGCTTCTCGCCGTCCAAGTTTCGTAGCAATAGTTGCTTCATCATCTGAAAATGTCGGAATCGCATTGTAGGGCAGTTGCTTTCCAATGCGTCGTACATACATCAGTTGAATCGGCAGAGGGATTTTTACTTTCCGAAACATTTGATCAAGTGCCGAATTCCAAGCGGCTTCTTGTACAGGAGCCAGCATGCCGAGAAATCCCATTTGTTGTGCGACCCATGCTTGTTCCGCGCATACCAGTGGAGTGACCCATGGGGAATACGGCATATATCTCTCATAGGATACCGGGCGTTCGACCTGCCACCGTCCATCTTTAAACTTGCAGAATAGTTTGAGTGCTTCTGCAAGCAGATTCGAGAAACTAGGGGAAAACCAGACGTTGAACACGGAAAACACAGGTGGGGTTGAGTTTGCTGGAAATTCTCTGGAGAGGGCTTCGAGGTATGAGCCCCGAATATTGATCGTTTTCATGATTTCGGCGAATTGAGGATCTTTGATCTGTTCGATCAAAAATCTCCGGATTGATTCCGCCGCATCGAAGGGTCTTTTTTGGGTTGGTGCAATGCCGTTTTTACCGAGAGCATTCACAATCCAATAGAGTCCTGCATCCATTATTCCGAGTCGCCAGGGAATTTCGAGTTGATTTTGGGTTTCTCTCATGAGTGCGAAAAAGTCCAACAGCATCAGCCATTCTTGACCGTTCGTGTTGGGGTTATAGGAAACCCCTTTGTAAATGGGAGGCAGACAAACTTGTTTGTCTTCTGCCATTATGCGGACAGGGCGAGATGGGTCATTGATCGTGAGATCCAGTCCTACATTTCGGCTCGATTCGCGAAGAAGATTGAGTTTTTGCAGAATTTGTTCTGCAAGACCAGTATTCTTCCGGCTTAATCGTTGCATTGTATTTTCCGAAACAGAAGAAGGAGTGACTCCTCCTACAGGGGGAAATACTTGAGTGAGTTGTGAAAAAGCGTTGTTCATTGTTTTTCCTAAATTGTTTTTTGGGGGACGAATTTCGGCTTCTGGTGCACCAACACCTTCTGAGATGTGATACTGTCCAGATCCGATTTGATTGATTTGTTTTTTTGTTAACGACATTTTTACTCCTTAGAAAATTGATACATTCCTCTAATGATGATTACAGTACCGATAATGAATCCTGCTAGACACAACAAAATGTTCTCAACAATTATGGCTAAGTATAGAAAGAGAAACCCAATACACATTGTTGAAATAAAAATGACGGATTGATTCTTTTTTTTGGGAGAGATGTTTTTAGCGGATTTTATTTCAGCACAATATTTTTTTGCGTTTCTTTTTTCAAGAAGATGAACGTAATGCCGTTTTGGTAAACAAAGAAGTCCAGTTGTAAGTAGACAAATAAAAAGAATAAACTCCATAAAATATAGACGCAAAAGTGTCCGTGAAATTTTTCCAGCATCTTCTACCAAAGGCTCAAGGTTTCTGCGTAAAGTACGCGTTTCAGAATACTTAATAAGTATCCTACTGAGAATTTCTTCCATTTTTTTCCTCTGAATTATAAAAGAACTTTGGCTGGGTACAGAAAAACTGTCCCATCCAAAAGAATCCTCCTCAATGTTTAAGAGGAGGGACGTGTGTTGAAGGAAATAATTAATTAATCAGCACACATCGCTCCTCTTATGAGAAGGAGATGTGTGATGATGATTAAGTCTGTCTAGGATGAGCCGATAACCACCAAAAGAACCATTAAGGAACTTAGAAATACGGGCAATGGTGGTAGAACTCATCCTGGTTTTCTTTTCTATTTCTGTATAAGGAATCTTTTTTTCTAACATTTCTGCTACTTCTAATCGACGAGAGAATTCTTCGATTTCTGTTTCTGTTAAAAGGTCACGAAAGAATCTCCGAGCCTCATTTTCTCCTTTTAGAGAGAGAATAGCTCGGTAAAGATTAGTAGTTCTTTTGGGTAAGTTTTTCATCGTAATTCACTTTACTTAAATAAAGTACTGATTAAAATATTTCTGTCAAAACTTTTTTTGATATTTTTTTCTGCTACCATTTTCATGATGAAAAAATACAACGTCACTTGTCCTTCCGGATTTCCAGAATTTAGTCCTGCTCAAGAGCGAGTACGGCAGAATTGGATCAAAATAATTCGTGAAGTTTTTGAACAAAACGGATTTTTGCCGATTGAGACACCTTTGGTTGAACGGGTAGAGAATTTACTTGCTAAAGGAGGTAATCCGAAAGAAATGTATGTTCTGAAACGAGTGCAAGATGAGGATGGGGATTCTCATTCTGGAAATGCCTTAAGATTTGATCACACCGTACCTTTGGCTTTGTATGTGGCTCGTCATCAGAATGAACTGGCGTTTCCGTTTCGCAGATATACCATTGGACCAGTATTGCGAGGAGAACGGGCGCAGAAGGGTCGGTTTCGTCAATTTGATCAATGTGATATCGATGTTATCGGTATGGAAAATCTGTCGCTCTTAAACGACGCGGTTATGCCCGCGATTATTATTCAGATTTTTGAGAAATTAAAGATTGGCAAATTCGTGGTGAGAATAAATAATAGAAAAATTTTGATGGGACTATGTGAATATAAGGGAATTCGAACAGAAAAACTTCCAGTGATTATTGGTTGTGTTGATCGGTCATTAGGGAAATCAAATATTGATTTTGGAACGGTAAATGTTGTTAAAGCAGGTCTTATTGGATCAGATTATCGTGTTTCGCAAGACAATTTGGATTTTATAGGATCGTTTTTAAAGAAAAAATTTGAGAAAAACGAAGATGCTTTAAGTTTTTTGGAGAACCATGAAGCTATGAAAAATAATGTTTTTGCTCAAGGAGTAAAAGAGCTAAAAGAAGTTTTTACAGTTTTAAAAGTAATGAATATTCCAGAAAATAGAATAGACGTAAGAGATCTTTCTATTATACGAGGATTGAATTACTACACTGGCACAGTTTATGAGACAATTTTAACCGACTACGAAGGATTAGGTTCTATTTGTTCTGGAGGAAGATATGATGATTTAGCAGAAGTTTTTACGGGGAAGAAATTCCCTGGAGTAGGTATTTCTATTGGTCTAACGAGGTTACTGTCTCAGCTTTTTGATGCGGGAATTTTAGATCTTGATAGAAGTTCTCCGACAGAAGTGTTGGTAATTGCGAAAGATGTAAAGTATGTGACAAATGCATTGGA
>FLOH01000189.1_pt1 | contig 166003 bp, 159 predicted proteins | sample 756751 | NCBI WGS metagenome assembly FLOH01 (sample SAMEA4026879, study PRJEB14308) | marine metagenome | biome: coastal water; material: water | depth 74 m | reverse complement strand
CGAACGTCGGGAATGAGCTACCGGGGCATAGTTTTATATTATTTCAAGAATCAACGATAAATCACACTTACCATCATTCACCACCGGTGCACTTGCGAAAGTCCCGACTGAAGTCTGAAAGACGAACGTCGGGAATGAGCTACCGGGGCATAGTTTTATATTATTTCAAGAATCAACGATAAATCACACTTACCATCATTCACCACCGGTGCACTTGCGAAAGTCCCGACTGAAGTCTGAAAGACGAGCGTCGGGAATGAGCTACCGGGGCATATGATAATTTTTAGGTAATTTCAAGGGCGGGAAATTTATCATTCTTCACCACTGGTATCCAACGAATCCTGTGATTAGAAGTGTAGGGAAATTCTGAGTTCGACGGCTTCCGAACCTAAAGGGATAAGCGCTGAAGACAACTGCATATCTGGATTTCTTTTTAAGTAGAGAATATCAAACAGGGATACCATTCTGTGTACAACCATTGCACCCACAGCAAAGGACACAACCTTTTCAGCCGTAGCGCTGGTAATTCGCATATCGTCATATTTCTTCCGGTTTCCATCTGAATCCCAATCCCATTCATATCCCTCGCCTTCAGGATACTTCAGTTGCACCTCTCTCCGACGATCCTTTGCGCTATTGAATGTGTAGAAATCGTCGTAATTACCGATATCCACGCTGTATTGATACGATTTATCGGATAAGGATACACCTGCATGCTGGTTGGCATAAGCAAAATAATCATTCTTGTACCATGAATGAACTTGATTTCCCCTCAGATAGGTCAGCCAAATCAGACTTTCACGTAAAAAGAATCCTTTTGCACGCTGGGTTTGTCCCAAGCTGTACTCGCCCCATCCGGGAAGAATAGCCGATTTCGCCGCCGCAAAATCTGCGGGGAGCAACATATTTACACAAAATAAGATGGAAATGATTTTATACATAATTTTTTCGTCCTGCTAAAAATAAGGATGTCCCAATTAATACTACCATAATAATTTGGGCGAATAGATCACCCCATCGGGTATAAAATGAAACATAGGTATTTGGTTGAATTTGAGATCGTAGCACAATTTCTTCGTTCAATCGGCTTGATGTCCGAATGTTCCCTGAAGGTTCAACGATCATGGATATCCCTGTGTTGGCGCACCGGATAATCGGCTTTCTGGTTTCGATGGCTCTGAAAATTGCCTGTTTCGCATGTTGTTGTGGCTCGGGTGCGGTTTCATACCAACCATCATTCGTTACGATGACCATGACGTCAGCCCCTTCACGAATAAAGCTACGAAACAATTGAGGTATTGTAGATTCGAAACAGATCACCGAACCCACCTCCCAACTTTTCAAAGGGAATGTGGTAAATGTGTCCCCTCGTGTAAAATTAGCCTGTCCGAAATTCAATTCTTTCAGTGAAGGAAATACTCCCGAAAGGGGGACATATTCTGCCATGGGTACCAACTGGATTTTTTTGTACACATCCAGCACATCAGTAGAATTGAACATGACGACAGAATTATAAGATTCAATTTTTTTATCTACTTGCTCATAATGGGGTACGCCCGTTAAAATGGCAGTTTCTGAATCTTCCAACTGTTTTTGGATTCGTCGTAAATAGTGTTTCCCGGATTTCAACAGAAATACAGGTGGCGCGGTTTCCGGCCAGACGATAAGATCAACGTTGTCTTTAATGGCTGGTAGAGAAAGTTCAATCAGATGATTGACATGATAAGACACCAGATCATTGTCCCATTTTTCAGAGAGTGGGATATTGGGTTGGACCACTGCGACGCTCAGAGAATCTACATCCGTACTTTCTTCGGGATATAAAAACACCCCTGTAACCCACGGGAGTAAAAAGAATGCAATACTCAATGCTCTGAATTTTGGTCCATAAGAATACGAAAAATAAATCAACACATTGACCATCACGACCCAAAATGATATACCATAAATCCCAATGATCTCTGCATTTTGGATAGGCAACAAAAACTGCGTTTGTGTATTTGCGAACGATACCCATGGAAATGCTAACGATCCCCATGTTCGAAAGTATTCCAGTCCAACCCAAACCAGGGGAAAAATCCACAAGTAGTTAACTGTCCGTACCCTGACAAAATACATAAATAGTGCAGATGGTAAAATCATAACTGAAAGAAATACAACGGTAGCCAGCAGGGATATCACAGCCACCACCGGTTGCGTACCAATATTAAACGCCAGCCAGAAAATGGTGGTCAGATGATAGGCGCATCCCCATATGAAAAAGGAAATAATCCAGTTCCGAGGCGTTTTATGATGTTGGAAGGATTTGATCCAGGGGATGAGCCCGAACCATGCAACAAACCCGATACCCAAAGGTTGTTGCGCCAGACCCATGAGTATACCGGAAATGAGGGCATTCCTGTATCCGTGTTTATGCATTAAAGTTAGTATCGTTGTCTGCGTTTAATAGATTTGGGGGCAAAATGCCGGGTGAATTATTTTGATATTTATCGCTGAGTATCAAGAAATTCCTGAAGGATAATAGCCGCTGCAGTTTTGTCAACTTCGCTTCGGTTTCGACTGCTACTGATCCCTTTTAATCTAAGGGTATCCTCGGCGGATTTACTGCTCAACCGTTCGTCAGTAGTCTGGATATCTAACTTCAGTTTTTCGCGGATTTCAGAAATAAATTCCAGCACGCTATTGGTTTGAGCGGATGCTTTCCCCTTCATGTTATAGGGTAAGCCCACCACAATAGATTCGATCTCAAGGGAGACAATTAATTCTTTTAGAGCGGATAGGTAATCTGGGGTCTTTTTTCTGTCAATAACAGAATGAGGTGATGCAATAATCTTGAGTGGATCAGATACTGCAATCCCGATTCTGCGCGTCCCATAGTCGATACCCAGCAATCGGCCCAATTATTTGTCTATCCATTCCTGAAGAATAACGTCCCGGATTGATTTACCGGGTCTGAAATGAATTTTTCTGTGTGGAGGTACATAGACTTCCTTGTTCGTTCTGGGATTTCTTGCCCTTGGCTTGGCTTTGGTTGGTTTGACTTCAAATACACCAAAGTTTCGTAATTCAATTCGAGTATTACTGGAGGGTTTGGTCAGAATTTCCACCATCGAATTCAGGATGGAATCCAGTATTTTTTTCATTTTGACTTCCGGGATGTCTAATTTTTCTGAAACATCCCTAATGATGTCCATTCTTGTATACGTATTCATTTTATTTCCTCTCTAAATGAATAATCCCTTTAATTGATTTGAGATTTCTTTTGATTTTATCATATTGGCGAGTATCTCGTACCTGTATGATAAGATTCCCCGTTGCGATACCTTCACTTGCTGAAAATTCCAGGTTGACAATATTGATATCCAAAAGTCCCAGCTTTTCAGCCACATCCCGTAACAATTGTTTTCTATCCTCTGCAGTGATTTTTAGTCTGGCGATGAAAGATTGATTACGGCTCGTATTCCACTCTACCGGGATAATTCTTTCTTCAGATTCTGAAAATGGTAAATTCCGGCAGTCGCTTTTATGAACCGAAACGCCCCTTCCACGGGTGACGAATCCTACAATGTCATCTCCCGGTATAGGATTGCAACATTTTCCGAAATTGAGCATAGCGTTTTCTATACCATCCACCAGAATGCCCTTCGATACTCCTCTTGCCCGGCTGATAAAACGTTCTGTGAGGGTTTCAGCTGTGGGTGTACTTGATAGTTCCATCTCTTCAGGGATGTACTTTTCAAGCAACTTCCGAATTGTCAGTTGTCCTCTGCCAACCACCGAATACAACGCTTCGATATTTGGATATCCGGCAGTTTCCGGATCTTTTTGGATCTCTTTGATCAGTGAGCTTTTTTTAAGTCTTCGAAGTGTTTTGTCCAGCATTTCTTTTCCCAGAGCAACGCTTCGCTGGAACTCTTCTTTATTGTACCATCGTTTGATGATGGACTGAGCTTTCCCCGTTTTTACAAACTTCAACCATGCCATGCTGGGATGATGATTGGGAGACGTAAGAATTTCCACGGTATCACTGTTATGTAGTTCCGTGTTCAGCGGTACCATTTTCCCGTTCACCTTTGCACCAATACAATGAATACCCACCTGTGTGTGGACGTTAAATGCAAAGTCAACAGGGGTTGAACCAATAGCAAGTCTGAATAAATCACCTTTCGGGGAAAATATAAAAATTTCCTCCTGAAAGAGATCAATTTTCAATAAATTAAAAAATTCTTCAGGATTTTTATCTTCACTTTGAAGAACATCCACCAACTCTCGGAGCCATTCAACCTGTTTATTATAATCTTCATCAGGGGATTTCACAGATCCTTTTTCTTTGTAAACCCAGTGCGCTGCCACGCCAACCTCAGCAATTCGATCCATACTTTTTGTTCTTATCTGGACTTCAACAAGTCTCCCCTGTTTACCAAATACGGTTGTGTGAAGAGATTGATACCCGTTGATTTTGGGTGTAGAAATGTAATCTTTGAATCTTTCTATTAGAGGTTTGTATAACTGATGGATATGCCCCAATACCATGTAACAATCTTCAACCTTGTCTACAATAATCCGAATTGCCAACAAATCAAAAATATCTTCAAATAACTTACCCCTGGTTTTCATTTTCCGGTAAATAGAGTAATAATGCTTTGCTCTTCCGAATATTTCGATATTTACATTGTCTTTGGCGAGTTGCTCATTTATGGGCTTGATAAATTCGTCTATGTATTTTTCTCGTTGAGTTTTGGTAGTGTTTACTTTTTTCTCGAGATGCTTAAATCCATCAGGATCAATAACACCCAAACATAGGTCTTCGAACTCACTCTTTAGTCTGCCCATACCCAAACGGTGAGCAAGTGGAGCAAACACATCTCGGGTTTCCCTGGCGATTCTCTGCTGTTTCAGCAAGGGTAAATGGTTGAGGGTTTTCATATTATGCAGTCGATCTGCAAATTTTATGATGATTACGCGAATATCATCTGCAACATTGAGGAACAACCGCATAAAGTTTTCTGCTTGTTTTTGTTGCCGGCTGTTAAATTTGATCCCGGATAATTTTGAAACTCCCCAAACAAGTTCTGCAATCGTCGGATTGAATTCACTGGCAATATCTTCTTTGGTTATGTCTGTGTCTTCGATAGTATCATGAAGGATTCCGGCAGCGATGGTATCATTATCGCAATTCCATTCTGAAAGCGTTTCTGCTACTTGAATACAGTGTATAAAATAGGGTTCTCCAGATCGTCTTTTTTGCCCCTTATGTGCCTTTTCACCATACTCATATGCTTTTTTCAGTAATGAGATACCTGGATCATCCAGACTTCTCGCTTCAAACTTATGCAGAATCGCCATTATCCCTTTTGGATAAGGATCAGAACCACGTGGAATGAATTGTTTTAAGGCGCCTAGTACCATTTAACTACATATATTCTTGTTCAGAAAACTGATCCATATATGTATCCAGATTGCCAAACCATGCGTATTTATCAACGAAAGCCACGCCTACTACACCGGTTGGTCCGTTTCTGTGTTTCGCTACTATAACTTCACCTACGCCGCTATCTTCTGGTTTTTTAGTATAGACAAACTTCCGGTAAACAAATAAAATAAGATCGGCATCCTGCTCAATAGCACCACTTTCTCGAAGGTCAGACATGATCGGTCTATGTTCAGATGTCGTTCTGCTTTCAACGTTTCGGGATAACTGTGAAAGTGCAATTATGGGAATATTTAATTCTTTTGCCAGCGCTTTTAATGATCTGGAGATCATGGTAATCTCCTGCTGTCTGTTCTCCATTCTCCCATAGCCAGATATCAACTGGATATAATCCACAAACAGAATATCAATATTTTTTTCCGCTTTCATACGTCGGGCTTTTGCACGGATTTCCATAATATTCATACCGGGTGTATCATCGATAAACATATTCACGTCGGAAAGTGAATCAGCAGCAGTGGATAATTTCCTCCAATCAGTTTTGGGTAACCGGTTGGTTCTCATCAGATGGCCATCCACTTTTGCTTCAGCCGTGATCAATCGTTCTGCTAATTGGATATTAGACATTTCAAGACTGAAAAAACCAACAGAATATCCATAATCCACCGAGGCATTCCTTGCCATTGTCAGTGCGAGGGCAGTTTTACCCATAGACGGTCGACCTGCCAAAATAATCAAATCTGATTTTTGAAATCCTGATAATAATGAGTCCAAGCCTGTGATACCACTGGATATGCCGATCAGTCCGCCTTTTTCCTGGGAATCGATCTTATCCATCACATCATGAATGAGATCCTCAATTTTGACAAATGAACCCTGAAAAGCATGCTGCCCTAAGGTGAAAACGGTTTGCTCCACCTTATCAAGAATGTCGGATACTTCATCCTGGCCACCGTATGCCAGTGATGATATTTCAACGGCTGTGGTTATCAACTTTCGCAGAACATACTTATTCCGGACGATCTTTGCATAATATTCCACATTTTCAGCAGAAGGTGCTTCATTTGACAGACCTGTGATATAATATGCACCGCCGACAGAATCCAGATGCCCGCTTTTTTTCAACTGATCAAGGACGGTTATGGTATCAATTTTATCGGTTTTATCAAACAAGGTGATCATGCATTCAAAAATCCGTGAGTGCGCAGGCTTGTAAAAGCTATCTGGTTCCAGATAATGCATGACTCGAGGTACCGCTTCGTTGTCAATTAACATGCATCCTAAAACCGCTTGTTCGGCTTCAATGGATTGAGGAGGGAGTCTCAGTGAAGTTTCTTTGGGTTGTTCTGCCATCTTAGCTTCCAGTTAAATAATGGTCTCTGATTTTCTGAAAATCATCCCAAGTTGGTTTTTTAAAATTAGAATTTCTCAATAGCGCGGCAGGATGGTACGTTACAATAGTATCAATGCCATTGTAGGAATAAACATTTTCTCGCATCTTTCCTAAAGGAAGATCTAATCGCAGGAGTGTTTTCCCTGAAACCCTCCCAAGACACACGATCAGTTTTGGTTGAATGATCTCCAACTGTCGTTTAAGGTATATTTCACATAATTCAACTTCTGATGGAAGGGGGTCTCTATTGTTGGGTGGTCTGCATTTTAGAACATTGAGAATATAAATATCGTCTCTGGTGAGTTGAATTGCCAGCAGGATTTTATCTAATAATTTTCCTGCTCTGCCGACGAAAGGAATGCCCTGTAAGTCTTCATCTTTTCCGGGTGCCTCACCTACAAATACAATATCCGCATTGGGGTTCCCTACTCCAAAAACAAAACTGGTTCTGGACTTGCCCAGTTCACACTTTTGACAGTCTTGTATTTGTGCAAAGTAATCGAGTAATGGATGTTCATCATTCACTTCGTTTTCTGCAATATATTTTTTCTTTTTATCGGATGCAACATAAATAGTATCTCCATACAACTCCTGTTGGATTTTCAAATAACGGAATACTTCAGATGCATCGCCCACAGCATAAGTTATTTTAAATTTTAATTTCTTCAGGGAGTTTATCAAACCATTCAAGTTCTCCCCTTAACAACTCTTCAACAGCAACAACGATAGGTTTTTCAAGTTCAATATATTCTTCCTGAATTATCTCTTCGTTAAAGGGATAATCTTCATCGGCAATATCTTCATATGGTTTTCGTGTTGCTACTCTGTCAGTGATGATCTGCTTCGCCCGACGAGAAGCTACCACAACATTTTTATAAATGTTTGAAGATTGTTTAGATATTTCGCTAAAAGGGATTGCCTTTAATTTCATTTATTTTTTTCCTTTATTATTTTTTCAATTTCTTCTGTTGCCTTATCAACATCTGCGTTGATAATTGCGTGATTAAACTTGTCTTTGAATTCCATTTCAAGGGATAATCGTTTCAATCGTCGTCTTACAAGTGTTGCAGACTCATTACCCCGTTTGGTCAGCCGCTCTTCCAATATTTCAATTTGTTCAGGTAACGTTTCTCCAGGGGGTTCAATGAAAAAGGAAATCGTTTCATCAGGAAATTCTTCAATGATGCTTTGGCTTCCCTTTACATCAACATCCAACAATAATATATTTCCCTTTTCCAGCGCATCCTCCAACGGACTGATCAGTGTTCCATACTTATTTCCATGAACCCACTCCCATTCAACGAAGTCGCCGAATTTGGCATAGTGTTCAAATTTATCAATATCCATGAAGATATAATTTTTACCGTCAATCTCCCCCTCTCTCATTACCCGCGTAGTGGCAGAAATAGAAAATTTCCAGTCTGGATTTTTCTTAAGAAGCTTATTGCAAATTGTCGTTTTTCCAGTGCCGGATGGGGCTGATATAACTACTAATAGACCTTTACTCATAATATGTTTTGTACCTGTTCTCTAATTTTTTCAAGTTCATCCTTAATATCTACAATAATATGACTGACTCCAGAACTATCTGTTTTGGCACCAATAGTGTTGACTTCTCGTCCCATTTCCTGGAGTAAAAATCCCATTCGCCTTCCCACTGGTTCCGATGGTTCAAAGTACGACTTGAATAGAGCAATGTGACTTGACATACGAACCATCTCTTCTGTCACGTCTCTTTTTTCGGACAGAATTGCTACTTCCTGGATTATTCTCGATTCATCCAAATTCAGGTTATCAACGATTTGTCGGACTTTTTCTTTATAATTTTCAGTTCTATTAATCTTTAGATTTTTATCTAAAGTACTAATTGTGTTCATTTTATCTGTAATAATATTAATACGATTCTCAATATCTGTACGCAGATTTCTTCCCTCTGCTACCCTCATTTTAAATAACTTCTTTAGAGCAACTTTTACTCCTTTGATCATCAACACCCTAACCTTCTTTTCATCTACGGTTGATTGGCTCTTCAATACATCGGGGAAATTTAAATAAACTTCAGCAGAAACGGGATGATTCGCGTCCACTTTTTCTGATAGTTGACTGATCAATTTCTTATATTTTTCAACTAAATTCCAATTAATATCGGGATCATGGTTAGAAGAATCTAAAAATTCATACTGGATATTTATAGATACTCTTCCACGACTGCACTCTTTTTTAATCAATTTACCTACTTCATCCTCGAATGAATTCAAGAATGATGGAAATTTCGAAACAAACTCAAAATACCTGCTGTTCAGAGATTTTAACTCTATGGTGAGTGCTAATTGTTCATCAGATACTTCACCACGTCCAAATCCTGTCATACTCAGTAACATTACAACCACCTATAAAATGATAAATTATTATTATACTTCAAATCGTTAAATAATAATTTGAGCTTGGCGTATTGATAATAATGTATCGAGAGATTCACGGATCCAACCTGTCCATTCCTGCAAGAATATTATCCAGTTCCATCCAAATACTGACTCCATGGCTGATAGGAGTATTTTCCGTTCCATCGTCGACTAAACAAACATAATCTACGTGATATTTATTTATATTAAGAGCAAATCCTAGTGACAATGGTACTGTTCGAGAGGATCCGGCTTTTGCTATAATATTTTGGTAAATCGAATACTGTATCCCAACCAGATAATTGTTATCGTTTTTACTCAAAGATAATCCGGTAAAATGTGTAGATACACCTGTATGGAGTTGGGCTTTTTTATATCTGTAGCTTAAATTCCCTGATATTTCTGGTAATATAACCTCAAGATTTCCTGTATTCCATTTTTTTATGAATGGCAGGATATTCCGAATACTGACTCCGAGACCCAAGTTATTATTTTTCTGATACACAACCCCAGCGTCAATCCCTGCACCCCATGCTGAAGATTGATCAATTTTATGGATCATCGGTTTTACCGTTATCCCGATTGAAATATCCGATGTGATCATCATCGCTCCGGACAGAAAAAGACCATAGGTTTTGTCATCAAATTTTGAAATTTTAGTATAGTCCAAATGTGGCCCGTTTGAGTCCCAATAAGCCAGTGCATCGGAAGTATTTGAAATTTCAGGTATGACTCTTTGCATGAGCCCTACTGCATAATTGTACCGTTGTCCTGACCAAGAATAATTAATTGTGCGAGAAACTCCCATACCAGAGAATATGTTCCGGTAAGAAAACAGGATATTTGGCTCATGGGAAAAATGGTTAGCCGGATTTAATAAATATCCACCAGGTATAGGATCGATCAAAGAAGAAGCACCTCCAAGAGAAGCGTTCCCGGGTGAAATGGCTTCGCTAAAAATGGTATTTCCATAATTGACGATATTTACTGCACCCAAATTTGTAAAAAAACCAGAGAGGATTAGTAAAGCTGAAACGAATTTACTTATAAATTGCATATTATATTGTTAATAAATGAAATAAATCTCTTGTGAACATCATCTTAAAGATGGTCTAATTTAATAAAAATTGATTTAATCCAAGTAAAATTTATCACTAATTAGGCTGGATAACGATTTTATTTGGTCCGCGACAAGAATTATCTGAATAATCTAAAAATACTCTGTTAAAACTAGCGTTAACCTTTAAGTAATAATCCAAGTTCATCAAGTTGCTGTTGATCAACTGGTGAAGGAGAATTGTCCATTAGTGACGCAGCAGAGGTGGTCTTTGGGAATGCAATAACATCCCGAATTTGCGAAGATCCTACCAATAGCATTACAATTCGATCGAAGCCGAATGCCATACCGCCATGTGGAGGTGCACCAAAACGGAAGGCGTTCAAAAGAAAACCAAATTTTTCTTCAGCTTCAGTTGTACTTATTCCAAGCAAACCAAAAACCTTTTGTTGAAGATTTGTGTCGTGAATACGGATTGATCCTCCTCCCAATTCGTACCCATTCATCACCACATCGTACGCTAATGACCGACAATTACCTGGTTCCGCGTCGAGTAAATGAATATCCTCAAAATTTGGAGACGTAAATGGATGATGGAGTGCGTCCCATCGATTTGAATCTGAATTCCATTCTACCAGAGGGAAATCTGTTACCCACAACGGCGCCCAGGAACCAGGTTTAATCAAATTTTCACGTTTCCCTAATTCCAGACGAAGTGCACCCAATGCAGAGAATACCACTTGTGGATCGTCGCCAATGATAAATATAATATCTCCATCATTGGCTTCATATTCAGAAATAATTTGGTGCTGAAGCTCTTCAGAGAAAAACTTACTGATACCACCTTCCAGTGTATCACCAGATATTTTCATCCATGCAAGGCCTTTTGCGCTAAAATATGTCTTCACGTATCCAGTTAATTCATCAATGATCTTCCGGCTGTAATTTTTCCCATTTGGACAAACTATAGCCTTTACCCGTCCACCTGCAGCGAGAACATTTTTGAATGCGTTAAACTCGGATTGCTCCACAAAATGAGCAAATTCCATTAATTTCATCTCAAATCTGATATCCGGTTTATCACTGCCGTACGTTTCCAGGGCTTTGTGATAATGAAGCGTGGGAAATACTTGTGGCAAATCGACATCAAGAACAGATTTCCAAATAAATTTTACAAGATCAGTGCCTAAATCAATCACGTCTTCTTGTTTGATAAAGGACATCTCCAGATCAATCTGGGTAAATTCTGGTTGACGATCAGCACGAAAATCTTCATCTCTAAAACATTTAACAATTTGATAGTACTTATCAAACCCTGACACCATTAAAAGCTGTTTGTAGGTTTGTGGAGATTGAGGTAGTGCGTAAAATTTGTGCTTGTGTATTCTACTGGGAACAAGAAAATCCCGTGCCCCCTCCGGTGTTGATTTCATCAGAACTGGAGTTTCTATTTCTATAAAGTCATTTGAATCCAGGTAATCCCGGGTTGCTTTTGCTGCTCTATGCCTTAATAACAAATGATTTTGGAGTTCAGCGGTTCGTAGCTCAAGATACCGGTATTTCAGACGGTGATCCTCCATTGCTGATGTGCGATCATTCACATCAAATGGTAGCGGATCGGATTCATTGTAAACAATTAATTGATCCACTTCGATATCAATATCACCAGTAGACATTTGAGAATTAATATTCCCCTCAGGACGGCTCATAACAATTCCATGAACCCCAATCACATCTTCTAATCCCAGACGTTTTGCAATTTCAAATAACTCGGGTTGCAATTCTACATTGAATACTATTTGGGTTTTACCATAGCGATCTCTGATATCAATAAAAATAAGCCCGCCATGATCTCGATGTTTGGCAATCCATCCATTCAGAGCGACTTCTTGGCTCAGGTTTGCTAACCTCAATTCGCCACAATTATGTGTCCTCTTAAGCAATTTTTACTCCATATTAGGGGCAGAAATTTACCCCTGCATTAGGGTAACCATTTTGAAATAATTACTCTTGATTATCAATAAAAAACTGGTAAATTTATCCGAAAGTCTTTTTAAGAAATATCTTTCTAACTTTCGAGTCTATTGTAAAATATGATGAGTTTGTCTTGTATTGTTTAGTCAGGTTGATTACCACAAATAAAGGAGAATGGATTTGCATAAAATTATCGAACCAAGTAAAAAATTATTCATCAAACAAATTTTTGTTCTATTAACATTTACATTAATCATTTTAATAGCTGCTTATTTGATTGATTTGGTTGTTTCTGTTGTCGGAGAAGATTCTTCAGTAATAACAGTTTTTTGGTATGTGATCCTGATTCTTTTAGCATTATTATGGGTTATTGCTATCCCTTTGACAAAAATGTGGATAAGCAATTTAAGATACGGTATCCGCGTTGATCGCATTTCAATCAATAAAGGAATTTGGACTAAAATTGAACAGAATATTCCTTTCCGATCTGTGACAGATTTCCAGCTTCATCGTTCAATTTATGATCGGATATTAGGGATTGCCACAATAAAAATTCAAACTGCAGGTCAATCTCAATCTGCATCAGGTTATGAAGGAATTTTGTCCGGATTAACTAATTTTGAAGAACTACATTTGGAATTACGAGAAAAAATTAAATCATTGTTCACAAAAGGTGGGACCGTCACAACTCCTGACACCACTCATAACGATCAAATGCTCTTATTGATGTTGGAAGAGCTCAAACAAATCCGTAAGAATACTGATAAGTAGTCGATTTTCTAACGAAAATTTGCGATTGATTTTCCGAAGGGTTATTGATTCCCTGACGGAATAATTTTAAGTCGTTTTCCTACAGAGTGTATGAGATAATACCACAATGCCAAGATGGTCATATTTACAAAAACATACATAGGCCAGGCACCAAAATAAGCTTCAATCTTGACAGTTGGTTCCTGCAGATCAAGAATGTTCTGATTAAATATTACATTGTATCCCGCCATCATTAATGTATATGCAGCCATTCCTACAAATGCCCAAATAATCCCGTTTTGAGATATTTGACGTCCCTTTACTTTAATTAAGTAAACTGTGTACACTAATGGAGCGATATGCTTTAACCAGTATGCCACCCATACAATCGGATACTGATCCACTGAAGGTAATGTTTGGTTATCAGGCACAATGAAGGTAAAGACATCTCCTGTCCAGGCAAAATAGAACACTATGTCGAATAGTCGTTGTGAGAACTTCACTACCAGAATCAAAGTAAAAAGGGCTGTAAAATTGCACAGCCATACCTGATAATGAGGATGGAAATGCAAGTTGTGATAACTTGTTATGCTTAATGATATCGCAAGTACGATGGGAATGGTCCATTTACCATAAATTGCTGGAACCCAAAGCACGGCAATTAAGCAAGCCGTCACTGACCAGAGAATAATATCAGGCATGCTATTCAACATCTGATTGAGACGAAAATAGAAAAATCCAGTTCATCTTTAAAGATACTAAAAACAGAATAACTGCTGCCAGCTGGTGAGGTACGGCTAGCCAAACAGGAATATGTAAAATTAGCGTGAGTATTCCTAAAATAACCTGAAGTAGAGTAATAAGAAAAAGTTGGAAAGCCACCCGTTTTTGAATTCCGTTAAATTGTTGCCTGACGGTTTTCCAGAATGCAAATGAGAAAAGAAGAATGATGATTCCCAGTGACCGGTGAATAAATTGAACGGTTAGATTATTCTCAAAGAAGTTCCTCACCCATGGCGTCTGCAAAAATAATCCTGATGGAATCCATTCTCCATTCATTTTAGGGAAAGTATTCCATGCAAATCCTGCTTTTAACCCTGCTGTGAACGCCCCCCATATCATTTGAACGATAATTAGTCCAGTAAGAATGAAACCTAACGCAATCCATTTACTCTCATGTCTTTGATTTTTAATTTTATCCGGTTGAGTGTAATCGAGAATGGACCAATAAATATATCCAACCAATCCGATAGCCAGTAAAAAATGAATTGCCAGCCTGTAATGACTGACATGTGGATTATTAACTAAACCGCTGGCAACCATAAACCAACCCATAAATCCTTGGAGTAAGCCAAGGCCAAACATCACTCCCAACTTTTTTAATAGTAATGGTGGGATCAATTTTTTATAATAGAACACCATAAACGGAACAATAAATAAAATGCCTAATATCCTACCTATAACACGATGAATGTATTCCCAGAAATAAATGGATTTGAATTCATTCAAAGTCATGGAGTAGTTTATTTTTTGATATTCGGGAAATTTTTTATACAATTCAAATTCTATCTCCCACTCTTCGATGGATAATGGTGGGACTATCCCTGTTACGGGTTTCCATTTTACTATCGATAGGCCCGAATGAGTCAGACGGGTAATACCACCAATGATGACCAGTGAGATGATCAGAACACACGCTGAAGTAAGCCAGCCAACAATATATTTATTCAAATCTTTACCTTGTTTTTTTATCAGAAATTTGTCCAAAGAAACTTAATATTTTACTTTTCACTTTTTCACTATTTATTCGATGGTAATAATCGAAGTAAAATTACGATAAGAACCAGAAATGGATTGAGACTAGTTTCAGGGTAGAGGAAGTGGCAATACTCAACAATAAGTTGAATCTGTAAAATTGTGAAAAACTTTTTATGTATCTGAAATCTATTTTATATCTCGGGGCATTGTGTTTTTCACCCTAATTTTAAATCTACAATTCAGAAAAGATTTGATAGATAGACTGTTTGAGATGGTTTTCTCAATTCTGTAATTATTAAATGAAAAAAAATATGAAAACAATTATCGATAAATTACTGATCCACCAGAGCCTTACTCAGGATGAAGCCCGAGAGGTCATGAATAAAATTATGTCTGGTGTATTTAATGATTCCCAAATAGCAGGATTTCTTGTAGCGCTTCGCTCAAAAGGAGAATCGTCCGGTGAGATTGCGGGATTTTCTCAGGCAATGAGAGAAAAAATGACACCTGTCCATTTGCATTCTGACGCAATAGATATGTGTGGTACCGGTGGTGATGCTCGCGGGACTTTTAATATTTCAACGTCAGCTTCATTTGTCGTTGCCGGCGCAGGAGTAAAGGTAGCCAAACACGGCTCACGATCATTTACATCAAAATCAGGATCTGCAGATGTACTTTCTGCACTTGGCGTGGATATTACGCTCGAGCCACAGACTGTTTCAGACTGTATTGAGAAGGTTGGGCTGGGATTTATGTTTACACCATCTCTCCATCCGGCATTAAAATTTGCCGAACAAGTCAGGTCTTCTCTCGGTATTCGAACGGTTTTCGATTTTTTAGCGCCACTGGCAAACCCGGCAGGAGTCAAAAGGCAAGTGCTTGGTGTCTACGATGGGTATCTCACCGTAAAATTAGCAAAGGTTCTCGAAAAATTAGGCTCTACTGAAGCGATTGTAGTTCATGGCCATGATGGAATGGATGAAATTACCACCACCAGTTCCACGAAAGTGACCTATTTGAAAAATGGACTTATTGACTCTTCAGTGTTTTCCCCGTCAGATTATGGATTTACTACTGTTCCCCTTACTGCACTTCAGGGAGGTGATCCACTACGAAATGCTGAAATAATTCGAGAGGTTTTATCGGGTGGTATCGGACCTCACCGCGATATCGTATTACTGAACGCTGCTGCTGGAATTATGGTGGGTGGAATGGCGGCTTCGCTGGAAGAAGGTGTAAAAATAGCCGTTGGTTCCATAGATTCTGGTGCGGCTTTGGATGTGCTTCAGAAGCTTATTTCCTTCCGATAAAAACCAATTTTATTAATTTAAACTTCTAAAAATCCCAGAACTTCGGGATAAAATACGTGGCGATTCCCCAGAAGATGATAGTCAGGGGAAATCCTGCTTTCATGAAATCCCAAAACCGATACTGTCCTGAACCGTACACCATTAAATTTGTTTGATATCCCATCGGTGTCATAAAGCTGGCGGAAGAACCAAATGCTACGGCAACCAGAAACGGTCTTGAATCAATCCCAAGAGAATGTGCCAATGCGATTGCAATCGGGGTCATAACGATTGCGATGGCAGTATTTGATATGAAGGCAGATAAAACAAATGATACAAGATAAATCAGCGAAACCATTATTGCATAATTTGGGGCTTCTGGGTTCATAAAAAGCTCACCCAGAAAAATGATTGATTTCCCGATAATTACATCTGTACCTGTAGATCGCAATGCGATTCCAACAGGAACCAAAGCAGCGATCATGAAAATAACCGGCCAATTAATAGACTCATAAGCATCTTCAATTGATAGTGATCGTACTAACAATAACAAAACAGTTCCTAAAACTGCACCTTTTACCAGAGGGACAATATTCAGTGCAGCCAAAATCATCACCAAAGGGATGACTAAAACAGACAGCCACCAATATTTCTCATATTTCAAGCTGATATCTAGCTCTTCCATAACAATCAGATCGCTATTTCCCCTTAAATCATTCAACTTCTCTTTTGGAATCATTATAAGAAGTGTATCAGAGAATTTTAACCGGATATGAGCAATTTTTTGAAACAGATTTTCACCGTGTCTTCGTACTGCGAGTACAAATCCAAAAAATCGCTGTCGGAAGTTAAATTCTTTTAACGTTTTACCAATCAGTGATGAATTATGACTAATAATGGTTTCCACCAATACATGGTTTTTCCCTGATAGCTCCTGCTGTGTCATCTTGACATCGGAAAGTAGAAGCAACCCCATTTCCTCTTTGAATCGAAGGATATCGCCAACGTCAAGACGGACTAACAGTATATCACCTGATCTAAACTTGAATTTCTTCAGATCGAACCGATACCTCACATTGTCCCGGATGATCATTATTACATCAACGTTAAATTTACCAGTTCTCTCAAGATCACCATATGTTTGATCAATCAGAAATGATTCTAGTCCGACCCGAAATTCGGTAATGTAACGTCCAAGATGGTATTTTGTCGCTAATGAAGATAATATGGAACGACTGGGGAGCATCCACTTTGCCAGAATCATGTTATAAATCGTACCAACCGACAAAAATATCAATCCAAGTTTTGTAAATTCAAACATCTTGAACGGTTGAAGTCCCTCATCCTCCATTACAGAACTCACAACCAGATTCGTTGACGTCCCGATCAAAGTTAACATACCACCAAATATTGCAGCGTACGATAACGGTATTAATAACCTTGTGGGACTGATGTGGAATTTTTTACACAGGCTCATCGTCATCGGGATAAATATGGCAACAGCAGCCGTATTATTGATAAATCCTGAAATCAGTGAAACCGAAAGATAAAAAATGGTTAATGTCAACCAACGCTGTCCTTTAACAGATTTGGAGAGTTTGTCGGACATTACTTCCAAAAAACCGGTTTTTACCAGAGATCGGCTGAGAATGAACATTGCACCAATCGTAACAACCGCTTTATTGCTGAATCCTGATATGGCATCCGCAGGTGAGATGACATTAAATAATAATAAAACTCCAGTTACACTCAATGCAGTGACTTCCATAGGCACCCATTCAATGGCAAACATAAAAATGGCAACCACAATAACAACTATCAAAATGAACATATCAGCAGTCAGGATCATTAAGGAGCTACCTTTTCAAAAGTTGACAAATTTTCCGACGATAGAACTTGGAGTTCCGCATCCACACACATTTGGGCAAATATCCCGTTTCTTTCGATCAGTTTACCTGTAAAATGACCATCATAAACCAAACCAAAACCACATGATGGACTATGCGATTTTAGAATAACCGTTTCGCATCCTTCGGACTTCATAATTTCTAAAGAGACCTTTGAACCTGAAATAAAATGTTGGGAGACATCTTCTCCATGTTTATTTATAACTCCAAAACCAGTGGTAATAACTTCACTAGTTGATCGGGTTAATTCGGCAGGTACTCGAGGAGTTGGTAATCCACCGGCGATTTCGGGACATACTGGCACCCATTCACATGGCCATGAGTGTATATCAGGGATTTCACAATTCCCCCCGTCAAACCGACAATTTGTCCCCAGAAGACATGCACTGATTCCTATAGGTTTACGCATCACGTAATTTAATGATTTGTTTTTCATATGAAATAATAAAAGGTTAGCTCTAAAAGAAGGTAAGGAATTGATTCTAAATCAATTATCCCACGTTTACCTTATCTCCAAAATGGATAGAAAATCGATTTTTTACTAATCTGGTTTAGTAATAAGTTTGTTGAGATTCTTGGAACTGAAACAAACTGAATTGTGACACAAAAAAAAATTCTATTTATCTGCACTGGAAACTCCTGCAGGTCTCAAATGGCTGAAGGGTTCGCCCGCGTATTGGGTTGGAATGCTTTTAGTGCCGGCGTTAATCCATCTACCCAAGTCAATCAAAATGCCGTTAAGGTCATGGACGAACTAAACATCGATATTTCCGGACAAAAAACAAATTCCGTGGATGATTATGTAAATGATAATTTTGATGCCGTTGTTACCGTGTGCAATCATGCAGAAGAGCATTGCCCCATATTTACCGGATCTTACAGAAAACGAGTTCATCATTCCTTTCGCGATCCGTATGATGCTATCGGTTCACCTTTAGAGATTATCTCTGTTTACAGAGAAGTGCGAGATCAGATTTATAATTGGCTTAAGATGTTTACTCAAATGGAGCTATCCGATTATGCTAAAAAATAAGCATTATGAATAAAGATACACTAAGAGCAATCTTAAATATTTTAGGTATTCTGGCATGCTTGTACCTATTCCTTGTAGGTATCAACGGAATGAGCGCAGCCATCAAAGGAATGGGTAGTGAATTTGCAGAAAAAATCCTATCCACCACCAGTAATCCCTTCGTAGCTTTATTTATTGGGTTACTTGCTACAGTCCTTTTCCAAAGTTCCTCTACAACAACCTCAATGATTGTCAGTATGGTCAGCGGTGGCGTATTATCTCTTGGAGGAGCAATACCTATGATCATGGGTGCAAATATTGGTACAACTGTAACAAATGCACTCGTTTCATTGGGGCATATTAACAGGGGAAACGAATTTAGAAGAGCTTTTGCCGCATCTACAATTCATGACATTTTTAACGTGATCACGACTTCAATCCTATTTCCTCTTGAATATTATTTTCATTTTCTTGAAAAGGGCGCGACACTGATGGGGACTTTCCTGTTTGGGAATATAACTCCAGAAAATGTTTTTCATAGTCCGGTGAAAGATGTAGTGAAATGGGGAACAAGCCAAATCAAATTTTTTAGTTTCGGAAATAACATATTTTTTCTGGTATTGAGTGTTGGGATTACACTGTTTATGCTCTTTCTAATTGTTAAGCTCCTTCGAAATATGGTTTTGGCCAAAGTAGAAGTCTTTTTTGATAAGTACATTTTTAAAACAGCTCTACGTGCCATGATTTTTGGTGGATTCCTTACGGTAATGGTCCAAAGTTCATCCATCACTACCTCTCTGGTTGTACCTCTGGCTGGCGCCGGTGTACTATCTCTCAGGCAAATATTTCCGTATACATTGGGAGCAAACGTTGGGACAACCGCCACTGCTATTATTGCTGCGCTTACCTTAAATGTGACCGCGCTAGTGGCAGCATTCGCACACTTATTGTTTAATATTTGCGGGATTCTTATTGTTTATCCAATTCCGTTCATTAGGAATATCCCCATTTTTTTAGCAGAGAAATTGGCAATATTCTCAATCAAAAATAAGAGTATTCCTATATTATTTATATTAATCGTTTATGTCCTCATTCCATTAACTGTTATTTTGATCGGAGAATTATAATATGTTTAAGCAAATATTTGAATTATTCAAGACAAATAGCCTGTATGATAAAGCTCTTAAAGAATGTCACGAAATGCTGGACATCGACTTGGTCATGTACAAGTTTTCAATTGATTCTCTTCGGAAAAGTGAAACTGCTGATCTTCCTATGGACTTATATGAAATGGATAAGAAAATAAATGAATTTGAAAGAGATGTCCGTCGAAAGGTCATGACACATTTAGCCATCAGTGGAACAAGTGATTTAGGTTCGGGTCTGGTTCTCATAAGTGTAGTCATTGATATCGAGAGGATTGGAGATTACACCAAAAACATCTATGATATGGCACGAAATCACCCTACAAAGCTCATAGGTGGTAGTATTGAAAAACAGATTCAATCGATTGAAAAGAATGTTACTTTCATTTTTGAAAACGGAATTAAAGCCTTTAAAAATCAAAACATTGTACTCGCCAGAGAGTTAATGCAAACATATAAGAAGGAAGTCTCCAGCTTATGTGATGAGGTCACCCATAATATTATTTCTGGTCAGCTTACAGATTTAACTCCTGATCAGAGCGCCTCACTGGCATTATACTCAAGATATATGAAGCGAATTGCAGCACATTCAAGAAATCTTATCTCAAGTATTGTGAATCCATTTGAGAGAATTGGATATCCTGAATAGATAATTTAGTCTCCGCATACCGTATCTATCAGAATTGCACACACCTTATACGGATCCATATTTGCAGCAGGTCGTCGGTCTTCTAAATACCCTTTCCCTTCGTTTTCAGTCGCCATCGGAATTCGAATAGATGCGCTTCTGTCACTAATACCATACCTGAATTCATGTATACTGCAGGTTTCATGAAGACCAGTGAGTCGTTCCTCGTTGTGTGCACCATAAACTTTGATATGATCATTGTGCCGATCTCGAAGTTTTTCGCAGGCATCTATAACAATTTGTAGCCCACCTTCGTTTCTCATTTCAACCGTACTGAAATTTGTATGTGCACCGGCGCCATTCCAATCACCCAAAACCGGTTTAGGATGCAGTGTTGCACTTACCTTGAATTCTTCGCCTGTTCTGTATAATAACCACCGTGCAAGCCACATTTCATCGGCAACATCAAGTGGACCCAAAGGACCAATCTGGAATTCCCATTGACCGGGCATAACTTCAGCGTTGATACCGGATACATGAAGGCCGGCGTTCAAGCATCTTCTTAGATGTAATTCCACAATATCTCTTCCAAAAACCTCATCTGCACCTACTCCACAATAGAATGGACCCTGTGGGGCAGGATATCCTCCGTCAGGCCAACCAAGTGGAGAACGCCCTCTGAAAAAAGTAAATTCCTGTTCTATCCCGAACCAAGGTTCGTGGGATTTGTGCTTATCGAAAACCTCACTCAAATAGGACCGGGTGTTACTGATGTGAACAGAACCATCTGAATTCATTACCTCACAAAGAACTAATATGTTATCTTCTTTTCTGATGGGGTCAGCAATATATTTGACAGGATTTAACATGCAATCACTTTTCGGTCCAACTGCCTGCATCGTACTGGAACCGTCAAACCCCCAAATTGGAATTTGATCAATTGTTTCTACTGGTCCAGGAATAATCCGGGTTTTACTCCGCAGTTTGGCGGTTGGTTTATGACCATCAATCCAAATGTATTCTGCTTGAATTTTCTTCATTCGATTCCTTTACTTGTTGATAATGGGTACAGTACTGAATTCTTTGTAGGATGATAAAATAATCTGGGTTTCCGTATGCTCAACACCAGGCCAAGCCTGGATTGTTCGCAATAATTTTTCGAGTGTTCCAGTGTTTTGCGTACGGACAATTAGCAAATGCGATCCCCTACCGGTCGTAGAGTAACACTTAATAACTTCAGGCATTTTATTGGCGTTTTCTGTGACCTGACTGTAATGTGATGAAGATTCTGAAATGAGAGTAATGATGGCGCTTACATCCAGTCCGACTAGCTTATGATCAACGATGGCTTGAAATCGTCGAATCACTCCCGATTCCACCAATTTCTTGATCCTTTCGGTAACAGCGGGTATGGACATCCCAATCTGAGCAGCAATTGAACTTGCAGATGCTCGACCATCCTCCTGGAGGATATTCAGTATTTTGATATCAAATTCATCTAAACCAATGTAGTTTTCAATATTTACCATGCTGAAAAATATTATGAGTTTTCTAACTCACACAATAATTATTTCTGTTTTTGCAATACTTTACTTTATTTATTTATTATTATGATTGTTTTTACTTAATAATATAAATCCATACTGAAGTTCTGATCGAGTTATGAAGTAGAGTAGAAAGCGGAATATCCTCATGGATGTAAATCCGGAAATCGGTTTATCATGTAACCCGGTTGCTGATGGTTGATCACAACCAAGTTCAAATGATATGGAAGATAGAACGAAAGAAAGCTATTAGCGCTTAATACGTAATCCTTTATCTTCATTAATGAAAATCCATGATGCTAATTTCCCAATCTGGAGGGGCTCACTGTCTTTCCAGTAGTAGAGTCCATGATGGTATCTGGAGCTCGTATCATCTACAGGCAGTTTGTCAATTTGGTCTAAAATTTGATTAATACGCTTCAGCCATAATTCCATATTTTTTAGTCTTAAGTCCACCCAACCTGCAGCCGCCCATTGATTGATATCTTTTTGAGATATTTTCACCATGTCCTGTCCCAGTTTTGTGGGAATCTTTACAATTGGACCACGAATCAGACTAATACCATCTGATAATAGGATGGGTAATCCGATTGATATAATATTTGAGCGAAGTTCTGAATTTGATTGGATCAGCTCTTCTGCCTTTTTTACTAAAGATTTTGCTGACACTTTTATAATCGATCTCATATCTCCACAAATCTTTTTTAGTAAATAGGCTTCATATAAGATTTTCGATAAGCGCGGTGGTCCCAGTATTTCAAACGCGACACTTTCGGTCCGATGAACTTTTTGTAAAATTTTCATTTCTTCTATCGCAGAATTACGCATGTATCCTGCACGGTAAGTCGGACTCATAATGGAATTATCCAAGGCGCTTATAATATCGTATCCGGTACTATCACCCATAATTTCAAGAACTGTATTTGCTGCGATTTCTTCCGGAGTCACAAACTCCATTTGGCCGGCAGTGGTGATGGCTTCAAATTCAGGTAAGGAAAAAGTACCATTTTCCCCTGTATCAATATAAATAGATTCCAGATTTTTACCCATTTCTTCCCAATTATCGTGTCCTGAAAATTTCCACATATCAGTGAGTTTTATAGCGTTTTCAACTGCACAGTCAAATAGTCTGATGGGTTTCCCATGTTTATAGATTTCTCCATATCCGATCTTTTTCCAGGCGATGGCCGCCGCAGGTTTGATCTCTTTTACAATTGGTCCTTCTGGAGTACGTCCCATGAGAAATAACAGCATGGTATGTGCTCCAGCAAGTGAAGTTTTGCTCAACAGTACCCGACTTGGTTTTTCCTCACTATGAGTATAAGGGATGTTTAGTCCCATACCACCGGTTCCGGTAGTTCCTATTTTGATGTACACACCGGTACCATTTTTTACCATGCTGGCGTGAAGAATCTGTATATGCCGAATAATTTGTGGGATATACAATGTGGCAAGCATTTTCTCAATTTCTTCTTCCAGTTTACCGGTCAATTTTCCAGTTGGCTTTGTGGATAACAATTCCTGTCTCAAATTATAATAACCACTGTAAATATCCTGGTATGCCAGACCTGTAGCTGAATTTACTGAGTCAATGATGATATTGGGTTTATGCTTCGAAATGACCTGATCCAGGAAAGATACGTTTAATTTCTCTTCATCAAAAGCTTCCATGACATCTTCAAGCAATTGTGCTCGATATTTCGGTGTATTCATGATCTCTTGCCTGTTCAGATCTTTTAGAGCACCCCTTACAAAAATGTTACCCCAGACCGGTGTCAATTTAATATCAGAAAACTCATTTGAGATAACCCTGCAAGCGTCCTTGGCTTCTGCTTTTGTCAATGAGAGCACAATGATTTCTTTGGGTTTATAAATTGCTAATTCCCGAATGATCGCCATACCGACCAACCCCCATCCACCTAAAACCAAAACTTTTCTTTGATTAATATCCATAAAAACCTCGCTATTGAAAATTATTTATAAACTTATGACTCCAAGGGCAATCGAATTCACCTTCGTCTCCATTGCATCTGCCCGCGATAACAGTACGACCGGTACCTGAGCGCCCAACACAATACCTCCACCTTTCGCTCCCCCCAATATCAGTAAACTTTTTACAATAGAATTAATTGTCGAAATATTTTGACCTATAAAAATGTCTGTCAAGCCTGAAATATTAGAGTTAAGATTCTTTGAAACTGCACATTCTTTTGACAGAGCCACGTCCAGTGAGATTGGACCTTCAATCACCACATTATTTTCAGTACTGAATAATTCTATTATCTCTCTGATCAGGTCGCTTTCAGGTGATCCAATTTCAGTTTTCTCCGTCAAAGATAGCATCGCCACGTTGGGACAATTGTTCTGTAATCTTCGAGAAAGCAACAATGCATTCTGAACGATGGAACTTAAAATATCACGAGTCAATATGGTATTGACTCCTCCATCTGTACACAACATTAGTCGTGGATACTGCGGAGATTCAACTACCGCCACATGACTTAATCTTCTCTCTGATCGAATCCCCGATTTTTTGTTCAATACTGCTTTTAAGAGTATGTCCGTAGAGATATCCCCTTTCATCAGCAATTTTACCTCACCGTTTCGGACTAGCTGAACTGCTTGTTGTGCAGCGATAGAATGATCCTTATGAATAACATTGACAGCATGAATCCATCCATTGGATTCTGCAAATTCAATAGCCTCGAAGATATGTGGATTATGGGGATTAACCACAGCCATTGGGACTGGTAAGTGTGTAGAAATGCTGGAGTAGATTTCCTGAAAAGAACGGATCATTTATACTCCAAGATGGGACATAAACCCGATAATGCCCGATATGTGCCTTCAGCAAGCGCTTCCAGTTCGAATGCCCCGGGATAAATGAAAAATGTCGAAATAAAGGTGATCGATGCTTTCAATCTGGAACACAACTCGTCTGATTTAGCTAACCCCCCCGTAAGGATCAACCCGTGAACATTCCCTTTTAAAATTGCAAACATACTTCCAGATTCTTTTATGATTTGGTGGATCATACTATCTAATACGGTTTGCGCATCCTTGTTTGTGCTTGCCATTTGGATCACCTGACGGAAATCGTTTGTATTCAGATAACCTTTTAGCCCGCTTTCACAGGTAAGCAGATGTCGGATCTCTTTTTCAGTCATCTCTGATTGATATACCATATCAAGTAATCCTGAAAGGGGAAGCGCCCCTGCTCGTTCCACTGAAAATGGTCCCATCCCAAGCAGAGCATCATTCACATCGATGATTCGACCGCCTGAAACTGCTGCGATGGAAAATCCACTCCCTAAATGAAGGACCACGAACCGGGAGTCCTCTTCCGAAATACCAATGGATGTAGATGTTTTCCGAACACAATATTTTATATTGAGTGCGTGACTTCTACTTTTTCTTTCGATACCTGGTACACCTGAAATTCTGGCTTCGGGGATAAATTCGTCAGTCGTCACCGGATCTGAAATAAATGCAGGTATTTTATTTTCCCGTGCTACTCTATTCGCTAACAATGCGCCCAAGTTTGATGCATGTGAGGAATAGATTTCATTCTGATAATCATCAATCATACGGTCATTAATTCGGTATACTCCACCCGGTAGAGGTTTTAGCGGACCGCCTCTTCCCGATACGGCATTTAGATTGGGGATTTTTGAAATAAATGAGGAAATGAGAGAATATCTAAATTCTTCCTGATCAGACTGGCGAAGAGATATATCATGATCGAGGTGATCAATGTGCAATCTATCAAGACACCTATGATCATCAAAGTACCCAATTTCAGTACTGGTTGACCCGGGATTAATCGCAAGAATAAAGAATTCAATCCCTCCTTCAGGTTAATAAAGATATTGGATTATGTTTTTCACCCACAAGAGATTTACAGGTGATTTCACATTGATTAATAGAATAACAATTTCACCATTCGAGATTAGAGATCTTCGTCAAATGATGCTAATATACCTTCTGTGCTGAATTGATTGGCTTTATATTCCTCCAGCTTTTTCTTAAGGACATTATAATGATCGATTTCCATCTTTGCCAAATGGATTAGAAATTTCTTCATATCCTCGTCCGCAATTTGACTAGCAGCTTCTGTGTAATACTTGTACGCGTCCTGTTCTTCTTTCATCGCGAATTCAAGGATGTTTTCGATAGATGAAAATTGTGGAACTTTCGGTTGAGTCATGATCGTCCCTCCGAATTTGCAGCCACTTTATGCAACTCCATGCCTCGGATAAGTGCTTGTTCATTTAACGGGATCAAATGATGATGCCGTTCCGGAAGCACCTTCTTTAAAGCTTCAATTATGGATTTTAGGGGAATCACAGGTCTGGCACTCAAAAATGCGCCCAGCATCACCATGTTCATAATTTTTTTGTTCTGTAGCTTCACTGATTCCATATTGGCAGGGATTGAAAAGATAGAAATATCCGTACGCGTCGGTTGATTGATAATATTATTGGTTTCATACATTAATACTCCACCGGGTTTTACAGCCGATTCAAATTTATCCATGGAAGGTTGGTTTAAAATAATTGCGGTATCGAATTGATTGATTATGGGAGAACTTACTTTTTTATCTGAAAGTATTACGGTGCAATTTGCAGTACCGCCCCGCATCTCGGGACCATAACTGGGCATCCACACCACTTCTTTATTTTCCACCATTCCTGAATACGCCAGGGTCATCCCCATGCTGAGAACTCCTTGTCCGCCAAATCCTGCAATAATTATTTCTTCGTTCATCTGATTGTCCATCATAAATTAATCTTTAACCGGGAGTTTTATATCTCCCAGTGGAAAGTTATCGAATACGTTTGTTTCCAGCCATTTGTTTGAGTCCACAGGCGTCATTTTCCATCCCGCAGGGCAATTGGAAACCACCTCGACAAAACTCACACCTCCTTTGCCTTCCATCTGATACTTGAAAGCCTTTAGTAGTGCTTTTTTTGTTTTTCTTACATGATTAGCTGATATGACGGATGTTCTGGTTACATAATATGCACCGGGTAAAAGTGCCAACATTTCTGCAATTTTCAGGGGGTGTCCATGAATACTCACATCCCTGCCAGAAGTGGTGGTGGAAGTTTTTACGCCTGGCAATGTGGTCGGTGCCATCTGCCCACCAGTCATTCCATAAATGCCATTGTTGATAAAAATAATAACAATATTTTCACCACGATTGACCGTGTGGATCGTCTCACCGGTCCCGATGGCAGCCAAGTCACCGTCGCCTTGGTAGGTAAATACTATCCGATCAGGACGAACCCGTTTGATTCCGGTAGCAACTGCTGTAGCCCGTCCATGGGCTGCCTGTTGCATATCTATGTTCAGATAATTGTAAGCGAATACAGAACATCCGACGGGAGCGATTCCAATAGTCCGGTCACGGATACCCAATTCATCTACTACCTCCATCAGCAGTCTATGGACAACAGAATGTCCGCATCCGGGACAATAGTGTAATCGCGTGTCAAGAAGTGAGTCCGGGCGATCCCATACAATATCGCAATCATCTAAAAACTCGCAAGTGATTCCTTTATTAATAGTATCAGACATGCGTCACCTCCATGGGATTGTACTGTTCGTACATAGATTTAATTTTGTTTACAATCTCATCCGGCGTGGGAATTAAGCCCCCCATCCTGCCGTAAAATTCCACAGGGACCTTCCCGGAAACATTGAGTTGAACATCCTCCAGCATCTGACCCGCGTTCATTTCTACTACCAGCATTTGATCCACTTGTTCTGCTAATGATTTAATCTGATCTTTAGGAAACGGGAATAATGTTTTCGGTCTCATAAGTCCAACCTTCATTCCCTGCTCACGGCAGATATCAACAGCTTTGTGCGCCACACGAGCAGATAATCCAAATGCAACGATAACCAAGTCTGCATCCTCTGTTTCAACAGTCTCGTATCGAACTTCCTTTTCCTGAATTTCCCGGTATTTTGCTTGGAGCTTCAGATTAACTTCTTCCATTTTTTCTGTTTTGATGTAGAGAGAGGTGATTACTTTATGAGTACCAGTAGCATTTCCGGTTGTCGCCCATTCGGATTTGTCCACTTTGTGGGCTTCAATATCGTAGTCAGGAAATTTGACGGCTTCCATCATTTGTCCTAATGCTCCATCTGACAGGATGAGCACAGGATTTCTGTATTTATCCGCCAAGTCGAACCCCAGATAAACAAAATCCGCCATTTCTTGCACACTGTTCGGGGCAAGGACTATAAGCTTGTAATCACCATGACCGCCTCCTTTAACCGCTTGAAAATAATCTCCCTGCGAAGGTTGGATCGTTCCAAGCCCGGGACCACCTCGAACTACATTCACCAAAAGACAAGGCAGTTCGGCACATGCGATATAAGAAATACATTCCTGCATCAAACTGAAACCGGGACTGCTGGTGCTGGTCATGGCACGCTCTCCAATCCCTGCGGCACCATAAACCATATTGATAGCGGCAATTTCACTTTCGGCCTGCACAAAAGACCCACCTCTGTTATTTAAATGGACAGACAGGTATTCCAGCAATTCAGATTGTGGAGTAATGGGATAACCAAAGTATCCTTTCATTCCTGCGCGGATCGCTGCTTCTGCCAGCGCTTCGTTGCCTTTCATTAGCTGTTTTTGACTCATATTTAATTAACTCACATTTACAGTAATATTTTCAGTAACGTTGGTAATAACCGCTACCCGTTCTTTTTTTGTTTTGTTCTTGCTCTCGCGATAGACCGTTATAATCGCTTCAGGACACACCAGAGCACAGTTCGTACATCCCGTACAGTTATCCTGAACCAACACCGCGTAATGATATCCCTGGGTATTAATGTGTTCTGACATTTTCAACGAGTCTTGTGGGCATTCCACTATGCAGAGTTCACAGCCTTTGCAGTTGTCAATGTTGATGGAAATATGTCCTTTTATTTTTGCCATTCTCTGTCCTTATTGCTGATATAATTGTCTTATTATCGGGTAAAATTTACGGGTGAATGAGTATTTGCCCGAAGCGGAAAACCGAGAGAAATAAACTGTACTGAAATTGAACTAAACCGCTGATTCTGTGATCCTGGTTTATTAATTATTTTAGTAATGATATTCAAGATCACCTCGTTAAGATGGATGTTATGATTATTTCCGGTAGGATTGACAACATAATTTCACTCAATACCATCAAACAAGGGCTTAAAATAATCTGGTAAACAGAAAGGGACTTCAATGAAAAAAATATTTTTTATCTCAATATGCACGTTGATCACCTCCTTTATAGGTGCACAAAATTATCAAGCGGGAGATCATGAACTAGCCGTTATACCTACTGCTTATACAATGGAAAAAGGACAAGCATATTTTACTGACTGGGAGTTGTTTCTTATTAATTACACTTATGCCCCAACAAACAAAACACATATTAGCTTTCTCTCCCTTTTCCCACTAACTACGGAATTTATTGAAACCATATCACTGGGTATTAAACATCAGTATTTGAATAACGAAAATCTCAAAGCAGCCTTAATCGCCACGTACACACCAAAAAGTCAGTTTTCATCTATTGGGACAGTTTTCAGTTTTGGGGAAAATCCCACAGGACTCCATTTGGGAGCGGGTATATTGAATTTTGTAGATGATGATGGCGATGTAAGACACCAAGAATTGACATATTTTGCAGGGTACCGGACCGATTTGAGCCAACGGACCTCCTTCATGTTTGAGTATGCTAATTTCAATACTCTGGCTGAGGCAGAATTTAATGGGATGATTTCGCTTGGGTTCCGGTTTAGAACTCACAATGTGACGTGGGATTTATCCGGTATCCGTCCGTTGGAAAGTACAGGTGATTTTCTCTTTTTCCCACTGCTGAAAGCCACATTCCTTATCGATTAGTTTGTCTGATCCAATCCATTGACGGTTTTGGATTCATTCAGAATCTCACGGATTTCTTCGGCCGAGTATTGTTTCCCCTGATCCATCCCTTCGCAGGATTCACTCACCAGAAACATCAAGTTACATTCCTAACGTATCACCCTCGATTAAACTACATCGGGACAACCCCCCTCACTTGTCACGTAGAAAGCAATCACCACATAATTATCCAACAAATACGTTGTGCAACTGATCTGTTGTATAATATATTTTCTACGTTTAATAGGAGATAATCTAAATGAGTGACTTTGTAGTAGGTGGAATTGCCTGTGATGAGGACTTCTTTTTCCGGGAAGAGTTTATCGCAGATTTGTGGGATGCATTGAGAAAAGATCACGTTTTATTACTTGCGCCCAGACGTATGGGAAAATCCAGCGTAATGAATAAAATGCAGCAAAACCCTGAAAATGGCATTCTATCGATAAAACTAAATGTAGAAGATATCAACCACCCAGGTGATTTTCTGCTATCGTTGATTGGAGCAATTAAGGAACACCAGGAAGATTTTTTCAAAAAAGTGCTCACCAAAACCTGGCAGTTGATCAAAAAAATCTACGATCAACTTGAGACAATTTCGATATCCGAATTTCAGGTAACATTGCGCAAGTCGGATAATTGGAAGTCCAACTGGCAGCTAAGAGGCAAGGAGCTGGTTGAAATACTAGAAAACAGTCAGGAAAAACTGCTGATTATTTTAGACGAACTACCGGATATGATCATCGACATGAAAAAACATCATCCAGAAGAAGTTATCCCATTTCTGCACTTTTTCCGAACGATCAGGCAGAAACAGGGCACAAATATTCGCTGGTTAGTTGGTGGATCGGTAAACATCCGTGGTACTCTTGAACAGATGAATCAGGTAAAACTGATCAATGATTTCAAAATTGAGATTCTACATTCTTTTACTGCAAATGAGGTAACAATTTTTATAACTCGCATGTTAGAAGAACGAGAAGTAAAATTTGATGTAGATGTTATCCCTAAAACGTTGGAGCTACTGGGCTCTCCAATCCCGGTCTTTTTACAGATGTTCACACAAGAATTATATCGGCATTGGCGTAAACATGGGCAAGAACTTTCAGCCGATTCAGTAAACCAAGTTTTTGAACATGCATTATTGGGAGATTTGGCAAAGGATAAACTGCACCATAATCGGGATCGAATAGAATTGTACTATCCAGAAAAGCAAAAAACACCTGCTTATAAAATCCTCACTGAAATATCCAAAAGTGAGATGGGTATCACCAAAAAACAGCTGAAGCAGCTTTATTATCAGCACTCTGATAAACAATTAGCACTTGAAGTCGAATTAAAGCCAGATGTAGATTTTGCTCAGTTGATGTATTTCATGCAGACTGATTTTTATATAGAAGAGTCAGAAAGTGGAAAGTTTGATTATAGCAGCCATCTGTTAAAGTTATGGTGGAGAAAGAATTATGCCTGAAAAATTTAATCCTGATTCAGTGATCGGTCTGTATCGTAAAGATATTTCCTCTGACAAACGGCTTTGTAAAACAACTGTTGCTCGCCAGGATTTGGTGGATGAAATCATCCAAAAGTTGAAAAACAGTAAAAATAGCACACAGCATTTTGTCTTTATCGGTCCGCGAGGTATTGGTAAAACCCATCTGCTTTCATTGATCGAATTTGAAGTCAACAGCACGCCCGAATTATCGAATAAATATGTGCCTATCCGTTTCCCGGAAGAAAATAACCGAATACTCTCTTTTGCTGATTTTTTAATTGGGATCGTTGAAATACTGAGTGTGGTAAATATCGATTCTCAATGCCTGGGACTGTTCGAGGCCATAAACGAAGAGCAAGATGACGATATAATTACCGATACGATTTTACCGAGACTTTCACAGTTTCATAAAACCACTGGTAAAAAACTGTTGATCTTTGTTGAAAATCTGGATGCCCTTTTTTCACAACAGATGAAAAACTCCAAATCCATTCACCAACTACGCAAGTTTTTGATGGACAACCCGATTGCAGTATTCGTTGGTACATCGCCAATCTATTTCAAAGGATTCAATGATATAAAACACCCGCTCTACGATTTCTTTGATATACAGGTTATCCGCGATTTAACTGAAGAAGAGACAATAGAATTAATCCGTTTAAATCTTGAGTATGATCAGTTTGAAGATCAGATTCATATTTTTGAACAGTTAAAACCTAAAATTACAGCACTGCACATTATGACTGGTGGGAATCCACGTCTCATTCTAATGCTGTACGGATTGATAACAAAGGATAACATTCTCGATGTTAAAATCCAGTTTCAACAATTGCTTGACAAAGTCACTCCTTTTTATCAGGACCGAATAAAAGATTTGCAACCACAACAGAGGGCGCTGTTGGAAACGATGGCACTGATGCGTTCAGCTCGCGTACCCCGAACGCCTGGAAATATCGCCCGCAAAATGCGCAAATCTCCCGGTCACATTTCTACTTTACTACAAAGAATGGTTCAGTCCGGTTATCTGTTGATTGCCATCAATCCAAACGACAAACGCTCCAAACTCTATCGCATAAAAGAGGGCTTCTTTGATCTTTGGCTGGCGATGAATCAATCTCGTTTACACCGCAAACGTTTCCCCTTTTTGGTTGAGTTTTTTGAGCGCTGGTATAGCGATAAAAAAGAGCGTGAGAGAAAACGCTGTGATTTAAGAGCTACTACAAAGGAATATACCGATGAACGAAGTAACCAGATTACAGATGAGATCACAGGTTATTTGTCTGATTTAGGTTCAAGGGATGAACAAGTCCAAACCAAAATCGAGATAGCACTTGAGAAATTGAAGCATGGTGATATTGAGTACTCAACCAAAATGCTCACCGAACTAAAACCGCTGGCAGGTGATAGTAAACTGTTTGCGTGGATGACCGACAAACTTGGTTTATGGCAGAGCGAAGGAATTGAAAAGGATATTTACCAACAGTTTGAAGAGATGATAGACTACTGGCGAAAGTATCGTTCGGGTGATCTGGAGGATGCAGCACAGATCGCACAGCAGTTGAGTTATGATTTTACAAGATCGGGCTTACATCAGATCAATGAATTATTTCTAACAGATGCCCTCGAAAAAACCGAATCAGAATCGCAGAAAATACCTTTGCTTTTGCGGATGGCGAGCAGTCAGAAAATTGATGGGCGCTACAATGCGTCTCTGCAAACACTTGATGATACGTTGAAACTTTGTCGGGATTTTAATGATAGAAAAAATGAAAGTATAACACTTAACAATATCAGTCTGGTTTATCAAGCCCGAGGAGATTACGACAAAGCCCTGAAATATCTGGAAGATTCTCTCATAATTAGTCAGGAGATCGGGAACAGGGCTGTTGAATGTGCAACACTTAACAATATCAGTCTGGTTTATCAAGCCCGAGGAGATTACGACAAAGCCCTGAAATATCTGGAAGAGTCTCTCATAATTAGTCAGGAGATCGGGAACAGGGCTGGTGAAGGTACAACACTTAACAATTTCAGTCAGGTTTATCACACCCGAGGTGATTACGACAAAGCCCTAAAATATCTGGAAGATTCTCTCATAATTAGTCAGGAGATCGGGGACAGGGCTGGTGAAGGTATGACACTTAACAATATCAGTCAGGTTTATAAAGCCCAAAGAGATTACAAAAAAGCCCTGAAATATCTGGAAGAGTCTCTCAAAATTCGTCAGGAGATCGGGGACAGGGCTGGTGAAGGTACAACACTTAACAATATCAGTCAGATCTTTGATGCCCGAGGAGATTACAAAAAAGCCCTGAAATATCTGGAAGAGTCTCTCAAAATTAGTCAGGAGATCGGGGACAGGGCTGGTATGTGTGCAACACTTTTCAACCTGGGGCACATCCACTGGACAAAAAAAGAACAACAGCAAGCAGTACGAGCATGGGTAACTGTTTTTGTGATTGCCAAACAGATCGGTGAAGCACAAGCCCTGAAAGAACTCGACAACCTGGCAAAATACTTTGGTCAAAAAGGGATTGAGTTTTGGGAGAAATTGGCTGAAGATTTTAATATTAAAAAATAAAAATAGAAGATTGGGAGAGTTGACACGTTATCAAGTTGACAAGTTTAAAGATGAAACACAGCACGAAAAGGTTTACATAGTTGGGTACCGGGTTGATATGAGCAAAAGGACGTCATTTATGGTCGAATATGCTAATTTCAATACTCTGGCTGAGGCAGAATTTAATGTGATGATTTCGCTTGGGTACCGGTTTAGAACTCACAATGAGACGTGGGATTTATCCGGTATCCGTCCGTTGGAAAGTACAGGAGATTTTCTCTTTGCTCCTTTGTTAAAGGCTACATTCTTGATCGATTAGTTTGTCTGATCCAATCCGTTGACGGTTTTGGATTCATTTAGAATCCCACGGATTTCTTCGGCCGAGTATTGTTTCCCCTGATCCATCCCTTCGCAAGATTCGCTCACCTGACTCCACCGAACCCGGGACTTTAAAATATCCGGCCAGAAGGGAAAGGTCCTACATTGCTTTGGACGAGCGGAGTAGACAATACAGCGATCATCTTCTAGAAAAATACAGGCATCTACTTTTGATTTTAATACCAGTTTTCCACGAAATGCAGTGATGTAGTTTAAAACGAAGTCTTCTTCAGGTGAGGTTAAATAACGTGCAATTGAGGAGATCTCTTCATCGGTCACATATACAACAGCATCTGAATATTTACAACATTCTCCACAACCGGTGCATTCAAATTTCAGGCCGTTATCGTAGAACCGGGATTTCAAACTTAATTGTTTGATCGAAAATTAAAGAGGCGTTCCGAGGACAATAGCCACTAACTGCACCACGTCTAGGACATCCAAAACGCCGTCACAGGATAAATCACCCTCGATTAATTCCATCGGAGTAGGATCATTTATCCCAATAATTATTGATACAGTTCGCACAATGTCTAGAATATCTATTGCACCGTCCGCATTCAAATCTCCGGTGGCTCTACAAGGAGCATTCGTAGTGAATTTGATGGCAAGGTTCTCTGTGAGCATCTGATCATCATCCACATGCCACCAGGCACCGGGACTTGGATTATTGCAGAAAAGGTACTGGAGACCATCTAATTGGTCAGGTGATTCAATGCCTATGGTAGAATAATTTCCATTACTATCGATGTCGTGTATCTCTTGATATTGAAATAAAATTTCACCGTCACCAGTGTCTGTTGGATACGCTTCCGGATTATATAATATGACTTGGAACGTTTCTTTAATACACCCTATCGTATCACAGAACTCGTCATCCTCACCATTTGCGACATTATCCCATTGAACGATAAACCGCTGATTGTCAGCATCATACCAAGAGAAAATGGTAAAGGGTTCTGTTCCACCATTATCATCCATATCATCCATGAAGGGAGCAATCATCCCTGACGGCCCCATAAACATTGGGATACTGAAATTCCAAAAATAATCAATCGTACATGGCAACAGGGACAACCAACCATTGGATCCTATTGTGACCTCGCTATACACCTGGCCATAGTATGTAAAATCAAATGGGAGTGGTACAAGAAAATGACTGTCATCATCCAAGGGTAATAGGCTGCCAGATCCACCATCTGCAGGGTTGAGTTCAATCCAATCATAAACCGGTGCTTCTTCATAATCGGTATCAAAATTATCGTATGCCCAATATCCATACTGATCGGGAGCCAATGGATCATTTTCTGTGATGGGACCAATTGTTATGGGGATAGTCGATTCAGCAATAATCTGCCCATCCATTGAAAAATCAGCTTGTAAATAGATCCGACTACTAATGGGGAATTGGCCTATCTCACCACTAAACAGGTTATTTGTTTCAGAAGTGGAAAACGGCAGTAACTCTAAAGTATCGGTGGAGAAAGACCCAAAAAATCCATTGTCTGTCAAACTGGTCAGGGAAATATCCACAGGTGAAAATGATATTTGTGATGGGTTGAAAATGCTTAATTGGATATCCACGGTTTCACCTGATTCGACGTAATCATTCCCTGTTGAGAACACAGGTTGAACATCAAACGCTGTCCAAATATGAGGTGTGAAAGGAGTGCCATCGTCCTCGATAAAAGCAATATCAATCCTTTTCTGAAGAAACTGGGATTTATTTAAGTACAGAATGAGTTCGGAACCTTCAGGTATTCCATCGAAATCAATGTCCAGATATCCTTCAGGGGTAGACATTCCCTTCCCCACCAATTCATTGCCCATAATAAGTGCTCCCACAACTTCCTCTATCGGATTGCCACCCTCATCCGTAATCATTGTGGATATAAATGATTGATGTAGTTGAGTGTTACCTATCACATCTGAAAATAGTACGGAGGGTGTCAAAAGCCATACCGGCAGACTTGGATCGCCGATAACCGAGTATATATGGTGATAGAATTCTACAACATCTCCGGAACCCGCTAGTTGAGGAAATTCATCTATAAGGGATTGTTTTCCGATATGTAAGGCAGACCCCAACTCTGCAGTCTCTCCATGCAATAATGCACGCCAATAATTCCCACATATCACATTATTATACCGGGTATCCGTATCCAGATCAGATGGTCCAATCACGGCAACAGCTCCCTGCGGATTATTGAGTGTTCCAGTTGTAGTTAGGGCTTCTGCAAAACATTTGACAGGTCCCTGATTATTCAAATCGGCACCAAAATCACCAGTATTGCACACAAAACTGCTAACCACCGGCAGTTTCCATTGATGGGTTAATTCCTGGATATGTGCAATGTGGAATTCAGGAAAATGCCATCCGTGAGAATTTCCCCATCCACGGTAGTTGATGATCCCTCTCCCTGCACTCCAATTATTGATAATATCTGGCGGGTCAGGGATTTGGTTCCCTGCATGAAAAAACACCGTGTCTATTAGTGCATACCCATAGTCATCTAATTGATCATAGAGCCAGTATGAGGTCCAAACCGGTGTCACAGGCCAAAATGATGGATCAATCTCTTCACCGTCATTATTGCTATAATTCCCTGCAACCAAAAGTGCGCTGTCTGTATATGCATTTTCTGCAATGGGTAATAAATCTCTTCGGATGTATTGGATGGTTCTTGATTTTATATTGATAAAATCGCCCGCATTTCTGATGGACCATCTTCCAACAATAAACTTTGGAGTAAGGACATCATAATCCTCTTCCCCGGGGGTATCATTGTAAAATGAGTAGGGATAGTCGGTCACATCAACTTCATCTTCGTTGACAGATTGAATAAAATGAGTGGGTACAGGGAAAGAACCATTGATATCCCCCACCAGCAAAACATACTCCAGCATTGGGTTTTCCAACACATACGCCAGAAGGTAATTTTTTAATTCAGATGGATCAGAAGAGGATAGTCCTTCGGTATTCAAAGAAATAACATCCACATCGAAACCCTGGGATTTTTTAAAAGCCACAAAATCTCCTCCATACTGTTCTGAGGTAAGATAGGGTTCCAAATAACTATTTGCCAATACAATGAGGTACGTTCCCCGGGAATATTGACCCACAATTCGATTATTCAGCCACTTTTGATTCAAAGGAAGCATTTCCAATGAAGTAGCACAGACAATACTCATGAATAATAATGTAACTATGACTTTTATTTTCATATCACTTTCCTTGTTGAAACAATGTACTTTTATGGTTGTAAAATGACCATAATAATATAGACAATATCGAGTATATCAACATCGCCTTCACCCGTAACATCCGAAGTACATAATTGATAATTGGTAAATGAAATGTTCAGGATCCCATCGACCATAGACACGATATCCAAAATATCTGATAGCCCATCCCGGTTCAGATCTGCGATTGGGCAATCACTTAATGGTTCGTACCACAAACTCATCGTATCAATATGAAGTCCACGATACCCAATATTAGAATCACTTGACATTCCCACGGATATTTGACACATATCACCTGATATATTTTCAATTGGAATAAATTCTCTGTGGTTTTCCCAATTCTGGAGGGTTCGATTTACACGAAAATTAAAATTTTCTGTTGAAAGATTTACAAAACCGGTATCATTCCCCCACTCAAATTCATATTGAAAATCCAATACCATCTCCAGAACAGAATTGTCATTCAATGAAAACGGATCAGATTCGATGAGAGATTGATGTGCATCAGGATAAATTAGACTATTTTGGGATAAAAGACTTCCCATTTGGATATTCCAAAAACCATCGGCTACAGTCCATCCGGACATATCTTCGAAAGTTTCAATAAATAGCACTCCCGCCCACTTTAATTCGACTTGAGTACTAATATCGGATTCTAAATTCAATGTAATGTGTTTTGGATAAATATCGTCCGATCCCCAAATCGAAATTTCATAAGAATTTTGTGGAAGTAAAATGGTAACATTATTTTCAAATGTTGATATGGTATCTACAATACCAATTTCATCTTGATACGTTATAAAAATAACACCGCCGTATAATTCAGGAGTAAGAATTTCAATAGAAAATTCATATTGAGGTTTGGGCACCAGACTCACATCCAAAACATTAGTGACACTACTGCTTGAGGTGACAGAATGTGATTGGGATTCATATCCTCTTGCATCCACATTGATTTGGAATGTACCCGGATAAAGCAATCGACGAAATCTACCAAATTCGTCTGTTGTTCGTGGTTCCAACATCGGTCCATCCATTTGTGGAAAGGTAATTATTGCTGTCACCGGATATCCGGTTTCTGAATCAGTAACAATACCTTTTATCTGATAATCATCTGCTCCCAGAGGATCCTCATCGCCTTGTCCAGCATTCCCAATGGCTCGATTCATAAGATGGAAAGCGCCACGCAAATTCCTATTGATCGTATCAGTAATCAACGATTCATCGGTGGGTTGAAGATTAGCAGAACCAGTTTCAATTAGATATTGGATACATCCGGTTTGAGTGTACAGCCAGTCATGTGCATTTCCCCTCCGAGAAACACTGGGGATAGCCAGATAATATCCGGAGCCTTCTTCATCGGGTATCAGATGGGCGATGTCTTCACCCAGTTGAGAGATAACCTGAAAATCAGGTGATTGCTTGCCCACATCCCATTCCCAAGGATAGACTATTTTCTCCGAAACACATCCAGATCGGGAGCTATGATATGCAATGGAAAGTAGAAAATTCTGATCCGTAGCAAAATCCCGGATCGCTCCAACTTCAGATTCCGAAAATGGTGCGGGTCCACGATAATAATCGTAATTGGCATAGTAAGACCCACAGCCGCCATCCACCTGCCAGAGACCTTCCCCTAAAAACCAGTTGAAATCATAATTTCGGTTGAGATCTACACCATCAGTATCATTCCCAACTCCCACCGAAAAATCAAATAGTCCATTAAAATTAATATCGGTTCGATTCTTTCGGTAGGCTTCATCTTGCAGCCAGTTTCCATCTAATTCAAAACCATGTACCACCTGAAGTCCCTCAGGGTTATAGGTTGGAATAATCCAAATCTCAGATGTTTGTAGCAAGGTTTTCATATGCGAGTAATAAGTTCCAATATACTGCTGAGGATTTAGGAACATGTAAATGAGCTGCATGGATATTTCCACACCGTAGATCTCCTCAGCATGGCACTGACCTAAAAAAAGTGTGCGAGGCTCATCTTCTTTTACATCTGCATTGTACGAAAGGCGGACTCCCCAGAAAGGTAAATCTGAATCATTTGATCTGCCAATCTCCTCAAGGTGATATATGATCCCGCTGCCCGGATAACCGGGAGATGGATTTGGATTATCACCAAATTGTTGATCCCATTCTTCCAGTTGAGCCTGGATCTCTTCATAGGTATGCCAACGGTCAATCAGACGATTATCCTGATTTAATCCAATTGCAAGAAAAAGAAGGATAAACAGGTATACTCGCATCAGGGTCCAACAATAATATTAACAATGATTACAATATCAAGAACGTCTATACTGTTATCACAATTCACATCCGCTTCAAAGAATTGATCAGGTGTCGGAGTAATAGTTCCCAACACTATGCCAACTGCCATCACCACATCCAAAACATCAATATTGCCATCGCCATTCACGTCACCGGTACCGCAATCAGCTGTCACCGTCCTGGACTGAGTATACAAATTGATGAGATCTTCCTTACCGGAGCTACGACCATCCAACCAATAAATGAAATAATGGTTATTTGTGTGTGAATATTTGCCAATTTTGGGTCTTTCCTGCTTAAATGAAACATTACACAATACCGTCCCACCCTGTTCGAACACCGAATTATCATTTTGAATTTCCTGATAATAAATATCTGCAGCAAGACTAGTTCGTGTGTCCTCCCAACTAATCATAAACGTTCCATTATCACTGGTAAAGACAAAGGGATTATTTTGACCTGATCCGGACATTGCGGCTAATTCAATTTCATCCATCAGGGTCAAATCAGTCATATTTATCTGTGTACAATAAATATCCCAATCATTACCGTTTACAAAATCTTCCCAACAAACCAGAATTTCATTTGTCGATTCGCTATAGGATAAAGTGGGTTTCTGTTGATCATTGGATTTTGTTGAAATACTGAACCCATTGGGTTCTCCACCTAATGTGCCATTGAATTCGATGAATTGCCCATAAATATCAGCATTGCCATTTCGCGTATCTTTCCATACTCCAAAATACCCGGTTGGCGTAATTACAGATTTAAATTCATTGTGATCACCGGCGAGAACGGCAATCTCTACAGGTTCTTCCCAACCCTCACCAATGTTGCCGTTGCCGTCAAGTAATCGGCTGTACAGGTATTGATTTCCGGCATCTTCCTGAGCCCAGGTCATGATACATCCTCCACCGGGGACTGCTTTAATATCGGACACAATATTGTCTCCATCTAAAGCGCTGACCAGTACACCCTCTCCGCTCCACTGCGGGACTCCAAGAGCATCATATTTTTGAGCAAATAAAGCATATGACCAAGATATATCAAATCGAACATCAGACCAACTTATATAAAAATAACCATCATCACCAACGGTAACTCTGGAGTAATTCTGATTGCTTGCAAATGTTGGCACGTATAGTGGCTGACCTTCTGGATTGCCAATCGCTGAAAGATTGTCACTTATTAAAAAAACGGTATAGTACTGTAGCAAAGTACCCCATTCATCCTCGGTAATAAAATTCATGAACAAATAGTCACCGGATCTAACCATCTTTGGAAAGCTGGTAAATGGATTTGATCCCATGATAAACGAAGATGAAGTCCCATATTCATTCACAATATTTTCATAATTTGAATTAATAATCATACCATAAACAGATGGGTTAGCGCTTCCCCATCTGGTATCTTCCCAATAGATGAGGTTTCGTTCATCACCAAGATATACAGAAGATACATCTATTACATTTCCGTCTGTCCCATAGTATAATTCAACCCCATCATCATCCAGTGTAGTACCCAAATCAGGATCAATATGCTGGACATACAATCCAATACTTCCGGTTCGTTTATCCCCCCAAACCGTTAATGAGCCACCATTATTATCTGGTCTGATAACTGGTGCTTCCTGCTTCCCTTCGACGGAACAAATATTAAGCCCATTATTCTGGAAGGAAAGTGTGTTATCCTCCTTAATATGTTGCAGGTAAATATCCATGCCCGTTGAATTTGAGTTGCGTTCATCCTGCCAAATAAAATATACTCCACCCACACCATCCGTGGTTAGTCTTGGTTTTGTCTGTTTACCAAATTCGGTACTTATGGGTTTACCATCTGATTCCCAATGGACATTACCATCTATAGATACTTTTTGAGCATACACATCATAATTGAAATTCCGCTCATCCTGCCATACGACAAATGCATATCCGTTTTCAGCTTTCACACGAGGTTCTGATTGCGTTTCACCATCACCACATATCATAACACCTTCAGGATCTAATAAAACAGATCCATCTTCATCAATGAATTGAATAAAGATATCAATTTTTTCCGAATTAAACCGCCGATCTTCCCAAACGATGGCGGAAATGGTATCAGTGACATTGTTGATTTTAGGTTTTTCCTGTTTCCCAAGTACATCGCATATTATCACTCCGTTCTCATCGCTTGCAGACCAAACTGTATTGCACTGCGAATCGATTCTTTGTGAATACAGATCCGACTCTTCACCGCTAGGCACCTGTCCCCATACAAGATTTGCAAATCCGGCGCCACCCGTTTCAATACTAACATCGTTATGTTGCCCCGGCCCTGCTAAAATGGGTACACCTATTCCCGGTGCAATAATATCACCTTGATCAGGTGTAAGATGCGTTCCATAAGTATGTCCATATATTGAGACAGAAAGATCTTTCCAAATCACAAAAATACCTCCGTTACCATCGTAGCAGGAATTCAATTCCACCTGCTTCCCGGGGACAATAGTTAGAGGTACTCCTTCTTCACCCCACATGATCTCACCGCTAGCGTTTACATATTGTCCATATACGTCTCCATCGTCAGGCTCGTTGCGATAATCAATCCAGACTACATATGAACCACCGGATCCATCGCTGATCACTTGTGGGTCCTCTTGTCGCCCATCGGCATTAACCACGATTACCCCATCTTCATTCCATAATGCTTCACCGGCTGGATTGACCTTCTGTATGAACACATCCCTGCCGCCACTTCTGGTATCTGACCATACAAATATCAAGTTCCCGTCGTCCCCTGAATCTGCCGATCTTTGCCACTCAATATGCACACCTTGCCTTACTGGCAATCCATTTTGTACCCAATCAAATTGCGCTAATAGTAATGTTGTTGTAAATAAAATAAATAAAAATTTTCTCATCTTTTCTTCTATATCCTTTATTAAGTAATTCGGATTAAAGTTGCAACTAAAAATTGTCAATATTCAAGAAATGAAACCTGAATACCGTTCCGTGTCGCAGCAAACACACAATACTCATTCACCAATTCAACTTTATAGGTATAATCTGCGTCCACAAAACCGATTTCAGATGCGAGTATTTGATTTTCCGTCCAATGGATGTCATACAAAAGAACCCCATCGCTTCCTGCTGCTAAGGCGAGTACATTGTTGTACATATCAATACCTTGTACAGTGTATCCGTCCGCGATGCGTAAATTAACGGTCGGTTGCCCATTAGAATCAAGTAACGCAAGGTAACATCCTTTATCATCGGTTAATCCTGCAATTACAAGTCCGTTATTGGCATAAATATCTGATACCTCGCCGGGGATATTATCAAATTCAGATTTGAATTCCAGACCACCGGATGAAGTTTGTTTAAAGATCTGAATACCCAATTGCGAATTTGCAACATACAGGGTACTGTCGGAGAAATAGATATCCTGTGAATCAACATTCAGATCATCATATCTTTGAGAAAGGTATCCCCAAAATACAATGGAAGAATCAAAATCATATTGAATTTCTAAATTCCGAACAGAGATGTAATTAGTGGCGGCGTCCTCACTTTTTTTCAATACATAGAGATATATCCGATCTGCTTGAGTTTGATCCAAAGTTATTGCCCTAACTTCATCCCGATTTGCTGATCCATCAGACGGAACTACCGGATCATAAGACGAGGGAGTGCCTACATTTTGATAAAATACATCATCTCCATAATCCATTCCAAAAAATAGAGGGTAATCATTGCCATTTATTTTATCTGTCAACTCAACACTCCATAGTCTGTCAATGATGCCATCATTATCAATATCATTTACCTCGTCAATCAACTCGTACGTAATGGAATTTCCCGTCAGTTGGTATCGATACGTCTGATATCCATTTTCATCTGCAGCCACTACGATGAGTGAGTCATTAATAGAAATATCCCGGCAATACCCACCGGTATCGATTGTGATCTGATTCTTTGTTTTTACACCAACCGGATCCGATGGTGTTCGACATGCATTCGCCCATAATAGTAACAGCGAAAAAGTGATTATTTTAAGTACAGATATTTTTTTCATGTGTTTATCCAAATGTCATTTAATAAAATAAATCCAAGGTAAAGTCGTACGTGAATTTTAACCAAACTTCATATTTGTCGAATGTTTTGAGTGAACTTACCCAATCATATTGAGAATCAGTTCTACGAAGCCGATAGTTAATTCTGAATTGTCCAGATAGCTTTCGGGTGATGTCCCTATCGGCCCAGACTGAACTTTTGTAATCCCAATGGTATCTCCCCAGATGCAATGGATCATCCGGATCAAGACTTTCGTATTCACGATATTCTGCTGATAGTAAAATATGAACTGCCTTGAGTGTATTGTGGGGATAATAGGTTCCTAAAAAACCGGTTGATGTTACAGAATATGCTCGATCAATTGTTGTTGAGGAAAGCCCGTTATTAAAAGAAATATTATCTCCAGCACCAATATTTACCCAAAAGGACAATCGAGTATCCGGAATCATCCGGGTATAAATCCGGCTTTCAATTGACAAGATATCCATATCAAATTCGGTAAACTCCCGCACAAAATACTGTTTATTTAGCTGTGATTTAAGACGTATCCAAGTTTTGCGAAATACTGGAAATGAGTAGGTGGCATAAACTGTCTCACTGGTAAATCGGCATTTTTGCGTATCACGAACCAAACTATCCGAGTCACGGTAATAACGAAGAAAAATATCGGGAGAAATCACATAACCAAGTGTCAGCCATTGGTAGGAGCCGAGATGTTGTTCCAGAGCGACCGACATTGATGCATAAGACTTTATTTTGGATTGTCCATAATCCGAATACGCAAGTCTGAACTTCAGGTTTGTATCATGTCTTGAGTGAAAAACTGGGCTATAGGTTAATCTAAATTCTGGTTTGATTACAAAACTGTCAAACGATGGTGAATCACCCAGCATCCAGGCAGAAAAATCAGCGTTGTCCATTTCCTCTCCGGAGAATCGGAGGAAATTGCTGTCGTACCCCAGCGATACAGCGGCTTTAAAATATAACGGAACCGTCAATCTGTGTATGAAGTCCTGCATGTGCACTAAAGACACCAACAGAAACATAATTATAAAGTAATTTCGAACGGATTTTTTCATAATATTGCCGGGATAATAATCCGGTTACTTGTAGAGTAATCCTCTGATATAAACCGTTCGATCTTTATCCAGCAATTCAAGTTTATACACGGTCGTACCTTCCTTGGTATCAACCAGGCAGGATCGCCATTTTCCGGGAACGAGTTTTTTATTACTTTCCACCATGCTTTCTTCTGACCGTTCAGTAGAAAAATAATACGTCCCAATCACTTGATTATTTTCCCATATCCTGATCCGATATGGTTCTTCACCTGTCATCCGGTCATCAAAAGCCAGTCGGCTGATCACATTCAGTTCGCCGGGACTATCAACTGAAAATAGAATATCATTGCCAAGTTGCAATTCAATATACCGAAATGATTTTTCATTGATCTGGATTAACTGCGGGATATACTCACCTTCCGGAGTCAGTAGCGTTGAAGTTTGTCCTGACCTGGACTCTTTGATAGTTACCATTCTAACTAATACTGGAGGAGAAGTGCTTTTATCAGGTTTTAATTGTAAAATATGAGAACCTGCGGGAATCTTTACCACGTGTTTACCAGACTTTGTATAGCCGTGTCCCGGATGCTGTGATGACACTACTCCATGACTGTTTTCTCTTTCATGATTAATGGTCACTGCAGATTGCTCATCCAAGATGAGTTGATAACCAAATTTCCATGGTTTAACCTCTTTTTCAGGCACAGCGCGACGACAATTGATTTCAAGAGTTTGGGGACCCGTAATTTCATAGGTCAGATTATTTCTATGAAGTTGATAATATGCGCGTCGTTTTTCTCCAATTGTCAGAATCTCTTTGTATTCCTTTTCCAAAGGGTCCATCGCTTTTGGAAACAAAAGGGTTAGGATGAAAATGAATTGAAGTGATTTATAAAATCGAATCCGGTTCATAGGTTGCCATTCTCTCTTTGATTTGCTTATGACTATAAATTCCGACACCAATGACAGACCCTATGGCACCGAATAAACATACTAAAGTAACCCAGAAATTGTATCGTTGTTCAGAGTACAAGGGGCCTTCTCCGATGGTTGGCGTGGGTATGGGCGCCCATGGAATTTGATAATCGCGGGAGAAATTTCGAATATCCAGGATATGTATTACTGGGATTCCTTCTCTTGAGAATTCTCTCACCACACTACTACCACTTAGTTCCATCAACTCATTGGGGTAAGAGATCCCATCAGGAATTAATCGTGAATTTATTGAAGGTCCTATACTGGATGCTCCACCACCAACGTTAACCAGTGCAGAATAATCAGCTATTTTAGCATTCTCACCATAGACTTGCATTCTTTTACCGATGGCAGCTACTAAACTGTCCTCTTGGATCAGTGGAATTTGATTCCGATAAATGGATTCCCAAAGGAGTTCTCGCCCGTACATGCTGACGCCTTTGCCCACATCTCCTTTACCACCAATGGATGCTGCCACAGATTGATAGGGGAATACGCCTTTGTTCAGAAGGACAGTCTCCATATCCAACCAGGTAAAGTACGGATCATTTGCCCCCCATTGTGACGCTCCAACAGAAGTAATGATTACCGGAGTAACATCTAAAGTTTTACATGCTGCAAAAACAGCAAGATTCGCACCTGGCATGGATCCAGTGAGGGACACAGCAACAGTATCTCCAGCACTCATCCCCAATTCGATGAACATATCCAGAACCAACGATGCAAAATTAGGATTCAATGTAGTGAGTTTCGCATCTAGATCTCCCTCATCAGTGGTGATCGGTCCGAATTGGGACCCTATCAATGCAGTCTCATTTGGATCATTTGTGGAATCAATGAATATCCCATCACTTCCCAATCGATATTCTTTAAGTTCATCCATTGCCTGCTGCATTTGTGCGGCTGCCTGCAATTTAAGTTCATATCCACGCGATTTTACTGTTACTAAAGAGTGACTTGCGATAAAGAACATAAGCAGATTAAATACTGCCATTCCTACCAATACTCGCGTTTTTTGTATAACCGGTCTAAACATGAAAAGGAGTCTCCATTCCAAATAACATTAACGCAAGTTGAACGATGGTGGCGATGACAAGAATGACGCTGACCGTTCTGATGATACCCTGTCTGTCCATCCAGCTTGCGATGAGTCCGGGGATGATGTTTCCAATGCCAGACAAGTTCACCGCTTCATCTGGAAAATACAGATAGATCTTGGACAAGTATCCGAATAAAAATCCTAGAAGGAGACTCAAAACGAGTCGTCTTTTCCCATAGATAAGCATAAACCGAGACAGTCCCTGGATGACGAGCAGTACCAGAATACTGATACCAATGGTGCCAATAACCCGAAGTGGATCATGCAAATATAAAGCGATGTAACCAGGAACAATTACACCTCCAGCGGTCACACCAAGGGTTTCCGTCAATACAAGTGATAATACAATTCCAAGTCCGACAGCAATTTCAATCATGGATACGATACCTTTTCAATTCAGATACAAATTCCTCACCCCACCCGACAATGTTTCCAATTCCAAAAATAAAGTTATCATGGAAAGCTTTTAACCGTTCTACTACCAGTAATGGACTTGCAGAAGACGGAAAAACCGTCACCACCGTATTGGGGTATTTTTTCTTTAGTGCGGTTAGCTCAGCTGGTAAATATTCGCCACGAATTATCAACGCGTGGGGACTAATATGCGTATAAACCAATTCAATCAATTGCTTGGTTCGATGCCTCCTGTCAGAACGAGTATTCAAAAATACACTAATGGTTTCATTATCTATCCGTTCCCGAATCAGGTGCCAAATTTTTAATGTTGATTGTGGATCATTTGCTGCAAAAGCACTGACAAAGCGACTCGTATTATTCCCAAACTTCAGTTTCCATAATACCAGCGCTCCCGGATCGGGCTTTGCTTTGATCATGCCCTCCAGGGCGATATCCCTGCTAACCCCCACTTGCTCGCACACTTTTAATGACAAGGCAATATTTTCGTCATGTTCCAAATAGGGAAACCGTTTGAGCGCTTCTTTTATCTCATCGTCCGGCTGCGTTGTGAATACCTGACAATTCAGTTTTTTTGCCTGATCGAGAATCGGCTTCAACATCGTGGATTCAGCCGTGATCATGATTCCGTTTGGAGGAACTGTATTCGCCAGTGAAGAAGCAATGTCATTCATCGTTGGACCCATTTCTTCAATATGATCCGGTCGAACATTGGTGATGACACCGATCGTTGCATGTACCATCTGATGCTCTGCTACCCATTGGTATTGGGGCATGACTGCCATGCATTCCATTACAACCGCGTCAGGCTTTTGACGTGAAAACATACGCAAGAGCTTCACTTGTTCCCCAATGGATGCAGATCGTAATCGAGTGATCACCCTGTCGTTGCCATCCAAATCGATCACGCGTGGTGCAGATCCTGTGGTTTTTGAAAGTGTTCTTATACCTCCTGCACGTAATCCTGCGCCTACTAATCGAGTCACACTGGATTTCCCCCTTGAGCCATTAATATGGATACGAACAGGGATACTTGCCAACACTTTCTCGTGCTGGATGAATTCCCATCGTCCATAGATAAGAAGAAGAAAAATAAGTGAAATTAGAAAGATTAATATCAAACGTGTTCCGGTATAAATTTATATTTTTTAAAAAAGCCCCAAGATCGTGCAGGATAATGGGGCTTCACTCTAATTATTGAGTGTGATCAATTGTCTAAAATTAGGTTGATTATGTGAATCACATCTAAAATATTTACGCCACCATCATCATTCATATCAGATACAAATTGTCCAATTGGTTCAAGATTTCCTGCATTCAGAATGAACGAAATGATCACCGTAATATCTAGAACGTTGACTTCGCCATCCTGATTTGCGTCCCCCATCAACATTGCAGCGGGTAGCCTGGTAGTAATGAGCAGCGATGTTTCATCACCCAGCGCCATCGAAGTTACAGGATATTCATTATTAAACGTGTACTGTAGCCCCGCATTCCCCAGGTGATTTTCAATTCCTATGGTGCAATAAGCGCCATGAATGGGCGTATATCCGCCATAACTCCCCGAAGATGTGTTGTTAAAATCTTTATAATTGATGATCATTTCACCATCCCCGGTGGGTGTTAATCCATTAAACAGCAGGATTTGGAAATTTTCAACACTTGACTGATCATAAGTATACATATTTGACCACTCGATGATCATCATATCGTTGGTGGCATCGTAGTATTTCAAAACATCACCACCATTATTACCATTAGTTCTCAGATCATCCCAAAAAACAGCTACCATTGGGGATGGTCCGCCGGCACCCGGTATGGGATAATTTCTAAAGGATTCAAGTTCTGAATTTCCAAATGATATCCAACCATTGGTACTGACTGTTATATCATCGTAATCGATGCCGTAGAAACTAAACGTAAAAGGTAAGGGTACATGCGCTGATGTTTGTGAATTTGGATTTCCATTTCCGTTGTCAGTCATTCCTAAAGATGTGCCGCTACCTCCATAATCGGGATCGACCTCAATCCAATTGTACTGTGGAGCAAAACTATATCCCAAATCCCCGGAATCATAAATGTAATACCCATGGCTGTCCGGTCCTAACGGATCAACCACCGTTACCTCACCGATCTGGACTCTCAAATAATACATCGCATCATATCCGGTGCTACTTTGAATTTGAAAATTCAAATAAAAAATAGATCCATTCACGATATCATTTGAAGTGGTAATGGTCATTGTTGTGGAAGAAATGACACTTGCACCAGGGGCTAAGTTTCCGAAAGTAAATGAACCGTTTTCTATTTCAATCAGACTGGAGGGAGAAGTTACCACCGCTGTGACTCCGGATGCTCCAATAGTACCTGAATTTGAAAGGGTTACCGTAACTTCACGAGAAGTGCCCGGTGTCAACATAGATCCGTTCTGAATAGAATAACCAGTGATATTCAAATTAGCTGCATAGGGATAAACATGAACCAGCGAAGACCAGTGATTCAGTGAAACATCACTTAAATCAACGATCAAATTCAAGTCTTCCATATTGATCATGGCGACAGATGCAACGACGGTAAATTCTGCGATTAACTCATCGGAAATACTTAAAATGCCAAGCATCACATCACCATCGATAATCTCAATTTTATCCGAACCTGATTCCAAATGCGCTTGTAATCCATAAATTTCTTCTGTACCAAAATTACGGACAGGTATTCGAAGGGTTATCGTTTCGCCGGGATTAAGCATGCCATCATCATTTCCGGTAAGTGAATCATCAACCTGGATGTCCTCATTTACAATATTTGCCACAGGACCAGAAGCAACGATTGTAATAATACTTTCGTAAGGAATAAAATTTCGTCTGGTAACGGTAATGCCAACGGTTCCGGAATAATCTAAATTCTCGATATCGATTTGTGCTACACCTGTTTCGTCTGTGTATTTGCTGATAAATATGGCATCATTTGCACTGAGTAAAGTAACGATCGCTTCTTCCACGGGATCACCGCTTTCGTCCAGTACCTGTACTTCCAGATAGTTTGTTCCAATCCCAATGGATTCAGGATGGTCGATGATAAAATCCTGAGGTGTGTCTGTCCATAATTGTAATGCAGGATCGCCCATTAAATTATTCCAATGCGTGAAAATGCTGACCTTATTACTGGGGTTCGATGGATAGGTCTGGTATAATGCCAATTTTCCATTTGCCAGTGCACCACCTGCAGATTCGATACCCTTGGAGAATATGCCGTCGTAAACACCCATATCGACGATGTTATTAAATGCAGTATGAGTTCCGGATGTGGCAGTTCCAATGGCAGCTACTCCACCTTTCGGATTGGAGACGGTTCCGGCACGTAAAAAAGACTCGGAGATCGAGGTAGAACTGAATGAACCCGTACCACAGGTAATAAAAGTAACAAATGGCGTTTTGTACCCATTATTAGCGTTATTAATATTCCCAAGACCGAATCCACTAGTGCCAATATAGCCACGATAATTAAAATAAAGTATTCCCTCGTTTAGTTGTGATTCCATCCATGAAGGATAAGGGCTTTGACCCAACCGGGTTCGAACATCATCCATCCCAAAATTTTCCATGATATTTTGAATGTATTCGTTGGTGATCACTACAGACAGTCCGGAGCTGCTCCAGTCTCCTACCAGCGCGGCTTTCTCCATCCAATTGCTAGAAGTATCCACCGCTTTTTCATAGGAAATAGTTTTGTTAACAACCACCGATAATTCAGTTCCATTTGATACGGAGATTCTGCCAATCAAGACTTCCGGTAAAAGATCTGTCCCATTTAATTGTGAATAAGGATGATCCCCATCCCCGCCATAACCTGACCAGGATTCCTGATATGTTGGGATACTGAATCCTCCACTAACATCACCCACTAATCCAACAAATTCAGGAGGTGGATTGAAATTCTCGTAGGCGTCCTGAATGTAATTCTTGATTTGAGAATTGGAACTGCCAGTCTCGTCAGTGGATGCCGTGTATACAATAAACCCACGCTGACGCCTCCATTGTACCAATTGTAGGAAAGCCGGATGTATGATTGCTCCATTTGACCCTCCACCACAAATATATAAAACTGCTGGCTGCTGATATTCCTGGCCGACGGTGCGATTATAATTCACGATGAGTGATTCATATAATTGTTCGAAAGTACGAGAAGGTGGTAATGTGTTAGCCAAATTCAACTCACGCACTCCAGATTCAGAAATGCGTATATCGACTTCATCAAAAACCAGTAATTCTTTTGATTGAGAGTCATATTGAAAGGGAATTAACGATATTTCCATTAATTCCAAATTTCTCATGGTGAGGATTTCGCTGGTAAATAAGTTATTTTCCGGGTAAGTCCCGCCAGTTTGGTAGAAATCAGCGTTTAATTGTATCATGTCGCCTTCATTCCAATCATAATTGGAATCCTGCGTTGGAAATAGATCTATATCGGTGATAGTGTGAGATCTAATCACTTCATAAGACACGGAATAACTGATACCTGATTCCAGTTGGAAAAATGTAGAAAATGAAGGTAGTTCAGGCATACCATAATCCATTGTTCTACCTTTTGAAGGAACGGAAAGTCGGGTATAATTCCCAATTGAATTGAAATCAACAATTCCTGTTTCAAATTTCAATTTCGTTGTGCCTGACAGTTCGCTGACGACTGAAAACGGAGTGTTGTTGCTTAACATGAATCCAAACAGCAATAGTCCGGTAGAATACTTTATCATTAATTTGGTGATCAATCTATGTCCTCTCAATAATTGTTAACAGCTGTGTTTGCATAATCTGTAATGAAAACAGAAATTCTTATTTTGACAGATACAATCGTACTCCTACTTACTTAGAAAATACTAAATATTTCGCATCTTTTAAGAGGCGCAAACTAGGCTGAATGCGATTTTTTGTTCTAATCATACTTTGTATCAGTATGTAATTAGCAGAGAGGAATTTGATAGGATTTTTAGATTGATCAATCAAGCAGAGAGATTAGAAACTTCAATTTATTAATGTCTTAACTGGAATAATAGACCCTAAATTCACCAATGCGATTTCTAAATATAATTTGCAATCTGGATTCATGAAGTAATTATTGGGTTTTCTCGTTAGTAGAATAATTGGATCCACCTTACATCTTGTAACAAATTGCATTTAATTGGGATATAATTTTCAGCATAAATTTATACGCTCAAAGAAGGCATAGAATTATTATTAATTCTTAATTTGTGTATATAACATTAGTAAAATGAACAGGAGAACTCCTCAAATGAAAAAAGTGAAACAACTGTTACAGAATGGTTTTACTCTTATAGAAGTGCTTATTGTTGTCGTCATCATTGGTATATTGGTCGCCATTGCCGTACCCACGTATGCTAAGTACGTTCAGAAGGGTTACGCATCTGATGCCAAAGTTTCCATAAAAGCAATATTAAATGCGTCTTCAGTATATTTTCAATCAACCGGTGAAATCGCTTCAGATATTGACATACTGGAAAATGAAGGATACCTTGAACTGGATCCAGCAATAAAAACTAAATGGCAATTTGAAATTTCAGAAACTGAGATTGTTGCTACCAGTTTAGCGGAAATGGGTGGTGGTGAAGGAAAGATTATAACTTATTATGTTGAATACGGTACATTCGAAGGATACGGACAGAAAGTCGAATAATGACAAATCTTTCCATTGATCAGCTTCTGAAATATTCTCTTGATAGTGGTGCATCAGACCTGCACCTGAGTGTCGGGTCTATTCCCCGTATTCGGATACACGGGGAAATGCACAAATTGCAACTTCCCCCTCTAGATGATGCCATGATGGATAGTATCATGAGAGAGGTTATGAATGAAAATCAAGAGAAAAATTTTAAAGCAAATTTGGAAATCGATTTTTCAACAGCCCTCGAAGGGCATGGCCGATTCAGGGTGAATTTCTTTCATCAAATGGATGGACTGGGTGGAGTTTTTAGAACTATTCCCTCAGAGATCCTATCGATTGAAGAACTTGGATTGGTACCTTTCCTAAATAATCTTGCGCTTCGTGATCGTGGATTGATACTGCTTACGGGACCTACAGGAAGTGGTAAGTCTACCACTTTGGCTGCGATGATTGATTTTATCAATGATCAGAGACAGTGTCATATAATCACAATTGAGGATCCGGTCGAATATTATCATAAATCCAAGAATTCCCTCATTAATCAGAGGGAGATCGGTGCACATACGCATAGTTTTTCAAATGCCTTAAGATCTGCACTTCGAGAGGATCCAGATGTTATCCTGTTAGGTGAAATGAGGGATTTGGAAACTATTCAACTCGCCCTTACTGCTGCAGAGACCGGTCACTTGGTACTGTCAACTCTGCACACCAGCAGCGCCGCAAAAACAATCGATCGTATTATTGACGTTTTTCCTTCGGGTCAAAAAGATCAAATTCGATCGATGCTTTCTGAAAGTCTGATCGCTGTTATTGCTCAGAAATTATTAGCCACAAAAAATAAAGACGGTAGAGTTCCTGCATCTGAAATTCTTGTGGCCAATTCTGCTGTAAGGAACTTGATTCGCGAGGATAAAATCTATCAGATTCCCAGTATTTTGCAAGCCGGTGGAACTGAGGGAATGCAAACATTAGATCAGGATTTACAACGATTACTGATGCAAGGATTGGTTTCCAGAGAAGATGTAATGCAAATCGCCGACAATCCGGAGGTATTCAGCAGAGGACTGTATTAGGTTCCTGATAACCATGGCAAGAAATTCACAATACAAAGGTGGGTTTTCCCTCATAGAGGTAATTGCCGCCATGGTCATAACCGGGATAATCGCTGGCGTAATTTTCTACGGTATCAGTTTTGTTAAAGGCACTTTAAGATCAGTCCACATTAAAGAACGTGCGTTTGAAGAGCTTGTAAGCTACACAGAATTTTGGAAAGCGAAAATTGCCGCTGGACAAATACCTGCAAATATCGGAAGTGATGACGAGAGGGAAGTTGTCCTTTTTGAGGATGAAAATGGTCTTCCAATTATTACTGCAACACTCAGGAGAAGCAACCTTGTTAATCAGACAAATCCTCCAGGCTCCTCGGCAAAACATTATCGGTTGAAAACTGAAATTGAATGGGAAGACGATATTTTCGGAAAGCATAAAAATGAATTTACTCACCTTGAATTTACCGTGAGTCAATTAGTTTTTCATTAAATCAAATGATTAAAAGAACAAAATCTCAATACAAAAATGGATTTACCCTCGTTGAAATGATCATTTCATTGTTCGTTTCTATGTTAATCTTTTTATTACTTGGATTTACGGTTAATAAAATGTATACCTATTCTTCTGAACAGTTTATTCGTGAACATGTGGTTAGCTATGGCAATATGGCAATAACGGAACTCTATTCACTGATTAAACAAGGCAATGAAATCGAACTCTCCAATTTGCAAGGGATGACCAGAATAAAAATTAAATACCCGGATAAATCCGTTGATGTGGTTTCGGTAAATCCTCAACGGGGGTTTTTCATAAATGAGAAACCGATGCTGGGACAATCAGGATTGTTTGGTAGTTCTGACGTCAATTATTTCAAATATGACCCGGACAATAGTATCAATTATGAAATCAGTGAATTTAACTGCGATTACGTTCCAGCAACCACCGGTTTGTTTGGAAAATTGACAGAAACCATGTACCGAATTCATATTAAAATCGATGTAATCCGAAAAGTGAAGGGTCATGAGATAATCACTGAATTTAATTTTAAAAATGATGTTTTTGCCGTTGCTGAGTATCTATAAATAATGGAGGGAAATTGTTGAATCAATCTAAATTAAATCAAAATGGAAGTGTTCTGCTTGCAGCGGTTATTTTTGGTGTAATCGGATTCAGTCTATTAACCTCTTTTTTTTCTTGGTCAATTAACAGACGATATGCTCTGGATTACAGGATTGCGAAGAAAAAAGCATTATACAATGCCGAAACCGGACTCGCAGAAAAGGCATATTCCATCATGATCAGAGCCGACTTCACCGGTACCGATACAACACTGGTTCCCGGCGGTGTACGAATTGATAGCAAATCCCAATTATTGTCGCAAGGCTTGTATAAAAATGTAAATATTCAGCAGGGCTTGGATTCTCTAACATATCAGGTAATGATTAATGGAAAAGCACAAGGAGTTGCGTGGGTCAAAAATCAATTTGGCAGATATGTTGAGGTTATAGACAGTGCCTACATTTCATTTGTCCAACAATCATTAGCCAAGTATATGTATTTGACACAGCGCGAGCAGGCTGGTGGTGCACCCTACGTTTTTGATTCTCCGGGTAATCGTCGTCATGTGACTTTTGGAAGTAATGATGTATTAAGTGGTGGTATCAGCCAAACCAATGAATATATGACAATGAGTGATTTTGGGTGTCCTGAATTTCTAGGCACCGTTTACATTACCATTGATCCTATTTCGGGCGAACCACTTTCTCCTCAAATGGGATCTTGCCAGGAGAACCAAGTATTTCTGGGCGAACCGCCTACAGTCGAACGCCCTCCGGTGAAATTGCCCCCCGATGGTTATGCTTTAGCTAAAAATGCTGCAGATTTTATTTTTGATGCCACTGAACTTTTCAAACAAGACTTCAGTCACCGTGATACATTGATTATGACAGATATTCGTTTTCTTCCTGATGGTCGATTCAATGTGAAGCGTTGGTGGTATCTCGCCCCGCCACATCTTAATCAAAATGCTGCTATGGCAGGTTCTGAATTTCCTTTTGTTTTATTTAATCCAAGTATGCTCGAAGGAGTTACAGATCCTTCTGCTCAATGCACTAATCCTTCCAATCTTAGGACTTGTGATCCATATGTTGAATCCATGGCTAACTACCAAGCTAAAAGTGTAATTAATGGAATCGAATCTTATATGGATCCTACGGTAAATGGTCCACATGGATTTGCAAATTTTGATATTGTAACTCATCCACCGGATGCTGACCACTTGATACAGGACCAGGAATATTCAGTTAATGGCCCAAAGGTAATCTATGTGAAAGGTGGACCTGTCAGAGTTCATGGGATTTATAAAGGTCGATATACCGTGGTTACCGACGAGTATGAGACCTATCATCGGCATGCATGGAATACTACAGGAGCACCTATTGATACCGTCTGGTGTAATATTTGGATTACAGATGATTTGAGAAATGCTGACGCTCCATTAGGAAATCAACTTCCTCCACAACCTGATGATGCATGCGAAGGAGGGAGTGAAAATCGAATGGGGTTGGTATCCGGTGCAAATGTGATTGTTGCGAATACGCTTGCGAATGGTGCAAATAATAATCCCAACGGAAACGTGATTATCCATGCTGCTATTGTTGCTTTTAACGAATCATTCACCGTTCAATATTGGCAAAATACAACAACCCAATATTGGGATAATCCGCCCCCAAAAGGTGACGGGTTGAGCGCTGGATACTTCGGACCAGCAAATGACACCAATGATTCGCGAGGTAACATTACTGTGGCAGGAGGAATTGTACAAAAATATCGTGGATATGTTGTTCGTAACAATCCGGGGCCATACATGGTCACTATTGGTTATGGTAAAGATTATTCTTACGATGAGAACAATGCCTGTTCCCCACCTCCTTATTTTCCCACAATTCAATTTGAAAATAATGAAAAGGAAGTGGAATTAGTGGGATATGGCCCAATTTAACGTTGACCACGAGCGGCGAGTTTTAATACTTCCATAATTGAATTGGTAACCTACAAACAGAATACTTATTAAGAAATGAGATTATTGTAATGACTTTAGGAATTGATTTCGGATATTCACAAATAAAAATGGTTCAGCTGGAAAAGACTTCCACAGGATATTCTTTGCAAAATATTGGTACCCAGCCAATTGTCGGAGATATTAATACATTCAATCCAGAGAAAATCGGAAAATCAAATTGGTCAGAGGCTATCCAGAATCTATGTCATACTATGAAAATAAATCCCAAACGTACTAAGAACGTCGTTTCGGTCATTGCAGGTAATAGTGTGAGCGCCAGACAGATTTCTACATTGGAACTATCAAAGGAAGAGTTGTTCTCTTCCCTTGAATTTGAGGCAAAAAAACATATCCCCATGGATGGAAGCGATCCTGTGCTGGATTATCATTATCTGGGTAGTGATCCGAAGGAACTGGATAAAATGATCATCCTACTGGTAGCAACATCCAAAAAGCTGGTTAATTATCATAATGAAATTATCCGAGGGTCCGGTTTCAAGACCGGTATTTTCGATGCAGAACCGATATCAATGGCAAATGCTTATATTGGTAACTATGGGTTATGTCCCGAAGGGGCCGATGTCATTTTGAATATTGGAAACCAAAACACAACCTTAGTAGCATGGGGTAAAAATCAGCGATTTTTCACTCGCGATATACGGACCGGAGGTTACCAGTTTACACAAGCAGTAATGAAGACTCACAAACTATCCTTTGGCGATGCAGAAAAATTAAAACTTGAAAAGGGAATTGAATCTCTCACAATCGCATCCACAAAAAATGGAGATGATTCGCCCTTTTCTTTGCAAGTTGCAGAAAAAACTATTTTTTCAGTTTTCGCAGAAGAGATACGAAAAACACTTCGGTACTATATTAAAAGTAATCCTCAGGCATTCTTCAATCATTTTTATCTCTGTGGTGGATCTGCTTCGGTAAAAGGATTACCTGAATATCTTGCAGAACAATTAAACGTAAAAGTGGATATCTTTGATACTTTTAAAAAAATTGAGGGAGCGGATTCTATTGATAATCCTAGTCAATACACTGTCGCTGTCGGATGTGCGATGCGGGGATTAGAGAAAAAAGGGAAATCCTAATACTAAATTATTGAAATATTTGAATTAATTACAGGATATCGTTATTAGTGATGATATCCATAGTGGAGTATTTGTAGGCTTATGAGTGAATTTATTTTAATCAATCTTAATCAAACTGTAAACCGGGCTTTACAGGTCGAACTTAAGCGAGAACGAATGCGATGGGGACTTTTCGGACTTTTTATGATCATCTTTATTGGGATCGGATTTGGATTTTACACTTTCCAATCAGAGCTGGCATTGTTGATCAATAATCGTGAGGAAAGAATCCAGACTGTTAAAAATCAAATTGATTCTTTAAAGGAAAATGTTGGCATTGATTTATCAAAAGTTGACATCGAATCTTTTTATAATTTTGAAAATAAACATATTCTTTGGGCAGAAAAGCTTAAAGTTTTTTCCGAAATTACACCGGACTATATGGCCATTACAGAAATCGATTATAGGAGAGATAAAAAATATGACAGGGACCGCGTGACCATTTCAGCCGTCTCACGAGTTGTATCTGATGAAAAAGATTTCACGGTCATCGAAGAATTTATCAATTTATTAAAATCCAATGCGATTTTTTCTAAAGACTTCACAGACATTAAGTTTGTGAATTCGGACAGATTTTTATCAAGAGGTCAGGAGATTCTTACTTTTAAAATTGAAGCCTCCAGAACAAATAAAGGACCAAAAAAATCAGCTAAGGCAAAGAAGGGGCTATAAACTTAATCATGCAAAGAAACTACATATTACTCATTACCGTAATGATTTTATTTACTGGATTCTGGTACGCCGAAAATAATCTCTATTCTCCCTTACCAAACAAGATAGCAGAATTGGAAGAAGAACAGGTTACTTATAATGAAAGATTGATCACTGCACAGATTCTTTCTGAAGAAATGGATCAGGTGTATTCGATTTTCGAAAAAAATATGTTTTCAAAAGACAATAATTTTCTAAAAGAAAACGCTTCCATCGAATTCCTGAATAATTTAACTGACATTCTGAATAAACTGGAAATCACCGTGCTTCATATCAAACCCGGAGTTAAAGAAGATAGAGTAATATATGTTACCACCCTTGAAGAAGTTGAGATCGTTTATACTTTTGTCCCATACGAAGTAGAGATTGAATGCACATTTGAAGAATTTGGTAGCTTTATTACTGAACTTGAAAAGAATGACCGTTTAATCAGTATTGACGAATTTTCGTTGAATAATGGGATTGAGCGAATGTCATTATCTAAATCACGTGATGCATTGATGAATCAGGTGATCGAAATGAAATTATCCACTGTGACACTTAATAAACCAAGGGTTTAGATATGAACTTAAGAACCAAATTTCTTTGGAATATGATTATATTGATTTCACTTCTTGCTGTAGGCTATACGGGTTATCATCTTTATACCATTTATGATAAAAAAATAACTTTGTGGGAAACGTACAACGTAGAAACCACAGGTACCGATAAAGAGCTTTCTGATAAAGTTAGAAGTCTTGAAGATAAGTTAATGGCTCAAGCAAATTATAAGTTCAAAGTGAAAAATATCCCTACTGACCTCACAAAAGTTATTGCTATTGATGGGGCAGATTTTGCCAATTATGGTGTGTCCAGCCTCAGATTTTCAGCGGGAATTACCGGTAACAAACAACATGCTATTGCTCAATTCCGGGAGCAAACAATTAAGGTCACCATTGGAGACTCAATTGCTGGTGGAGTGGTTGAAAATATTTCATCCACAATGGTTGTATTTTTGAAAGATGGTGAGAGAACAAAACACCTGTTAACTCCAAAATTAGATTAATGATAACTCCATATCGAAGCACGAAGGAAAATAAATGAACAGAAAATTAGTTATTTTAGCAATTATTATCAGCGGATTCTTGTTTGCACAGGAAAACTCACAGAATGGACCTTCTGGAACCAGCGATCCACTTGTGACTATCCATGCCGAAGAAACTCATTTACCCACCGTTCTGGCAATTTTAGCAGAGGAAAGTGGGTTTAATATCGTTACCGGTCCAATGGTGGACAAAGAATCTAAACTAACAATTCACCTGGATAATGTACCCGTTAGTCAAGCGATAAATTTGGTGGTTCGCGCAGTTGGTTTGAGTTATGAAATTATCGGTAATTCTATTCTGGTAGCCAAATCTGATCAGTTGATTAAAGAAGTGGGCATTAATTCATTTGTGATTCCATTAAAATATGCAAATGCTCTTGATGTTCAAAGCTTACTTGTTAATATCACTGAACAGGTGGAAATTGATAAATCCGGAAATAATCTTTTAATTACCACAAGCCCCAAAAAAATAGCTGAAATTGAAAGTATAATCGCTCAAATCGATGTTCCTGCTCTGCAGATTATGCTTCAAGCCCGTTTGATTGAAGTCGCCGTAAGTGATGAACAAAAATTCGGCGTTGATTGGAGTAAACTGGCAAAAATCAGTACAATCTTGGCTGAATCCGGTAATCCAATTACATTAAATGGTGTTGAAACCGGATCTCTGATTCCCGGTACTTCATTTACCCAAAATGCAAACGGTGGAATAGATGAAAGTCTAGCGGAAAAAGCTTATGGAGACATTCCTGCACAAATGTATTTTCAAAGGATAGACCCAGATAACAAATTGAGATTCAACCGGCAGTTGACCGCATATGATATTACTTTGGATTTTTTATTAAAAAATAACAAAGCTCAAGTTTTGGCAAATTCACAGGTAGTTGCCTTGAATGGTCGCGAGGCGTACATCGAAATGGTTGATATAGTGCCATATATTCTTTCTTCTGGTGGCCTTGGTGGCCAGGTACAGGTTCAAAGGGAAGAAGTGGGTATCAAGTTAGCTATTTTACCCATTGTAAACTCTGATGGCTTCATTACCACCACCGTGACTCCTGAAGTCAGTTCAATCTGGGATTTTATCGGACCCGACAATAATATCCCTTGGATTAAGAGAAGAAGATCAACTACCACAATACGAGTTGAAGATATGGAAACCATCATCATAGCGGGTTTGCTTGCTGCAGATAAAAAATATGAACATCATAGATTCCCACTCCTGTGGAGAATACCATACATCGGAGAAAAGGTGTTTACCCATACCATAGAGATTGAAACTAAAACAGATTTGATCATTGAGATTACACCTCAAATTGTTCGGGACTCTTACACCGGGATTGATAAAAAGCAATGGCACCAAGACGCAACTGACACAATGATCCCTGTAGATTCAATTGACAAAGAAGAATCTCCAACTAACAAATAAGGAGAAGATAAAATGAAAAAATTAATCACAATTTTCTGGGGTGCATTAACAACACTTATTATTTTAGTAGCGTTGTCATGTGACACAACAAAGCCAAAACCACCTGTTTTCCACTACGAATTGAATCTCATTCATGATGCGGAAGAATCCAGTGTTTATGCTGATTTTAATATGACCACCGTCAACATTATAGCTGAATTAAAAGATGAAGATGGAAATTTCATTGAAGGGGAAACCATATCGTTCACATGGGAAAATGTGGATCATGCCATTACCCTGGGAACCATTGACATTCCAACATTAACAACCGATAATAATGGAAAAGTATCTGTTATTTTTGAGGATAATGGACAAGCTGGATTGGTTGAGGTAACTGCACGATTTGTGGATGAGTATAATAATATTACAACACAGAATATTGACTTTTCCATCCTCCCCAATGAAGATCAGGTATCTCTGTTGACAGTTAACTCCCCTAGTGGAAATATGGTCATCATTACAGATGATGCTCCGGAAATTGAATATTTGACCGTATTTAACGCATTTGTTCGTGATGATTTAAGAGATCCGGTTGTAAATCTAAATGTTCATTTTACAAATCTGACCCTGCTTGGCGGTTTATTGAATTCTCAAGTCATGACAAACGAGATTGGTAAGGCGACTGTTACTTTGTCAACTTTAGGCTCTGAATTAGGTGATGCAACCATTAAAGCATACGTTACCTTAAATGATCTTGCCAGAGCTGTGGAAGCTTCCCCCATTCCGTTGACATTTTCAGAATTCGATTTTCAGCATTTAGAAAGAAGTGATTCGGAAATTGCTGATACTTTAACCGTCGAATTCATACTTCAATCACAGTATCTCATTACCCATTTAGTTAACTCCATGACTTTGGATGCAGCTCCTGAAATCGTCCAATTAGATGAATCCGTATCTGACTCTGTTTATACCATCTCTCTTAATGCAACTGTCAGAGATATAAATGGAGTGGCGGTTCAGGGCGTGCCTGTTCAATTTGAGAATTTGACTCCAAATTTAGGCACAATAACCATGACCAATATTTCGACGAATTCAGGAGGTATTGCCTCTACAACATTAATTGCGAGTCTTGAAGATGAAGGCAGTATTCAGGTCAGAGCCAAAATAATAGATCCAAGTAATCCTTCAACCCCGGCATTTTCAGCATCTGAAAGTATTTTACTCCAAACAACTTCACAACTGATTCTTGATCAAGTCTCCAATTTAAATACTTGGATTGTCAATGGAAACATTCCCAATGGAAACAGTAATATCGCAAATGCAGATACCATTTATGCAAGGGTGACAAACTCATCAGGTGGCTCGTTATCTGGAGTTCCTGTCCATTTTGAAAGGATTTCCGGCAACATCGGAGTGTTATCTGTAACAAACGTAGCGACAAATGTCAGTGGTATTGCTAAAACCGTATTCACAACACTGACAAGTGAGATTGTACAGGATAGCATGACCGTATCCATCCAGATTTCTGTTCCCGGTGCAGTTGTTGACCCTCAAGTTCGAGTATTCACATTTAATTTCGAGGGCAGCGAAGTAAAAGAATATAATGTGAACAGATTTGACTGGTATAAAGGATTTGCAATTTTAAATGATAATGTAGTGGAAGAAATTTTTGTCGGTGACATTGATTCAATATCAGTTACCTCTGATTATGATTATCTGATAATGGTAGCAAGTATTGTTGACTTTGAAGGTATCAGAATCGATCGATTACCGGTTCGCTTCTCCATTAATAATGATGGAGATGATCCTAACGGTGATCTTTCAAGTTCCCAAGTCTTGACGTGCTGTTCAAAGGATTCAACGGGTAGTAATATATTTGTGTCATCAGGGGATTTGACACTTCTGAATTACGTCATCGATGCCGGTCATCCGGATGAAGCCAGCGGATTAGTACCTATCCTGTATTATAATCAAAATGTGAATGTCTGTGATAATGTGGTTTCAAAAATCGTTGACCCGTTAGATAATTCCATCACACTGCACTCCAACACCTTAAAAGTCTGCACTGTTGAAGCAGATATCGTAAATCCCATTGAGTTGGTTGAGAATTTATCATTCACAACGAATCCAAATAATGTTGCATTGGTTGATGGTGTTTCTGATTCAACTTACCGTGTTATTTTAACAGCTACCGTCCGCGATGGAGATGGTGTCCCAATATCAAACGTTCCAGTACAATTTATTAATCACACACCTACAAAGGGCATCTTGCTGCATGGATTTGGTTTAAGTAACTCATTAGGGTATGCCAGAGATACACTGCTCGTAACAAATGAAGACTACGTTCAGGGATCTGCAAATCAAGTACAGTTAGAAGCAAATGTACAAACCCTACCAACTCCATTATCAATCAACAGAACGGTTAGCATTTACAATTATAATCCGCCGTTACTTGCGATACATCATTTAGAAGCCTGGCCTAAGAATCCAATAGTACAGATAATTGATCCAAGCCAAGTGTACACAGATACACTTTATGCAAAAGCATTAACCGAGGGTGGTGCAATTATCGCTAATGCACCTGTATATTTTGCACTTACAGATCCTTCAGTAGGAAATATCAGTTCAAACCTAATGTTTACAAATACTTCTGGAATTGCTACCGTGATTTATTATACCAGTGTTGGAATTAATCCAGGTAGTGTGGAGTTTGTTGTCAGTGCGCCAGACTACCCGAATGTTCCTGATGTTCACAAATTTATTGCCGTTGTTGGACAAAATCCACCTGATTTACAGGTTAACACCTTAACACTCAATGCAAATCCTTCTGAAATTGTCGTTTTAGAGGATGTGTCAGATACAACCTATTCTATCACATTTAGAGCTATTGCCAAAGACGTTTATGGTGTTGCAGTTCCACTTGTACCTGTGTATTTTCAGAATTTGACACCAAATCTTGGTGCTCTCAGTTTATCACTTGCATTTACAGATTCCATTGGGGTTGCAAGATCAGTATTAAATTTGGAAAATGACACATTTGGGACGGCGAATATCAAAGCTTATATTTTATCATCTCAAGATGATAATGACACTTTATTCACTAGTTATCGCCAAACTGATATCATGACCATACTTGATTGGAGACTTCAATCTGTTACTTCCCTTTTAGCATGGCCAAGTTCACCTAATATTATGGTAACTCGAATGGACAGTACTTATTGTGATACATTATTCGCCGTTGCTCAAAACGCCAGTGGTGGTGGTGTAAAAGATATTAATATTGATTTTGCATTAACACCCACAAATATTGGTTTTTTCACACACAGTCAAGCAATCACGGATACTTCCGGTTCAGCAAACACAACATTTTGTGTTGTGCCCGGTACACTGGATACTGATGCGGGAATTACCGTTAGCATACCAGGATCAAATATTCCAACCACTTCGTTTTCTATTGGGATTCAAAATAATCTACCAGAATGCCCGGAATGTACAGCTGAGTTGGTATTAGGTGCGGAAGACTATGTATTACCAAAAGAGGACGGAGGTTTGACCACAACAGTATGGGCAACCTACACTGATACTTTAGGTTATGGTCCTGTGGAAAATACCATCATACAATTTCAAAGTTTTGAAGATTCTGCAGGTACATGGATACCCATCGCCTCAATTGATCCTTGGGGACAATTTCATAATGATACTGCTCGAGTTACATTTAATATGACAAATGATGAGGGAATAGCTCATATTATCGGAAGTTATGCAGGATTAAAGGATACGATCGAAATTGTGCTTAACCCAGGTGCATTGGATCATATCCAATTTGTTGCATCTAATCCAAGTGAAATTATGGTTCAGGATGGTGGAGGTGTTGAAGCTACCGAAATAAATCTGGAGTTGAGAGATGGCAGTAATAATTTAATATCAGACGAATATCGGATCCGTTTTGAAATTACAACCCCAACACCTTCCGGTGTACATTTCAATGGAATGCCCGGATTACGAGAAGTGGATGTAATTTCCAGTAACGGTATTGCAAGTGCTACAGTAAATTCAGGATCCCACCCTGGAAGTATTCGTATTCGTGCAAGAGCTTATGAAGTAGAGGATGAAAATCATCTGATTCAACTTGCTTCTGCAATCGGAATTCCGGTAACAATCACCACTGGTCCACCGGCATTCGGAACGATTTCTATGAGTTATGTTGACTTATTGACACCCGGTGGCGGTATTTATCAACTCCCCATGTCAGTCTCGATCTGGGATTTGCATTCTAACCCGGTTGCTGATTCCACAACCGTTTGGTTATCATTATATGAATTCTCTGCTCCCTGGAGTGCTGACAACATTTACTTTCAGAATGCTATTGCCATGTGGGGACCGATTTCTTTAGATAATGATGGAATTGAATCTATTGATATGATCGATAGTCTCGTTTACAAATGCACATTTCCTGAAACGCAATTTATCATAGACCCAGATACGTTTATGGTGTGCGGCACACCCCCCACTTCGTTTGACGGTAATTCATCAATCATGTCTCCGGAATGGACACAAAATATCCATCCAGGGTACATTGAAGCTGAAGCTAAAACCGGAGAATTGAATATGAATGGAGATGCGTACAGGGGTATTGCATGGGCAAGTTCATATTATACATCCCTTAATGTTTTTAAAGATATAATAATTAAGGCGCACACATATGATGGTGAAGGTGGTTATTTACTTATTGACAGCCGAGTTAGTAATGATGGTGCTCCATTTGACCAACCCATCCTTCCAGGCGCTGTAACTATTGGAGCTTCAACCGTTTTCTGGGATTTTTCTACCTTCCCCAATACTAATAATCCACCTGATATAACCGGAGGTGGATGTTATACGGACGTTATTCAGGTCAGCGCAAATTTGACAGATTATTACATGGAAGCCATTTCAGATGGTCGTTTACAACTTAGCGTTGTTGGTGGAGTATTACTTGATCCAAATCCACCCGTTGATCCAGCCTGGGATGGTAATGCCGTACAAATATCTGATCCTAATGGGCAGGCGAGATGGTATATTAGATACAATATAGCTTTATGTCCGGTAACTGATCCACAATCCTGTAATGCTGATTGTGATGCTTGTGAGTACGATGAATTCCAATCTGCTGTATGGGTGAATCTGTTAGATCCTCAACAGATGACAAGCAACCAAGTTGAAATACGGTTAATACGATCTGGTGGAGAATGTGATAACTGTCCATGATCATTTCTTTATCTGTCATTAAATAGCAACAGTTTTTAGATCTATCCGACCCAATCCCAGTCGGATAGATCATATTATATGGGAACTCAAATTGAAATGTTGAAAAGGTAATACGACATATGGATAATTTTAATCCGCAGTTTAAGAAGATTGGTGAAGTCCTCGTACATTTAAATATGGCGGAGACGGGCCAAATCAATACTGCACTTCTGGAACTCAAAGAATCCAACGAAAAACTGGGTAGAATTCTTATTCAACGCGGAATTATTTCAGAAGATGATTTTGTTACTGCATATGCCATGCAGTTAAACGAAAAGCACATCACCAGCGAAGACCTGATGCGTGCACCTGAAAATATTGTCCGACAGATATCGGAAGATTTCTGCAAAGAAAATAATGTCATTGCTCTGAACAAAACCGATAGTAATATTTTGATTGCGATGGAAGATCCCGAAGATCTAGCCACACTCGATTCTATCAGAAAATTGACCGGGCTGGAACCAGAAGTAATTGTCGCCGGGAAGGACGGTATCATTCGGGCATTAGACAAGATTTTTGGAGATATTCGCCAATCCGGTGAAGTTGAAGATGTTCTAGCAAACATTTCGATTATTTCAGGTGATGACGACGACCAACAGGAACTGGATTTATCAAAAGAGCAAGTATCCTCTGAAGAAGCACCATACGTAAAACTGGTCAATTTGATGTTAATTGAGGCTATCAGGGAAGATTCCACTGATGTTCATATTGAACCCGGTAGAAATAAAATTTCCGTTCGGATCAGAATTGATGGTGTTCTTTCCCAAATCATGACCCCCCCCATGTCGTCACTTAACGGTGTCATTACCAGAATCAAGATTCTTTCAAGATTAAATATTGCTGAACATCGTTTACCTCAAGACGGTAGAATGAAAATCAGAACGGCTGATAGGGACATCGATGTACGTGTTTCTATCCTTCCAACGGTTTTTGGTGAAAAAGCGGTTTTACGTCTATTGGGTTTTGGAGGTAGAAAATTAAATCTGACTACTCTTGGATTTCCCGAAAACAAACTAAAAATATTTAGAAAATGGATCAAGCAACCTTATGGCATGATTCTGCTGTCTGGTCCTACAGGTAGTGGTAAATCTACTACGTTATACGCATCTCTATTAGAGATTCAGGATGAAGGAATCAACATTACAACGGTTGAAGATCCTGTAGAATATCAGATCGCTGGTATTAATCAGGTGCAAATGCATGATGAAATCGGTCTGACCTTTTCCCGCTCGCTTCGTTCAATCCTTCGGCAGGACCCAGACGTTCTTTTAATTGGAGAAATCCGTGACTCCGAGACTGCTGATATAGCTGTGAAATTTTCATTGACTGGTCACCTCGTTTTCAGTACCGTCCATGCAAATGACGCTCCTTCTACCATCACTCGATTGTTGGATATCGGGATTGCTCCTTTCTTGCTGGGATCTTCATTGAACCTGGTGATGGCACAGCGGCTTGTAAGAACGGTCTGCCCCCATTGCAAGGAGGTTTATGAACCTACATCCGAAGAGTTGGATAGAATCAGTGTCTCTCCATCTGAAGCGAGTTCACTTACATTTATGCAGGGAAAAGGATGTAGTCATTGTCGCTATTCGGGTTATCGTGGTCGAACTGCTATCCATGAAATACTCGAAATCAAGCAACCCATCCGGAAGTTGATTTTTGAAAACGCTAATCAGGAGGTTATCCGTGAGAAGGCAATTGAATTGGGGATGACACCTTTAAGAGATGCGGGTATTGATAAAGCCAAAGCGGGGGTAACCACGATATACGAGGTTCTCCGATCAACAGTGGAAGACGAATAATGGCAACATATACATATTTAATTAGAACCGGCGAAGGTCACCGTAAAGAGGGGATAATTGAAGCAAATAATCTCACTGAAGCCAGCGAACAGCTGCGGACCAATAGTGAAGTTACAATTGTAAAATTAACGGAGAAGGATACTTCTTTTGATTTCATGGGTCCGTTCCTGGATCGGTTCGCGAAAAGAGTTGCGAGAATTAAAAACCGTGTTCCAATGAATACGATGGTATTTTTTATTCGCCAGCTGGCCACAATGTTCACTGCGGGTTTGACTATTGAAAGAGCTATGCATTTCTTAGCCACTGAAGAGAAAAATAAAAAGTTTCAAAAAACACTGACTACTACTGAAAATGATATTCGCAAAGGCCTACTGCTTTCCGATGCTCTGGAGAGACATTCAGGTATATTTTCAAATCTAATTATCTCACTGGTACGCGCTGGAGAGGTCAGTGGTAAATTATCATCCACTCTGGAAGAATTAGCTATTTATACGGAAAATGTAGCAGATACACAGCGGAAAGTAATCTCCGCGTTGTTCTATCCGGTGATGATTATTGTTTTCCTGTTTGCCACATTATTATTCACGTTTCTTTTCATTATACCCAAATTTGGGGAAGTTTATGCTTCTTTAGGAGCAGAACTCCCTGTCTTTACAACATTGATTCTAAATATTGGTGATTGGGTACAAGCCAATATTGTATTTATCCTTTTGATGACGATGTTGTTTACATTTATCATGTGGTTACTGAGTATGACCGATACAGTACGCCTTCTTCTGGATAGGTTTTACTTCAAAATTCCAATTTTCGGCAACTTAGTACGATTAAATATTTTAGCAAAATTCTCGAAAACACTGGGGATCCTGTTAAATGCAGGAGTTTCAGTGCTTGAATCTTTTCAATTGATAAGTAAAGTCGTTGAAAACCGGGTCTATGAACTGGCTGTGAAGCAGGCTGCTCATGATATTGAAAATGGTGTCAATATTTCACGCGCATTAAAGGATACTATGGTTTTTCCATCTACAGTGATCCAGTTAATCTCAACAGGTGAAGAAACTGGTGAAATCGATCAGTTAGCATTAAGAGCAGCAGATTTTTATAATAAACAGGTATTGGCTATTGTAGATAGGATTACCTCCATCATCGAGCCCATTTTGTTAATTGTTGTAGGCGCAGTAATATTGGTGATCCTGCTTGCCACATATCTGCCAATCTTCCAAATGGGAGAAGCCCTGAGTGGTTGATGCCGGGCTATTCCCGGGAAGTATTGCCGCAGTTCTCGGTCTTATGATTGGTAGTTTTTTGAATGTTGTTATTTACCGGCTCCCCAAAGATGAATCTGTAGTATTTCCCCGATCTCACTGTACAGTTTGTGGTGTTCTTATTAATTGGTATCACAATATCCCGGTACTTAGTTATTTTATGCTCAGAGGTAAATGTGCCAAGTGTCGCACCAAATTTTCGATCAGATATCCCCTGATTGAGTTTCTAAACGGTGGACTATGGTTCTGGGCATTTTATCAGTATCCACTTCCTGAAGCGTTATTGTTTATTGTCATGACATCAACGCTCATCGTCATATCCTTCATTGATATCGACTACATGGTTATCCCGTTATTATTCATTTTGATCGCTGCCGTAGCAATAATTGTTTATTATTTCTTCGCACCACATGAATGGGTTCTTGCCATGTGGGGAGTTCTAACCGGTGTGTGCTATCTGGGAGGGGTCTATTTACTGACGCGTGGGATGTTCAAGAAAGAGACGATGGGAATGGGAGATCTTCAGTTGATTGCCGTTCTGGGAGCGTGGTTAGGTCCTTTAAATGTAGCTGCCACTATTTTTGCCGGTTCGTTGGTAACACTCATCGCATTTGGTATTGCATCTCTTCGATCCGGGAAAACCGAAGACCGTGCACTGCCTTTCGGCCCTTTTTTAGCATTTACAGGGATCGCCTTTTATATGCTGAACCTCGACTGGAATTCCATTATCGCTCTGGTGAACTAACCCTTATTTTCGCAAAAGAATTTTTCATCGATATATCGACCAAATGCTAAACTGGCCGTAACTCCGGGACTTTCTATTCCAAACAAGTTAATCCAATTCGGGCAATCTGCTTGTGCCTCATCACGAATTAAAAAATCTCTCGCTATTTCCCCTCGATCATATAATTTCGGTCGTATGCCCGTCATTACGGGTTGGATAGTATAAGACGTTATGCCTGGCCAATATCGTCTCACATCCTTAATAAAAGATTCTGCAGATGAAAGAAACTCACCATAATCTTCAAAATTTTCATTTAAATAAACCGCATCAGGACCCAGTTTGATTTCTCCTGATAAATCCGGCGTAATATGGATACCGAGAAACGTCTCATCAGGCAACGGATATACCATGTGCGTAAATGCATGCCTGGCTCCGATCACCTGAAAATAATGTCCTTTACAAAAGAAAATATTGGGTATATCATTGAAATGAGCATCGGTGGAAGTTTGATTTACGGATAACCCGGTCGCATTGATCGTTCGCTTTGCCATCGCTTTTTGTTCACCATCCTGATCAGAATGAAAACAGAGTTCCATTAGTTCACCTTTTAACGACATATCTGTAAACCGGGTGCCCGGCAGGAACCCGCCACCATTCGCCTTGAATAGATTTAATTGGACATCCATATATCGGTCGACAGATAGAATTCCCGATTCGCTGCTGAAAATTCCCGCAAGGCAATTGACTTTAGGTTCCAACTTTGATATCCTCCCGCCATCCAAAAGTTGAAGACCATCAACACCTTTATCCTGAGCAACATTACAAAGTGCTGCTAATGGATTTATCTGATTTTCATCTACTGCAACAATGAACTTGCCGGTTTTCTTATGATGGATATTATATTTCTCCAGAAACGGATACAGGTTTCTTCGTCCTTCGATGCAGAGTTTTGATTTCAGCCATTCCGGAGGGTAATAAATCCCAGCGTGAATGACTTCACTGTTTCGGCTGGATATACCTAAACCATGGCGAGCGTTCTTCTCCACCAATAGGATATTCCAGTCTGAATACTTTTCTGAAAAATATCGGGCAGTACTGAGTCCGACGATTCCAGCGCCAAGAACGACCAGATCAAATATCAATTATCATATCCGATCATCAAGTGTTTGAACCAAATCAAACGGTCTCCTTACTGTGTACTTGTCGATTTCTTTCAAATAATATAGCGCTAACTGAGGCAGAAACATTGAGCGAGTTGGTTTTCCCGTACATAGCGATAGTCGCCTGGAAATCACAGGTTTGAAGTACCAATGGACGAATCCCTTTTCCCTCACTTCCCACAACGCAAACAACTTTACCTTCGTAGCTGATCTGATGCCACTGTTTTGCCTCGAGGCTGTTTTCAAATCCAATTACCCAAAATCCCTGTTTTTTTAAATCGATAAATACATTTCTTAAATTGGGTACGACATAAATGGGTAAATGTAAAAAAGCACCTTGGCTTACCTGAAGGACAGTACTTGTTATGCCTGCACTATTATGAAGAGGAATGACCACTCCATCTATTCCAGCGCATTCAGCTGTTCTAATGATCTGACCCAAATTTTGAGGGTCTTCCACATTATCCACAGCAAGCAGACAAATATTTTCCGAGGAGTTTGAATAATTTGGTAGGCTGTCCTTAATAAGTTTGCCTTCGAAATTTATAACAATCCCTTGGTGTCTAATTCCCTGATATCTATTCACAAAATCAGATTTGCGAAATACTTTTACGGATTCAGGAAATTGATGACGGTAATCCTGCAGTAATTTATTTTCCCATGCTAATCCCTCCTTTATTACATCGACTGAAAGGATTCGTAGCTTTTTGTAATTAAGGATTTCGAGACAACCATTTAATCCGTAAACTGAGTATGTCTCTTGAGGTGGTTTTAAGGATCGTTTCTTTTTCAAATTTCTCTCTCTATTCTGTGCTTAATATTAATAACTTTTTATTCAGTATTCTATTCATGTATCATAAAAACACTATGGGAACTCCTGAAAAAATCAGAATTGACAAGTGGTTGTATGCCGTCCGGTTGTTTAAAACACGCTCGCTGGCTACAGATGCGTGCAATGCAGGTAAAGTAAAGATCGATGAAGAACGATTAAAGCCTTCCAAAATTATTGTAGGAAGTGAAATCATAACCATTCAAAAACGGTTTCATAAACAAACTTGCCAGGTTCTTGGTTTGGTGGAAAAGCGAATCTCCGCGAAATTGGTCCCCACGTATATGAGTGATCTGACACCCGCTGTTGAAATAGAAATCCAAAAAACTGCTTTTAAATATCCGGTTGCGAGAAGAGACCGTGGTGAGGGTAGACCCACCAAGAAGGATCGCCGACTCATTGAAAAATATAAAGATACCTACAAATGACCATTTTGGCGTCTGAAAAAGCCAGGATTATTTATTCAGAATTAACAGCAGCATTCCGATTGAGTTCGAATCCTGAATCAGCCAAAATGCAAGAAGCATATATGAAATATAAAATGCCCTATTGGGGGATCGCTTCAAATCCAGTAAAACAAATCGCCAATTCCGTATTTAAAGAGCATCTTCCAGTTGATAATATTGAATATCGTGACATTTTATGGTATTTGTTTACAAATGGAAATCGACGTGAAGAGTGGTATGCAGCCATGTTTATGGCACTGAAATTTAAAATATTTATCACCGCCACAAATGTTGATCTGTATTTGGATATCGTATTGAAATCCCAGTGGTGGGACATTGTGGACACAACAGCCTCCAATCTTATCGGACCCGCTTTGTCAGGTGGGAATTTACGAAAGTGGCTGATCCCATGGGTAAAGCATGAGAATATGTGGGTTAGAAGAGCTGCTCTACTGACACAATTAAAATATAAAGACATGACAGACTTTGAATTGTTAAAGGATTTAATTCTTCATACTGATCACGAATCCGATTTTTTTATTAGAAAAGCTATTGGATGGGCGCTGCGTCAATATTCCTATACCAACCCTGAAGCAGTTATTGAACTCATTGAAAAGAGACGTGATTATTTGTCAAATCTGTCTATCTGTGAAGCTCAAAAAGGACTTATAAGAATGGGATACATTAAATGAGAAAAATATTCTTTGAAAAAACAAATTTATGGGGGATGGTTGTTATATTGACTGTCCTGCTTTCAGGTTGTAGTTTTTTTACCAGTTATGGACGGTACGTAGTTAGAGCGGAAAAGGCATATAAATCAGGTGATTATGATTCTGCTGTTGAATACTGTGTCGCTTCTATTTCTGAAAATCCATCTTATGAAAAATCATTAGAACTTTTGGACAAGGTATTTCCAAAATGTATTGAATTTCATCACATGAAAATTGAACGTTTGAGTATATCCAACGATGAATTCAGATGGGACAAAGTCGTTCGCGAGTATGAGGATCTATCTCATCTCGTTGATATTCTGGAAAAACTTGATCTACCCCAGACGGAAGTACTACTGTTTAAATCTGATGTAAAAAATTATCAAACGCTTTTAACGGATGCAAAATATTATGCGGCTGAAGCCCACTATCAGGCTGGTATTCAGTTTATGGAAGTTGACAACCGGGAGGGCTATAAAAAAGCCGCTGATCACTTTAAATCTGCAATGACTTTTGTCCACAATTATGTGGACAGTGCATCGTTTTACGAGACGTGCAGGCAAAACGCGATCACCCGTATCGCCATCATGTCATTCGAAAATAGCAGTGGAGAAGAAAAATATGGTAATGTAGGAGAACAGATTTCAAATCAATTGTTGTCATCCCTTATGAACGATCCGGAAATTATGGAGTTTGTAGAATTTGTCACCCGGGATAAAATTGATCTTATCTTGAATGAACAACAGCTCGCTAGTTCCGGATTGGTCAGTGAAGAACATTCGATAGAAATTGGAAACATCTTGGGAGTTCATCATACTATCACTGGCACCATTACTCATGTAAGCGCTACGGAACCTCAACATCTAAAAGACCGGAAGCGTATGGAGAAAAGAATTGTAACCGATACCGAAACATACACAGACGAAGACGGAAATGAATTAGAACGGGAAATTTATCGGTTAGTCCACGCTGATGCCATATTCAATAAAATCCAGGCAGAAGCGATGATAAATGTGTCTTATAAAATTATGGATGTGACAACTGCAAAGATTATTTATTCGAATAATCTGTCATCAAATTATACTTTTGAGTTCGATTGGGTTACTTACTCCGGTGACGGACGGGCACTAACCTTTCTTGCACGAATGCTTGCAGGAAATAGTCAGCAACCCACTCCATCAAAAGCGGAACTTGTTCAAAAGGCTGTTGAAAAACTCGCAAGCAAACTGGTCGCGGACATAAAAAATACCCTGAAATAGAAATCCCCGCCAAAAATTGACGAGGATTTCTTGAATTGATAATTGAATACTACTTTGAACCGGATCAACGGTCGTATCGTTGACGATACTCCTCCACCTTCTTTTCCATCTCATCGAACATTTCTGTAGTTCGCATCAATGTATAAAGTTGTTCATTTTCTTTGATTTTCAGCAGAAGCCTTTTATTCGCGGCAGTCTCATCAAATTCAACCAGCACATATCCTCTGTAGATCTTCCCCACATCACTTTTTTCTTCCTGGATGATGGTTTCAGCCACGCGCAAATCCCGAAGTTCTGTGGAGATAACCTGTTCCTGGGTCTGTGAGAATTGGTCGATGAGATGAGAATCTGGACCAAGACCGGTTTCTTCCTGTGCACGTTTGGTCAGACCATTCCATTCTGAATGGACTAATCCGGCAAGGGCTGTGGCGGCAGATGAACGGGCTTTATCAATGGCCAATTGCATATCTTGGCTTGTAGCAGTGGCTGCCTCATACCGATAACCGTCTTTTACCGGTGGATTGGTGTACCATGCAGGTGCATCATGAATGGTCTTCCGATTGGCATCAGGTGACAGATCGGGTCCCTTCCTTGAACCGGCACAATTAAATGCTATCATCCCTGCGATCAGCAGGAGCATGAGATTAAATAGTCTAGTTTTCATTTTGTCCTCTTTTCTGTTAAAAATTATGTTTTGAATCAAAATATTGTACGTTAATTGTATAACTCTTTTGACCCTTACTAATAATGATCGTTGTCATGAAAATTTACGTCATTGAAACGCTATCACATTTCCTTCAGATCATTCTGATTCTCACCCGTAGAACGGGTTGCGACCGAGGCTCCATTGAAGGATGATTCATGGTTCAGTTCGATCCGGCAACTGCCGGACTCACCATGATAGTGTTTTTTCTGTTGCTCTGAGTCCCTCACCTACGGGGTCATAAGGTAAACATAGCTACTTTCAATTAATTCTATCATACCAATCAGAAAATTCTGGAAATACCAGCTGAAATGTTTCCCCTCTAGAATAATCTAACTTTTGTTGTATTTCTTTGAACTTTGGTAGTAAGTGGGAATTATCCTTACTGTCCATATAGGTAATCCAATTGTTTATTTGATTCAAATCATGTTCATTCAACAACTTAGTAGCTTCAGTTTGAAATGATCTGTATTTCTCTCGGATAAAGTCTTTGCCTTTTTTCGGGAGACTTGTGATATTCAAATAATCCGGATGTGTAAGAATAGTTCCCCAATAGTCAATTCCCTGCTGCTTGCACCATAATATCAATTCTGGCATAGAGGATATGCTGTAAATATTTATCACCGCACTTATCGTATCAATTTCTCGTTTAAAATATCTGCAATTCTCTTCAAATAATTTCCAATTGAATCCACTTCTAGAATACTCAACTTTCTCTCCAAATCCTTCACAACTTGGCCATATGCTTATCTGCTTAAAATGAGACCACAATTGTTTTAAATCAAAATTTTTGTAATTTCTACGGCTCAAATTAGAATTGTACTGTAAACTGATATTCCGACTATGACCTGTTGAGATTAAATGTTCAATCAATTTATAGTGACCATTTTGAAGGAATGGCTCTCCACCTGCAAAATATACATCTGATAAATGCGGTGCGATTATAGAAACATCTTTCCAGAATAATTCATTTTCTGTAAAAGAATCAATTATCTTTCCATTATTAATCTTGACTTCTTCATACCATCCTGTTGAAGATTTTGGACCACACATTCTGCACCTAAAATTGCATAAATTCCCAAATCTGATATCTAAATATCTGGGAATTGTAGGTTGATATCCATCAGCTTCTGTCTGATTTTGGAGATGTGCGTACTGCTGAAATCTATGATTCACTTGTTGTCTGTTACTTACGCCACCAGAATCTTCTAAACCGAAACATACTTCGTTGCATTCGGCAGGGATTTCTCCTTTTAATAATTGATTTCTAATATTTTTATAGGGTGGGTTATTCCAAACGTCCAATAATGATTGGTTATGAAACCCCAATACATCATCTCCATGATGATATTTTGCAAAACAACAGGCATGATATTCACCATTTAGATTTCCCATCATATGCATCCAGGGTAGGATACAGCCCTTAATTTCATTTACAGATGAGGACATTTCTCACTTATTGCGATTAATAGGAAAATATCACCAGAATAATTTTTGCAGAAAAGATGGACTTGAGGATATATTTAGAGACAGATGGTGATAATAAAAGTGAAAAATCCATCAATAGCTAAATCTGGAGACATCCATAATTTCTTCATTTGACATTTTTTTCTTCAAATTCTTTAATGCATCCATTCCGGCATCTTCGAAAGCGGTAAAGCTGACACCTTTCACGTTATTAATCGTCTTCTGAAATATTTCATCACCCGTTTCCGCGTCAGTAAGCGTGAGCGTCATCTCTGCATAGGCTTGATAAATAAGTTGTCCGGAAATGCTTTCCGGTTGCGAGGATCGTTGTTTGGTCTCTACCGAATACTGAGCAATAATATCTGAATCCGATTCATAGGTGGCTTGAACCATGAGTTCCTGATAAAAAATCTCTTTTAATACGGACTCAATAATGGAATTCTCACGCCATATTCCCACGTTGTATTCTGATCCTGTAAAATAAACCTTGGTCCCTATTACGTTTATCCGAAGAGGTGTGCTGATGATAGAGTTAAATCGATGTGGAAAATAAGTTAAATTCTCTTTGAAATTCACCTCACCACGAAAGTATTGATTTGTTTCTTTATTAAGTATCTGATTTATGATCACCTCCGAAAATCCTTGAGGATTAGTCAGAACTTTTTCTGTGAATTCGTTCTCTGGTGATGAAAATAATAACGGAATACCTTCCATTGTTGCATTGGTCACTTTATCAACACAATCAACAAAGAACTTCTGCGGATCAGGAATTCCATAATGTATTGTAAGCTCCGTTTCGCTGAACGTACACACCAATCGTTCAGAGAAATTGATAACCATCTCAAACAAGTAGGGTCGAAGCATGATGACGCTGCCGCTTTTCTCTGGATATTCTACCATGAGTGGGTAGTCCTGAAATGGTTCAATTTCATTTAGAGCATTATCTAAATACTGAAACGATTGTATGGTAAATTCACTTTCAGCTCTTTCTAAATATTTGACCGCCTGCTGAATAGCATTATTCTTTTTTTGATCAATTTCATCATAGTATTTTTGCTTGGATAACCTTGCAAGCATGTAAAATGAGCGTTCAGACTGATGGGAGTTGACCAACTCAATATTATTCAAGCTACTATTGACGCGCGTTTCAAGCACCTGTCGAGTGAACTCATTCACGTTGAAATTGTATTCTGTCTTTATAGCCGATAGCGTTGAAGAGATAGTTACTGATATTTGTGAAGATATTTCATGGATGGCACGCTGTCTTGCGTCATCGCGTGTTTTTCCGATACCCAACCCGTACCAATAGTCTGGGTCACTCGGTGGATGGTTGCCCCATTCCGGGAGAGATTCGGGGTGGTTTGCACAACTCCAGAAAATGGTTAATACTAGCAGGAGTAATACAACACCATATCGGTGATATGTACAGAGAGAGTAATTTTTCTGTTTCTGGTATGTGGTCATTCTATGGTTTGACCATCTTTTGATTAATTCGTTGCCATCAGAAAATTATTTTGTTTTGGCTGCGAGTGCTCGGTTTACATCTGATAAAAACTGGGTATGAATAGGATAACCCTTGACGATAGCACCCGGATAGGACGTCTCAATGCTCCCATCTCTGCCAATTAAAAATGTCATGGGTACAGAGTATATTCCGCCATATTTGCGTGATACTTGATCGATTTCTTTTGTTGTGCCATATAGCAATGGGTAATCGATCCGATAGGATTTTGCAAAATTCGTTAAAGCTTTTTTAGTATCAGAAATACTTAATCCCAATACAATCAGATCGTCGCTGGAATGCTTCTTTACTAAATCGTTGAATTCTGGTATTTCCATCCGACATGGACCACACCATGTAGCCCAAAAATTGACAATAACTACTTTTCCTTTTAGTTCACTTAAAGTGTAAGACTCGCCATTAATGTCCTGAAGTGAAAAATCAGGTGCGAGATCGATTGTTTTAGTGACATTATCAATGGCTCTTTTCTGTTCATCGGTTAGTTTTCCCTGGGCAACCAGCCCGAAAACACCAATGATCAGAATGCCTGAAATAAAAATGATAATTTGTTTAAGGGTCATATTTTCTCCCGATTACAGATTCCCTGTTCCATTTTCTAAAAATTTAATAAATTTCCCAACGTCCGTGTCCATACCATGAAACCGAGTTAATTCTTGGTTATCTGGCGATAAAATGACATAAAATGGTAATGCTGCAGTTCCAAATCGTTCAACCTCCATTTTCTGATTTTCCCGGTGATTATCACCCCCATCCGTGAACAAACGAACCAATATGAATTCCTCGAATTTACGACTCACTCGGATATCTTCAAAAACATTGGTTTCCATCCATCTGCAATTTGTGCATGTATAACCGGTGAAATCAACAAAGACGGGTTTGTTATACGCTTTTGCAAGTACAAGTCCATCGTCAAGATTATCGATCCATTCTAACGTTTCACCCAAAGGAGTTATCACGATATTTTCACGCGATGCGTCTACGATGGGTGGCAGATATGAATCTATGAGTCCGTGAAGTGGTTTCCCAAACAAACCGCCGCTAAGGTACAATCCAAAGGTAATAAAGATAATAGAAAGCATGAGCCGAGGAACACCAATTCTGTCGATATCCGAATCGTGGGGTAATTTGATTTTACCCAATAAATAAAAGCCCATCATGAAAGATAAAACTACCCATACCGAGAGTACAACCTGATTGGTAAAAATCCCCCACTGCCAAATCAGATCTACATTGCTGATGAATTTCATGGCGGCGCCAAGTTCCAAAAAACCCATTATCACTTTCACTGAATTCAACCAACTACCACTTTTGGGTAATCTCGCCAGATATTCAGGAAATAGCGCTAAAAAGAAAAACGGAAGGGCAAAAGCGGATGAAAATGCTATCAGTCCAATGATGGGCCATAAATAATTCCCTTGGCTGGCCGCAACAAGTAATAGTCCTACAAACTGTACTGTACATGTAAATGATGTAATCGTAAATGTTAACGCCATGAACAGAATGCCAAGAGTGCCTCCCTTGCTCTCCTGCTTAACACTGAACTGACGAAGTTTTGAAGGAAGTTGAAGCTCAAAATGGCCAAATAGGCTAAAAGCAAATACCACAAAAAGGATGGTAATAAATAGATTTATCCACGGATTTGAAGCCAGTTGATTTGCACCCGTTGCCCCGAGAGTCACTGCAAGAATCAATCCGAGGAATGTAAAAATCAGGATGATACCCAATGCATAGATGGATGCGTCTCTCACCGGTTTACTGCCCGATTGTTCACCTTGCTTGGTAAAATACGAGACCGTGATTGGAATCATTGGAAAGACACAAGGTGTCAGGAGAGCAAGAAATCCCATAGAAAATGCAAGAAGTAAAAAGGATAGCAGACCTTTTTCAATTGCACTGTCAATTGTCTCTATTTCATTGGATTGATCCTCATTGCCATCATGATCAGCGGAGACATATTCGGTTTGGACAGAAAATACGTGTTCCGATCGTGCAGGACCATCAGAGATATTTAATCCAAATTCAAACTCATCCCAATGAGGTATACAGCGGGTGGCATCACAGGCTAGATAAATGAGAGTTCCACTAATAGGGAGTATTCCCGCTTCTGCATTCGCAGAAATCGTCACCTGCTGTGATAACTTGAATTTCCCCTCATGATAACCGATGATCATATCAAAATTTTCGTCATACTTCGTTTGGGATACTGGTTCTGAAATAATTCCGATCACTTCAAACAGACTTGTATCATTATATGCAACAGCCGTAGGACTTAAACTTAAATCGGGATGCGTTGCATAGATATGAAATCCTTTTTCAATTTGTACATTAAAATTGACGGTAACTGTCTCTTGAGCTCGGATCTCTTTGGGATCAGTAGTAACCTTAAACGACAAACAGTTCATTTCATCTGAAAGCCCTCCGGCAGCCAGACTAATAGATAATACCAAACTTATTAATAATAGTTTTTTATACATATTTATTTATTTTTAATCATGTTTTTGAATAACTTAATAAAACGTTTTTGTTTTCTGTACTTGGACTGAATCTTCTCCAGATTGTTACAAACGGATTCGTAACCATTTGCAACTAATTCATCAATTCGATCAAACTCCGTCCAAAACAAATCTCCAGTTCTTGGTTGAATCGTAAAATCGGCATCATCCTTCATCAACTCATTAATACGATTGGAAGTCACCTGTTCTACTCTGCTCATAATTTTAAAAAGAGTTGGTGAATCCAGATATTGGAACTTGCGAATATTTACATCCACGGCGATAGTCATTTCAGCACCCATCTCTTTTAATATGGATATTGGATAAGGCATGGAAATTCCACCATCCACCAACAGTTTACCATTCTGTGGTACAGGTTGCATATATCCCGGAATCGCACTGGAAGCAGTCAATGCATGGGTAAGACTTCCCGAAGAAAATATGACATCTTTGCCAGTATGCAGATCTACTGCCACACATTTGAATGGAATTTTCAAATCCCGAAAATCATCAACCGGTAACAGGAATTGGACGACCTTTTCCAATCGTTTGGTTTTCAGCAAACCAAGACGGTCATTCACAATTTTAAATGAGATCATCTCTTTAACCGGACGTGTAATGGATTGAAAAAATGAATCTTCCTGACCATTATTCGCTTTCAACCGATCTAATCCCAATGATTTATAGAGATCGCTGTTTATAAAATCTCTAAACCGAGTTTCTACCCAGCCTGCATCCAAGGTTGAGGCGTACATTGCGCCAATCACTGATCCTACGGAACTCCCGGAGATTAAATCGATCTTGATTCCATGTTCCTCCAACGCTTTTAGAACGCCTATATGGACAAGACCTCTTGCACCACCAGCACCAAGCGCAAGGCCAGTAATTGAGTGATTTTCTTTCATTAACTCAGAATCTTATCAGTCCGCGCTCTCTACACGGACCTTGATCATCCGTACCGGCATAACTGGGTTATCACTACGGAGCTTTTTCTGCATCTGCCATGTGTATGAGGACTTGGTTTCACCTTCCGGGACGGGGGCATAGATTTGCTTTCCTGTTTTTGGATCCTGCATGGTGACCCATTTTTCCGGATCGCTTCCTTTGGGTAATTGTTTTTTAAAATATGCCATGGCCATATTATAATCTGTGGCTGTATTTACAATCCGATCGATGACTTCTATATTTTCGATAATCTCACCAAATGCAGTGTAACTACCATCCAAATGTTTAGCGTCGTTTATACAGATAAAAAATTGACTTCCGGCTGAATTTGGACTTTGTCCCCGAGCCATGGATAAGACACCTCGTTTATGCGATGTTTTACTAAATTCTGCTTCAACCGTCCAACCGGGACCACCTGTACCATCATTACTGCGGTCGGCATCCCTTGACAAAATATCACCACCCTGTATCATGAAACCCGGTATGACCCTGTGAAACGAGGTGCCATCATAATATCCGCTATTTGCCAGTTTTTTGAAATTTTCACAATGTTTTGGAGCTATTTTGGGAAACAGTTTCATCTTAAACGTCCCCATTGTCGTTTCGATGGTTACCACATCATTCTTTGTTACTGGAGAAGGAATATATTCCAGTGCAATTTTTTTGATTTCCTTCATTTGACTTTCGTTTATTGGCATGTAAAACGGGTCCATTTCTTGTGGGTTAGGTACCAAATTTCCAAGATTAATTCCTTTTTTTAGGTCAAACGCTTTTGGTGTTTTAATTTCATTTTTTGTAGAATCCTGCGCACATAATAGAGATATTAGTACGATTAAGACGAGATTAATTTTCAATGTTACTCCATTTAATTAAATTAGAATTTTCCAACGAACACGATGTCCAAGAGTTCCGAATCAAACCAGCTTTCGAACCCCCGATTATTTACCGGATCGTCCTCTGCTTGTCAAGGGAACTGATTTTTGACATAACGGACAATCTTCCGGCGCCCAACTTTGGCTAGGCAATTTCAACAAGGAGTAGGTCGGAGCTTTGAATATGACTCCATTTTGACTCCTGTCTACTAAATCAACTACACCACTTATGGATGCTCCCATTTCGTTTACCAAGTCGATCAGCTCTACGACAGAACCGCCTGTAGTGACGATATCCTCCACAATGGCCACTTTAGTTTTCGGGGGAATAAAAAATCCTCTCCGAAACTCCATTTTGCCATTCACCCTCTCGGAAAAAATATGTTTTACTCCCAAATGACGACCAACGCCTCCAGCCAAAAGTATACCACCCACTGCAGCGCCCACAACTACATCAATTTCACAATCTCTAAAATATTCCGCCATCGCCCTACAAACACGGTCGAGGGCAATTGGATTTTCCAAAATTCGGAATTTTTCAATGTAAATATCACTGTGGTTCCCCGATGTGAGGAGGAAATGACCATCAAGCATGGCACCCGTATTTTTTAGTAAATCCAGTAGTTCATTTTCGGGTATCATAGATTTTCCTGAATAGTCTTTGTGTATTTTAATGCAGATTCTCGAATGGAATCTTGTGTGCTATCTCCGGAATATAATATTCCTCTGCTCACATTGATCAATGCAGTACCGTTAGCGTTGCCGATTGTTACAGAAGATGCCAGATCTCCTCCCTGCGCCCCCACACCCGGAATCAGCCAGCTCAAATTTTCTGTACGAGAGCGTAATTCTCTCATCCTGTTTGGATGTGTAGCTCCAACGACCAACCCGAGATTGTTGTGTAAATTGAGGTCTTTCACCAAATCAGCAACCGTTTGGTAAATGTAACGATCTCCTGATTTAAGAAACTGAAAATCTTCAGAACCCGAATTAGATGTCAGGCAAAGAATGAATGCTCCTTTTTCAGGATATTCTGCAAATGGTGTAATTGAGTCTCTCCCCATATAGGGCGATACTGTTGCCGCGTCGAATTCAAAAGTGTCAAACAATGATTTTGCATATTGCTTTGCCGTATTACCAATGTCACCTCTTTTACCATCAGCTATTACAATTGCCCGATGTTGAATGTGGACCAGTAATCGCTCCATCCATGATACACCTGCAGAGCCATATTTTTCATAAAAACCCAGATTTATCTTATAAACCGGGCAAAAATCTACCGTACAGTCAACCACATCCTTTGAGAATGATTCTAAATTTTCTAATGTAGAATTAAAATCGTTTGACATGCGATCCGCATCAATATCCAAACCAATGCAAAGCACACTATTTTTCGATTGACAAACTTCTTTTAATTTGAAATTAAAGGATTTTTCCATGAGCGGAAATTTACTCAATTCATCCCGATGAGGACGGGCATTTTTTTCATCCTCCTCCCAATTGGAATAGGTACGATCACCGGATATTCATTAAATTTTATACTGATTATGGAACAGCTTACACTCAGTATCATAGAAAAATCAAAAGTCAGGGTTATCGCTTCATCTGCCTATGGATTCAGAGTTGAATTGGTAGAACATGTGGGCAAGGATGATTTTGCACAACTCTTTGAATTATCCGAAGAGCTGGTGACCGTTTTTGGACCACAAGCACGTCTCACCCGATCTAATATTCATAAATATTTCAACGAAAATACACTCCCGTTCATTGCCCGTGTTAATGGTCAGATTGTGGGTTATATCATCGGAGTACCTTTGGAATATTTTAAGAATGAATCCTGGTGTCACATCGATGTTAATCTGGGTAAAGAGAATACCCTCTATACTTATGCCTTTGTTGTGAAAGAAAAGTACAGAAGAAAAGGCGGATATGCTAAAACCCTAAAGAAAATTTATGTTAATTGGGCGAAGAAAAAAGGAATCCTGTACATTTCCGGACATGTGAGACAGGGCATATCCTCTCATTTTTCTAAGGAAACGCAAATTGTAAAGACATTTAATAACTGGTATGGATTGTCTACGCCTTTCGAATACTATCGAAGACCCCTTAAACCTGGTCATCGTTCCTGATTTTATGTGTAGAAACAAACTGAAGCATTTTAGCGGTTTCTGAACTGATTAATTTGAAATAAATTCCTCCATGAGAAAATCAATCTTTTTACTTATCACACTTTTCATTTTCCCGGTTTACGGTGAATCTTTGTATAATGCATACCAGAATGCCGAGTCATTAAATGGATATGATCGCTATGTCGTATTATCTCCAGATAACATTTATACGGGCGGACTGGGCATATTTGAAGGATCCGTTTTCATCGAAGGAAATGGCGCGGTAATCGATCTTGAATCCGGCGGTGGAATTTGGGTTTACGCAGATGAATCTACACCTGTCAGTCTGATAATTGATCGCTGCTCGGTGATTAATGGTGCCTACTTCGGTGTCAATTTCGCGGGATATTCTACAGGCGCCGTCAGAAATTGTAATTTGATCAATACTGGAATGGGATTTCAGGCATTCGATTTTTCGGTGGTAGAAGTAAAAAATTGTAATCTTATTAATAATGAGGTTTACGGATTAGCCATTTACAGTACAAATCCACAGGTTAGTATTTCATACTGCAACGCATGGAATAATGGTGAAGACTACATGGAAAACTGCCCTGGCTGAGGCAGTATCTGGACACCGTTGGTGCCCCAACCTGGAACCGGAAATATTTTCTCCGACCCTTTATTTCAAGAACCGGATAATTTAGATTATTCCCTTCTAATTACTTCATACTGTATTGACGCGGGGGACCCCGAAGAAACAGATCCAGATGACACAACCGTTGATATTGGTGCCCTTTATTTTCATCAGGAAAATACTTACCAAAATGGTGATTGCAATGCAGACGGATTTGTAAATGTAATTGATATCATATTACTTATCAATACGTGCATCTTATCCATGGACGATTTGGATTTGTGTATTGAATGCGGGGATTCGAATCAGGATGGAGGCATAGATATTCTTGACGTGGTTTATCTGATCAATTTGATTATCAACTGATCAATATTCTCTCGAAAAATCAATCCAAAAGTTTTCCTTTTTTCATGACAGTCAGTAATCTGTCACTTCCGATCCAATATGGTAACTCCGCAATGGAATCCATTTCCCAAAACAACAAATCGGCTTGATATCCAGCCTTAATCTGTCCCACCTTTTTGTGAAGATTTAAGGATTTTGCACCAGTATATGTTGCTGCAGTAAGTGCTTCTTCCACTGTCATATTGCAGTATAAAACTGCGAGTGTAATGATCAACGACATAGACTGGATTGTACAAGAACCAGGATTAAAATCTGTGGCCAAAGCAAGTTCACAGCCATATTTTTTAAACTTTTTGGCATCAACATAATTTTTTTGTTTAAGAAAAAATGTCGTTCCCGGTAAAAGCGTAGCGATCACATTTGATTTCCCCATTGCCTTTAATCCCTTTGGAGATGCTGCCATGAGGTGATCTGCTGAAATTGCACCCATTTCTGCTGCGAGATTTGCCGCACCTGAATCTTCAAATTCGTCTGCATGCAGTCGTGGAATTAATCCATGATCTTTGGCAGTTTGAAGAATTTTTCTGGATTGTTTTACCGTGAAGTACCCCTTTTCACAGAATACATCGCAAAAAACAGCCAAATTCTCCTCTACAACGGCTGGAATCATTTCATTGCAAATGAGATCCACATAACCGTCTTTATCGTTTTTGAATTCCTGAGGAAATGCATGTGCACCTAAAAAAGTCGGGACGATTTCAAGAAGGGATTCTTGTTGTAGACGTCTGATCACACGCAGGGATTTTAATTCACTCTCCACATCCAGTCCATAACCGGATTTTGCTTCAATCGTTGTTGTTCCATGCATCAGAAAAATATCCAGTCTCTCAATACATTCTTCGAAAAGTTCATCCTCCGAGGTATTGCGAATCCCTTGGATAGAAGAGACTATTCCTCCTCCCATCCGCGCAATGGTTGAATAAGATTTCCCTTCTGCACGCATTGAAAACTCTTTTGCACGGTTTCCAAAAAAAATGGGGTGAGTATGGGAATCAACAAATCCAGGTGTTATCAGAGCTCCATCAGCGTTTATTTCTTCATCAGCATCAGATACTTTTTTACCAATTTCAGAAATGATGTCGTCTTCAATAAGAATCTCTACCTGTTCACCATCCCAGAGCGGTTGATTTTCATTGTTCCGGGAGGCAATGGATCCAATATTTGTGATTTTTGTTTTCATTGTAAGTATCGTCGAATTTTATTCTTTATTTAACATGGGAATTTTAAGATTTCTTTCATTGGCTACGGAAATGGCTCTATCGTATCCTGCATCAGCATGCCGTGCTACACCAAGTCCCGGATCGTTTGTCAAAACACGATTGATTCGTTCTCTCATTTCAGGCGTCCCATCTGCCACAATTACGACACCAGCATGAATGGATAAACCCATTCCAACACCTCCACCGTGATGTACGGATGTCCAGCTTGTGCCACCAGCGGTACTCAACAATGCATTCAGGATGGGCCAGTCTGCTACCGCGTCGGAACCATCTTTCATGGCTTCAGTTTCGCGATTGGGTGATGCCACGGATCCGGCATCCAGATGATCTCTGCCGATGACGATAGGTGCTGAAAGTTCACCGGACGCTACCATATCATTAATGGCTTCACCAAAAATATTTCGTTCACGATAACCAAGCCAGCAAATGCGTGAAGGTAATCCCTGAAATTTGACTTTCTTCTGCGCCATTGTAATCCATCGGTGCAGAGCTTCATCTTCGGGGAATAATTCCAAAACTTTCGCATCGGTCTTATAAATGTCTTCAGGATCTCCAGAAAGAGCAACCCATCTGAAAGGTCCTTTCCCTTCACAGAATAATGGACGGATATACGCAGGGACGAATCCTGGGAAATCAAATGCATTTTCAATGCCACCATGATCTTTGGCTTGTCCGCGTAGGTTATTGCCGTAATCGAAGGTGATAGATCCCATTTTCTGCAAATCTAGCATCGCTTGGCAGTGAACACCCATAGAATGGAATGATTTTTTAATATACGCATCAGGATCGATTTTTCTTAAGGTTAATGCGTCAGAAAATGACATCCCATGTGGAACGTACCCATTCAGTTCATCATGGGCAGACGTTTGATCTGTGACCACTTCAGGGACGATCTTTCGCCTGACCAGTTCAGGTAAAACATCCGCTGCATTTCCTAATAATCCAATGGATAACGCTTTACCATTTTCCTTCGCATCTAAAGCCAATTTTAAAGCCTGATCCAGGTCATCTGTTGTCGTATCCAGATACTGTGTATCTAATCTTCGCTTGATCCTGGTGGGATCAACTTCAATGGTGATATTCACACCCTCATTCATCGTGACGGCCAATGGTTGAGCCCCGCCCATCCCACCCAAACCAGCGGTGACGGTAAGCGTCCCTTTTAGAGAGCCCTTAAAATGCCGTCGTGCAAGTTCAGCTAGGGTTTCGTACGTTCCCTGAAGAATCCCCTGGGTGCCGATGTATATCCAACTTCCGGCAGTCATCTGACCATACATCATCAGACCCTTTTTATCCAGTTCTCTGAAATGCTTCCAATTCGCCCAGTTTGGCACAAGCATGGAATTAGAGATGAGTACACGAGGGCTGTATGGGTGTGTTTTGAATACGGCAACCGGTTTCCCGGACTGGACGAGTAAGGTTTCGTCATTTTCTAAATTTTTCAGGGATTCTAAAATGGCATCAAAGCATTCCCAGTTTCGGGCAGCTTTACCCAATCCGCCATAGACGATGAGTTCATCAGGATTTTCCGCCACATCGGGATCAAGATTATGCTGAATCATCCGATAAGCAGCTTCCTGATGCCAGCCTTTACATGTTAACTTGGTTCCCGTGGGTGGGTGAACAACTCTTTTGCCAGTCATATTTCCTCTTGGATTAGATTAAAATATTTGTGAGTAAATTGATTGGTAATTTACAAAATAGAAGCCTATTTATCCTTCGAGTAAGGGAGGTTCGGCCTTTTTATTCTATCCTGCTTTTACGTCATTTTTATTTTATTGAAGTTCCAAGTACCAGTTGGTAAATCTCTTAAATTCCTCGGAGTATACTTGTTTGAAAGTAATGTCATAATTATTGCTTCGTTCAATGAAATAATTTGCTCTAATTGAACAAGTCGAATTTCTCTCACGTAACCTTTTTCATCAATAAAATACGTTATTTCAATATTGGTTTCGAGCCCGCAATATTTTGAAATGACAAAATCCGGATATTCGAATGTAATTTCATCACCGGACATTGTTTTGATTGAATTGTCAGAGTAAGGTATAAATTTTGAATTTATTCCCCATTCTGAATCTTGATTTTCAAATTGAATTATTTCACCAGTTTGATCCCACCAGCCCCAGTAATGTAGTTGCTTACCTGACTTAAATATGTTGTGGCATCTTTTTCTTCCGTTCTCATACCAAATGGTAAATTCACCGTCTAATAGACCATTCTCAAATGAATATTTGCATTTTTCTTCTCCACTGAGATAGTACCACTTCGAATCCCCAGACAACTGTCCGTTTTCCACAGTAAGGAAACTTCGAATTTCCCCTGATGGATAAGTTGTTTGAATGACTCCATTGACAATTTTGGAATTTTCTTTCAGAATAAGTGACCCATCTTTTTGACATACATCTTCAGGAGAAAATACCTGAGCCACTACTATCGTTCCTAAGAACAATAGAACCGAAGTAAAGTTATGTTTGTAATTAGTAGTCATTATAAAAATGTACCTATTTTGGGGCTACAAGTTATGCACATTTGGTGTCCCTAGCGGCGAGGGTTAGGAGGCAAATTATTTTTCATTTTCAGGTAGGACATTAATTGGTTTACCCTTTAGGTAACTCTCGATATATTTAGTAACATTATCATAAGCGCCAAGCAAATCAGAGAATTTAGCTTTAAATGCTTCATATGGATTTTCAAACGTTCCCCTAGTAATGGCCAATTGAAAATCATTTTCAAAATTGTTTAAAATCTGTTCACCCACACTTAAGGTTTCATGAATATAAAAAAGGCAATTTCTTTCATTGTTCGATAAATGTTCATATATATAACTATAAAATTGTTTGTACCCAGTATTTATTGTTCCTACTGAACTTGCCGGAAGCAATTTCTCATTATTTAAAGTAGAAATAACTTTATGTACTATATCGCATTTATCAATTATTTGATTTTTAATACTTATTAGTTCTTTTCTGATTATTCTCTTCATTTTTCTTATACGTAAAATTTTATGAATAATTCTTGTACCTTCAGCAAGTAAATAACCAATTAAGACACCAATAATCGTATATAATCCTGAATCGTTTTGAATATTACACATTTTATTTACCTCCTAACGAGATAGCTCGGCGGCGTGAAAGTTATTTATAAAATCCATTTGTATTAATTTAAACATATTTACCTCTTTTAAGCCTAACGGCTCACCGCTAACTGGCGCGTTCTCCTGAAAACAGATAGAGAATACAAGCGTTTAACCGTCCGGCAAATCAGCAAGTTAAACAGCAAGATTGAAGTATTATTCATTATTGACATCCGCACATCCTGCATCCGGTTGTTGGTTCTATTGCAATGCTGTTGTACGAGCAGTATTCTGGACACGTCTCAATCAGTTCCTGTAAAGTTGGACAATCTGAGTTAATTGGTCGACAACCAACAAAGGGACAGTTTTCACTGAACCCTCTTTCATCAAACGTACACTCAAGTAAGGATTCTCCCCAATATGGAATAGCTTCACACTCCAAGTTATCATAACAATCGGGGGCAGATAAGCCCAGGCACGCGGCTTCGAAAACGGTCTGGATACTAACTATTTCAACGATCTTTCCCCACATATGATATGATACACCGTCCTCGAATCCAACATAGTCGCCCGTGACATGCAATCCATCGATCATGTATTCATCTAAGAGATTTATTGGTTCCAGTTGTTCGCCGCTTGTGGTAATGATCCCAAAGAATCCTCCTTCCAAATCAATAAATAGAATTTCACCAGTAAATGAAATAATATTTTTGTCAGAGTCAAAGCATCCGGTAATAGAGATGAAAAAGAATAATAGGATTACATTTAACATTCTAATTGTGTTCAATTGAAGTATTCTCATTTTGAATCATCCTCACGCTGCATAACAGTGATTATGCTGATCCGTGCAAGATGCAATACTGAATTTTATCGCCGTATAACACGCTCTCGGATTATCTGACAATTTCATACTAATCTTTTTAGAAATAATAGTATGCAACTCTCATTCCTTGTTATTACGGTATGTTATACGGATTGGTATAAAAATCCTAGATGGTATTTCGTAAAAGTATTCGGTAGGTTGTATAGCAATATTCTCTAATTTGCATGCCATGGTATGCAAAAACTACATCGAGAAGAAAAATGTATCCAAGAAAAATAATTTTCCGAAATCGCAGAACTCTGGAAAAGAGGAAAGCACAGGAAACAAATGGCTGTTAACTATTGGATGTTAGCAGGAAAAATAGCGCTCAAGCGGAAGGAATGGGGAACGGTTCGACAAGCCCTTGGTTGGACTCGCCATAGAAGATTACATCAAGGCTAGCCTACAGGTGAAGCTCACCATGACAGGAGAGTGGAAATTATTAATTATTCATTTTTAATTTTTAATTCTTCTGTTTGTCCCATGGCGTCAAATACCGGGATAAACCAATCGAGATTATTTATATGTGAATTATATGAAAAAAGACTGATGGATTGATATCCATTCATTCTTGTGAGCATAACTTTATCAACAACTGATCGTGCATCTTGATTATAAGTTGCAATCCCGATCATAATACTATTCTGCTTTTCTGTGGAAATTGAGGATGTTATTGCGTTGATTTCACGGGTAAAGTCCTGATTCTCTTTGTAGTAATTCATTGGGACTGCAAAGTCAAGAATTCCGTCGGAGATCCAATCTGTCCAATCTTGCGACCACCTTAAGCGGGCAGTTTGAGGATTTGGTTTAACGGCTGCGCTCAATTTTACATTGGGTCTAAAATGATCGATGTCATCCCTGATCCCTTTGACCAATTCTGTAATTTTTTGCTGTTTGAAAGATGCCCACGTATTCTGAATTGAGTCTGCCTCCTCAATACTCCAACCGAAGCGTGGACTGATAATTCCACGGGCAATATCCATGGGATCAATACCATATTGATTGGCATAAATTTGTGCACCCGTCGCATTATATCCGTAAAAGTCATCCTGAAAGCGAACATAATCCAGATGTATCCCGTCGATGTCATAATGGTTAATAATTTCCAACACAACGGAACGTAAATACGGATTCACGTCAGGGTGTGTGGGTGCAAGAAAAACACCTTCCCACTCAGGGGCAGGTGGTAGTGACAAGTCGATTCTCCAATCCATCTTACCATAGTGATTCGCTTCAGTCCAGTCTCTCCGGGTAAAGTACAAATGCGAGGGATCATCGGGTTCAGTTCTTCCAGACCATAGAATATAGGTGTTTACCCATGCATGCACTTCCAGATCAAGCTCATGTCCCAAGTTTATAGCGTACTCCAGGGGATCGAATTCTTTTGATACTTTCGTATTTTTTTGAACGATTTTGGAATTATATAATGCGTCCCCACGAGTTCTCACCTGAAGGAATACAATATCAAAATCCTTATCGGAGGCAAAACCCATCACACTATCAATGGAGGATGACGTGTACAGGCAATCTCTTAACACCCAGATCGCTTTTTCTTCTACTTTTGCAAATTGAGCAACTAACGATTCGGGGATAAAATAAAACAGGGCAATGAAAATCAATGCCCTGTATGAAATTTGAATACGTTTGGAAATCAACGACAATCCTTATGATTCAACTTTTTCCGCTTCTTCCTCACTAGGAACTTCTTTTTCAACTTGAGTATATTGAAAATCAACAAACTCTATGAGTGAAACTGGTGAGTTGTCATTTTTTCGATTATTCAATTTTATGATTCTGGTATATCCACCATTTCGGTCTGCAAAAATGGGAGCTAGTTGATGCATCAGAATATTCGCGATATCCTGACCAATTTTACCAGGTAATTTTTGAAGGATTAATCTTCTACCATGTAACCCACCTTTTTTTGCATAGGTGACTAATCGTTCAACGAATCCTCTGACTTCTTTTGCTTTTGCATCTGTCGTTTTGATTCTCCTGTGAGTAATAAGTGAAATTGCAAGATTTCTCATCAACGATTTTCTATGACTTGAAGTCCGGCTTAGCTTTCTTCCTCTTTTCTGATGTCTCATATTTCTTAATCCCTGTCACCCAGATAGGCTGTTGTATCCATTCCAAAATGCAGACTCATACTTGTCAGTTTTTCCACTAATTCTGTAAGAGATTTGCGGCCAAAATTCTTGTATCGTAGCATTTCGCTTTCTTCTTTTCCAACCAATTCTCCAATTGACCGGATACCGGCTGCTTGCAGACAATTATAACTTCTAACGGAGAGTTCCATTTCATCAATGCTTTTTTCAAGAACAGATTTGATTTCCATCGCTTCATTCACTTCATCTTCATTCACAGCTTTTATCACACTTGAATCATTAAACATGAAGAATGATACTTGGCTTCGGATAACAGATGCAGCATGGTTTATCGCATCTTTTGGAGATGTGGAACCATCTGTAATAATTTCTAACTCAAGTCTTTCATGACCTTCAGTTGACGTGGGGATTGGTGCAACATTCCAACTAACGGTTGTGACCGGATTATAGATCGTATCCATTGCAATGGTTCCAATGGGTGCATCTTTAATTTTGTTCTTTTCAGCCAGAACCCATCCGCGTCCACGTGAAATTCGAATATCGATAGATAAATCCGCATCCTCCATTAGGGTGCAGATTTTTAGATCGGGATTCAAAACATCGTATGAAGAAGATTCATCACCAATCATTTTAGAAGTAAATAGTCCAGGGCCTTTTAACTTAACCGTGATAAGTTCAGGATCACCTTCAACGATTTTAAAACGGACCTGTTTTAAATTCAAAACGACATCCGGGATATCTTCGACAATACCTTTAACCGTAGTGAATTCATGTGGTACACCTTCAATTTTTATTGATGTGATACCAACACCTGGGATGGATGTCTTCAGAACTCTGCGAAGTGCATTACCAATCGTTACACCATAGCCTTTTTCAAATGGTTCTGCAACCACTTTTGCATAATTTAATGCTTCTTCAACAATAGTTACCGAAATATCCGGATAATGTTTATTTATTGCCATTCAATGAATACCTTATTAATTTTTATTTAGAGTACAACTCAACGACTAATTGTTCATTTAATGGTTCAGGGATTTGATCTCGCTCCGGAACATTTTCAAATATACCCATCATTTTTGCTTTATCAATGGTTAGCCAAGGCAAAGGATTGTCTCCCTGAACTTGTCGGAGATTTTCGTGAAAAATCTCAACTTTTTTGCTTTTATCCCGAACCTGAATTTTATCTCCAGGTTTTAGAATATACGACGGGATATTGACTACTTTGTTATTAACCATGAAATGACAGTGCGAAACCAATTGCCTTGCTGAATCTCTCGTTGGTGCAAAACCTAATCTGAATACTGTATTATCCAACCTGGATTCAAGCATTTTCAGTAGGTTATGACCAGTCGGACCCAATATCATTTGAGCTTTCTTAAAATAATTCCTGAACTGTTTTTCCAATAAACCATATAAATATTTTATGCGTTGCTTTTCCCGCATCTGAATACCATAGTTTGAGAGTTTGCTTCTTCTGGATTGCCCATGTTGCCCGGGTGCATAATTTTTCCGCGGTGATGCGAACTTCGGGGACTCAAATACTGGATAATCCAGTCTTCTGCACATTTTTGCTCTTGGGCCAATATATCTTGCCATTCAAATAGATCCTTTAATTAGACTCGTCTTCGTTTTGATGGTCTGCAACCGTTGTGTGGGATAGGTGTGACATCTAAAATAGATGTTACATTTAACCCGGCTGCCCGTAATGCACGTACTGCTGCTTCTCTGCCCCCTCCGGGTCCTTTGACCCGTACCTGGACATTAGCCAATCCTACAGACATGGCTTCTTCTGCCGCTTTTTGAGCGGCCATGGTTGCTGCAAATGGTGTACTTTTCCTTGAACCTTTAAATCCAACCTGTCCGGAACTTGCAAATGAAATTGCATTACCGAATTTATCAGTTAAGGTTATAATAGTATTATTAAAGGTGGCCTTTACGTGTGCAATACCATCTGGTTCGACTTTAGCTTTTCTTTTCTTTTTTACGGAATTCTTTGGCTTCGCCAAGTTCAATCTCCTCTAATGAAAATATTATTTCTTTTTAACTGGTTTTCTAACTTTGCCTTTACGGGTTCTGGCATTATTATGAGTATTTTGCCCCCGTACAGGTAATCCGCGTCGATGACGAAGACCGCGGTAGCACCCAACTTCCATTAATCGTTTCAGGTTTCGGGTTACGCTACCTCTTAATTCTCCTTCAGTAGAAAAATTATTACCAATCTCATTTCGGATAGCAAGTATTTGATCTTCTGTCAGTTCATTTACTTTGGTATTGGGGTCAATTCCGGTTCTATCTAAAATTGATACAGAAGTTGTGTGGCCGATACCATAAATATATGGAAGTGCGTATTCTATCTTTTTATTTCTGGGTAAATCAACACCAGCAATTCTAGCCAAAGTTTATTCTCCTCATCCTTGTCGTTGTTTGTGTTTTGGATTTACGCAGATAACCCTGACAACGCCATGTCTTTTTATTATCTGACATTTATCACAAATCTTTTTAACTGATGCACGGACTTTCATACTTTCCTCTATTTATATCGAAATGTGATCCGACCTCTGCTGAGATCATATGGAGACAATTCCAACTTTACTTTATCCCCAGGTAAAATTTTTATAAAGTGCATTCTCATTTTACCCGACACATGAGCAAGGACGACATGCCCATTCTCAAGTGTTACACGGAATGTCGCATTTGGTAATGTTTCCGTGATGGTTCCGTCAACTTCGATGCCTGCTTCTTTTGCCATATTAATTTGTCAATATTTCCGGACCGTTTTCTGTGATGGTGATCGTATGCTCAAAATGAGCAGATGGATGTCCGTCGTGAGTAACAACTGTCCAACCATCTTTTAATGTTTTTACATCTGGTTTACCCATATTGATCATAGGTTCAATTGCAAAACACATTCCTGCTTCAATGACTTCACCTCGGTTTTTTTTGCCGAAGTTTGGAATTTGTGGTTCTTCATGTAGATTGGTCCCAATCCCATGTCCAACCAATTCCCTTACTACACTGAATCCATTTTTTTCGGCATATTTTTGAATAGCGTTTCCAATGTCACCGATCCGGTTTCCAGGTTTCGCTTGTTCAATGCCAACGTAAAGACATTGACGTGTGACATCCATTAACTTTTGTTTTTCTTCGGATATACTGCCTACTGGGAATGTTCGTGCGTGATCACCAAAATAATTGTTTTTAAAAGCGCCAACATCAACTCCAACAATCTCCCCTTCTTTCAGCTTTCGTCTCCCCGGGATACCATGAACGACTTCGTCGTCAATAGATATGCATAAGGTTGCCGGATACCCGTACAATCCTTTAAATCCGGGAAGAGCCCCCTGGCTTCGGATATATTCCTCTGCCAAACGGTCCAGCTCAAGTGTTTCTACACCGGGAAGAATATGTTCTTCCAGTAGTTCAAGTGTCCTTTTTACGATTTGCCCACTGACATGTATTTTTGCAATTTCAGCGGGACCTCTAATATGGATCACGTTCGGGGTCCGGTTAGAATCTACGTCTGCCTTTAATTCGTCCAGTTTTCAAAAATCCGTCGTAATTACGCATCAACAGATGGCTTTCAACTTGTTGCAATGTGTCTAGACCGACACCTACAATAATTAACAAACTTGTTCCGCCAAAAAAACTGGCGAGTGTATAATCTATTCCATTTACCTGAGCGACAAGAAAACTGGGGAACACTGCAATCAATGCGAGGAATATGGATGCAGGTAAAGTGACTCTTGTTAAAATATTATCAATGTAATCAGACGTACTCTTACCAGGTCTGACTCCAGGAATAAATCCACCCTGTTTTTTCATGTTATCTGCGACATCAACAGGATTGAAAGCGATAGCTGTGTAAAAGTAGGTGAAAATAATGATGAATCCACCAAGAATAATTGAATACACCGGATGAGTAGGTGCGAATATTCGAGTCAGGAAATCTCCCACGGCACTTGTATCACTCATGAACGAAGTCAAAGTATTGGGAATAAACATCAGAGCCTGTGCAAAGATGATCGGCATCACTCCAGCTGTTAATATTTTCAATGGAATATGAGTAGATTGGCCACCATAAACTTTCCTACCAACCACTCTTTTGGCGTATTGAACTGGTATTTTCCGACTTCCTGTGGATATCAGTACGACAAAGGAGATCACCATAAACAACAATCCAAGCAAAAATATGTTTGTTAATGGATTCACGATTCCACTGTTCATTTGAATGATTTGATTCAGGAATACATGTGGAGCTCTTGATAAAATACCAACCATGATGATCAACGAAATACCGTTTCCAATGCCATAATCAGATATTTGTTCACCTAACCACATAACAAATATTGTTCCAGTGATGAGGGTAATGATCGTAGTCATAGTGAAGAAAAATCCTGGATCAGGAACAATTGGTCCGGCATTTGTTCCAGGAGAACCCTGTAAGAATACTGCAACACCTATTGCTTGTAGAAAAGCAATCAGAACCGTGCCATAACGTGTAAGCTGAATAATCTTTTTCCGTCCTTCGTCACCCTCTTTTTGAAGCCTTTGGAAATAGGGTACGACTGCGCCAAGTAATTGAATAATAATGGAAGCAGAGATGTAAGGCATTATTCCAAGAGCAAAGATAGATGCCTGTGAAAAGAATCCACCGGCAAACATATCATACAAGCCCAGCAAGGAATTATTGAACCCCTGCATAACTTCAGCAAGAGCTGCTTTATTAACCCCCGGAACGGGTACGTGTCCACCTAAACGGTATATCAAAAGTATCATGCCAGTGAAGGCAAGTTTTTTTCTTAAATCAGGTATTCTAAATATGTTCAGAAATTTTTCAATCATGAGAATATGGCCTTACCACCCGCTTTTTCAATTTTGTCAATTGCAGATTTGCTAAACATATCAGCACAAATTTCCATGGCGCTGGTTATGTCTCCGCCACCCAGTACTTTCACTGGTAATCCTGCTTTTTTAATTAAACCCTTTTCAATCATACCGTTTACGTCGATTGATTCTACCTTTAGGTTGGATAACTGGTCAAGATTTACAATTTGTACGTCAATTCTAAATGGGTAATTTTTAAATCCACGTTTAGGTAAACGTCTCATTAAAGGCATCTGCCCACCTTCAAAATATAATTTTGCTTTACTACCGGATCTTGCATGATACCCATTAGACCCACGGCCAGCAGTTCGTCCCTGGCCACTAGCATTGCCTCGGCCAATTCTTTTTGTACCCCTAACAGACCCTTCTGCCGGTTTAATATTTCCTAATTCCATTATGAAACTTCCTCGATTTTCACCAAATGAGCCACAACATTTATCATTCCTCTAATTGCAGGATTATCTACTTTTACTACTGAATGATTCATCTTTTTAATCCCTAAAGCTTCGAGGGTAGCTGAAGCTTTTAGACGATAACCGATTGAACTTTTTATTTGAGTAATTTTTATTTTTTTTTCAGCCATTGTACATTCTCAGTTAGGAAAATAATTCTTTAAGCGTAATTCCTCTATCCCTGGCAACCGCAAGCGGATCTCTTACATTTCGCAATGCTTTTTCTACAGCTCTGACAACATTAATCGGATTAGTAGATCCAGTCACTTTGGAAAGTATATCAGTAATCCCAACTTGTTCGAGAATCATACGAACGGGACCACCGGCAATATTTCCTGTACCAGGTGATGCAGGCTTTAATAAAACATGTGCAGCCCCATATTTCACATTGACGGCGTGTGGAAGTGTTCCATTAATGATATTGGCTTTAAAAATGTTCTTTTTGGCATTTTCTTTTGCTTTATTAACAGCAGAAGCCACTTCATTTGCTTTGCCAAAACCAATCCCAACGTGCCCTTTACCGTCACCTACTACTACAACAGAGTTAAACCGAAACCGTCGTCCTCCGGTAATCACCTTTGCCACTCGATTGACAAAGATAACTACTTCTTCTTTTAATTCTAATTCTGATGGATTAATAATCGTCAATTTAGTATCCTTTTAAAATTGTAGTCCAGCTTCACGAGCCGAATCTGCCAAAGCTTTAATTATACCATGGTATTTATATCCGTTTCGATCAAAAATGATTTTTACCACATTTTTTTCTACTGCACGATCACCTAGTGTTTTACCAATGAACTTGCCTTTTTCAACCATACCAGTTAACGCATCTACCTGTTCACGGATATTTTTATCAATGGTGGATGCTGAAATAATTGTTTTGCCTTCGATATCATCGATAATTTGAGCAAAAATATTTCGATTAGAGCGATAAACGACGAGCCGGGGCGCAGAACCCTTTTTCAGACCATTCTTGATCCGACGACGCTTTTTCTCCCAATTTTGCCACTTGGTTTTCTTTTTATCAGTCATTATTTTTTACCTCCGACGGTCTTTCCGGCTTTCCTTCTAATCACTTCATTGGAATAGCTGACGCCTTTTCCTTTGTAGGGCTCAGGTTCCCTGAAGGATCTGATTTTCGCACTCACCTGACCAACTTTATGCTTGTCGATCCCACGAATGAAGATCGTCGTTAATTTCACAGTCTCTATGGATATCCCCATAGGAATTTCAAAATAGATGGGGTGGGAATACCCAAGATTCAAAATTACAAACTTTTCTTTTGCATCTGCTGTATATCCGACACCAGTTAATTTTAACTCTTTCTGATAACCTTCGCTGACTCCTACGATCATATTGGCCAATAATGCCCTTGTCAATCCATGGAGTTCTTTAAACTTTTTTTCATCAGACGATCTGGAAACCAGAATCTGGTCATTTTCAACTGATATCGTAATTTCAGAGTTAAACTGTTGAGTCAATTCACCGAGCTTCCCTTTAACGGTAACGAAATTTTCCACATTTTCGAGGATAATTCCTTCGGGCAATTGTATTGGTTTTCTACCTATTCTAGACATTTAATTCAGTACCATTTTTAATATTTACCATACATGGCATAACACTTCGCCACCCACATTTAAGAGGCGTGCTTTCTTATCTGACAGAACCCCTTTCGAGGTTGTCATAATTGCAATACCCATTCCGTTTAATACGCGTGGTATATTACCTGAATCCGCATAAATTCTTCTGCCAGGTCTGCTGATTCGTTGAATCCCTTGGATTACCGGACGCTCATTAAACGTATAATTCAGAAATACCCGTAATTTGTTCTGCTTATTATCTTTAATCAGAATGTAATCGCGGATAAATCGTTCTTCTTTAAGAACATATGAAATTCTTATTTTCAAGTTTGATGCAGGAATATCAACCCATCTTTTATCAGCGTTTTGCGCATTTCTGATTCGGGTTAGGTAATCTGCAATTGGATCTGACATTGACATTTTCTGTATTCCTTCTACCAGCTTGCTTTTGTTATACCGGGAATCAATCCCTTTAATGCCATTTCCCTGAAACAAATTCGGCAAAGACCAAATTTTCTGTACACAGATTTAGGTCTCCCGCAATTATTACAACGTGTGTATCCACGCGTGGAAAACTTGGGAGTTCTATTTCTTTTGACAATTAATGATTTTTTAGCCATTATTCTGCCTCATTTGGTTCATTTTCACTTGCGAAACTCTTTGCCCGAATTGGCATTCCTAAGACAGTCAATAAATAGTATGATTCTTCATCTGTTTTAGCATTTGTAACTATCGTTATGTTCATTCCACGAATTTTCTCAACCTTATCGTAGTCGATTTCGGGGAAGACGATTTGTTCAGTCAATCCGAAATTATAATTACCTCTTCCATCGAAACCACGAGGAGGCAGTCCACGGAAATCACGAATTCTGGGTGTGGCGACCGCAATGAATCTATGGAGAAATTCATACATTTTTTCTTTCCGCAAAGTAACACTGATACCCACTGGGTCCCCTTGACGGATTTTAAAATTTGAAATCGCATTTTTTGCATGAGTTATTATCGGCTTTTGCCCGGTAATCAGAGATAATTCCTCAACCGCATTTTTTAAACTATTGGAATGCTCTCTGGCATCTCCAATACCCATGTTGATGACCACTTTTTCCAGTTTTGGAATGCTCATGGTGTTCTTTATGTTGAATTTTTTTTGCATCTCGCTTTTCACTACATTATTATAATGAGTAAAAAGATACGGGATGACTTTTTCTGATTTTGCCATATTAATTATTCTACGATTTCACCTGTTTTTTTGCTAAAGCGAACCTTCTTACCGTTTTCCAATATTTTATAGCCAATTTTAGTGGGTTTTCCCCCTACCACCAGCATAAGATTGGAATAATGGACTAAAGATTCTTTCTCTTGAATACCGCCCTGAGGATTATCTTGAGTCGGTCTTAAATGTTTCTTAACCAACCGAACACCTTCAACAAGCAATTTTTCTTTATCAGGATAAACTTTTAATACTCTACCCTGTTTTCCTTTGTCACTGCCTGTAATAACCTGAACGGTATCGCCTTTTTTTATCTTCATAATTATAGAACCTCTGGAGCTAATGAAGCTATTTTCATGTACTGCTTTTCTCTGAGCTCTCTGGCAACCGGACCAAAAACACGGGTTCCCTTGGGTTCTCTTTGACTATCTATCAATACTGCAGCATTATCATCGAAACGTATGTAGGAGCCATCCTTTCTTCGAATCTCTTTCTTCGCTCTAACTACCACAGCTCTTGATACCTCCCCTTTTTTTACGCTGGCACCAGGGATGGCTTTTTTAATAGTCACAACGATTTGGTCGCCGACTCTGGCATATTTCCGCCTTGTCCCTCCCAATACCCGAATGCACAATACTTCTTTTGCACCCGTGTTATCCGCGACTTTCAGCCTTGTCTCTTGTTGAATCATTTCAGTTTACCTGCTTATTCTTGTGAAGTCGTTTTTTCAATTTCTAAAACCCGCCATCGTTTCATTTTGCTCAGTGGTCGTGATTCAATGATACGTACGACATCTCCAGGTCTGCATTTATTTAACTCGTCATGTGCATGATACTTTTTTGAACGGGGAACGAATTTTTTATAAATAGGATGCGGAAATCGCCGAGTGACTTGAACCACTACGGTTTTGTCCATACTGGATTTTAATACGGTGGCCGTTAATATTTTTCTGTTTCCGGTTTCCATTACCGTCATTTCTCCTTGCGAATGCCTAATTCAATTTCTCTAAGAGTGGTTTTAATCTGAGCAATTTCACGTTTAATCTGGCTAATCCTCTGCGGATGTTCTAATTGCTGTAATGCTTTCTGGAACCGAAGATTCAGTAAAGCATCCTGATTATCTTTCAATTTTGTTTCTAAATCTAATTTTGATAATTCTAACAAATCTTGTCGTTTCAAACTAAACTCCGACTTCTCTTCTGCTCACTAATTTTGTTTTGATAGGTAATTTATGGGAACATAATTTGAATGCTTCAGCCGCTAATTCTTCTGATACGCCTTCAACTTCAAAGAGTATTCTACCGGGTTTTACGACGGCCACCCAATACTCAGGAGCTCCCTTACCTTTCCCCATTCTTGTTTCTGCAGGTTTCTTCGTGATTGATTTGTGCGGAAATATTCGTATCCACATTTTTCCCATTTTACGAACTTTTCTTGTTATAGTCACACGACCTGCTTCAATCTGTCGGCTGGTAATCCAGCCTGCTTCCATTGCTTTCAGCCCATAAGTACCGAAAGCTACATAGTCACCGCTTGTGGACATACCGGTCATTCGTCCTTTTTGCGGTTTACGATATTTTACTTTTTTTGGCGCTAACATGATTTATATCCGTCCTGATTTTTTTGCTCGAACTTCGCCATGGTAAATCCACACTTTTATCCCAATTAACCCATAAGTCGTTTTGGCTTCGACTAAAGCATAATCGATGTCCGCGCGCAAGGTATGTAATGGAACCTGACCATCTCTAAAAATCTCACTTCTGGCAATTTCTGCTCCACCGATTCGCCCGCTAACATTGATTCTAATTCCCTTTGCACCAAGTGTCATTGTAGATTGAATTGCTTTTTTAACTGCACGGCGGTATGATACTTTTTTAACCAATTGCTGTGCGATATTCTGCCCAACCAGCTCAGCATTTAATCCAGGTCGTTTAACTTCCGAAATATTGACTTGGATATTGTTTCCCACCAATTTCTGAAGATCAGATTTTAACTCTTCAACTTCCGCACCCCCGCGTCCGATGACGATTCCTGGCCGTGCTGTATGAACAGTCACTACAATTTTTTTAGGGGTTCGATTAATCTGGACCTTTGAGAGGCTGGCATTTCTCAAGCGGTTGCTAATATATTTTCTTAGTAAAATATCTTCATAAAGTTTTTCTGCAAAGTTCTTATCGTCAAACCAAACAGAATCCCATGATTTGTTTATCCCTAACCGAAGTCCAATTGGATTTGTTTTCTGTCCCAAATTATCCTCTAATTTTTCTGATCTGAAATAATGATCGTAAGATGACTTGTTCGTTTTAGGATTTGAACACCTCTACCCATAGCTGCTGCACGCCATCGTTTCATGACAGGACCTTCATTTACAAAAGCCGTTTTAATAAACATCGAGTCAAAATCTGAATTATCATGATTATTGGCCATGTTGGCCATGGCGGACTTCAGAGTTTTATGAATAAAGAAGGATCCTTTCTTATTCATAAATTGCAAAGTAGTCAGAGCAGCATTTACGTTTTTACCTCTAACCACGTCTAGCACTTGTCTTAATTTCTTTGCAGATTGCCGAAGGTGTTTGGCGGTAGCAGTAGTTTCCATTATTTACCTTTCTTTCGATCGCCTGCATGTCCATAGAATGTCCGTGTAGGTGAAAATTCGCCGAGTTTATGTCCGACCATATTCTCTGTTACATAAATGGGAATGAATTTTCTACCGTTATGAACTGCAAATGTTTGGCCTACAAACAGAGGACTGATCGTACTTCGACGAGACCATGTCTTGATGACCTGCTTCTTTTTGCCTTCAGACATCTTACGGATCTTCTCCATCAATTTCTCATCGATATATGGACCCTTTTTTAAAGATCGTGCCATATTCTACTTTCTCCGCTTTACAATAAATTTGTCAGTTGGATTATTCTTTTTCCGAGTTTTGTATCCTTTAGTTGGTGTTCCCCACGGACTAACCGGGTGTCTACCACCTGAAGTTCTACCTTCACCACCACCATGAGGGTGGTCAACGGGATTCATAGCAACACCTCTGACCGTGGGTCTGATCCCTAGCCATCTGGACCTACCAGCTTTCCCTGAATTGATATTTTCGTGAGATTTGTTACCAACGACGCCAATAGTCGCTTTGCAATTTTCAGACACCAATCTCATTTCACCTGAAGGCAATTTTAAATTGATCATTCCCGATTCTTTTGCCATAATTCTGGCGTATGTACCTGCTGAGCGAGCCATCTGTCCGCCTTTTCCAGGTTTCATCTCAATATTGTGAATCAAAACACCGTCAGGAATATTTTTAAGCTGAGTAGCGTTACCCGGTTTTACTGGAACCGCCTCATTTGAGACCACAACCGTGACACCAACGCCGACTCCGTCAGGTGCAAGAATGTACCTTTTTTCACCATCTTCATACTGAAGTAAAGCAATTCTCGCTGATCGATTTGGATCATATTCTATAGCGATAACGTCAGCCTTTAAATCGTATTTATTACGTTTAAAATCAATAAGACGGTATCTACGTCGATGTCCACCACCTCGATGCCTACATGTTATACGACCGTGATTATTTCGTCCACCGGTTTTTCGCAGCGCTTCGGTAAGCTTTCTTTCAGGTTTGGATTTAGTGATCTCCTCAAACGTTGGAGTCGTTTTAAATCGTTGGCCTGGTGTATTTGGTTTAATAGTTTTTATTGGCATAATGTCTCTTAATATTCACCACCTACAAGATCGATTGTGAAATTTTTCTCTAGGGTAACAAGCGCCTTTTTCCAGCTGGATCGAAATCCCGAAGTTCGCAATACTTTTCCATTACTGCGAATACTGGTTGACTTTCGCTTGCCCTTCATGTTGATGGTAGCAACTTTTTCAACTTTAACGTTAAACCTGTTTTCTACCGCTTTCTTTATTTCAAGTTTATTCGCATCTGGATTGACTCTAAACGCGTACTTGTTAAGACGTTCCGAAAGAGCGGTACTCTTTTCGCTTAGTATGGGAGCAACTAAAACTGTTATTGTCTTTTCCATATTTAATTCTGTAATTGGGAGTTAATTGATTCAATCCCTTTAACATCGAATAATAAAATCTGACTGTCAAGAATGTCATAGGTCGATGCAGTTTCTGCGGGAATCAAAGCGATATTTTTAATATTTCTTGCGCTGAACCAGAGATTATCATTGATATCCTTTGCAAGAATAGTGACCTTCTTTCCTCGTAATTCTAATTTTTCAAGGATGGTGATCATAATTTTTGTTTTTGGATTTTCAATATCAAAGTTATCAATTACAATAATTGAGTTTGTAATTGCTTTTTGCGATAACGCACTCTGTCTGGCTAAACGCTTTACTTTTTTATTTACCTTTAATTCATATTGACGTGGTTCTGGGCCAAAAGCGGTTCCCCCGTGTACACGAGAAGGATTACGCAATGAGCCGGCTCGAGATCGCCCAGTTCCCTTTTGTTTAAAAGGTTTTTTTCCAGTACCACTTACAGCACTACGATTTTTACTGCAGGAAGTACCTTGCCGTAATGCAGCAAGTTCAGATTTGACAGCAAGATATACGCTATTTTCGTTTGGCTGTATCCCAAATACGCTTTCGGATACTTCAACCGAATTATTCGTTTTCTCACCTGTTTTAGTATAAATTTCAAATTTCATGGCATCTATTTTGTTATGGATATTATTCCGTTTTTACAACCTGGTATTGCGCCTCTAACAAACAATTGATTACTTTCAGAATCAATTCTAACAACTGTCAATTTTTTCACACAAACATTTTTACCACCAGAACGACCAGGCATCCGGGTACCCGGAAATACTCTGGCGGGATCTGCACTGGCTCCGATAGATCCACCTGCTCTCATTACACTATTTTTGCCATGAGAACGCCGTCCACCACTGAACCCATGCCGTTTCATAACGCCAGTAAATCCTTTTCCTTTTGAAACACCCCTGACATCCACTTTTTCACCAACTGTAAACAACTCGACGGTGAGAACATCGCCCTCAGCAACATTTGCCTCGCCTTCGACTGCATATTCACGAATTACTCGTTTTGGAGTAACATTGAGCTTTTTAAACAGACCGGCTCTGGGTTTTAGAGTGTGCTTTTCTTTGAGATCCTCAAAGCCAAGCTGCACTGCATTGTACCCATCACGGTCTAACGTTTTCACCTGGGTTACCACACATGGACCAGCAGATATTACCGTAACCGGAATATCTCGGCCCTGCTCATTGAAGATACGAGTCATCCCGATTTTTCTACCTAATATCATTGATTGTGTCATTTCTATCAAGTCCTGATTTCAATATCAACGCCTGCTGGCATATCTAATTTCATTAATGCGTCAACCGTTTTCGATGTTGAATTTAGCAAGTCAACAATTCGCTTATGAACTTTCATTTGGAATTGTTCACGCGATTTTTTGTCAACATGAGGTGAACGATTAACAGTAATTACATTTCTACGAGTAGGCAGTGGAATTGGACCCAAAACTATCGCGCCAGTATTCTTGGCTGTCTTAACGATTTTTTCTGTGGATTTGTCCAATAGAACATGATCGTAAGCTTTTAATCTGATTCTGATTCTGTTTAAAGACACGTTAAATCCGCCTATTCGATAATTTCAGTAACAACACCAGCACCGACAGTTCTGCCACCTTCACGGATAGCAAATCGAAGTTCTGTATCCATCGCAATCGTAGTGATCAAGCGGATGTCCAATTGGACATTATCGCCTGGCATCACCATCTCTGTACCCTCTGGTAAGAACACTTCTCCTGTCACATCCGTCGTCCTGAAATAAAATTGAGGACGGTATCCCTTGAAAAATGGAGTATGACGACCCCCTTCTTCCTTCTTTAATACATAAACATTGGCCTTAAAATGTAAGTGCGGTGTGATACTTCCAGGAGCAGCTATAACCATCCCTCGAGTAATATCTTTCTTCTCAACACCGCGCAATAACAAGCCTGCGTTGTCTCCAGCCTGACCCTGATCCAGAAGCTTCCGGAACATCTCTACACCAGTACATACAGTCTTTATCGTTGAGCCCATACCAATAACGGCCATTGGCTCACCAATCTTAATAATACCACGTTCTATTCTGCCTGTGGCCACTGTCCCTCTGCCCGTTATAGAGAATACATCCTCTACCGGCATCAGGAATGGCTTGTCTACGATTCGTGGCGGCAAGGGGATAAAGGTATCAACGGCGTCCATTAGCTCATTAATAGAACCCTCTGCACCATCATCACCATTCAAAGCATTTAAGGCTGATCCCCTAATAATTGGGGTATCATCACCAGGAAATCCGTATTCGTCCAGAAGTTCACGAAGTTCCATCTCAACCAGGTCCAATAACTCTTCGTCATCTACCTGATCTACCTTATTCATATAAATTACTACCGCAGGCACATTCACCTGACGAGCTAAAAGTAAGTGTTCACGGGTTTGTTGCATGGGACCGTCAGTAGCTGCAACAACCAAAATAGCACCATCCATCTGAGCGGCACCGGTGATCATGTTCTTGATATAGTCAGCGTGTCCAGGACAATCTACGTGTGCATAGTGACGCGCTTTTGTCTCATATTCTACGTGTGCTGTATTGATAGTGATCCCACGCTCTTTTTCCTCAGGAGCGTTATCGATCTGATCAAAACTTGTCACCTTTGCTAACCCTTGCGATGCAAGTACCTTTGTGATAGCGGCTGTCAAGGTGGTCTTACCATGATCTACATGTCCGATTGTCCCTACGTTAACATGCGGCTTGGTTCTTGCAAATTTTTCCTTTGCCATTTATGTTGCCTCCAAAAGTAATTATTAATTTATGTAAACCTGATCGTAGAGCCTACAACCAGATTCGAACTGGTGACCTCTTCCTTACCAAGGAAGTGCTCTACCGACTGAGCTATGTAGGCCAGAGAGCGGGAGATGAGACTCGAACCCACGACCCTCAGCTTGGAAGGCTGATGCTCTACCAACTGAGCTACTCCCGCAAAACTGTGGGCCGGGATGGATTTGAACCACCGTAGGCATTCCGCCGGCAGATTTACAGTCTGCTGCCATTGACCACTCGGCCACCGACCCATGAGAAATAATATTATTAAAAAACGAAGAGCCATTGGAGGGATTCGAACCCCCGACCCGCTGATTACAAATCAGCCGCTCTGGCCAGCTGAGCTACAATGGCATCAAATGACACCAATACAAATGGATGAATCTCTACCAATGCAGAGCCGGATAAAATAGGATTCTTTACCTAAAATATCCAATGAGGTTTTGTGTAATAAAATAAAAAAATATTTTCTCTCTCGTTGATCAAAAATAATCATGAAATCAAAACGGGAATGAACTATTGATAATAAATATTACATTGAGAATGTTAACGAGACCGATTCAAAGTTAAAATAGGATTTGGGACGTCTAATGGATTTCAATTACCCAGTATCATGTTGATCAACATGACAATATCCAGTAGATCGATTGATAAATCCCCGTTCAAATCCCCTGCACAGATTTGATTTTCCGAAAATTCATAATTCCCAAGTATATTATTTACGATCTGGATCACATCCAGAACGTTGACTGTATCGTCTAGGTTCACATCACCAGTTGGCGCACATGAAGAAAATTGATCTTCAATGGCACCCCACAATTCGGTGGTTCCCGCATCATACCCTAGCGCCCACATGCCCACACCTGCGAATTCTGCCTCCATAGCTGCCTGGTATTTTAATGACAGACTTAAGCTGTCATCGTACCAGCACTGTCGCCAAGTATCTGAATTATATGAAATCCAATGAGTGGAAGATGCTTCATCCCACGATTGCCCATATGCTTCTGCAAGGTTGGAAGCGACAGAATAGATTCGGGCAGTTCCTGTTCCCGTCGTTGGAGAATAAATCTGATTGTCTGCCACGGGCCAATCATACCCGTAATAAGGCAAACCAAGGATCAATTTTTCAGAATTCCCGCCGGAATAGAAAAGATAATCGTCAATGGTCCAACCAACATCGTAGAAGAATCCGTCTAATGGAGCAACCGGACCGGCCGTTGCGCTACCAGACCAATGATAATTATAGGCCATGATAAATAATCCATCGGAGATATTTGCCAACGCTTCGTAATCCCAAGATCCGTTCCAATCCACTGCAGGGGTTGCCATAGTGACAATGGAATTGGGAATTGCTACATGAAATACAGCGGTAAGATCTGTGATGAATTGCACCATATTTTCCCGCTGACTGTACGGTAGCAACTCGAAATCGATATCCACACCATCTGCACCGGCATCGAGAACAGCGTCCAACAGATTGTTGATAGCATTCTGTCGATAAATGGGGTTTCCAAGTAATGTTGTCAATTCTGTACTACCGAATAGAGTGGCGCATAGCTTGACGACAACGCCTTGTGATTGGGCATAATCGATCATATCCAGGTTGGGCCAGTTATGGAGGTTCTCAATCGTCCCTGTAGAGCTCATCTCTGCTGAAAAATAATTAATTTGCGTCAACAAATCGTACCGCAAGTTTGGATATTCTGCATACTCCCAGTAAGGCAGATAACCGATCACTTCTGCGGAAAGAGTTCTGTGCTGAACTGGTGTCTGGAGCGTCAAAGCAGCAAGACTATCAATGGACTCAAATTCGATTACATTGCCACGATGTTGGAGTAATTCCTGAATGTGGATAGAGAGATGGGGTTGGGAGAAGAAAAATGAGATATTAATCATTCCCATCTGTAACCAAATAATAAGATTTGATTTTATTGTTATCACAAATTATTGTCGCAATTAGACTTTCTAAAAAAATTTCTACTGGTCCAGAAATGGTCTTTATTTTACTATTTCAAGAATTATTATTAGGATTTATTTATTCTTTATTAATTCCGAACTGTTATATTCAATCTCATTCAAATAAACAAATGAACGGAAAATAAACTTGGAAAAATAACATACATAAAGATAATAATACCTAATCAACATTATAATTGATAATAATAAATAAATTAATGGTATTGCATATATGACATCAGAATATTCTCCTTGAATTGGTATATTTTGGAAAATGATCGAAGAATAAATATAAATAAATGATAAGTAAAACGATGTTGATATATTTCTTGAATAACTATACATGTGAAGCCAATTAGTTATCAAGTTGTTTAAGGGAGGTGACTTTGTAGATACGTAACAATATGAAAGCCAATAATTATTACTTTCACTTTTATTAGGATCTAAGTTAAAATTCCTATTAAAATGAAATTTATATTTTTCTATAAATTCATCGCTAAATGCTCTCCTTGTGTTTAAATACTTTGACAACATACTACTGAATGCATTGTATGGAGTCGAGTAAATTATACTAATAATTCCTTTGACTTTATGAACCATTCTTTTGAATAGTTCATTTTTAATTGATTTCATTTTTTTCCAAGAAAACAAAATTTTACATAATATAGTGACTATAAAAAAATAATTTATAATACCTATTATTATATTAAATGCTACATTATTCAACTCTAAACATCTTCTTATATAGTATAGTAATATAATAGTGTTTAACCACATAAAAACACCCTTATAGAACGCTGAGGAGTAAGCGTCACCGACAGATTTAAAATTCAGCAAATACTCATACGGATATCCATACCCTTTTGAAACTAGTATTCTATCTATAAATAAACTAGAAATTGAAGAAAGTATGTGCCCTACAACATATAACATACAAATAATAACTATTATTGTAAAAGCCGATAATATCCAATTGTCAGCAATTCCGTTAAAAAATACCAGCTCTGCTAAAGTATAGAATGGTTTATGGAATACACCTTCTATGGTGCTAGTGTCTATTCTATGTAATAAATAATATTCAAACAAAAATGAAGAAACCACAAATGTCAAACCTGGAATAAGATAACCAAATAAATCATATGCGTTAATCGGAATTTTGATATTTGATAAACTTGAATTTTCCATATGACAGCCTCCTTTTATTTAAATCAATGATTATTAATTAGAGTATCTTGTTTAATTTATCATTAACTAATTGATAAATCTTACGGCTGTTTTTTGAATATAAATAACTTTCTTTACTAGCAAATTAACAATGCCTGGATTCAAAGAGTTTATGTAGCTAACCATAACACTATATCAAGAGGTGTCATACAATGAGTTTGTCAAATCGATCAACGCAAACTTATCAGCTTCCCCACCTCGTTAAACTTCCTCAGCTCCCCTTCTTCCAAATGGTGCCGTCAGGTGTGTCTTCGATGATGATGTTCATAGATTGTAGCTTGTTCCGAATCTCGTCTGCAAGTGCCCAGTTTTTATCTTTTCGGGCTTGTGTTCGTTGTTGGATGAGTGCATCTATTTCAGAAGAATCTTCATTTCCCTGTAAATCTAATACACCAAGTACTTCATCAATTTTTGTCAGAGCATTTAATGCTTTTTTCGCAGATTCAGCGGATATTCGGTTTACATCGAGTGCTGAAAATATGCCATTCACCCAGGTAAATAGGGCGCCTAATGCACCGGAGATGTTTAGATCATCGGATAAAAACTCACTGAATTTTTTCAGCATATCATCCGTTTTCAATAATTCAGTTTCACCGGTAGTGGATTTCACACTTTCCAAGCGGCGTTTAAGTTCTCTCAAGCGGTTAATGGCTTTTTGGGAGACCTTTATTTTTTCAAAAGTAAAATTCAGTTTCTGCCGATAATGAGTGGAAATCAGCGTATATCTAATGGCTTCTGGAGAAAATCCTTTATCCAACAAATCGCGGAGTGTGTAAAAATTATTGGCGGATTTGCTCATCTTTTCCCCGTCCACCAGTAAATGTTCATTGTGCAACCAGTAGTTCACAAAGGGCTCACCAGTGGCTGCCTGACTTTGGGCAATCTCATTTTCATGATGAGGGAAAATATTATCCACACCACCGCAATGGATGTCGAAATGTGCGCCTAAATAATGCATGGCCATGGCAGAACACTCGATATGCCAGCCGGGTCTTCCTTTTCCCCATGGCGAATCCCAGTGGATATCTCCCTCGCCTTCTTTTTTGCCCTTCCACAGGGCGAAATCACGCGCTTCTTCCTTTTCATATTCGTCATTTATTACCCGGGTACCGATACGCATCTGATCAGGATTCAGATTCGCAAGTTTTCCGTATTCTGCAAAACTGGAAACTTTGAAAAAGACGGATCCATCTTCCACCCGATACGCAAATCCCTTATCCACTAAAGTTTGGATCACTTCGATCATGTGCGAAATAAATTCTGTGGCTTTCGGATAATGATGCGCCCGCTGAATGTTTAGTGTATCCAGATCATCGTAAAAAGAATTCGTATATCGCTGGGTAAAAACCTCCAGTGTTTCACCGGACTCCATTGATCGTCTAATGGTTTTATCGTCGATATCAGTGATGTTCATCACCTGAGTCACCGAGAATTTCTCGAAAGTGAGGAACCTCCGTAACAGATCCTCGAACATGTACGCCCGTAGATTGCCGATATGAGCAAAATTATACACGGTGGTTCCGCAGGTATACATTTTTACTTCGCCGGGCATCATAGGTGTAAATTCTTCGGATTTCCGATGAAGTGTGTTATAAAAACGGATCATGATCTTCCTTTGCTAAAGTTATAATTTGATTTACCAATTGTCGGTATGATAGTCCAACTTTGGCAGCGGATTTTGGCAATAGACTTGTACCGGTAAACCCGGGAAGTGTATTTACTTCAAGCAGATAAAAATGATTGTGTGGATCCAGTCGAAAGTCAATACGTGCATAATGACGGCAACCGATGGCTTGATAAATATCCAGCGCATTGGCTTGGATCTCACTAGTTAGCTGGTTGTCAAGTTCTGCAGGACAAACATACTCACTCAACCCTATGGTGTATTTACATTCATAGTCAAACAACCCGTGACTGGGGATAATTTCCACTACGGGTAGTGGCGTATTATTCAATATTCCAACAGTAAGTTCACGCCCAGGGATGAATGCCTCAATTAATATTTTAGGTGAGAACTCGGACGCCAGCAGTAGCGCTGGTAGAAGATCAGTAGCAGAATTCACAATGGTGAGTCCGAACGTAGAACCTTCATCATTGGGCTTTACCACCACGGGAAAAGGAAACGGTAGATCAATTTCGGTTTGGGATTCTGCGGTTTCAATTGTGACTTCCACCCAATCCGGCGTTGGGATCCCTTTCAGATTTGCAATTTTTTTGGTGGCTGATTTATCCATTGCCAGTTGAGATGCTTTTGCACCAGAGCCTGTGTATAAAATTTGATGGTCGTCTAAAATATGTTGGATTTTCCCATTCTCACCTTCACCACCGTGCAAGGCAATGAACACCAGGTCATAGGACTTCAACTCATCAATGATGGACAGGATATCCCCGTCCAGAAGCACTAATTCTGCTTCATATTCAAATTGAATCGCATCGTACACTGCTTGTCCGGTAGTAAGTGACACTTCACGTTCGGCAGCATTCCCTCCGTATAAAATTCCTAATCTCATTCTGCTTCCGGTTTCTTTTCCATAATTGAGGATATGGCTCCGTGGTGGAATTGGCTCTTCATAAAGTACCAGCCTCCCAGAACTGTGAATAATATGTATCCGTATGCATGTAGGATGATGCCAAAAGTCACGCCTTGATCAGGTGAATATCCTCCGATCATCGTGACCAAAACATATTTAACGGCGGCATGGTATGTGCCGATAGTACCAGGAGCAGAAGGAATTGAATATGCAAGGGATGAAATGATTAGCACCAGGAGTGAACCGGACATACTTAAATTGAGACCCAGAGCTAAATTGATCAAATGGACATCAAACCAGTAAATTGCCCAGAGAAGCAAAGTAATAAATAACGTATAGCCACTTAATTTTCCACCAAGCACATGAAATCCGGAGAAAAAGATTTTTATCTTTTCCACAATGTAATTATCAGTCTTGATCCGGTGCACTTTCAGTACGACAAACACCAATACCGCTGCCAAGACAATAATCACGATGGTTGCAATTTGGATAAACCACTTGATATCCGCCGGAATCGGTGCGATGAATAACATCAGCAGCGAGAAAGTCAGTAGCCCAACAGTATCCAGTAACCGTTCCAAAACCACTGTCCCCAAAACGAAAGATCCGGTGACCTGATGTTCTTGCTTCACGATGTACACACGAAGAAGTTCGCCCAAGCGCAATGGCAAAACACTATTCCCGAAATACCCGATCATCTCAGCTTTAAACAAGGAGTATACTGGTAACTTTTTCTCATGACGGAAGAAAAACTCCCAGCGGATTGCCCTAATCCAAACACTGAGGAGGAGCAACGCCATTGCTAAAATAATGAAAATGAATCTTGAGTGTCGTATCGAATTAATTAGATCATTAAAGTCATACCCTCTGAAAGCCCAGTAAATACCTGCAAAACTAAGCAGTACTCCTAAAATTGTTTTAGGATTTGAAATCAGTGAAATAATATTTTGAAAGGATTTTTTCAATTGTCACCTGCTACAAAAAATGATATGTTTATTCTCTTAAATCAAGGATGTATTTCCCAGTCGTATCCAAGGAGAACCAATCCGTGTCACGATCAGGAACAGTCAAAAGGATGTCTGTAATCCATACTTCAGACATTTCATATTTAAATGTAATTTTTTCCAATGAACTGTCCGCTTGGGAAAATTGGACGATCACACTGTCAGAAACTTCCGGAAGATAAATCATACATTCCATTGGTGAACTTCCGGGAGATCGGTTGAGGGTTTTCACTGAATCGGGGACGACCCATTGCGGAATCATCATCATCGGTCTTCCGTTTCCACTTTCGATTATAACTTGGTTTGTCCGGTCATCGAAAAGGAGCCAGTCCGTACCGTCAAACAAGGTGGTTTTGGGACCCAATGTATAGCGAAACTTGCTCCTGTTTTCGCCGACAATCAGACTTCCGGGAAGATTATATTCTGAAAAATCGTTGACTACCCGGTATAAAAATTGGACGGAGATTTGTGTGGAATCCAGAGGTGTCAGATAGTGATCTGCCCAATGGTCAACAGCGTCACCGGAAATTAACTGACTCATGAAAATGATAGGCAGTAGGATAATTAAACGGGTGGCTTTTTGCATAAAACTTTAGGTCATTCCGTGGTATCGGAAATTACTTCATCAGGTTTTCTAAATAGGATTCATCCACCAGTACATCGCGAGCCTTACTACCGCTATAACCGGAGATGATCCCCAACGATTCCAGTTCATCGATAAGTCGTCCTGCACGACTGTATCCGATGCGAAACCTGCGCTGTAAAAGTGAAACTGACGCCTGCTCATATTGAATCACCATTTTTGCAGCATCCCATAATAGTTCGTCTCGGTCACCATTTACAATAAATTCTGTGGCCGTTGAACCGGTTCCTGCACTGGGAAGAACCATCTCTTCCGGTTTTGGCTGACTGGCAATATGTGTCATAACCCTTTCAATCTCTTCTAGTGTGATGAAGGCGTTATGCAGACGAAGCGGAGAAGATGCACCTGCCGGTAAATACAACATATCACCTTTGCCCAATAATTTTTCAGCACCATTTTGATCGATGATCGTTCGACTGTCAACTTTTTGACTCACTTGAAAGGCAATCCGAGTGGGGAAATTCGCTTTAATGAGACCCGTAATTACATCCACTGATGGACGCTGTGTGGCAACGATGAGATGGATACCCACTGCCCGTGCCATTTGTGCGAGACGGGTAATGGGTTCTTCGATCCCTTTGCCAGTAGTCAGCATCAAATCTGCCAATTCATCAATGAGCACCAGCAAATATGGAATGTTCTCCATGTCCGAATTTTGCCTCTGCTTTTCGTGATATTCGTTAATATTTCGAACGGTCGCCTCCGCAAACAAAGTGTAACGGCGTTCCATTTCTATTAATGAAGCGTTCAATACGGCAACTGCATTTTCAGGGGAAGTCATCACATATTCGTCGAGATCAGGAGACGTGGTGAGGTGGTACCCGATAAGCGATCGGTAAGACGATAGCTCCAACTTTTTCGGATCGATCATGATAAACTTCACTTCATCTGGTTTTGCTTTGTACAAGATGGACATAATAATAGTATTAATACAGACAGACTTTCCTGAACCCGTCGCGCCGGCAATGAGCAGATGCGGCATTTTGGCGATGTCCATGATAAACGCATCACCCGTGGTGGTTTTTCCGATAGCGATAGAGAGTTTTGATGAACTGCCAATAAATTTTTCAGAATTGATGATATTCCGTAAATACACGGTGGAAGGATTATCGTTGGGCAATTCGATCCCAACAGTTTTTGATCCGGGGATAGGTGCAATAATTCTAATCCGCTGGGCTTTCATTATCCGTGCAAGGTCATCAGACAAATTCACGAATTTATTCACCCGGATGCCTTCCGCCGGTTCCATCTCAAAAAGGGTAATCACAGGTCCGGGGCTGATGCGAACCACTTTTGCATGGACGTTAAACGTGCTCAGTGCATGTTTCAGTCGGTCTGCTTTTTCCCGAAGGATATCTTCAGATAATACACTGGTGATTTCATGAGGCGAATGGAGTAATTCGATGGACGGTAATTTATATTGGAGATATCGTGCTCTGCGTTCTTTTAGTGCATCCAGATCGCCTTCCTGTATTTCGTCCATTTCCTCGATGCGGATGTTTTTTAGTTCATCATCCTCACCGGACGGTTCTGGTTTCCATTCGATTTCCTTTTCCATATGGATGTGCACTTCATCCTCAAATTCTTCTTCGGCTTCTTCAATAAAATCGAAATCTTCCTGTTCTTCCTGAGGTACATCGACCAGTGGTGCAGATTCTGTCTCAACGGGTTTTTCGAGTGCTTCACTTTTAATAATAACAGGGGCAGCTTCTTGTTTCTGTTGTTTTTTCTTTGCCCGATTCTCCTTCAAAGTCAGCCACCATGTTTTAAGGCTCGTAATCATTTTATGCCAGGATGCACATATCCAAGCCCAAATTGCTCTGAGTGCATCAGGAATTGACCAATTGAATAAACCTGATAACAGCAGGAGCAGTACTACCGGAAGGATCAATAATAGTCCTGTAGTCCCGGTAAAATCGTGGATAAAATTGCAGATGGCGAGTCCCATCAGACTGGAATCAACCCACGGCGATCCGTCAGAAAAATAGCGAGGGAGTTCCAATACTGTTCCCATCCAGATACCCAACCCGAGGATGTATCCTCCCAGTTTGATAAATGATATCAGGGGTTTTTTCACGATGAGCCAGAACCCACCGAAAGCCAGGATCACTGGAAAGGCAAATGCGCCCCATCCGATGGTCATTTTGATGAGGTAGTGTGAAACATAAACGCCGAATATCCCCATGAAGTTTTTTAAAACCACCTGACTTGATACGCTGGGCTCTTCCGTGGGGTCGTAGGTAAACAGACTCAGGAATATGAGCAACGATAGCAGCAGCATGAGAATGCCGATGACCTCCCAACGACGAGATTCATGTTTAGGTTGACTGGATTTAGTTTTTGCCATACTTAATATAAGAAATTCACTTTAATAGTTTCAACTTAAGAGAGATGTATCTTTGATGAAGGGTGGCTTCACAATATGAGCTGTCACAGGTTTGTTTCGGATTATGATTTGAACGGGTGTGCCCACTTTAGCAAATTCTCTTTTGATATACGCCAATCCGATCCCCGCATTTAGGCCCAGAGATTGAGTTCCACTGGTGACGATCCCTGCTTCTTCTCCGTTCACCTGTACGGTATAATCTTTACGGGGGATTCCCCTTTCGTCCATGATAAAAGGAACCAAACGTCGTGCGGGTTTGGTAGTCTTTATAGATTCCAGTGTGGCTTTTCCGGAAAAATCCGATTTTGCTAGATCGGTGATCCAACCCAGACCTGCTTCGATGGGATTTGTGTTTTCTTCAATGTCGTTTCCATACAGGCAATACTTCATTTCCATACGGAGGATATCTCGAACCGCCAATCCTGCGGGAGTCACTTTTCCGGTGGCTAGCAACTTGTCCCAAATGGCAACAATTGCCTGCGAGGATCCGTAAATTTCAAATCCCAGTTCACCAGTGTATCCCGTACGGCTTAACATAACGGAAAACCCTTCAACCGTGGCATGGGTAAACATATAAAATTTCAGAGGCAGGTGTGCCGATGTTAATTCCTGTAAGATCGTTCGGCTATCAGGTCCCTGCAGTGCGATGAGAGAAGTGGAATCTGACTCATCGGATAGAGTCACATCCACTGGCATATTTTCCCGCAGCCATTTCATGTTTTTGTCGATGTTTGACGCATTCACCACCATAAGAAAATCGGACTCATCCCTATAAATAATAACGTCGTCAATAATTCCGCCGTTTGGGTAGCACATAGCCGAATACTGGGCATCCCCTGGGTTCAAAGTTGCAATATTATTAATCGTAACGAACTGCAGAAAATCCAGAGCACCTTCTCCTGAAAATCGAAGCTGTCCCATATGCGAAACATCAAACAACCCCGCCTGATTCCGCACAGCGTTATATTCCTTTTGCATTCCACCGGGATAGGTTACCGGCATGTCATAGCCGGCAAAGGGGATGAGCTTGGCTCCTAATGCCATGTGTCTATCGTATAATGCGGTCTTTTTCACATCTCACCTTAATTTTGCCAACACCATTTTAATGATCTGCTCGGTCGTATAATCCGTTCCCTGTTTACTGATCTCTTTCAACATGGGATAAATATCTGTAGGACGAAATCCCAGAGTTACCAGAGCGTCATGGGCTTCCCTCATTTCTGGTAGAATCACTGAATCGCCTTCGATGGGGAGTTCCTCATCCGATAATTTTACAAATTTGTCTTTTAATTCCACGATGATTCGACGGGCAGTTTTCGGTCCGATTCCAGGTAACGCTGTCATCATTTTAACTTCACCTGCCACAAGCCGACGTTTAAATTCTTCCGGGGATACCGCTGACAACAGAGCGATGGCAGTCCGTGGACCTATCCCTGACACAGAGATCAGCATAATAAACAGAGATTTCTCCGTGGTATCAAAAAATCCATACAGCCAATGTCCGTTTTCTGTCACATGGTAGTATGTGAGCAGAGACACCTCTTCCCCCACTTTGGGGAGCCGATCGTAGGTGTTCACCGAAATCAGGCACTCGTAGCCCAGCCCGGAAATATCCACAACTAACGCTTCAGGTCGTTTTTCAAGAATTTTACCGCGAATGGATACGATCATATTATTGACTCAAAGTCGAGAAATGCATCGTTATATATCTCCTTGTCTGAATTGCTGGGTGTGACACAAGCACAACGCCAACGCATCCGAGGCATCTTGCGGTTGTGGGATATCAGCCAGTTGTAAAACAGATTTTACCATAAACTGTACCTGTTGTTTGTGCGCGTTTCCGTTACCAGTAAGCGCTTGTTTCACCTTTCGGGGCGAATACTCATAAATTGGGATTTTCTGTTGTGCAGCTGCTAAAAGCGCTGCCCCCCTGGCATGACCCAGCATCAACGTCGATCGGATATTCTTTCCATAGAAAATGTCCTCAATAGCCATTACCGATGGAGTGTATTTTTCAATGATCTCCGCCACATCATTGAAGATAGTGATCAACCGTTGAGGGAGGGATTCTTTTGCATTGGGCTTGATGATGCCGTAGTCTACCATTGTAGTTTGTGTACCTGTCACTTGGATGATCCCATACCCGGTCTGGGTCAATCCGGGGTCAATTCCCAGGATGTTCATAGATCAAGGTAGCTCAGTTTCATCAATATCACAATTGGAGTAGAGTTTCTGAACATCATCGTGGTCTTCCAACACCTCAACCAGTTTCATCAGGGTTTCTGCTTCACCTCCGCTCACACTTACGGTATTGATGGGTTCCAGACTCACGCTACCGGACTCAATATTGAAACCTGCATTTTCAAGCGCGGTACTGATCGCATTAAAATTTTCAGGACTGGTGATCACTTCAAATACCTCATCATCTTCGCTGATAATATCCTCTGCATCATTCTCCAATGCTATTTCCATCAATCTCTCTTCTTCTGTACCTTCTCGCGGGATGGTGATGGTGCCTTTTTTTTCAAACATCCAGTTCACACAACCGAACTCACCCAGACTACAATTGAATTTGCCCATGATGTGGCGGATTTCAGGCAGGGTTCGGTTTTTGTTATCTGTCATGATGGACATCATAATGGCCACACCACCGGGGCCGTACCCTTCATAAATGAAATCTTCATACCGGACGCCTGGCAGATCGCCAGTCCCTTTTTTGATGGCACGTTCGATGTTAGCTGCAGGCATATTTGCTGTTTTCGCTGCCTTTATTGCCAACCGTAATGCCGGATTCATATCCGGATTACCGCCCCCATCCCGAGCTGCGATTGTTAAATCTTTTGATATGCGGGTGAACACCACTCCTCGCCTGGCATCAGTTGCCCCTTTTTTCCGTTTGATTGTCGCCCACTTACTGTGTCCTGACATATTCTCTCCAAATATTGATGAAAAACAGAAAGTTAATTTAGGAATCTTCCCCGTGTAAGTCACTCAGGGAATCAGGAATTTGGATGTTGGTTTATGGATGCTGGATAAACGGTATCAGATATGGGATTTTGATTTCGGATATTCGTAAATACAAAACGATTTTTTTGAACTGCACTCTTTCCATGAGTACTTGACTAAAGGAAAATCTTTCTCAACCATCCACACGGAGGATGGACTGCATTTCCTGGTTGTTTAGATACATCTCTCGCTTTTCTACTCTGATTCTTGACGGGTTCTGTCTTGTTTGTTTTTAGATTTGTCAACAAACACTCCTACAGATACATTATCAAGAAACCAACTGTCAGCGTCCTGACCCTCGTAATAAAATCCAAATCGTACATGGCTTTTTCCAATCATTTCAGATACATCAATAAATTCTTTATTCCAGGTTAACAGGCTACGTTTTTTTTGCACCTTGATAAAATACTCGAATTTATCATCGATCCAAATAGCAACCTCATGATAACAATGCTCAGGTATATGAAGCTCATACTGGTCAAATGTGAGTATAATAGCCACAACGGTAGTATCAGAGAAGTCAAATTCAGGGGTGAACAGTTCTGAATATTAACATTATAATGGACGGCAGCACTTTCCCCGTAGTAATTATTGAAATACCTTTTATTCGTTTTTACACCGGACTCTGATTGAATCAAAAGATTTTCATCAGACAGGTAACTTTCAATACGCCAATCTTGCGGTGGAAAGTCCTGTTCAAATCTTTCATTAATAAGTTTGTAGGAATTTAATTTTTGTTTGCTAAAATGTGATTTTAGTTCCAGTGACTTCTCAGGACGACGATCTCGGTAATTGTTCAAATCCGGATCACAGTTGCTAACTCTCTTACCCCTAATTCTGTTGATCCCATCTTTCTTTTCCTGGGTAACAAGGTAGTTTGATTTATACTCTGTGTAATCCTCCCTGCTGAGAGCTTGTTGGAGCATTGAAAGATTGCCAATTTCCTTTAAATGTTGAATCTTCTCTTCTGGTGTCGGAGGGTTATCTTCCAATATTTGCTGACGGGTTCTAGCGATTCTTCCTGTTGTATCTAACTCTGATTTATTATACATCCCGGGTACATAACCGGGAAGTTCAATCGGGTATTGATAACCATGCTGAGTGCGACTGGGGTGAAAGGGATTTGACATTATTTCATGTTTTTTCGCAATTCTTACACGCTCTTTAATATCGTATTTAAAATACTGAGTTGAATCGCCCGTTGTAACAAAGTAATAATAACCGCTTGTATATAAAGGAGATTTGCCGATTGCTATTCTAAAACCAGTGGTATCATTATCTGGAATTGTAACGGTCATTGGATAGGTTAATGTATCATTATTGGGATTGAGTGCAGTCCAACTTAGATCATGATTTAAAAAAATATTATTATCTAGGTAAAGAATATTAAATGATATTGTATCCATAAACGTATCAAAATCATAACATTTTAAAACTGCTTCAAATGTACCCCCTTTAGGTATGACTTCTGGAAGTAAAAATTCAGATCTCAACCAATGCACTTGAGATATTCCAATTGTAAATAAAATAAATATAATTAATAAACTATTCTTTTTACTCTTCATTAGCATTCCTGATATACTGCAATTTTTATTTACATAATCCTTCAATCTACCCGGTGTCCTCGAATAACAATTGCATATCCACCCATATGACCTGTGAATACTGCTGTGTCTCCTTTAAGTTGTCCTGCTCTTATACCTAAATTATTTGGACTACCAAAATATGAATTAAACATGGTGTCATCGCGGTACCAATCAATTCCATTATAATGCAAATAGATTCCTTGGCCGAATATCATGATATCGCTTGGACTGTTCCCGCTGATACTCACATATTCCAGTGAACCAGCATTGATTTCATTATCAGATAAAAAAACAGTTTGGCGTGTGTTAATATTGTACTTAATCAAACCGGCGTATGATTTAACATACAGTGTATCACTTATACAGGTTAAAGTCTTCAATAATCCGAAGTCATTGTTTTCTATATTTCCATAGTATATATGCGACTCAAGAATTATGCTCCATGAGTCCTCATCATATTCATACAAAACAGAATGCTCCGAAAGGGGTGTGCTATACAATTCATTTCCACATGTATAAATGTGATTGCTGTTCCCACTGATACTTTTGAGCACAGAGTTTGTACCAGGGTTGATTTTTGTAAAGACTGAGCCATTCCAGTGAACCACAGTACCAATTCCCGCTTCATACCCAGTTCCACCTGAAAAATAGACATTATCAGGACTGTTTCCCCACGTATCATAAATGTATCCGTCAGAATCCCAAGTGTCTGAAGGTGATGCGTTTAGATATATCCATTCTGTTCCATTGAATAAAAAAGGTCCCATTCCCCATATATTATTTTCATCAACAGCATAAATAGTGTAAAATGTATCTGGTGAATAACCACCTGGCCCCCTTGACACCTCAAATAATTCCCATTCTGAACCATTCCAATGGGCGCAATTGGCAAGCTGCCACTCTTGGGGATTTATTGGCATTGTCCCAGACACCCAGATATCATCGTCAGATAAGATGGAAACATCCCAAACATTCGCCCAGGAATTCAGTGAAACTCCAAGGGTATCAATCTCCCAAATGAAATTGTGGCTGGTAGTGTCTGCGCAACAAACAGTCTCATTACTGATGCAGGGAGCAAATCCTGGGTCGCAATTGGCTGGTTTTGTAGATTCTTTGCAGGAGAATATCAGAACTAGTACCAATAAAAGCGGTTGAAGTTGACTTGAGTATATTTTAGATGCTGTCATATTTTTGATAGAATTGTGAATACAAAACTACTTGTCCTACTCTATGCTGGACAATAGAATTTGTTGACGTGTAGATTTAATGCGGACTGCATTTCCTGTTCGTTTCGATACGTTCCTCCCTTTTTTCGGAGCACTCAACAACCGTTATTAATATGGATGGATGAGTGATCGCCTCTGGCGATTGTATCGAATCCACATTTCTCGCTTTGCCGAAACTTGCAACCAGGGGCTCGAAGCAGACAAATGATTCGATTCGAAACATTGTAAAACCGTGATAAATTTCGGAGTTCAAAACATTTAGAAAAGAACAATTTCCCGATATAATAATCACAGCATCATTGTAATTAATCAAATAAATAATCCGGGTAATTCATGAAAAATATTCACGTCGTATCTCACCCTTTGCTCCTGCATTCTTTAACCATCATCCGTAATAAAGACACCGATACTGAGAATTTTCGACGACATACCGCCATCGTTTCGCAAATCATGATCATGGAAGCTACGCGGAATATCCCTCTTATTGAGACGGAAATCCAGACCCCCCTCGGCACCATGACCGGACATAAGATCAAGGACAACATCATATTTGTACCTGTGCTGAGAGCTGGACTTTCGATGTTATTCCCCTCACGGGATTTTCTCCCATGGGCACCGGTGGGATTCATTGGGCTAGAGCGCGACGAACAAACCGCCATTGCTCATGAGTACTATCAGAAATTTCCCTTCGATTTAAAGGAAAAACATATCATGGTGTTGGACCCCATGCTAGCCACAGGTGGGTCGTTGGTAGATACCATCTCCGCTCTGAAAAAGAAAGGCGCAGAAACCATTACAGCCGTGTGCATTGTGGCTGCTCCAGAAGGAGTCAAAAATTTATCCGAACAATATCCTGACGTAAATGTATTTGTGGCTGCCATTGATTCTCATCTGAATACTGATAAATACATCTACCCCGGATTGGGAGACTATGGCGATCGATATTTTAATACATAATTGGCGATTCAAGATCAGGTCAGAAAAACAATCAGAAAATTATATGCGATTGTAAATTTTTATACCAACCATTTTCAGTCTTCCCTATTCATACTGGAAGTTTTGTCACTTACAATAATATTATATACCAATTATTAAATATGTTTGACGCTTTGTATCTTATGTTAATAATTTTCAATCCATTATTTAGGAACAATGTATGAGATTCATTCTGTTTTTTATTATTATCTCTTCTCATATTCTCGCTGGAGATCCGTTAACAGCCCGTGAAGCTGTGGAAACAGCGCTGAAACAGAATCCTGAATATTTACGATCAAAATCCGGTGTGGATATCGCCCGATATCAAAAAAAGGAAGCAACCTCAAATATGTTTCCCACCATTTCTGCCGGTATTACACAGATCAGAAATGATAAGGAAATCCTGTTCCCCATTGACTCAACAACTACTGCCACGATTCAGCCCTTGAACCTGGGCCAATATAGCATTGATGTCAGCATGCCACTATTTACAGGAGGGTCGTTGCTGAATTCCCGAAAGATGGCGTCGACTTCTTATGATATTTCAGGTCTAATGCTGAATGAAAACCGTGAAAATATCAAACTTAAGGTCCTGCGTGCGTATTATAATGTTATCAAGATGGATGGCATTCTCTCCATCAGCCTGGCTGCGGGGGAGTTGGTAAATGAAAATGTCAAAATGGTAAACCGCATGTTCGATCTTGGGATGATGCAGAAAAAGGATGTCCTTCGGGCAAAAGTGAGTTCGTCTGAAATCCGTCAGCAGATCCAACAGGCAGAACAGGGCTTGCGCTTGTCAAACATCAGTTTGAATCTGGTGTTAGGTGGATCCATTGAAAATGATTATGAGTTGGAAAAGAACATTCCTTCTCAACGCCTTGAACAGTCATTGGATGAATTGATGCAATATGCTATGTCCAACCGTCCAGCATTGGTTTCCGCCAGAAAGGGAATCGATATAGCTGAATACGGAGTAAAGGCTGCCAAAGGTTCACTTTATCCCAACGTGGCTGCGGTCTGGCACTGGCAGCAGGATACGGAGGCTTCATTATTGGGGAGTGATCAATCCTGGAGGGCTATTTTAAATGTATCTTATGGACTTCCCTTCGGATCACCCAAAATTGCAAAACGAGAGACAGCAGAAGCGATGTTAAGGCAGAGCAAGTATTCTGAGATGGAAGCAGAGAATGGTATCCGTCTTGAAATCGAGGCAAATTATTTGCAGTACCAGTTGATGGATAATTCTCTGGAACTTGCAGATGAACAAGTTGTGGCAGCCAAAGAGAATTACGAAGCGGTAGTATCAGGAATGGAATTTGGCGATAGCAGTCAAATCGAGTTTATCGATGCCAGGAATACACTATTCAACGCCCAAGTCAATCAGATCAATATCAAAATCGACCATTATTTATCATACCAGCAACTCCTGGTCAGTTGCGGATATCCAGTAGACCTTTAACAGGGTGCAAGGATGGTATTTTTGTCAGAAATTTTTTAGATATGAGGTAAATGTGTTAAAAAAAGTATTTGTCCCGGTTTTTGTGTTACTCCTCGTCGCCTGTCAGGGTGATAAGATAGAATCAGATGAAAACAATAATGGAACTCAAGTTGAAGTGGTGAAAGCCGAAAAAGAATCTGCTCGCTCATTTCTTGAATTTTCGGGTTTACTACAGCCCGTATCGCAGGTGGCTGTTTTCCCTGAAGTGATGGGAAAAGTAGAGTCCATTGTAAAATTTGAAGGGAATGAGGTTCGTAAAGGAGATGTTCTCGCACGGATAGAACAAACCGATTATCAGATCGGATTCGATCAAGCCGATGCTGCATTTGATTTGGCAAAAGCCAATTTAAAGAATAATGAATCTAACTACAAACGACAGGTGGATTTAAATAAGAATGGTTTCTCATCACAGGCCGCTCTTGACGGAATGGAAACCGCATATAAAATTGCCACAGCACAATTTAATCAGGCGAAAGCCGCTAGGGATATGGCAACGCGACAACTTGAACGTACACAGATTACTTCCCCTATCGACGGATACATTGCCAGCCGATCTATCGACACCGGTCAACAGGTATCTGGTGGTGGACCTGCATTTACTATCCAGAATTTACATCAATTGAAAGTTAATCTTTCGGTCAGCGAATCAGGTTTATCCTCAATCAGCACCAAGTCTAAAGTGGTCATTTATTCCGATAATTTGCCCGGAAAAACCTATTCTGGCAAGGTGGTATTTATTAGCCGTTCTGCATCACAGGATGGCGGATTCCCTGTGAAAGTTGAATTGGATAATTCCGATTTATCTCTGCTTTCGGGCTGGACGGTTACCATTGAAATATATCAACCCGAGGCAAATAAGCTGGTGACAATACCCGGAAAAGCAATCATGAAAAAAAGTGGTCGATGGGTGGCATTTACCGTGGAAGAAGATAATGCTGTTGAAAAACAGATTGAACTCATGACCCAGATCAGGGACAAGGTGTATATCAGATCAGGGATAGATGAGGGAGATGTAGTCATCGTGAGAGGACAAGAATATTGCAACTCCGGCGACGCAGTTAATGTGAGCCGAGAATGGATAGGCATCGATGAGTTTTTACAGGAAAACCATCATTAATCAACCTACAGCCACAACCAATCAATAAGGCATAATTCATGAAATTGATTCGCTTATTTTTGAACAATTGGAGAGTCGTAATTCTCCTGTTGATCGTTTTACCTTTCATTTCCGGCATTGTCGCTCTGGTAACCATGCCCAAAGAACTGAATCCGGATATTACCATCCCCATTGTTCTGGTCATCGTTCCCTACCCTGGCGCACCGCCCAACCAAGTGGAATCTCTGATTACTAACAAATTAGAAGATAAACTCAAAGGCTTGAAGGATGTTGATTTTATCACATCCACCAGTAGTACAGGATCAGCCAGCATCGGTGTTAATTTTGAAGTGGGTACGGATATCGAGAAAAAACTGCGAGATGTTCGTGAAGCGGTAGCAGATGTTGAAAGCGAACTTCCTGACGATATTATTGATCCGATGGTGTTAGAACTAAACTTCAGTGACACCCCGATCCTGGTCGTTTCTTTTAATGGAGATGATTATGTTGAGCTGACTCATATGGCCAAACAGTTGCAATCCGATATTGAAAATATCCCCGACGTACTGAGCTGTGATGTGATCGGCGGAATCGAACGACAATTTGACGTTAATGTAGATCCTGCATCTCTGGAAAGATATCGCCTGACACTGAATGCCATCGTTGGATTGGTTGCCAGTGAAAACCTGGAAATACCTGGTGGGACCCTTGAGTTAGGGGGAAAGAAATTCATTACCCAGGTGAAAGGAAATATACAGGATGCTTATGACCTGGGAGAGCTTTCCATCGCCGGGCTGGATGGTAGGGTCATCAAATTGCGGGACATTGCTGAGGTTGTGGACAGCCACAAGGATCCCCAAAGTTATGGCCGTTTAGAACTTGAACCTGCAGTCACTCTTGCCATTAAGAAACGGGCTGGAACCAATACCATTGCGATTACCGAAAATGTGCTGGAATATCTTGAAAGTGCCAAAAGTACGCTGCCTGAAGGAACCGAATATGCTGTTACCGGCGATCAGGCAAAATGGATCAATGACTCCCTGAATCAGTTAAGCCGCAGCGGCATTCAAGGCCTCATACTGGTTGTATTCACCTTATTTATATTTCTCGGATTTCGAAATTCGCTCATTGCAGCTATTGTGCTGCCGATGACGATTCTTATTACTTTTACTCTGCTATGGTTATTTGATATCTCTTTGAATAGTCTCACATTATTTTCAATGGTACTGGTTGTTGGGATGATTGTTGACAATGCCATTGTGGTTGTGGAAAACATCTATCGCCACCATGGGATGTGGAAAAAACGGTACATCGGCGCTATAGCCTTAGGACTCCCCACAGATTGGCAATCCATTAAAGAAAACCGGGACAAGCTGGATTCTGTAACAGATGAACAACTTGTTTCCGTTGATAAAAGTCAGGTATCTGGGTATCATATCAGATCCTTTGCTGCCGCATTTGGTACCAATGAGGTGGCGTTACCGATCCTCACTTCTACTCTCACTACTGTAGCAGCGTTTATGCCTATGTTGATCATGCCTGGTACTATGGGAGATTTCCTGAAGTACATACCTATAACGGTATCAATAGCATTAGCAGCATCATTCCTGGTGGGTATTGTGGTTAATCCCACAATTAGTTCACTGGTGATGCGGTCCCCCATCAGATTGGCAAGCCGCCAGAAGAAAAATTTCGGCGTTCAACTGACTCTGAAACTTCAAAATATTTACGAACCGATTCTCCGATTGGGACTTAAATACCGTAAATTATTTCTACTCAGCACCGTCCCTTATGTTCTGGGTGCCATTGCGTTGATGGGTACCGGTGTGGTCGAAGTTGAGTTATTCCCTCCCGATGATATCGGGCAATTATGGATCAATGTCCAAACCCCAGTTGGATCACCTTTGAGCGAAACCGACAAAGTTAGCCTTGAAGTGGAAAAACTTCTTCTAGATGAAAAGTACGCACCCTATTTCATCGATTTTGTCGCCAATATTGGTGGCGGAGGTGCGTCCTCATTCGATTTCAGTTCTGGTACCTCTGACAATTATTCACAAATTATCATTGATCTGGTGGATGAAAAAGACCGGGATATCACTGCCGGTGAATTACAATCGATGCTTCGTGAAGATATAAAACAAATATCAGGTGCCGAAGTACGGGTACCTGCAATACAAGGTGGTCCTCCTTCCGATTCACCCGTGGGAATAAAGATCATCGGCAAGGATTATACCGTCCTTAAAACCATATCAGATGCTGTGCAGGATTCATTAAAAACCATTGACGGTACAACAGATGTGGATGACGACCTCACTGAAGGTTTCCCACAGATCAGTTTCATTATTGACCGCCAGAACGCTGCCAGACTGATGGTGAGTACAGCAGAAATCATAGGAACCGTGCGCACTGCCATCAACGGTACCGAAGCCACAACCATCCGAATGGATGATGAAGATGTAAAAGTCATGGTCCGATTGAAGGAAAAATGGCGTGATTCTATCGAAGATATCGAAAATATCAAAATTCTGAATCGGGTTGGCCAAACGATATTACTAAGACAGGTTACGCAATTCGATGTGGGTAAAGGAATGGCCTCTATCCGACATTATGACGGTGATAGGGTAGTTCGAGTATCCGCCAATAACCAAGCAGGATTTTCAGCAGTCGAAATCACTAAAGAGCTCAAGGCAAAATTGGATAAAATGCAGCTCCCGTCAGGTTACCGGTTTGACTATACAGGTGATTATGAACAATTTGCAGAATCCTTTGTAGCTCTTGGAAAAGCCTTCATTCTGGCAATCATACTTATTTATGTATTAATGGTAGCACAATTTCAATCATTTACACAACCACTCACGATCATGTTGACGATCCCTCTTGGTATATTTGGTGCCATTTACGGATTATTCATCGGTGGCCAACCCTTTGCTCTGGTGGCACTCATCGCCATTGTCGGTCTGGCAGGAGTAGTAGTGAATATTTCCATTATTCTCATCGATTACATCAATAAACTGGTAGATGAAGGATTACCTTTGTATGAGGCCATTATTCAGGGAGGAATGACCAGAATTCGTCCCATTTTGCTCACGACGGTTACCACTATCATTGGACTTCTCCCTCTCACTTATGCTGAAAAAGGATGGCAGCCTATGGGATTTTCGTTCATCTTCGGGTTAGGATTCGCTATGCCTATCACACTGGTGATCATCCCCATTGTTCATTCTATGATTGAAGGGAAAAAGTTGAAAATCAAGGGAAATAATTCACACTCACATAATAAAGAATACTAAAATTCCTAACTTAATCCACCGACACGTTCCACTAAAGCGGACGAGGTGGTCTTGCTTAATTCGCCGAGCCTGCTCTGGTATGTTGGGTTCTGGGTTAGTCTTGGAGTTAAAACCAATCTATTAATAGGTCACATTTCTGACCGTATACTGTGGTCATTATTTGTCAACGATCTAAATATCAAATCGTGATTTTTTCTGTGCAGTTATTTTAGCAGAATTTGAGGAATCCGGAAATACCTGTTTAAACATTCGATTCTTTAAAGAATCCATATTCAGGAACATATCCCCCATTTGTTCGAAATGCTCGTTCCACATTTTCATAAATTCATCGTTGGGAAATTGCCCTAAGCGTTTAAGTGAATCGTTCGGGAAACCGCTATGGAATTTTCGATTCCATTGAGTAGTGAATCGCTTGTTGAATGCCATGGTGAAGGATTCTTTCAGGCTATCCATATTGGTACTGGTAGAATCGTCTTTAGCGTAGGAATTTGACCAAGTATAGGTGGAATCGTACCGGACGATCTTCCCGTTTTCGTCTATTTCCGTGTGCACTTCCCATTTTACATCAGGCTTTATACCTGCCTGATCTTCCGTTTGTTGTTGCACCTGACTGGTAATGGTTGAAGATTTATTTTCCCGGACTGAACAGGATATCGTGAGCAGGGTCACGATGATCAAATACATAATTTTTTTCACGGTGACTTACCTCATTTAGTGTCTTTTGCGATCTTCAACTTGAAGGAAGATCATCTTCAAATAATTATTCCCGAAACAGCCGCACATCCTTTTCGGGTATCCATCCAGATTTATCATCAATCAATCGGATTTCTACCCAATCCTGCATTTGATCGATGACAGTCACTTTTAAACCTCCGTGAACCTGAAACAGAGCAGTTGAATATTCGTTGGGTTCTGAAGTGGCTGTCACCGTATCGGAATAGATTATTCCCTCCTCGATTCGCATAACATCATTGATTGCATGAGCGCCTACAAGAACTGACATGATCAAAAGAATAATGAAAACATGTTCGGTAATTTTCAATGGTTTGATGTGATCCCATCTCTTGACCAATCTTACCATTCTAAAAAGCGTAAACAGGACCAACCACAGGCTGCAGATGGATATCCACACTTCAGGAGTGAATTGCTGTTTGAGGTGACGATAAAACTGCAGGTATATGGGTGGCGTGGGGACATCAACCCGGTCTTTCACTTTCAGGTTTACCAAACTCAAATTATAGATGACATCTTGAAATCCCGGGTCTAGTTTCAGGCATTTTTCATATGCCCACACTGCGCCTGCAATATTATTTTCTCTAAAGTAGGCATTACCCAGATTGTACAGTAGCGGAGCTGATTCCCACCCGGATTGTAATATTCTCTCGAATTCCTGTACTGCAAGATTGAACTGTCCTGCTTCAACGGCTTCCATGCCCTGGGAATATCGTTCACTGACCTCATCAGCCATTACCATCCCGGTAACAGTGATGAAAACCAGAATCAACATTTGGATTGCCTTCATTTTACACTCCAATGCTGATCTAATTCTTCCAATGCGGTACTCATCGTTTGAAAGTCCGTTTTGGATTCCTCACGGGACACTGGCGCAAACCGAACGGCATCTCCCCGGGTCAAAATATTCTCAATTTTTGACATAATTTCATCTGATACACCGTTTGCTTTCATCGCCTCGACGATGTCGCTGGTGGAGCGTTCTTTTCGTGTATTTTGTTTCAGATCGAGAAAGACAGTTAATGCAGACTGTATGTTTCGGTAATCTTTTGACGGATCGCCCGTATAATTTTTTAAGGACTCCAATGCTGACTTCAACGCTTTTCTAGCTTGTCGTGAGCCTGCAGTTGCAGCGACTCGTGCCTGATTATAGGAAAGAAACCAGGGTATAAAATACAAGAATACCGCTGCAAATAGAAAAGTAACCGTCCATGGTGAAACCATCCCCGCATCGCTTCTTCTCCACGTTGGGGTGCGATGGTCGGCAAAGCGGATATCCCGACCCATGAGAGAGACTTCTTTTTTTGTAAATCCAATTTCGGTGGAGTAATTTCGGTCTCCGGGTGTTACTTTGAGGACAATGGGTTGCGTCGCTTTGGCCCGCCACTGTTTCGTTCGGAGATCAAAATATGAAAGTTCAACTGATGGTAATTTTATATTCCCTGTTCCCCGGGGGATCAGTACATACTCAATGGTTTTCGTCCCGGCGACCACATCTCCCTGCGGATGTTCATCCACATTGATGGTGGGATCAAATACTTCGATTTCGTCTGGGAAGTTAATATCCTGGATATCCACAGCCTGTAGATTCCCTTTTCCCCGAAGTCGGATGGTCAAAGTCACAGCCTCATTCTGTTTGACGTCATTTGCAGTTATCCTACTTGTGATAGCCCAGTCTCCCACAGCGGCGGATACCTTTCCGGAGTTGGGTGGTAAAGATTGGACATCAAGTTGAACCGAGTTTGAGGAAATCGAATAGTTTTTTGTGGTGGCAAACATATTTGAAAATAATCCCCTCTGCGACCTGTCTTCCACCCTGAGGCCAATCACTGCTGTGAGGGGTTCGATATCAATAATGCCCGATTGCGTCGGAAAAAGTGCGATCTTTTTCACTGTCCCTGCATACCACTTTGCTCCGTCACGCACCACTTCACGTAACTGTAAATTCCGCGGAGTGTTCAACTCATGTGTCCAGAATCCCTGATAGCGAGGAATTTTTTTAATATCAAATCCAGAAATATCCACTTTGGTATAAATCGTGTAGGTTAGAGTGATCTGCTCTCCTCTGAAAGGATTTGGTTTATCAACAGATGCTTCAATAAAGTACCGACTTTCAGGAGGGTTACCCTGCGTACCCGTAGTAAATTGATCCTTCCGTTCATATACAATGACAGAGATGGGTTTGGATTTATATGTCTTACCCTCTGCTTTAATGGTCAATTCCGGGATGAATAATTCGCCCTTGTTTTTAGGAACCATGACGTAAACTAATGAATGGCTGGAAGTGACTTCACCGTTGACCCATTGCATATTGGATGATTGATTCGGCCCTGTTACAGTTTGGAAATCTTCAATATCAGAAATATTCAACTGCGGATAACCATTTCCATTTTCCACACTCACAGTGAGCGTAACGGAATCTCCTTCGTAAATTTTATTCCGATCTACTGTAACTCGTATATGAGGATCTGCGGCAAAGCACAGCGTGGTAATAATTATCAATAACGCGAATAACCGAATCACTTACCAGTCCTTCTCCGCTTTTACCTGTTTGGCGCTCACGTACTTCTTCTTCATCATATTGTCTTCATCTGCTTTCAGTGAATTCAGTATGGCTTCTGCTTCTTCTTTTCCCAATTTTTTTTCTTCATTTTCGGCTGAAGGTGTAGGCGGTGGTGGAGATTCATCTTCTTTTTTTTCTTCTTCTTTTGCTTGTTCTTCCGATGGCTTATCCTGGTCTTCGCCTTCCTCTTTATCCTGTTCTTCTGAATCTTTTTTCTGCTGGGATTCGTCCTTCTGCTGTTCGTCCGATTGGTTTTCTTGCTGTTGTTGCTTATCTTCTTCTTGTTGTTCCTGCTCCTTTTTCTCGTCTGAATCCTGATTTTGCTGTTGCTGTTGTTGCTGCTGCTGGAGCATCAGTTTACTTAATTCGTAATTGTACTTTAGGTCCTCATCTTCAGGATTCAACAGCATCGCATTTTTATACAAAGAGATGGCTTCTTGTAAATTTTCCTGCTGAACCATGGCATTGCCTGCATTATAATACGCATGTGACCGGGAAATATTGTCCGGTACTCCTTCTGCTTTCTGGTATTCAGAAACCGCAGACTCCAAATCGCCCATGAGGTACTTGATGTTGCCCATATTATAATTCAATTCTTTTTTATCCGGGTGCTCTTTTAATAATTGTTCATATTCAAGAAGCGCTTTTTCCAATTTTGGATCAGGTGGCATTTGAGGTTGTTGAGTGCTGGGAAGCAAATCTGCTGGTTGCTGGCTTAATGCAAAAGTAAATATCATGATGAAAAAAAGTGATCTCATGTGTGTTCCCGTACTCCTCATCTACTGAACCTACCTTGCCAGGTGATTTCTTTGCTACTTCGTGTAGTAATTAAAAATTCGATCAAAAAGCACAAACCTGCTAATAATAAAAATACGCCATACCGGTCCTCATATTGAGAGAACACATGGGTTTTCATGTCGCGCTTCTCCATATTATCCAGTTCATCCAATAACGGACCAATTGCATTGGCTTGATTTTCGATTCGAATATACTTCCCACCCGTGGTAACCGCAATCTCATTTAATACGGCATCATTCAATTGAGTGGTGATGATCCTCCCGGAACCATCCTTTTTAAAGACTTGGTTCCCCTGATCATCAGATACAGGAATAGGTCCGCCTCCGGTTGTACCAACACCTAAAGTGTGGATGATAATCTGGTTTTGTCGGGCATCTTGGGCCAGATCAGAAATTCCACCTTGGTGATCTTCACCGTCAGAGACCAAAACCACTACTTTATATTTGTTATCTTCTGCGTCTACATTGTCCAGTGCCAGTTTAATAGCATCCTGGAAATTTGTACCTTGGCTGGAAACCGTTTTAGTATCAATAGAATTGAGGAATAAGCGAGCTGCGCCATAATCGGTGGTCAGTGGCATATGCAGATGAGCTGTGCCTGCAAAAACCACAAGTCCCACCCGGTCACCTTTGAGGTTGTTGATCAGTCGGGATAATTCATATTTTGCTTTTTCCATTCGACTGGGTTTTACATCTACTGCATCCATGCTCGTTGATGTATCCAATACAATGACCACATCCACACCTTTCCGTTTCAGCTCTGTCAAACGAGTGCCAATCTGTGGCCCCACACTTGAAAGAATTAGAAAGGTTGTTCCTAAAAATATGAGAATGTATTTCAGGTTTATCCGGTTGAATAAAATGCGGTTAAATAGAAACTGCCGAATGCTGGGAGTCCCGATCTGTTCAATTCGTTTTTTTTGATTTCGTCGGGTGATCCAGTTCCAAATCAGAAATACCGCAAACGGGATAAACAGGTAAAACAAGTGAGGATGCGTAAATCTGACCATCAGAATGGTCTCCTGAAAATACTTCTGAAAGTCACAACAAATCCCAATGCAAGTAATGCAGCAGGTATGGTGAAGAAACTGTAGAGATCAGTAATATTTTCATATTCATGGACTTCAACCTCTGTTCGTTCAAGTGCATTGATTTCATCGTATATTTTTACCAAAGATTCATTATCCGTAGCGCGGTAAAATTTTCCACCCGTGATCCTGGCAATTTCTGCCAGAGTTACTTCGTCAACCTCGACTTCAATATTTCTCATAACCGTCCGACCCCAGGCATCCTGCACCGGATATGGAGCGAATCCACGAGTACCAGCTCCGATAGTATAAATCTTTATATCAAATTTGGCGGTGAGATCTGCTGCTGTCAAAGGATCAAGTTCGCCTTGATTGTTAGATCCATCTGATAACAGAATCATAATCTTTGATTTGGTTTCAGAATCCCGTAACCGGTTGAGTGCATTTGCGATAGCCATTCCGATAGCGGTTCCATCGTGGTCCCGATCGACAATATCGATCTGATCTGCAAACTGAATGAGTACATCCGTATCTGTTGTTAAGGGACACTGGATAAAGGACTCACCTGCGAATACGATAATCCCTAACCGATCACCTTCGCGGTCTTTAATAAATTTTTTCGCTACTTCTTTTGCTGCGCCCAGACGATTTGGCTCAAAGTCCTGCGCCAACATGGATGAGGATTGATCGATCACCAACATCACATCGATAATATCAGTTTTGGTTTCCTGGATGCTGTCTTTTTTAACCGGGCGTGCAAGCCCCAAAATGATCAGAAGGAGAATAACATATTTGAAGGATTGAAGCGTAATGGATTTCCACTTTCCGGCATGGAGTAGGGGCGTGGGGATCAGATCAAGTGAAGAGTACCGAAGTGTCGCTTCACGGTGCCTGCCTGCTCGTTGATACCAAATGAACATCAACGGCAGAGCCAGCAATAACAAGAGAAATAGTGGATTTTGAAATTCTATCATAAACTTTAAATTATCAACAGGTGTGACTAATTACGCAACCCTATAAATGCAAATATTTGGAGAAAGTTTCGAGACAATTGAGGATTTTTTTATGCCAATCTAATAATGACAGATTGCAGGATAATGATCATAGAAAAAAATTAATTAGATATAATATATTATAATTACAATTGTAATACGAATTAACCTACCGGTATAACTGTATTATCATGGAACTGAAATGAGTACACAGTGAGGTTTGGATGAATTGAAAACATTTTGATAATATCCAAATGTCACATTAATCTTCTTTTTTCACGTCACCAGACTCTTTTGTGGCGTTCTCCACTTCTTCTTTAATTTCGTGGGTAGCTTTTTTAAATTCTCTTAACCCCTGTCCTAACCCTCTGGCGAGTTCCGGTATTTTTTTCCCACCAAATATTACTAGGACCACCACTAAAATGATTATGACTTCCCATGGTCCGACTGACATGATTATCTCCTTTAATTAACTCAAATTTGTAACGGACAAAATTTAAGGTGTTTTCTGTGACTATTTATCTATGGAATTCACAATAAATTTTAGCACTAAAATTTTATAAAATAATAAATCGGAATACCTATAACAATGAAAAAAACACTTCTAATATCTTTTTTAAATTTTTCCACCAGATAATGGCTGACGACGGAGCTGAAGTTACACGATTTCAATTTAACTTCAATTTCGCGTTTAGATATTGATCGAAGTTTTCGCTGTATTTACTTGAAATATCTTAGGAAATACCAGGCAACCACGATTCCAATAATACTCGCTACACTGACGTCAATAGTAAATCCGGTAGTGAGAGTAATGGCCTGAAGATTCAACGTGAATGGATCCCATCCGATTGGTTTGCTGGTCAAAAAGAATTGTTTCACAACTCCTTCCGGAAGTGTTCGGGAAACCAATACGCCAAGGATAGTTCCTAAAATCGTTCCGGACAATAAGACCAACGTGATAAATGGAATTGACCATTTTCTGTTCGGTATAATTTTTTTCATGATATCCCTAACATCGATTCAAATATTTTTACGCCATCAGATGAACCCAGTATCGATTCTGCAGCCCGTTCGGGATGAGGCATCATCCCCAGGACATTTCCTTTTTCGTTAATAATCCCAGCAATCGATTGTACCGACCCATTGGGATTACCATCTTCATTTTCAGGATGATAAGTAAACACGATCTGGTTATTGTCTTCCAGCTTTTTTAGTATTTTTGGGGAGGCAACATAATTCCCCTGCTTATGAGCGATGGGAATGCGAAGAACATCTCCTTTTGAGTATTTTCGAGTAAAAATGGATGAATTGGATTCAACCTTTAACATAACGTCTCGGCTGAGGAATTTAATACCTTGGTTGGTGATCAAAGCACCCGGAAGTAATCCTGATTCAACTAATATTTGAAACCCATTACAGATACCGATGATGGTTTTCCCTTTTTTTGCGCTTTGAATAATAGCATCCATCACTGGTGAAAACCTGGCAATGGCGCCTGCGCGAAGATAGTCCCCATATGAAAATCCACCGGGAAGAATGATTGCCGCATATTTGGAAAGATCGTTTTCTGTATGCCATATAAAATCAACACTTACACCAAGCACCTGCTTTATCACGTAGTAGGCATCATGGTCACAGTTGGATCCGGGGAAAACAATAACTGCAACTCTCACTGTTCTGCTACCTCGAATCTATAAGATTGTGTATTGGGATTTGCTAATAATTTTCTACAGGCTTCATCTGTTAATTTTTCAGCTTCTTCTTTAGATACACCGGTAAAAGTCATTTCAATGTATTTCCCAAATTGAACCGTATCTACAGAATTGAACCCGATAGATTTTAGTGCACGCTTCACTGCATTACCTTCAGGATCAAGTATCCCTTCCTTATATGTGAGATATATTTTTGCCTTCATGAATTCCCTTAATTTTTAGAACGATAATTTGGAAGTGGTAAGTTTCGTTTTTTTCAAGTGGTCAAAATCACGATTGAGGAATGTCGCCATAATCGGGATCTGTTAACCGTTTGATGATTCCGTAAAGAATGTAAAATGAGGCGAAACCCATCAGAATCCAAAACTGTAAATCATAAAAAAAACTGACAATAAAACATACCATGAATAAAACGAGGCCAAATAATCTCATATTATTGTCTGTCCCGGATTTAATATTCAAAAGTGGAAATTTCGGATATTTGATCTTACTTACCATCAGGAATGAAATATAAATGATAATGGGGATGAGTAACCGTGGTTGAGTATACTCAGGAGTGGTAAGCTTCATACTTTCAGTCCATAACACCAAAGATACAATCGCCAATGCATTCACAGGAGTGGGTAATCCGATAAAATAGGATTTTGGTGATTCTTCGTGTAATGTATTGAATTTTGCTAGTCGGATCGCACCCAATATCAGTGGAGTCGCCGCAATCAATTCACCTGAAATGCCAGGTAATCCTTTGGTATAAAGTGTATACACCAGCACTGAAGGTGCCAGGCAGAAGGATACCATATCTGCAAGCGAATCGATTTCTGTACCAAAGGAAGAAGTGATACCTACTTTACGGGCAATTTTCCCATCTAATGAATCGAATACACCTGCAATCAGGATGTAATAACAGGCATGAGTAAAATTACCTGATTGTACATTTAGTATAGCTAGAAATCCCAAAAACAAGTTGATCAGTGTGAAGAAGCTTGGGATATGTCTCTGAACATTTGGTCTTTTCATTTAAATTGTCCTATAATGGTTTCTCCACCTTTAACCCGATCACCAATATTTACAGATATTAAAAAATTATCGGGGATTAGTATATCCACCCGTGAACCAAATCGAATGAATCCTAACTTACCACCTCTAGTAACTTCAAGATCAGCTTCCAAATGGTTGATCACACGTCTGGCTATCAGTCCGGCAATCTGCTTGATTTTATAGGAGTTTCCTTGTGTGTCCTCCAAAACAGTCCATGTCTGTTCGTTGTCAAGACTAGCTTTATGATTGAACGCAGCCAAATATTTCCCATGGATGACCTTTTTGGACAGGACTTTTCCTGACAAGGGTATCCATTGCTGATGGACATTAAATACAGACAAAAATATGGATATCTGCTTTACTTCTCCCAAATCAGGATCGTTAACAGGGATGATCTGCACAACTTTTCCATCTGCCGGGGAAATAAATTGGTCAAGGTTAGAACTCATCACTCTTACTGGTATTCTGAAAAAATATAAGCAGAACAGAAATAGCACAACCAATACCCAGTTGATGCGGTACAACCACGCCGATTGATAACTGTGTTGAAACCAAAATGCTGCGAGCGTGATCAACAGTAATGGGATCAGGATGATTTTACCTTCAGAAGCGATCATGTGATGTATCCGGCTTTTTGCAGATTAGAATGTATGCGATCGGAAACACGGCCCACTCGGGCATCAAATTTTTCATTTGTGATCAGTTGGTATAATTCGATGTACTGTTCAGCAAGAAATATCCGGATATCATCTGTAAGCTTGGGAGGTTCGCCATCTCCTGAAAATCCTCGTTCTAGCAACCACTGTCGGATATTCTCTTTGTCCAGCATTTTCTGTTCTTCGCCTCCGTTAAATCGAGTCTCGTAATAATCGCCAATCCAGTATCTGCTGGAGTCGGGCGTATGTACTTCGTCCACCAAAATGAGTTCACCGTTAACCAGCCCGAATTCGTACTTAGTATCGACGAGAATGAGTCCGCACCGGCTCGCCCAATCCTGCCCAACACTAAATAATGCCAGAGAATATTCAACCGCTTTATCGTAGATCGCCGGATCGACAAGCTCTGAAACAATTTTTTCTCTGGAAATGGGTTCATCATGCATCCCATATTCTGCTTTTGTTGTGGGAGTCACAATCGGTTCATCGAACTTCTGATTTTTCTTTAATCCGCTAGGAAGCGTAAATCCATATTGGCCGTTTATTCCGTTGGCATATTCTCGCCAGAGGCTCCCTGTAATGTATCCACGGACAATGATCTCGACGGGAAGGGTTTGCGCTTTTTTTGCGATCAATACCTGGGGATCGGGATAAGATAAAATATGATTTGGAACAATGGTTTTTGTTTTATCAAACCAAAATTTAGCAATTTGAGTGAGAATCTGACCTTTAAATGGAATTGTCCCCAGCACCTTATCAAATGCAGAAACGCGATCTGATGTGATCATGACAATCTCTTCTTCCAAGAAAAAATTATCTCGCACTTTTCCATGATAGGATTTCCCCAAACCTGGCAAAACCAATTCTTCCAGCGTATTATTCAATTGCTCCCGGATTACATTCACTGAGCCAATCCTATCCTTTCAAATATTTTATTGATATTTTTCATCACGGAATGAAGATCAAACAGTGAATCAATTTCTTCATCGGACATGTACTTTTTGACATCCTGATCTGATTTTAGCAGGACTTTAAAATCGAGTTTTTTATTCCAGACTTCCATAGCATTTTTTTGAACTATCGCATAAGCGTCTTCACGAGTGACACCCGCTCTGACTAATGCAAGAAGAACTTCCTGACTGAAAATCAGGCCATTGGTCAATTCAAGGTTCTTCATCATATTTTCAGGATATACCAGTAGATTTTCCATCAATGAGATCATTTTATTGAGCATGTAATCTACGAGTGTGGTTGAATCAGGCAGGATGATCCGTTCCACCGATGAATGTGAAATGTCCCGTTCATGCCAGAGAGCTACATTTTCCATCGCGGCATGAGCATTCCCACGGAGGATACGTGCCATCCCGGTGATCTGTTCAGTCGTGATGGGATTTCTCTTATGCGGCATGGCAGAGGATCCTTTCTGCCCTTTATGAAAATATTCTTCCGCTTCTCGGACTTCCGTCCTTTGCATGTGGCGGATTTCTACTGCAAATTTCTCAAGTGAAGCGCCAATAAGTGCTAACATTGATAAATAATGCGCATGGCGATCTCTTTGTATAATCTGATTCGATACGGAAGCCGGTTCCAATCCCAACCGGTGGCAGGTTTCGGACTCAACATCAGGATCAATATGTTGGTAGGTACCCACAGCACCAGAAATTTTCCCCACAGAAATGGTTTCAATGGCGGCATTCCAACGGTCAATATGACGAGTGATCTCCTCACTCCACAGAGCAAGTTTCAATCCAAATGTAATAGGCTCGGCATGGACTCCGTGAGAACGTCCGATCTGAAAAGTTTCCCGGTATCGTATGGCTTGATTCCGAAGTACATCACGGAAAATATTCAGTTTATTCAGAATAATGTGTCCAGCTTCTTTGCAGATGAGTGCCAACGAAGTATCCAACAGGTCGGAAGATGTCATCCCCATGTGTACAAATCGCGAATCCGGACCAATATATTCAGCCATACAGGTGAGAAAAGCGATCACATCATGGCGGGTAGTAAGTTCTATTTCATTTATTCGATCTACAGTAAAATCTGCTTTTTCATGAATAATTTTTGCAGAAGTGGACGGGATTTTACCGTGGATTGTCAGGATATCCACAACAGCCAGTTCCACATCTTTCCACACCGAATACTTATGTTCGTCTGACCACAGATGTAACATCTCTGGCGTTGTGTACCGTTGAATCATTGATTTTTTCTCATTTTCGCTCGGCTAATTCTAAGGAAATTTCCATTTGTTTTCCATCACGCCAAATGGCAAGATGGATAAAATCACCAACTTTAAGGAATCCTTCGTCGATGATCCGCAAAATATCGGTATGGGTGGTGACCTTATTCCCCTCTACTTCCAGGATGATATCTCCGATTTGCAAACCAGCTTTTTCACCGGCTGACCGTTTTTCAATATCGGTTACGATGACGCCATCTGTGGAGGGTAAGCGTAAATACTGCATCAAGTAACGGTCAACAGATTGAACATGTACACCTGTGGAAAAATCCCGTTCAACTTTTCCATGTTTTTTCAGTTCGTCGGTAATCTCTCTTATCCGGTTGATAGGGATTGAAAATCCTATACCGATCGATCCAGTGGAATATCCGCTACCGGTGATGATGAAGGTATTAATGCCGATCACTTCTCCTAAAGAATTTGCCAGTGGTCCACCACTATTTCCCGGATTGATGGATGCATCCGTTTGGATCATATCCTGATAAACGTGACCAGATTCTTTCAGTCCGAAATCCATGTCCAGACCGCTGATAATCCCCAGGGTTGCCGTCGGTTTGTACCCCACATCAAATAATCCCAGAGGATTACCCAGAGCAATCGCCCATTCCCCCACAATAAGATCGTCAGAATTTCCCATTTGCACGAAAGGCAAATCATTTCCATCGATTTTCATAAGTGCAACATCTGTCAGATTATCAATGCCAATCAATTCTGCACTCATTCTTCGCCCCCCCGGTAAGGTAACAATAATCTCATAAGCATCCTCAACCACATGAGCGTTACTGACGACATAACCATCCTGACTGATGATAACCCCGGACCCCAGACTTTCGACTGTGTATGTACGGTTTTGAGGAAAATACCAGCCCCAGAACGGGTCCAGTTTCAAGTTACCCTGTTTCTGTTTAAGCTGGGTGACATTGATTCCCACAACTGCAGGAGATACTAAATCTATTGCATGGGTAATAGCGGTCTGCCTCGTGTCCTCAATAGTTAGAGGATCAGCTCGTAACCGATCGACAATTTCGATACCCAGAATGATTGCCCAAACAATGAAAATGGTCGTAATAAATGTCTTGATCATACTTAATCCTGGTATTGCACTTTTAGTAGAAATAATCCTTTTGCTGGCGCTCGATAAACTGACAGTGTTGGGTGATCATCATCGAGGAGCAGGGTAAAATCATCCATCGTCATTCTTCCCCTCGCTACCTCGATCATCGTCCCTACCAGAAACCTGACCATGTGCTGTAAAAACCGGTTCGCTGTGATAGTATAAGTTAACTGATCTGACTGAAAATCCCAGCGCGATTCACTTACCACACACCACTTATGATTTACTTCGGCTTTGGCTTTGCAAAATGCGGTGAAATCCCGGTTGCCAATGACCTTGGAGGCACAATCGGACAAAATTGAAGGATCCACTTTATAATTAATGATCCAGTTTGTGTTCCTGTTAAATGGTGAATATTGTTGTGAAATATTATAGATATATGTGCGGGCAACAGCAGAATGCCGGGCATTGAAATTGTCGGCTGTCAGTGAGCATTTGGATATCAATACATCATTACCTAACTTGGAATTAAGCGCTTTTTGAAGCACTGATGGTGCCATTGCTGATTGTAAGTGTACGTTTGCGACCTGATCCAACGCATGCACTCCGGAATCTGTCCGACCTGATCCGTATAACGTGATCTTTTGATTAGGAAAAATTTCAGATAGTGCCCGTTCAATCTCACCCTGGACAGTCCTGCCTTTAGCCTGAGTTTGCCATCCGAAATAATGAGTTCCGTCATATTGGATAGTCAATTTGTAATTTCTGTTTACTGGTTCTATGGTGTTCGGCATCTTCATAGATGAATGTTTAATTGGTTTTAGAATAAAATTTCAAGGAGAAAAGTTAATACATCAAAGGAGGTGCATAAATCAGGTATTTCGAGTTGATCCCGGAAAACATCACAAATCGTGTAATCCTAAAACTGATATCGAAGGAATAGGATTTTATAAGGAATTTCAAGAAATCCACAAGGATCAGCTTTCTTGTAGATACTGTTTGAACTTGAGGGTGAATTTGGTACCCGATCCCACAGTACTATCAACGGATAATTCCACTTTGTTCAAATCCACATACCGTTTCACCAAACTCAATCCCAGTCCGATTCCTTGATATTTTTTTGAGTACCCTTCACTTTCCTGACCGAAAATTTCAAATACATGTTTTAAATACTCTTTTGAAATTCCCACTCCCGTATCCTCGATCGTAAGAATATACCACGGTTTATGACTTGTGAGTCGAATATCAATCCGACCCTCTTCGGTATATTTTATGGCGTTATCAATCAGGTTTTCCAGCGTTTGAAGGATACAATAATTATCTGCGTGGATCATGGCTTTTTTTGTAGTTGATTTGAAATATACCGGGATTTCCTTTTCAACAGCTTTACTTTTCATTTTGTCTATGATATCATCCGTTAGTTCTGTCAGATCCAACTCTTGGAAGTATATTTCATATGCACCAGCTTCAATGGTAGAAATATCAAGTATTTGATGAACTGTGACCATCAGGCGTTCACATGCCTGATTGATGATCTGAAAATAACTATTTTCTTCTTCAGTGGCCCTCGATTCAAAAACTTTACTCAATACATCTGAAAATCCGATAATGGCATTCAATGGTGTTCGAATCTCATGCGAAATATTCGCTAAAAAATTATTCTTTACCAGCACTGCCTGTTCCGTTTTAACCAACGCTTCATTGAGTTTTTGTTGTGAATCAATTTTATCTGTTATGTCAAAGAATGTCACCACGCTACCGATGATGATACCTCTTTCTCGTATTGGATATGCCCAATACTCAACGGGGAAACAGGTATTGTCAGTTCTCCAGAATATTTCATTTGCCTTATGGATATATCCCTTTTCACTCATGGCCTTGTGAATGAAGCAGTCCTTGTATGAAATATGATCTCCGTTGGAGTTGGTGTGGTGGATCAAATTGTGGACATTTTTTTTCAAAAAATCTTCTTTACTTTCGATACCCAGCATTTTCATTGCCGCATTATTGACCAGCGTTCCAGTACCATCGAGCGTAATGGCATAAATACCTTCAGCAGTGGAATCCAATAGCAGGTAAATTTGTTTCACACTATCCATTAATGCTTGTTCAACTCTTTTTCTTGCATCCACCTCATCTACGTGGTTAAAAATGGTTTTTACGGCTGTTGACAGCCGAACGATACGTGCCTTCCCTTTCAGAATGTAATCATCCAAACCGAGCTTCATAGCATTTACTGCAATTTCTTCGTTACCAGTGCCGGTGTACATGATCACAGGAATTTGTGTGCTCAATGATTTGACTGCTTTTAATACGTATATGCCATCCCATCCGGGCATGAAATAATCCGTAATAACCAAGTCGAACGAGAAATTATGTAGAATCTCATCAAATTGTTTCCGTTCCTCAATTTCAGTAAATTCAAGTTGATCGAAATTCTTGTTCAATTCGTGTATTGTGAGCATTCGATCGTTGGAATCATCGTCTATCAGAAGGATTTTCATAGGATTATTATTCTTTTGCATAGGGGTACAGTTTTAAGAGTCTACAGCGTATTCATCCGAATCACGGGGAGAGAACACATTTCAAACCAATATTTTTTTAGCATCTCCGCGATTGCCAAAAGATCACCAAATGCAATCGGTTTTACGATATAAGAATTCGCTTGATTATCGTATGCTTCTTTAATGTCTGAAGCTTGATTGGATGAAGTAAAAATGATCACCGGTAGATTCCGAATTTTTGGGTGATTGCGAATATATTTCAGTACATCCATCCCTGATTTTTTGGGTAGCTTTAAATCCAAAAGGATTATCATGGTAAGATAATCTGAATCTGAATTATAATTTTTTGATATGTCAGATAAAAACTCAATGGCTTTAACGCCATCCCGAGCTACGTAGACTGGTTTATCCATACCTGCTTTCGTTAAGGCTCTTTCCATCAAGATAACATCGTCCTGATTATCTTCTACAAGAAGAATCGGGTATTGATGATTATTACTTAAATTGTTATTATTTTTCATGTAACTTGCTCTGCTTTCTGCAGGTTTATTGTAATTATGGCTCCGTGATTCAGTTTGGAATTTACTGAAATATTTCCACCCAATTTGTCAATGGCTTTTTTTACAATTGCCAGTCCGATACCCGTTCCCGGGATTGTTTCATCCAAATGCAATCGTTGAAATATTTCAAATATCTTTTCGTGATATTCTTTTTTGATACCAATGCCATTATCAGAAACCATGATCTTTATTGAGGACTTCGTTTCATATGTTTGGATTTTTATTTTTGGCGGTTTACCCGGTTTAGCGTATTTAATACTGTTAGAGATCAGATTTATGAAAATTTGGATCAACTGACTTTTCATCGCTTTAACTATCGGCAACTGTTGAGGAAGATCAATAGTAGCGTTGCTTTCTGAAATCTCTTTTTCCAGAAACGATATGACTTCCTTTAAGACTCTTGATAATGATACATCAACCAGTACAAGATCCTCCATACCGATACGGCTGTATTTTAACAGGTCGTCAATTAGTTTCTCCATTCTATACGCTGATTTTGATATTCGTTTGAGATAGTCTCTTCCCTCTTCATCAAACTTATTTCCATATTCCTCCAAGAGAATATCAGAAAATCCTTCTACTGCCCTCACCGGAGATCTTAAATCATGAGAAACCGTATGAGTGAAGTTCACCAGCTCCTTGTTTGAATCCTCCAATTGCTTAGTACGGTCAGCAACGCGTTGCTCCAGTTCCCTGGCTGATTTTTCAATTTCTTGCTTGAGCATAATCTGGTGAATTGCTATTGTTATTCGATCCTGAATTTCCTTTATTAATTCTTGATATTCTTGTGTAAAAAAGTCCGTTTGGAATGATCCAAAATTAATTGATCCCAATAGATTGCCTTTTATTTCAAGTGGTACTCTTATAAAAGACTTGATGCCTTCCTTATGTAGCTGGGATAATATCGGAGAGGCTTTAATATTCATTTGACCAATTTCGTTAATATCATTGAATAAGATTAAATTTGTTCTATTCTTATGGTTACCATATTGAGATTGAAGTGTTATTAAACTTCCTTTTTTAATTTTTGTAGGGGCACTTGATTTGATTGCAATAACCCTGTATTGATCGGGCGTACCCTGTTCAGAAATTATAATGGTAATCCTCTGACAAGGAATCAGTCTTTCTAAATGCGATAGCACACCTGAAGCGGTTTCTTCTATGGAATTTGAGTTGATAATGGTCGTATCCATATCCCGGAGCAGTATCATTCTCTTCGCGTTATATAATAACATTTCTTCAGTCTTTTGTCTCTGTTCAAAAACCTGTATTCGATCGATAACCGGGATCAACTGTTTCCCGATGGTATCCAAGAATTTTAAATCATCATCTGATAATATTTTGACGCCTTCATCTCCAAATGTACCTACTCCCAGCATCGCCAAGCGATTATTTTCAAGCTGAAAAGGGACATTAACGATGGTTCTGTTTCCCAATTTATTCACAATTTTTTTATTGGTTCGCGGATCTGTTCGTCCGTCTTCCACCGATACGATATGTGTTCCTTGTGCAATTTCTTCTAAAAAGGAATCTCCGGCGACGATCAAATCAACAACTTTATCTATCAATATTGGAGCCAAATGTCCGCCAGCAGCCACAAGAGAACAATTGCTTCGGTCTTCGTTCAACAGATATATCCACGAAGTACTCATTCCAAGAATAGCATTTAATTCATTTGTGAGTGCTAGAGGAATGTCTGCATAGGTATAGGCGCTTTCAAGTCCTTTTGCAATATTTAGGAGTGAATTTAACCTGGCATCATCCTGTATCAGTTGGTCTTGAATCTGTATCTCTTCCGTTACGTCGGTGCCGGTTGCAAAATACCCGATGAGTTCACTTTGATTATTTCTTATTTGAGTGGCAAAACCCCGGGATATAAACGTTGTTCCGTCTGCACGTTTAGCATTGAACTCGCCTTGCCACTGTCCCATCGAATTGATTACATCCAAAATATCGAGGGCATCTTGTTCAAGATTAAAGAATTTCGGTACTAATTTTGAAGTGACTTCTTTATCCGTTGAGTATCCCCATATTTTTAAAAATGCAGGGTTTACATGAATGATTTTTCCAGATTTATTGGTATAACAATTCGCCGCCAAAGAAGATTCGAAAACCAGATCTTTGATAATCAATTCTTCTTCATTTAATTTACGCTCGTACACGTCCCAGGCGAAATCAGCCAGTTGTGAGATTTGAGAGGCTTCTTCCTTTGTATAATTGTCATGCTTATTGCCGATCCCCAGCAACAATTTAACTTTACCATTACGCAAAGCAGGAACCACCATCTGTCTGATAACAGGATTGTGTCCCTCGGGTAATCCTTTTCGGTTTGGTAGTGCTTCATAATCATTATGAATAATCGCTTTGGTTTCAAGGAGACTCTCAATCCAGACCCCTGCTTCATGTATCGAATATGAGTGTTTTTCTGGTTCAAGTGTACAGATGTTTTCTGTAGTATTGGTTGACCACACCTGTGAATGGATCGTTTGTTGGTCATCTTCTACGAAATGTAGAAAACCGATTTGACTGTTGGTCATTTCTTCAGCGAGATCAATCACCTTGATGAGCAGTTCTGATAACGAATGATCCCTCGCGTATTCAATAAGCTCTATCCGCGCCTTAAACAAAGAATCCGATCTCAATTTTTCTTGCTCTACTTCCCAGTGTTCCATCGCAAAAGAAATATCAGCTGCAAGTTCGGTTAGAAGCTTGACTTCTTCAGTATCAAAAAAGCCTACGGTATCGGCATAAATGGTGAAGCTCCCCTTTAATTTACCCTTGACAAAAAGAGGAAATGCGGCTGATGAACGATACTTCAGGCGAAGTGCGCTTTCACGCCAGGGGACCATTGCAGGGTCATTTTCAATATCATTACATATTGCCGGTTGGGCATCCCTCACCGCTTTGCCGGTTGTGCCCATGGCTTTATTGGAGCCGTCAACAATAATATTCAGGTTATCAATGTAATTTCCAGTTTCACCGGCAGAATTAAGAATACTCACCATCCCTGTCTCGGAGTCAAATTCACCAATCCACGCCATTAAAAATCCACCATCATCGACAATGATCTGGCAGACTTCTTCATATAATTTCTTTATATCGTCCAAACGAACAATGGATTGGTTGACATTTGAAAGTACAGTATGTACTCGATTTAAATTCTTGATCTGTTGCAGATTTTTTTTATGTTCGGTTATATTTTCGGCTACAGCCAGTATTTTGGTAATCGCACCGTTTTCATCGATTAGAGGTAAAGCGCTTAATTGATAGACAGTGTCTATTATTTCCATTTCGAAATCAGCAGTTTCCCCGGAAAAGACCTTTGTTAAATTCTCTACGACAGATGGTGAAAATTCTCCCATAATGTCGGTGATGGATTTACCAATGTAATCTTCTGCGTTAAGCTGATTTAATTTGAGTTCCTGCCCGGAAAAAAGGTTAATCGTTAAATCTTCTTCAAGGATGGCTATGTAAGAGTGAGGATAATTCTCTGCCATCTTTCGGAGTAACTGCCTCTGGGTCTCTAAAGTGTGTTCGGTAATTCGCCGTTCAGTCACATCTTCTAGTTGGGCGAGATAACCGATTTCTTCTAAGTCAGAAGCGGTTCTAAATACGGTTACATATACATTTAAGTATATAATACCGTCTTTAGAAGTGTCGAATTGTTGAGTCTCTTTTAATTTTGAAAAATCAAATTTCACCTGATGGTTTACACTCTCTGATTGTTTCAACTGCGCTTTTATATTTTTAGGCAAATTCGGGTCTTTGAATAAATTAAAATTTTTGAATTGATCAACATTCAAAACACCGAATAAATCAATGCAAGCCTGATTAAAGCTAATCAGATCTCCTTCTTTATTGAAAAGTTCAATGGCAATTGGAGATTCTTCGTACATTTTTCGGAATCGTTCTTCGCTTCTGATATACTGCGATTTGATTTCTTCTTGTTTTTTCCATGCCGAGCGGTATAAACGGTAAAGAACAAAGAGAGAAAGGGGAAGTAAAAAACAAGAAACGAGTAGGAAACTTAACACGTGTATTGACAACCGGGAGAACAACTCCTGTCTCAGCGCTTTTTGTGATCGGTGCAACCCCAATACCCAATTCTTTTCGAGGATGGGGACAAAAACTGCTAATTGGCTCTCTTTGGCCGATGAGACATATCCTCCTGTATAAACTTGTTTCTTATTAACCAAGTCAATCAGATTGCATGCGGGCGTGGTTCGAGTACCAACAATCAAGTTATCACCTGCATATGAGTTGATAGTTTCGGGATAAAGAGTATGCATTATGAGATTTGCGCTTGAGTCAACAATGCAGATGTACTCATCTTCAGGGGCGGGACCTATTGATCTCCATGCTTCAACAATATGGGAAAATATTTCCTGATCAGGTATGTGTGCATGATAGGTTATATCATTTGCCAGTAAATTGGCTTTTTGGAGGTAAAATTCCCGGACTTGATCTTCATCCGTTTTCATTTCAGTCCGGTATGCAATAAGACCTACTAAAAATGAAACGGTTACAAAGATAATAGTTACCACGAAAACGTTTTTGAATTGCTTCGAGTCCGTATTTCGGATACGTTGAATTACATCATTTATTTTCTGTCGACTGAACATCTGCCAGTATTTTGGACAATCATTTGGTTTGTCCTTATTTGTTAAGTACCTTCGTCAGTTTTTCAGGATATTCCCATTGAACTTTTGGGGAATTAGCACTGAAACCTGATATAATAATTATATGGTTATAAAGAGATGCATTTCATAATTCAGAGCCAATAAAGCTACAGTAACATTATTAATTTCCTGAACAATCTACATGTAATATTAACTAAAATACACACGAAATGCATTCACATTATTGTTTTGAGGAAATAACCCCGTATTTTGTGATTATTTCTTATTCAAATATTTCAAGTATGGATTGTCAGTTGATAATATCAATTTTGTTGAAGAATCCAACGTTTTTTCATAGGTCTCCAACGTCCGGATGAAATTGAAAAACTCTTCAGACTGTCCGTAGGTTTCAGCATAGATTGTTACAGCTTCGGCATCAGCCTCTCCTTTGATCTTTTGCGATTTCAGATAGGCATCGGATAAAATTTCTTTTTTACGCTGAATCTGCAATCCCATGATCTCCTGCTTTTGCCCCTGACCCTGTGCACGATATTTCTCAGCGATCCGACTCTGTTCTGAAATCATCCTGTTGAATAGTTTTTCCCGAACTTGTTTATTATAATTGATACGCTTCAACTGGACATCGATGACCTCAATCCCCATCTCCAAATCAGTGAGGTTGGATGTAACTGCGGCAAGAATTTCACTGATGATGTCCAGACGGGCGCCTTCATGTTCATCCGGTTGAACATTTTCACTTTGCTCCATGGTTTCGTCCACAGTTTCAATGTCACGAATGACCATTTCCCGAGTGGTAGAAAGGATGATCTCCTGCATAACGCGATTGGATATTTCATCTCGCACCGCGCCGTCAATGATGTCATCCAGCCGGGATTGCGCCATGTATTCATTCTTCGCTGATTTATAAAATCGAAGCGGATCGGAAATCCGCCATCTGGCAAATGTATCAATGAAAATATATTTGTTATCTTTGGTAGGGATTTCATTTGCTTCACCATCCCATTCCATGAGCCGCTTATCGAATTTCAGAACTTCCTGTACGAAGGGCATTTTATAGTGCATTCCTGCATCGGTAATAGATTCTCCGATGGGTCTGCCGAACTGGATCACGATCGCTTGTTCTGATTCGTCAATGATAAAGACCGACCCGGAAAATAGAATAACACCCGCAACGATTAAAATTAGTGCAATGTACTGTTTCATTACTTTTGTCCTCCCTGATTTAGATTCAACAACGGAAGGACACCTTCAAGTTTGGCATCCACCACCACTTTATCGGGGATTTTCGATAGGACTTTTTCCATCGTTTCCAGATACAACCGATCCCGCGTGATCTGTGGTGCTTTTTCATATTCTACCAACACAGCTGCGAACATAGCAACGTCACCTTGTGCATTATTCACACGTTCAATTGCATATCCTCCCGCTTCGTTCAGCATTTTTTGTGCCTCACCCTGTACATAGTATATTTCTTTATTATATGCCTGCCGGGCTTCATTGACTGCGGTTTCCTGCTCTTGCTTTGCGCGATTTACTTCATTGAATGAATCCGCTACAGGCTGAGGTGGATGTACATCCTGCAATTGGACTAATTGAATAGAAATACCTGCATTATATTTATCAAGGATTTCCTGCATGTGAATTTTCGCAAGATCTGCGATATTTTTTCTTTCTGACTGTAACGCTTCATGGAATGACCTATCCCCGACAATCAATCTAACCGTTGCTTCAGAAATATCCCGGATGGTATTCCTAACATCCCGGACATTAAATAAATATGCCACCGGATCAATGATTTTATATTGGATAATCCATTTGACTTCGGCGATGTTAAGATCTCCGGTCAGCATCCAGGATTCATCTTCATAATTATTTTTGGCATATTGAGTACGAACACCAGCAGACACTGTACGGAATCCAAATTCTTCCTTGAATTGATATGCAACCTCAACCGGATAGACTGTATCAATTCCATAGGGGAGCTTAAAATGCAATCCAGGCATGGTGGTTGTGTAGTATTTTCCAAATCGCAGTACCACTCCATTTTCGTTGGTACCGACAGTATAAAATGAGGAAGCCAAAATAATGACTAATAGAATGATTGCCCCGAATGCAATTACTCTTTTTATGGGAATTTTTGGTATGTTTATTTCCCCCGGGCGAAATTCAAATCCTTGAGACATAATAGATCTCCTTGCAGTTAGGTTTTTTAGAGAATGTCATGACCTGAAAATTACATCTTTTTGAATGATAGTTTGAGTGATTTGCAAGAAAATACAAAATGTCACCGTCAATAGAACAAATCCAGAAAGGAATAACAATGACCTCTAATTTAACGTCTATTAAAAAAATCAGTTTTGCTATCGGAGTTGTCATCATCACACTACTCATGGCAAATGCGTGCAGTAAATCCGAATCGTCAAAGTCGTACACGAAAAATACGAAAAAACAGACCGTCCCGATGGCTGAAAGATCGGTAAAAAAATATCCAAAGTTAAACACCGAATCTTCTCATGAAAAAATCGAGGTGACGATTGATGAAAGTCCGATTCAACCCACCGAAAATCAACCGGATTCATCTGCAATTTCAGCTACGGAACCTAAAGTACTTCCCGAGATTGTTCGTTTCACATTCTCCAGCTCTGTATCTGAAAGAAATCCGGTAGATGAATTAACATTGGTTCCCCTGAGTCTTGGGAAGGTCTTCACGCACACCGTAGTGAACTCATCAGTTCAGGACACCATCGTTCACGTGTATAAATTCCAAGGAGAGGAAGTTGCGAGAGTTCCTATCCAGGTTGGCGCTTCTCACACCTGGCGCACATGGAGTACAAAAAGACTGGACAAAATTTGGTTAGGCGTGTGGGATGTGGAAATCCAATCGAAAACTGGAGTTGTGCTAGCCAAAAAATCATTCACATTGGTTGAAAAACTATCAGAACCGGATGATCATAAACCGGAACTCACAGAGACACTCTGAACTTAGTAAATAACCCCGCACATGAAAGCCCTGCAGCGGATGCGTTGTGGGGTTTTTTATTTGGGGATTTAATCAAGAAGTCTCTGACGCGGGCAGGGGGATTGGGATTGTGTGAATCCCGGAACAAGATTTCAAATTTTCTAATGACACTCTCAAATAATTAAATGATAGAGCTTTGATAATTGGTCTTCGGAACTTCTCTAAATCTCGTTTGCCAAACGTTAACCGAACCTTGTCCCGGAAGACTTAGATCTTGCGCATAAAGTACTATTCCGGTTGGCCGAAAGGAACAGATTCATGATAAGAATGAGGTTCTGTCTGAATCCCGGCTATTTGTGTCGGGATGAGTTTAGCTCATTCCTTGAAGCTGATCCTGAAGCAGGAATAATACTTTCGCGCTGCTTCTTTTGGTACTTTTCTTGCGTGAAGAAAAGTACAGATTAAAATAAAATATTCGTGAGGGGGGGTGATGTCCAATGTATTCAAAACACACCTCAAAATCTCTCCTACCAACTGTAAGAGAACTTAATCGTTATTTTGAATAATCTACCTAAATCGGTTCTTTTGCCAAGTCGTAGAGATCATGGAAACATCGATGACCGTATCTTCTTTCACCTCTAGAAGTTTATCGAAAACATCTCCATTTTGTGATATGATAAAGCGGTAGGATTCGCCGTCTATTGCCAGTTTGAAAGTCTTGCCCGTCAATTCACCGGAAATACCCTGAATCATGATTTGGGACTTACCCACATTTTCGAAAATAAGTTCGTGCACCAATGTTGGTACTAGGTTCACGTGCAAAAGTCCCGGTTCAGAAATATGCGTGGGTGATAATTGACCGCGGGATAAAATATAATCCGGTGCATCTGCTTGATTGCCCTGCCAAGTGCCATGGATTTTTTTCAAATGGTAGCGGGCAGTATCATAACCTTCGGTAATTAATTGGATTTCATCCATTGAGGATACCGTGCAAACAAATGGAGTGAAACCCAGGAGCTCTCCGTTCACTTTCAAACGGATGCTCGCAGGTGAGGAGGTTACCCGGACTTCCCGGTTTTTGATCAATTCAAGTCCGGTTTTTGCCATAAATATTCCCAGCAGAATAGCGGCACCGATTAACGCCAATTTAATGCGGTTCCGGTATTTCCCGATCGTTATTGTTTTAGACAATCGAATTGTAAATCCACCATCCCCATAAAGGCTATAAAACATCCAGGAAATATCCGATATTCCAAACCGGGTCACCAGTGATTTCCGAGCTGCGCTGATCGCTTCAACGGCAGATTTTCCTTCTTGGAGTGCGACGTAAAACAAGGTGCTAAAATAAGATGCCTGCTTAGTAGGGACAGTCCCAATCGTAGAGATAACACACCTGACTCCGGAATGAAGTAGTGCGCGAATGAACCCGCCTGACTGAAGCGCTGACAAATCGCCACAGGAATTACTAAACAAAAATTGCGGAGGGTTCTGGATCGAAGAAATATCCTTTTCAGAGAAGACTGTCCCATCCCTCAACAGCCAACCATCCTGCGGACCTTCACCATCGGACGGACGTTCATAATGCCCGGAAAAGTGAAATAAATCTGCTCCCGACATAAGTTCGGCTAAACGATACCGCGATGTCGTCCCACCGAAATGCGGACCTGAAATATCCAGTTCATCTTCCCAAATTCCAGAGATACCATATAATTCATTTCGTACTGTCAGTTCCAGTTTGGGATCGTCAGACGGATTCCCCACAAGTGTCATTTTTTTCATTCGTTTGTTTTTAACAGCCGGCAGCTCGTCCACCCCTGATGACGCAGCAATCTGTCTTGTGATCAGAAATCCTTCCCATAAAAAATGATCTCCTGTATGCAGAATCTCAAAAGGGATAAAATTCACCTCATCGTCCAGGAGAATGTTTAACGGGATCGGTGATGTAGGTTGGCAGAGTTTGCGCAGGATTTTACCCAAATCTCCAAGAATGGCCTGATACAGAGTGATGGCTTTGGACTTTAATTGTTCGTACAGCTCAATATCCGCACCAGTGCGGGTGAACTGCCGAGGAATCTGGACGGTCACTTCTTTTAATAGTGCTTCAATCCCCTTCAAATCTACAGTCTGATACGTCTTGACGACAGACGGAGTTTCTGAATCCTGATACAGATTTATCCGGAGCCGGGAATTGTCAATTTTTTGAACCTCAAGTCGAATCATGGTCTAATATTAACTGACGGACAAGACATGATTCCAGAGATAATCGAGTTGTGAATGAAGATCATGATGATAAAATCAATTTTTATTTTCCAGTTATACAAATTTTAATTATATTTTTAAACTCACGACAATAGGATTCATATACAAGTTATAGCATGAAGTGAGTGTTATTCGATATCCGGAAATCACACAAAATAAATACTTTTTCAGGAAATTGGAAGAACATTAGGTAAATATCAAGAATAAAAAATGAAAAAGGATAACACTAAATGGGTAACGCTCATTTATCAATAAGCGAAGAGATCCAAAATAAGATTTACACTATTCGTGGTTTACAGGTAATGATCGATAGTGATTTGGCTCGATTGTATTGTGTGGAAACTAGGAGACTTAACGAACAGGTAAAAAGGAACGCTGACCGATTTCCCAAAGAATTTATGTTTCAATTGACAAAAGAGGAAGCAGATAATTTGATGTCGCAAATTGCGATATCAAGTTCTAGACACGGTGGAAGAAGGAAACTACCTTATGCGTTTACTGAACAAGGCGTTGCGATGCTCTCTAGTGTTTTACATAGTGATACTGCGATACAGATAAGTATACGGATTATGGAGGCTTTCGTGTCTATGCGTCGATTCATGTTGACAAATGCACAGATATTCCAACGGCTGGGCACACTTGAAGTTAAACAAGACCAAACAGACCTGAAAATTGACGACGTTCTCACTGCCATAGAGAACAAATCTATTCAACCGAAACAGGGTATCTTCTTTGACGGGCAGGTGTTTGATGCCTGGAAGTTTGTTTCTGACTTGGTCCGTTCTGCAAGAAAATCTATTGTTTTGATTGATAACTACGTAGATGACACTGTGTTAACCCTATTTGCTAAAAGAAATATGGGAGTATCCGTTACCATTCTCACAAAGACCATTTCAAAACAACTGGAACAGGATGTAAAGAAATTCAACAAGCAATATCCTTTTGTTACTCTGAACGTATTTACCGTTTCTCACGACCGATTTTTGATTATTGATGATAATGACGTTTATCACTTTGGTGCGTCGCTAAAAGATGTGGGCAAAAAGTGGTTTGCTTTCTCAAAGATGGATATTGGAGCAGTGGATATGCTTGAAAATCTGAAAAATAATGAATGAGCAGAAATGTTGATGAATAATGTCGTTTTCAATTTAATATTTTGCAGAATGATGAAATTGATTGACAAAGATGAATCATGAAAAAATTCTTTATCATATTATTTATTTTATTTTCACTTAGCTTTATGATATTCACTTCCTGTTTTATCGATAAATTATTTTCAGTACATTCAGCAAGTTATGCAAATGCACAGGCTATATTAGGTTTATTCTATCGTTCAAATATGCAACTACCCAAAGATAATGATGAATATTTCCAGTTTTTGATTGATATTGGCCAAATGAAACCATCCGGGAAGCCTACAATGCAATATGAACGCACATCTGATTCAACGTGTACCATCATATATAAGATGAAGTGTTTTAGAAGAAAAAAATACAATTTTTCATATCGGCATAAATAACGTTAATTATGGATTGTACTCATGATAGTGAGTCAGAGCGATTGAATAGTAACTCTCGAGCATTTCTCACCCCTGAATGCTCAAATTAATCGTCCCCAGTTTTTCTTTGTTCACCTCCACGTCGATCTCATAATTGCCATCTTCGACAGATTGCTGAGTGGTGATCCCCATCTTATCGGTGACGATCTCAAAAATGTGACGCTCCCCTTTTCTCACTCGGAACCGACCATTATTCACATGCGCGTTATCTTTTGTTTTCAGGCTGAAATATAATGACGGTGGTTCGTCCCTGTGCTCAATGTGACACAGAATGAAATACGGGGATTTCTCTGACTGGAATATAAGTTCGTCATCACCTCCGCTTCGGGTCACCCATTGCGTGGAAAGAGTTACCGCATGATCCTGACCTTTGATAATTTTAAACATTCCGCCCACCTTTTTCAGAACAATGTCCATCAAACCTGAAGATGATAATCCCAGTGTCTCAAGCACCTTCGTATGAAGATGTGCCGGTGGAGTCATCTCCAGTTTAGTTAATACCATTCGACGAAGAATTTGTATTTCTTCTGCGATTTCAGGATGATCCACCAGATACCTATTCATGATGCTCACCCGATGATGCTCCAATCGGTCTTCTGCAAACTTGAGGATATCTGATTCTGTGATCTCGTTTCCTTTACCGGTTTGTACGGAATTTTGTCTGATGCAATTGAGTATGGTTTCAATATTCATAATAAATCCTTTTTTACGGACGATCTTTTTCCAAATGAGTTCTCATTTTTTTCAGCGCCCGGTTTTTAATACTGCTGACGGTGTTCAGTGGGAAATCCAGCATTTTTGCAATCTCCCGTTCTTTGTAGCCGTCAAAATAATAATAATGAATGATGGTTTTTTCGACATCACGTAATTGTGATATCAACACAGCGACCTCAATGGTTTCGAGGATAAAATCCGGTTCAGGATTATCAGCCACTGCCTGATTGGACTCTCGGCCATCTTCCCGATCATCCTGCATTGTATCGGTCCGGGTGAATTTCTGATAATAGGCAGAGCCCAGATAATCTTTTACCAGGTTGAGTACGATGCGGTACAGATACGTACTGAATTCCGAATCTCCCTTCCAAAGTTTCATCCGTCGCATGTCATCTTCGAACAACTTCAGATAGATAGTCTGAAACAAATCCGCGATTTCATGTTGGTCCAATCCATTAAACTGGTGGATGGCGCCATAGATGATTCTTTCGCTTATTTCAACAAATCTACGCATGGCGAGAGAGTCTTGCTGAATCACTTTTTTGAGAAGATATGGCGTTATTTTGTCAATCTGCGAATACACGGCACCACCCTATTTGTTCTTGGTTAAGACGATTATTCTTTTTAATTTCTTTCAGAAAAAATGAAAGATCATGAAATTTTTCAGAGTCCAGATCGCAAAAATTAAAGGATATCATTATATTCGCCTTCCAAAAATCATTGCCGATAAGATGAAATTGGATAATTGTGATGAAATTGAGATATCCATCCGTGAAGACGCAAATGATTCACAGACTACTCTGTGGGATCAGCAGGTTCATGAGATCAAGAAAGTTTGTTTCACTGTACCCGCAGATACCTTGACAATGAACATGTACAGCAGATTGTATGTCCCAGCAGATTACCGCTTCTTCTTTCCCCCATCGCTCAATGATTTCATTTTGGAAACCAACGCGGGAAATATTCAGACCCATCTGACCACGGAGGGAAATATTATCAAAGGGATGAAATCCTGGTTTCTAATAAACCATCCCATTGAATCAAATGATACATTTACTTTTGAAAAACCAAACGATCGGCACGCTAGATATCGGCTGACGTTTGATAAAGGAAACAAGTAATTGTATTTGAAGCACCCGTTTTAGTCAGAATTCCCGTTGGTTTTTATCGGTGACTCGGGATTAATATTTCCAGTTCTCAATGAATAAATAACTGACCATTTTGGAGATAAAATGAATATCATCATCGAATTTTGCATCAAGTGAAAATACGAACCGGAATTTGACCGTGTGTCAACCATCATCAAGAAAGTCCAACCATCAGCGATCGTCACAGGGAATCCCGAGCCTCCACGAACCGGTGCATTTGAAATCACCATTGACGGGGATTTAGTATTTTCAAAATTCAGCACAGATAAATTTCCAACAGAGCTGGAAATTAAGAGTTGGTTTTCCTGACCTGTGGAATGACAGGATATCCATCCTTCACTACATTCGCTATAGAATAATATTGTAGGGATGGAGTTAACGATTTGAATTGACTAGAATCCAAGTTTTATCTGTTCAACATAAAAGCCCTCAATTGAGGGCTTTTATATTTTATGGAATTTAGAGAATTCTGTCCCCTTTCGTTTATGCTTCCAGTCGGATCATTTTGCGATGATGGTCAGACCGATATAAATCAAGATAGTAATCAAAACGATAAATCCCGAAACACGTTTGGCAGATTTCCACGGAGTCATATCCACCGGAGCGGGTACTGAAACCTCACTGGCCGCAATCTCATCGGCAGACTTGGGCTTCAAGTATCCGATGATCAGCATCGTTAAGATCGATGCCAAAAAGCTGATGAAATATCCGTGCAGCCAATGCAGATTCCCATCGCCGTTTGCCAACCAATCCGGTACACCCGAAATAGGAACGAATGTAAAGAATGCATAACTGACGATCCCAATGATCATTCCGATTTTGGCGGCTATTGCAGGTATTTTTTTAGTTGTGATCCCCAGGAGGAATATTCCAATGATCGGAACGCTGTATAATCCATTTATTTTTTGCAGGTATTCAAAGATGGATTGAGCATGTGCCAGCAAAGGTGCAATGATCATGGATGACACTGCGACAATAATGCCGAAGCGTTTTCCGAATGAGACCACCTGTTCATCGGAAGCCAATGGTCGAATGTAACCACGGTAGAACTGCAATGAGAATAGCGTGGATGCTGAATTCAATGCACTATTGAAGGAACTCAGTATTGATCCCATGAGTACAGCTGCAAATAAACCAAGAGACCATCCGGGAAGGACATAGCGCACGACTGCTCCATAAACCTGATCATTTTTGGCGATATCCAAATCGGTCAGATGTAAAGCGATAATCCCCGGGAGACAAAGCATTAACGGACCGATCAGCTTCATCCCGGAGGCAAACAGAACACCTTTTTGTCCTTCCGACAGGCTTTTGGCAGCCAACGCTCTTTGAACGATTACCTGATTTGTTGACCAATAAAATATCTGGATAAACATCATTCCCGTAAGTAGAGTCGGCCACGGAACGGAGACAACCTGATGATTGCTATTCGTGATCGCCAGTGCTGCCATAGAATGTGGTCGTTCAGTCACCAATGTATGCAGTCCCGCGATCAACGAACCGTCGCCCAGGGTTATCAATGCTAGTATAGGGATTGCCAATCCACCAATGAGTAATCCGACACCATTGATCGTATCACTGACCGCAACAGTTTTCAAACCGCCGATGATCCCATAACCACTTCCGATCAGTCCGATGGTGAGGACGACCATCCAAAGTGGAATATTAAGATCAAACATCCCAATAAGTGCAAGTGAACCGGTATACAGCACCACAGGTAACAGGACGGTAATGTATCCGAATAAAAACAATCCGGAAACCATCGATCGCGTTGTCTTATCAAACCGTTTCTCTAAAAAGGATGGTGTTGTGGTAAACCCACTGGCCAGGTATCGTGGCAGAAACACCAAGGCAGTGGCGATCATGGCAAAAGCAGCCAAAGCCTCCCAAGCGATCCCCACCAGATTTTGATCTCCGAATACCGAGCCATTCAATCCTACCAACTGCTCTGTTGACAGATTGGTCAGAAGCAGAGATCCCGCGACCACAGGCCATGCGAGTGAACGTCCGCCGGTAAAATATTCTTCTGTTGCGATATCCGATTTCTTCAAACGGATAACAAAAAAGTATGTGAGGAAAGCTACTGATGCCGTCGCAAGAATAAATGTCAGTACTGATATTGTAATCATACTATCCTTCTTATTTTATCATTATTTATTAGTCGGAGTCAGGCGTATAGCGGTGCCACCGCCCGCAGCAAGATGCAGTTTGAGTGTTTTCGTTTTGTCAACCTGCAAAGTGTGAATATCTACAGGATATGGATTGTGCATCCAATGATTGTCAGTTCCATCTGTGTAGATAGTTGCCTTGTATGTCCGGTCTGTATCGAGGAAGGAAAGATCCAAAACTAGATCTCTCTCATTTTCATTGGTAATACTTCCAACATACCAGTCCTCGCTGTTCCGATCCTTTCTCACCGTTGTAATGAAATCCCCGATTTCTGCATGAGGTACCAGTGTAGTTGACCAGTCAACAGGTACATCCTTTATGAACTGAAAGGCTGGCTGATTTACATAGTTTTCCGGTAAGTCAGCTGCCATTTGCAAAGGAGAATAAATGACCACATACAAAGCCAGTTGCTTAGCAAGTGTCGTATTCACCCGATTATTCGCGCGTCCTGCCTTTTCGAATGTGAGATCGAAAATGCCCGGTGTGAAATCCATGGGACCTGCCAACAACCTTGTGAACGGGATGATCGTCGTGTAATCAGGAGGATTCCCGCCATCTTCGCTCCAGGCGTTGTATTCCTGACCTCTGGCACCTTCGCGAGTCATCATATTCGGATATGTCCGTCGGATACCCGTCGGTTTGATCGGTTCATGGACATCCAACATGATCTTGTATGTTGCGGCTTTTTCCACGATATTCCGATAATGTCTAACCATGTATTGACCATGATGCCACTCGCGATCCCCGGGCTTTCCCCCCACTGGAACGATATCAGTTCCGTGGCCCACATAACCGGTTTTAATCGCATCGATGCCTCTACTCTTGTACAGCCTGAAAGCGTCATCTACCTGAACTTCATAATTGCCAATAGCTGCAGAAGTCTCATGATGTCCGATGATCTTAACATCCTTCTGTAGAGCATAATCGGTCACTGCATTTAGATCGAAATCCGGAAAAGGTTCGGTAAAACTAAACACATTCCCATCTTTATACCAGTCTGCGTTCCAGCCCTGGTTCCATCCTTCAATCAGTACTCCGTCAAACCCATATTCAGCTGCATAGTCGATATGTTTCAGTGCATTTTCCGTTGTGGCTCCATGATGTTCGCTCATTTGCCAGGTATAGGTTCCCAAATGCATTCCCCACCAGATACCCAGATATTTTCCTGGCTTTACCCAGGATACATCACCAAGAGCGTTGGGTTCATTGCAATTCAGGATCAGATATGACGTTATCAATCCACCGGCTGAATCACTAATCTGAATAGTACGCCAAGGCGACATAAGCGGAAACTGTCCCTTTACTTTTGAGCCGTCCGCCCAGGGATACAAATTACACTTTAATACATTTTGACCGGTGTGCTCCAGAGACATGCTGGAATAATCCGTAAGTGCCGCTTCATGAATGCTAAGGTACAGCTCATCAGAAACTTTCATGGTGAGTGGTGTGTGAACAGTATCAATTTCAGACAATGTTGTGTGCTCGTAAAGGTACTCATAACGGTTCCACTGGTAGGCTTTCATCCACCATGCTTCAGGATTCGATCCGACAGCGAATTCAGTCAGCTCATCAGTCATAACAAACTGTTCAGACGGTTCAGAACCAGGGATAATATATCGAAATGCCACACCGTCATCGTACATCCGGAAAATGACAGACATTTTAACACCATCCACAATTGTATTTTTCAGATTTAGAGTGAGTTCGTTATAATGATCCTTTATAAACCTTTCTTCGCCCCAAGGTTGTTCCCAGGTATCATTGATACTTGTTGTGGCCATGCCAGTGATGGTGAGATTATCTGCATATCCCGTCTGCTGTTTGAACAAAAAACCCAACCGGGAGGGATGAACGATCTCCTGACCATCCCGTTTTATAGAATAGACAAGTATCCCCTCGCTTGTTCGGGTGTTAAGCTCCAATCGCCCATTTGGAGAATGGACCATGGCATTTTGAGCTGTGTTGCATCCCATTTGAAATAGAGAGAACACAATGAGAAAAATGGCTGATCTGTACATCATAATAATATCCGTTTTTTCAACTTGAATGTTTGTGGATTAATTTAGTGAGAATGATCTGAGTGACTATAGGATTTTGTTTTTGTGATGATGGATTATCCACTTGTTGTAAACTGGAGTTGAATTCCCGTCATACGAATCATATTTTGTTCTTCTTAAACATTTAGCCTAATTCAAAACAGTCATGAATCCGGGTATTATTACATATCTGTTCAGGGTTAGATTACCTGCCAGCCTGACATAACAACTATTCCGGCAGGTTATTTGTCCTTAAGCTATTATAATCAGAGGATATTATGATTCAATTTGACATCAATTCATTTTCACGGAATTTTAGTCCAAGTTTTCACAAATCTTGGATACCGGTAGCAAAAATCGGCTTAGGATTTATAGTTGCAGGCTTTTTAATCATGCTCTTAAAAGAACTGATCATCGGTTTACTGGCATTCGGCGCTATCGGTGCTGGCATTTACCTACTTATCGTTTCATACCGAATCTACCGTCTGCTCCGATAAAATACTCCACCATTTCAAGAGACTTCATTCTACCCTAAATAAAGTTTCCCATCTAAACGGAATCAATGGAATGGATTGTCAGGGTCTAATATTTAGAAATCGATCGGGAGCTAATCCACATATAATTTGCGAATAGAAAAAGAACGGTTTCTGTTTTATAAAATGAAAAGGGCTATCACATTGTTGGACAGCCCTTTTCTTCATCTGTAGAAGTACTGAAGTACTATTTTAGAAGTGTAATCATCTGGCTGGAGTACCCACTTGATTGGGTCATTCTAACCAGATAGGCTCCAGAAGGTACGGCAATATGATTTGAGTCAAAGCCATTCCAAACGACGGAGTAATTCCCTGCCTCGATATTTTGATCAACAAGCGTCACTATTCCCTGACCCATCAAATTGTATACGGTGATCTCAACCGATCCGGATAAGTTCACTTGATACTGAATATTCGTACTGGGGTTGAATGGATTCGGATACGCCTCTAGAATACGATATTCATCTGCAACGGTTACATTAACCAATTGACCATCTCTTGACGCTATGATCAAATCAGAAGGCGTTTGATTAAATGTCAGTGATTGGGTGGAAATAGCCCCATTTAAATTATAAATGAGATTAATTCCATTTCCGGTAACCAGAATATCATCACCATAAACAGGGGACGTCAACTTTCCTCTGAACTGAATACCGCCTACCGCTCCGTCCAGAACAAGCTGATTACCGTTCATCGTAGCAGATGCAGGTTCGAAGGAACTTCTTTCTGCCAGAATACCATTCACAAGGGTGACGATATCTAAAACGTTCAACGTCAGGTCACTATTAAAATCACCAGCCCAGAATTGATAATCGGTGGGGTCGGAGGTCTGAACAATAAATCCAACATCGAAAACTACATCGAGAACGTCAATGGAATAATCCACATTGATGTCACCTTGATCATATCCACTCTCATTCCTGCGAAAATGAAAAACAATCAAAG